>Ga0209640_10006815_pt1 | contig 9992 bp, 18 predicted proteins | sample RifCSP10_1_FD_184018 | JGI IMG/M metagenome (GOLD analysis project Ga0209640, IMG submission 184018) | Soil microbial communities from Rifle, Colorado - Rifle CSP2_sed 10_1 (SPAdes) (version 2) | ecosystem: Environmental > Terrestrial > Deep subsurface > Rock core/Sediment | place: Rifle... | reverse complement strand
CCCCCACCACATCCTGATCCACGGCTCTTGCTTGCCTGGTCGGAGCCGATAACCCAAGTCCTTCTCGATAGGAGGAAGAGGGAGTTCCATGTTCGTCGACCAAGTGTCACTGCCATACTCGTCTGGGATGCCTGAGTAAGCGGCGACGTAGACGACGTCCCGGTCCAAGATGACCTCGATGATGTCGATGTAGGGGCGCTCGGACTGCCCCCATACCCAAGCGCGACAAGCGTCACACCAGTAGTGGCCGATGCCATGATGGCCTGCTGTCATGGCTTCTTGATGGGGGCGATGGGCCCCTTGTTCTCCACGGTGCCCGTGCCCCTGCATCGTCCACAAGGGATGCGTGGCTTATCGGGGTGGATGTTGGGGATGGTGCCCTTGCCCTTGCAGCGTGGACACCAGATGATCTCACCGAAGACCGGCTGCGCGATCACCACGCGAACTCCTCTTCTATCTCAGTGAGCTGATGCAACATCGCCGTGGCCATCTTGATCCGCCGATTGGCTTCATGGGTGTTCTCACCGCGCTCGATGATCGCGTCGCGCTCCTCCCAGAGGAATCGGATGTGGTTCGAGATGGCATCATGCAGGACTGGCGCTGCTTCTTCGATGATGAAAAGACGAGGCCTGCGTCGGACCCCGCAGAGACACTCGAAGGTGTCGTTGTCTACGCGGTCCCAAACATGCTCGTGCCTAGTAGCCGCTGTCGTCACGTGGCGTAGGCTCCAGCATCTTTTCCATGTACTGGATGAGTCGGCCGATCTCGTCTGCGCTCAGGCCCTCGAGGAAACGGACGAACGCGGGACCCTGGTCATCGGGCTCTTCGGGAAGGCGAGGCGAGAGGTCGAGGACGTCCTTCACGAGGCCCACGCTCTTGTTGACGCCATACCCGAGCTCTTGAGCAAGGTTGCGAACACGTCTCACTTGGACATCCGTGGCGTTCGTAGAGCGCCCACCCCGAGCGATGCCCTCGATGTTGGAGTCTTCGACGACGACGTCGCGTGTCTCGCGTGAAGTGCGGGTGTCCTCGTAGTCGGCGTATGCTTCCACATCGCTCTCGGAGCCGTTCATGCCCAGGCCGAGCAGGAACGCCTTCTCGGCGTAGGTCATGGCCTTTCCGGCACCTTTGTCGCTAGGATCCTCGCCCTGACCGACAGCAGATCCCTCGACCTTCTCTCCCGTCGCTCCATCGATGATGGTGAACGAGGCCTGGATGGTGGTGAGGAAGGTGACGCGGGTCCCCCCACCGGAGCGTGGCAGCGTGGCTTGCATCACATCACATCTCGTCACATCGGGTATCAAGATGATGCCCTCGGCTTGCAAGAGTGGCCTCCACCAACCGTAGACGTCACGTGCGGCGTGATATGGGAACTTGATGTCTCGGCTATGCCTGATGGGATCCTTGTCACCGATAGCGTTCGCGATCCTAGCGAGCTTGGAGACGAGCGATGGGGCATCCGCGATGACTTCTTTGACTGGACTCATCTGTCCTCCTTCTTCGTACTCTTCGATGGGCCTTCCCATCAGGAGATGCTGGCCGCCCGGAACGCCGGGCAGATATCGCGGTAGCCGCACCAAGAGCAGGCACCCGACTTCAATCCGGTCGGCGGGAAAAGCCCTGCATCGATGGAACGGACCACGTCATCCACGATACCCGCGTAGGCCACGATGGACTCATCGGGGACTGGGCCGCTGGACACAGGATGATGCTTGGGCTGCTTGAGCCTGACCATGAAGTCGAGCACGACGCCCGACTCGACCTCTCCACTCATGCGCCGATAGCCGATGGCGTAGCCGACCATGGGGATGAGATAGGTGCCACCCCGCTTGTCGGGGGTCTTGGCGGTGAACTTCCAGTCTCCGATGCGTCCGTCCTCGTGGACGATGTCGATCGTGCCATCGATGACGGTGCCGTTCAGCTTGTACTGGACGTGTTGCTCGATGAGTCTGGGGTTGGTCTTGGGGGCTACGACATCGTGCCAGACACCCACCGTGCTGATGCCTGAGTCGGTCAGCTTGCCGACGTCATCGGTGTCATCGTCAGTATCGGTCGCTCCCCGGACGAACTCATCGCGGAACGTCTCTTGCACCTGGGCCCGGGGAAGATCCTCACCGGTTTCCATCTTGTTCACGAGGTCGAGCTCGACGGCCCGATGGGCAGCACTGCCGAGGACCATCTTCAGTCTGGGCGGTCGCTTGATGCGCTGTACGTAGGCATATTCCCACTGGCGACCACAGTTCAAAAAGGTGTTGAGGGAAGAACCTGAGAGGACCAGTGGGTCTGCCATGCGTCCAGTCTGCGCTCCGTTCGTGTCACCTGTATGGCACGAGGCTCAGGGACCGTGTTCAGGAGCAAACCACACCTTCCCCAGATGTCGAAGCCTGGTCCCTGAGCATCACTATCATACCATCGTGACACGATGGTGACACGGACTAACCCTTCACGACTCCCATCGGCGAGAGCCGTTGGATCGGACGTACCAGATCAGCCGACGCCGCCATCACAGACTCGATGTCCTTGTATGCGGGTGCGGCCTCATCGATGACATCGGCCCGCTTCGGCGTCACGAGGTAGACCGCGGCGTCATCCAGCATCTGGTCCATCTGCTCCAGTGAGAGCATCTTTCGAGTCGCGGCACGACTACGTGCTCGGCCAGCACCATGCTGACAAGTGGAGAAGCTCTCGGGATTACCCAGGCCCTCGGCGATGTAGGAGCCCGTGGACATGGAGCCCGGGACGAGGACCCTCTCGCCCTCTCGAGCACGCACCGCGCCCTTACGATGGACGATGCCGTTCTTGCCGCCGTGCTGCTCCCATGCTGCGTAGTTGTGATGGATGTCATGGGTCATCGCAGCCTCGATGCCAAGCACGGTGCTGAACGCCTCGATGACCTTCACCGCCATGCGCTTGCGATTCTCCTCGGCCCACTGAAGGGCTGTGCCCATGTCGTCGAAGTATTCGGCGCCCTCTTGCGAGCGGAAGGGAAGCCAGGCGACCTCGACATGGGGCAGCGCGCTATGCCACATACGGTTCAGGGCCAGGGCTCGCTTATGGTGAAGATCGCAGGTCTTCTTGCCCAACGAACGTGACCCCGAGTGGATCATGAAGTAGAGCATCCCATCATCGTCGCCACGCTGAAGTTCGAGGAAGTGGTTCCCACCACCGAGCGTACCAAGCTGGACCTCGGCCGCCTCGACGAACGCAGAGACTCGGTCAGACGCACCGATCCATGGGCTTACGGGGTAGCCTTGCGTTCGGTGCTGGGCCTGCGGACCGTTGCCGACCGGTATGTCACGAGCCACCTGATCCAGGAAGCGACGGACATCCGCTGGAGTCAACTCGTCTGCCGGGCGGCCGGTCTGGATGAGACTCACACCGCAGCCGATGTCCACGCCGATGGCGTAGGGGACGATGGCGCTGTCCGCCATGAAGACCCCGCCGACCGGCATCCCATAGCCCTGGTGGGCATCTGGCATCAGCGCGACATGGCCCATCACGAAGGGCAACCGAGATACGTTAAGAGCCTGCTGTCGCGCTCCGTCATCGAGGTCGATGGCCCAGGACCTCACTGGCCTTCCGCCATCCTGGAAGACCTCCTGTGCTGTGGTCGTCATGACGAAAGCATACACGATGGTGACACGATGGTATGCTTTATCCCGTACCCGGGAGCTTGCTCGGAGCATCCGGGTACTTACGGATAAGGTAGACTGTGGTTCCTCCTCTACTCAGCCCCCCGGCTCGGAGCGCAAGCTGGGGGGCTCTCTTTCGCTCTTGACGTATGCCATGGAGTCTGTCAATCTGCTGACATGACCAGTTACCACAGGGCCGCTCAAGAGACCATGGGCCTGCGGTCGTTCCTGCGTGGTGGCTATCAGCACATCAAAGCCCCCACGATGGTCACCAACCAGAGCGGGAGGACCGTGTTCACCGTCATCCCAGGACGCATCACGACCGACTTCGTCTGGTCGGATGAGGAACCGATATGGCTCAAGAAAGGAGCACCATGACCAAACAGGAGCAGCCCACCGAGGTGGCTGTCATCCTCGACCGTTCAGGCTCGATGGGCGTCGTAGCCGACGAGACGGTGAAGGGCTTCAACAAGTTCGTGAAGGAGCAACCTCCTGGGACACTCATCTCACTGTCGCAGTTCGATGCTGTGTCCGGCGAGCCGACCGTCCAAGACGTCTTCGAGCAGAGACCAGCGAAGGAGGCCACCATCCGTTCGACCGATTACCGTCCTCGAGGGATGACGCCACTGATGGATGCTGTCGGATCGGTGGTCAGTCGTCTCCGCGACCGTAAGCCGAAGGGCAAGGTCGTCGTCCTCATCGTCACCGATGGGCTCGAGAACGCCAGTCGGGAGTGGAGCAGGGAACGAGTCCGCGAACTCATCGCCAAGATGCGCAAGAAGGGCTGGCAGTTCGTCTTCATGGGCGCTGACATCGACGCTTACGCCGAGAGTGACAGTCTTGGCATGGCCGCTGGCTCGACTTACGGCTATGTCAACTCCGCTATCGGCACACGGGCCGCCTGGGGCAACGTATCCACGGCCGCCGCCTCCTACACGTCAGGCGCCTCAAGCGCGGTGGACATGCCTGACCACGACACTTCGCAAGATGACCCAGTGACAAGCCTCTGACAAGGTGTAGGATGACGCTCCTATGCGAGCGCCATCCGATCAGAGCAAGGACACCACGCTCCTGTCGAACGCTCGCATGGATCATCGACCAGAAAGAACCCCCGGCCATGAGCCGGGGGTTCGACGCTTCTGCCTTGCGTAAGGTTTTTGCCCTCCAGAAGCGAACACATCGTGACACAAACGTGTCCCATCCGCAAATACCCAGGATAGGCGTAAGCCGAAGTGGTGCTTCCTCCAGGCAACGGGGAGCCGAGCGAAAGGCTCGGATCGCACGGCGGATGTCCCTTGCGTCGTTCTTGGGCCCCTGCGCCGTGCTCGGCTATGAATCAACCATAGACACTCCCGACCCGCCCGTGGGGGCACATGCCAGAGGCTATGACGGGTAGCCGACCTCGCTATGAGCATGTGTGGTCCAGCCGACCGACCGATGGTCATACGGCAGAACCAAGACCTCCCCTGAAAGGGGGAGGGTCTGCCTCTCTCACTCTGATCTCCGGCAGATCAAGACCGGTCTAGCCTCTGGACGATATCGTCTGGCGAGATGGCATCCATGTCTCTGAAAGTCATCTTGCGATGCCCTCCTCCAAAAGGCTTCCTCTCGAGTCGTGGCTTGGGCGTTGTTCCCGGAAGGTGGTAGTCATCCCCGCCGAGTTCATCCTTGAGCCACTGTGGAGTGCTGCTCCACCATGATGGTTTCACGTCGTTTCCTCTTTGGTCGCTTTGGTCGCTTTGGTCGCTTTGGTCGCTTTGGTCGCTGAGGGCATGTCACTGATATCCTATGGAGCCGTCGTCGCAGTATCGGAGGTTCATCACATGACGATCCTATAGAGGCCCACGAAGGGCCTCGAGAACGAGGAACGTCATGGAACCGAAGATCAGGCGGGATGATGTGGTCCCCCCGTTCAGGGCACACCAGAAGTGGACCATCGCTGACGAGAGCCACATGCAGATATTCGCGAGGCTCGCTCGCATCCGCCAGGGCGAGATGCATGGACCCCCGGGCCCCCCTAAGCCTAGGAAGAGTCAGTAGACCGACCCTCGGCGTCCCTTGAGACCTCGGCATCGACGATGAACTCAGGAACGACAGCGTCCAACTCAGGAACGACAGCGTCCCTGTAGGCGTGACAGATGCAGAACATGCAGCCCGTCACGGACTCGTCCTTCTGCACGTAGTGGTCTCGCTCTAGATGAGGACAGTTATCGCAGATAGGGTCCATGGGTCGTGGCTCCTTTAGGCTGTCAGTGAGGTCCACTTGCCGTCATAGAAGACGTGCATCGTGATCCCGAGACGCTGGGCACAGAGTAGGGCATGGGATGTGCCAGGTGATGGTCCGGTCGCCATGATGGCGACCAACTCGGTGGCCTTCCTGATCATCGTCTCGTTGCGCATGAAGCCAGCGCGCTTGCCATATCTCTTCCACTGGGCGATGAAGAGGTCATGGTCTGCGTCGCGCTGGGCGACACGCTCATGGACGAAGGTGTCGACACCAGCAGTGCAGCCACTGTCACTGCAGGGTACGAGGATCCTGGCCTGGCGTTCGATGAGGCGGTCGACGACTAGCTCGACGAGGGCGCGGTCCGTGAACGTGCGACTGCCAGAGATGGCCACCCGTGGGCGGGACAAGATGTGTTACACTCCTTGTTCAGTCGTCGTAGGGTTCGCAACCCGGGCGGCAACTCTCGGAAGTAGCGACCGAGGGGCAGGATGACCTCATCACTTCGGGTCCGCCCGGAGGGGTGAGGTCTCTTTGTCGGCTTTGACCCAGCGGCCATGGGCTCGTCGCAGGACCGTGACGATGACCGGGCGGGTCATGCGTCCACCAGATACCCGGTGTTCCTCGATGGCGGCGCGCGCCACGTCCATGGGCATCGCGCCCCTGGCCGTGTTGCAGTCGCGGTGAGCCAGCTTGTAGTTTCGGCTCTTGTCGTAGCCACCGGCAGAGCGAGGATGGAGATGGTCTCGCGAGGCCTCGATAGCAGAGACGCCCTGACCGCACAGATGACACTTCGTCCTGTCGCGGGCCCTGATGGACTTGAGATTGCCCCCCTCTTTGCGCTTCCGACGAGTACGGTGGCTCATGGTCGGCGACGTTCGATGATCATGGGCCGTCCGTACGGGAACAGACCGGGCTCACCGAAGACCATGCCCCATCTCCCACCATCCCAGTAGAGAAGTCGGTCGATGGGGCGCTCTCCGACGGGTGGGCCCGGTTCACCCCCCGTGAGTCCGACGAGCTTCTTTGAGGATGGCGGACGCGAGTTCCGTGGGGGGTTCCGGTAGGGCCTGAAGGGTGTGATCACTGATCTCTTCCATGATCGCCTCGACCTCGAGGATCGCTGTCGCGCCATCGAGTCGCCCTTCTTTGAAGTCCATGACCTTGTGTTGCTGCCAGCCGGTCAGATGGGGTTGGATGATCCTGTCGTAAAGAGCGCCTCTCAACTCGTAGGCGAGACGGACGCAGTGGCTGATGCGCTTTGGGGTCATGGTCGGGCTCTTGCCTATCTTCGCTAGCTCTCCGAAGATCCAGCCCCGGTATGCGGAGGCCATGGCTCGTGTGATCCACCTCTCGCGGACGTCCACGATGGCCTTCCAGGTGTCCGATGACTCGATCCACCACTCTGGGCGGATGAAGGGCATCTCCACGAGGTTGGGGTTGCCCTTCAGGAGCAGACGGAGATAGTGGGCTAGCTCATGGCCGACCTGGTCGAGCGGGTCGGTGTGCGTGGAGTTCGGGGTGCCGAGACCCAGGAACTCCGAGTTCGGCAACTGGAAGACCATGCGGTAATCACAGTCGCTGTCGTCGGTGTCCGTCCCATAAGCATATGACCCACTGACCAGCCTGACCACCATGCGTCCTGGCATGGAGTGTGGCGGCGGTTTCCTCATGAGCCTGCTGGCGTGTGCCCACCCCAGGTTCCAGTCGCTCACTTCTTCACTTCTGGCTCAGCGTCGCCACGGATCGGGTAGAAGTCATCGCTGGTGGCGGTGCCATCGGCTGGCACGTGGACGACACCGATGAGCTTGCCGTCGCTGTCCCAGTCGGGAAGGTATTCACCAGGCGGCGCCTCCCTCGTCGCTTCCTTGACGTCCGGGAGCAGATCTTCGTTCTTCCTGACCATCGTGTCCTCACTTTCGCCAACGAGTGGCTTCGGGTCGACCTGACTGAGGGCGCGCAGGCGCGCGCCCTCCAGCCAGGCTACTCGCCACGCACGGAGGTTGTGCCGTACGTGCGATGATCGTGCGCCAGGGTCGCGCGCCAAGTCCAGTGCTCGGCGCGTGGCCCGGGCATCCCCCAGCAACGCGCGGTCGATCTCCGTGCGGAGTTCGATGGCGAGCAGGCGCTGAGGGAGTCTTTTCATAGTGGCCAGATACCACCACTGATGCCAGAGTCGAGTAAGCGTTTGCGTGCTACCTGTCCGTAAGCGATGAGGACGGACGGCCCACCCGCGTTCCCACTGGCTCGCGTCCCATCAGCATGGTGGAAGTACAGCCTGCCTTTGATGAAGAGCATCGCCGTCGCTTTTTGCCAGCACTGGCGATAGAACCCTTCGGTCTCGGTGCGGGCAAAGGTCAGGGCGATACCACCGGATGGGTGAGATGCGAGATGGGCAAGCCATGTCCATGTCTTAGGTCCATACGGTGGGTTGCACCATACGAGTCCGTGCCATGGTAGGGCCAGCCCGTCATCCTCGATGGTATACATCGTGGCGGCCGTTATCCATGGTTGCTTCACGGCAGCACATGGGTCGAGGTCGAACGGGCCGAGTCTCTTGATGATCTCGGGTGGTGTTAGCCACTCATCCTTGGCGCCCTTATTGGGTCTCGTGTGTGAACCGATACCCCCATGTTGCATCGTCTCTCATCCTCGGTGCTGGGTCCGTGCTCTCACGCCGTTCCAGTTGATGAGTGGCATGCCGTAAAGCTGGACCTTCGGCTTGGAGCCGCGTGTCATCAGGCCGTTGTAGGCGTCACGGAGCGCGATGGCGATGGTGGCGCCCCTTTGGTAGGAGCGTCCGGTCTCGAGCTGGATCTCCCTGGCTCGTCGCTGGATGGTGGATGGACCGATCTTATCGAGCACCTCGAGGATGCGTCCGTCGTCCCAGCCCATCTGCCCATCGAAAGTCTGTAGGAACGCGCCCATGCCCTGGAGGATGACGGCTTCGCGTGCTGTCTTGTCGTTCGGCCAGACCGTTGAGATGATGGCCAACGTCTTATCGAGGCGCCCGATGCTATAGATGTCCTCCAGTGCGGAGACGGCCTGGATGGCGTGGTCTTCATCGGAGCGTCCGACATGGAAACCGTGCTTCCCTATGATCTCCGCGATGCGCATGGCCACTGGCTCCTTGGCAGCCATGCGGGCCCTGAACTTGTCCCATGACCCGACCTTCGTCTGGCCCTCGTTGAGCCGGTAGAAGAGATGGGCCTCCTGCTCTCTTGTCAGTCCTTCTCGTACGTCAGCTAGCACCACTGTCTTGCCTAGGCGGGTCAGGAGCTCGATGCGGTGTTGCCCGTCGAGGACCCAGAGGCCGCCATCGTCTCGGCGCGAGACGACGATAGCTGTGAGCTCGGCGGGGTCGAACGTCCGCCACATCATGTTGATCTTCGTCTCCCTGAGGGGGCGTTGATAGGCCGGGTCGACGTTGATGTCGGCGATCCGGACCGTCTCGAACTTCAGCCCCCTGTCATCGAGGAGGGCTGGGTGCCACTCCTTCACTGGATCGGACTTGGTCATCGATCCTCCTTGCGTTCTGCCCATCGGACAGCCTTCTCGTATTCGGGTGATCGCGACTTGGGCGGGATGTGTCGCGCATATCTCGAGAGGTCTTCTCGCATCCTGGCTCGCTCCTCTTCCCAGACCGATCTCGGTATCCTGATGCCAGCTTTCTTGGCGGTGGCGTTGATCCACATCGCTCGTTCATATCGGGGCAGTCCTTCGGGCTTCTTGATCATGGTCGCCCAGTGCGCTTCCTTCAGGAACCAAAGCGCTCTCCTGCTCGTGTACCTGACGTACCCGAAGTGGACGACGCCAGGCTCCATGCCACCCTTCCAGGAACACTCGAAAACGCTGCAGAGGCGAACGCCCGCCGCCTCTGCTAGTCGCTCGTATCTGGTCATCGGTCAGAGGCAGCTTTCCTGGCTGCCCCGGAGTGCTCGATGTAGTCGGCTCGTTTCAGGAGTCCGTGCTCCTCGAAGCTGTACCACTTGCCGTTCGGCGTGAGGATCACGTGGTCCTCGAAGTACAGTCCGCAGGCGTTCGCGGCATCCATGATCTCGCCCAGGTCCGCGAGCGCGCGGTCCAGCGCATCGTTGACGACCAGGTAGTCGTATTCGGAGTAGTGGGAGATCTCG
>Ga0209640_10006813_pt1 | contig 9992 bp, 9 predicted proteins | sample RifCSP10_1_FD_184018 | JGI IMG/M metagenome (GOLD analysis project Ga0209640, IMG submission 184018) | Soil microbial communities from Rifle, Colorado - Rifle CSP2_sed 10_1 (SPAdes) (version 2) | ecosystem: Environmental > Terrestrial > Deep subsurface > Rock core/Sediment | place: Rifle... | reverse complement strand
TGATTTCGCGATGCGCAGCTGATCGAGTATTTCCTTCGCTCGGTCCATCCGAACCTTGCCTTCCTTGACAAGTGCCTCGGCGACGCGGTCTATCTCATCGCCAATCGCGCCCACGGTGGCCGCGATGTTTCGTGCGTGAAGGCCCATGTGGCCCCGTTGGATTCCCTCTGTCGCAAGGGCCCGTAGAGCGGCGAAGTTCTGAGCAAGGCCCACCGAGGCGATCACCTCCGCGAGCTCCCGGGCCGTTTTGACGCCCAAGAGTTTCACGCACGCCTTGGCGGTTGGATGGACCGCCGTGGCACCGCCGACGAGTCCCACCGCAAGGGGCAGCTCAATCGTACCCACGAGGTCCCCGTCTGCATTCCGCTCCCACGTTGTGAGCGAATGATACCCGCCGCCCTTCCAGGCGGCATAGGCGTGGGCGCCCGACTCGACCGCCCGGAAGTCGTTGCCGGTTGCAATCACGACCGCATCGATCCCGTTCATGATCCCCTTGTTGTGGGTCGCGCAACGGAAGGGGTCGGCCTCCGCGAATGCATACGCCTCGAGAATACCCTCCACGGCCTCGGGGCCTCCGATTCCCTCGCTTGCGAAGACCGCATGGGCTCGGGCGAGCCGCTTCACCGCCAAGTTAGATATGATTCTCAAGTAGACACGACCTCCCGTGATCTCCTCGAGGAACGGCGCGACGGCTTCCGCCATCGTGTTCACCGCATTCGCACCCATCGCGTCCCGCGTGTCGACAATCAGGTGCGTGATGACCATCAGGCCACGGTGCGTGCTAATGACGCGGACCTCGACGTCCTTCGCCCCGCCGCCGAGCTTTACGAGGATCGGGTCCTTCTCGTTCGCCCGCCGAAGGATTTCATCCCGTGCGTGGAGAATCGCGAGGCGCGCGGAGTGGGGGTCCGGCACATGCGTGAGCTGGATCTGGCCGATCATGATCGGTCCGGATGTGCTCGCTTTGAACCCGCCCCGGGCGCGTGCCATTCTCGCGGCGTTGCTCGCCGCAGCCACGACGGAGGGCTCCTCGATCGCCATGGGGACGAGGTAGTCCCGGCCGTTAATCAGGAAGTTAACAGCGATTCCGAGGGGAAGAGACATGGTCCCAACGACGTTCTCGATCATCCGGTCGACTTGATCGAACTTCAGGGCGCCGGTATTCCCAATCGTCCGGATTTCATCGTCCGAGAGACTGCCGAACTCGCGGACGATTTTCCAACGCTCCTCGGCGGTTTTCTTGTAGAATCCTGAAATCTCAGAAGTGGACACGGCGGGTCCCCGGCCTCAAAGCTCCGTGCGTGTTATAGCCTTTCGCGCTCAAAGTTTCGCGCCACAGTTCCGGCAGAACTGTGTTCCAAAGGGCGATACGGTCCCGCAGTTCCGACACACTACGGTCTGTCCTCCCGGCGGGGCCGCAGGAGGGGCCTGAGCAGGAGGCGCCGTCGGCGGCACACCCGGTGGTGGATAACCTGGCGCATAACCGGGTGGCGGGTAATACCCCGGTGCGGGCGGATAGTAGCCGGGCGGGCGGACAGGATGGTCGCTCCGAACGACGAGGTAGATGATGAGACCAACAAGCCCGATAAGGATCACCACGATGAGCCAGAGGGCTCCGTTCATCCCGCGGCTCTCCGCATCACGGTATACCCAGATTGCAATCAGAACGAAGACGACGAAGAGCGCAATCACGATGGCGCAAATCAGTCCGGCGAAACCGAAGTCAAAGATCGTTTGAAGCGATGAACTCGCAAGCACATTGCCAATCGCCATCCTACCCGCCTCGCGCTTTTCGACCCTACTATGGCGGCGGCCCGTGGTCCGAAGCTTCTGATGGTGTGTTTATGTCCGCGTACAGGCATCATGCATTCCGTATATCCAAATTCCGACAAGGGCGCCTCAAAGGAGAAGAAACGACGGGTCGTGAGAGTCTAGAGGAAGAAAGCGACGAGGAGGAACTCGCCCCTTCCGTGACCTGAATCCCGCACGTGTTCCAAGACGGCATTCGTCAAGGCCCTACACTTTATCCAAGGCTAGGAGGCCAGGAGGCCGTACAGTCGCAGGTGGAGAAAAGGTTATAACAGGGGGGCTCGGTCCGGGGCGCAGCGGGTGGTTCAATGGAGGAGCAGAAACCGCCGGAGGCGCCAGCGGCGCCTTCGAAGGGACGTGGCTTGTGGATTGGCATTATCGTCGTCGCGATCGTCATCGTCATTCTTCTCGCGGCGGTGTTTGGCGGGCTTTTCGCGCCGGCCCCGGGTGAGGCCCAGATCCTGCGGATCGGGAGCGTCCTCAGCCTGACGGGAACATCCGGACTAGAGGTGTTCTCGCCGAAGAATCTGCGCGGAGCCTTGCTAGCACAAGAGGAGATAAACGCCGCGGGTGGAGTCCTCGGTCGCCCAGTTGAATGGGTCAGCGAGGACGACACGGGCGTTGTGGCGACCGCGCGCGATCGCGCACAGAAGCTCATCACGACCAACCGGGTCGACGCGATTTTCGGTGCAACCGGGTCTGGGTTCTGTGCTGCGGTACTCGAGGTCACAAAGCCGAACCAGGTCGTTCAGATTTCCGCATCGTGCACCTCGCCCGTCTTCTCGAACCTGACGTACTCGGAGGGCTGGTTCTTCCGGACCGCCCCCTCGGACGCGCTCCAAGGGGTCGTGGCCGCGAACTACGCGTACACGAACCGGAGTCTCCGGACCATGGGCGTGATCGGGAACAACAACCCGTACGGTCGCGGGCTCGCGAATGTGTTCGCCCAGGAGTTCAACTCTCTGGGCGGGACCGCCACCGTTGCGATCTTCGCCGAGGCGTCGACGAGCTATAATTCGGACCTTCAGGCGCTGATCACGGCAGGGACCGAGGCGATCTACATGGCGAACTATCCCACGGACGGTCTGACGGTAATGCGGGATTGGGCCGCGAACCCGGCGTGGGCAGGCGTCGAGTGGCTCTTGTCCGAGGGCGTCTTAGACCAGGCGGGATTCATCGACAAGCTCGTTACGCAGGGCATCAATCCGCAGCCGTTCGAGGGAAGCGCGCCCGGCGCTTACCTGGGCCTCCCGCCCGGGGAATTCTTCGACGACTTCGAGGTCGCCTACAAGGCCAAGTACGCCAACCAGGATCCGGGGCTGTTCACCGCCAACTCGTACGACGCGGTGTACCTGCTCGCAGCGGCGGCCCAGAAGGCCGGAACCGCGACGGCTGCTGGAATCAAGGCGAATATCCGGTCTGTGGCGACCCCGCCGGGGACGATCGTTTCGGGCGGCCAGTGGGCCACGATCCGCGCGGAGATCACGGCAGGCAGGGACATTAACTTCGAGGGTGCGTCTGGCGCCGTGAACATCGATGCCCTTGGCGATCCGTTCAGCGGCTATGGAATCTGGGGTGTCGACGCAGCGAACCAGATTGAGACGCTCGAGATATTCAGCGAAGCGGCGGTGCTCGCAATGCTGGCGCCACCGGCTCGGACCACCGAGCGGGCGGAGTTCGTCAGCTGGATCGCGACTCCGCGGGGCAGGGCGAACTAACCACCGAGGTAGAGTCGACCGACCTCGGGGTTGTTCAGGAGGGCCTGGCCCGGGCCCTCATACCTATTTTTGCCACCTTCCAGGACATACCCGCGATCCGCAAACGAGAGGGCTTTCTTGGCGTTCTGCTCGACGAGAACAATCCCAACACCTCCCTCGTTGATCTCTTGAATCTTCTCGAAAATATGGGCCACGAGCTTGGGGGCAAGCCCGGCCGAGGGTTCGTCGATCAGGAGCACCTTCGGCTCCAGGATTAGAGTCTTCGCGAGCGCGACCATCTGCTGCTCTCCACCGCTCATCGTGTTCACGCCGACGTCGAGCTTCGGCCCTAGATTGGGGAAAATCTCGACGATGGCCTGGACACGCCGTTCGAACTCATCCCGTGTGAAAGAGCTCGCAACCACGTCCTGCGATCCGTCCGTATCTTTGGTTCTGTTCCATGGAAGCCAGCCGCTGAACCGTTCGCCAAGACGCCGGTGAAAGGTTCCCAGCCATCCAGGGCGCCGGGTGATTGCGCCCATCTCGAGGTTTTCGCGGACCGTGAGTGTCGGGAACGTGTTGTTGGACTGTGGGATATACGCCAGCCCATGCAAGACGAGGTCTTCCGGATTCCGACCCGTGATGTGCTTTCCCTCGAAAACCACCTGTCCCTTCTTCGGCTTAAGGAGACCGATGATCGTCTTCACGAGGGTCGACTTTCCGGCGCCGTTCGGGCCGATAATCGTCACGAGTTCCCCCGCGTCGAGCTGCATGGATACCCCGTGGAGGATCTCCGTCTCCCCGTAGCCCGAGTAGATGCCATTCGCCTCGAGAATGGTCATCTACGCCCCGAGGTACGCCTCGACGACTCGATCGTCCGACCGCACTTGGGTCGGCTGGCCCTCCGCGAGCTTCCTTCCCTGATGAAGCACGACGATCCAGTCGCAGCGGTTCATCACGACCTCCATGTCATGCTCAATGAGGAAAATCGTCTTTCCCTGATCCCGGAGCTGTTCAATGAGGTCGAGGATCTTCAGGCTCAACGTGGGGTTCACTCCCGCCACGGGCTCGTCGAGGAGAATGAGGTCGGGGTCCGTCATGAGCGCGCGACTGAGTTCGAGGAGCTTCTTCTGCCCACCAGAGAGGTTCTTCGCGTACTCGTCGCGCAGGTCAAAGAGCCCCACAAACCGTAGGAGGTCCTCCGCCTTCGCCTGCACCTCCCCTTCCCTCCGTTCGACGTCCTTCCGCCAGAAGAGGAGGAGGCTCAGGAGACGCTCCCCTGGGGACCCTCTCGCTGACAGCATGAGGTTCTCGAGAACCGTTAGATCTCGAAGTTCCCGGGGAATCTGGAAGGTCTTCACCATCCCCATGCCAACGAGTTGGTGGGTCGGAAACCCATCAATCCGACGACCCTGGAAATACACTTCCCCATGGTCCGGTGGATACAACCCGACGACGGTGCTGAACAACGTCGACTTGCCTGCTCCGTTGGGCCCTATGAGGCCAGAGATCGTGCGCGGCTGGACTTGGAGGCTGCAGCCATCAAGCGCGCGGATTCCGCCGAACGTCTTCACGATGTCTCTCGTCTCGAGGATCGGCGCCACGTCTGGCCTCATTCCCTCACCACAGGCGGATACGTTCGTTTCTTTTCCCGGAAGATTCCCTCCGGTCGGTAAAGGACTAGGATTACGAGAAGGGCGCCGATGACCATGAGCCTCACGTACGGAATGGGTCCTTGGAGGGAAGCAGGAAGAAAGTCTTTTACCCGCACGGAGACCCAGTCGAAGGCGTAGAAGAGGAACGCGCCAAAGATGACCCCGCGGTTGTTACCGCTGCCACCCAAGATGACCATCACGTAGATCGTGAACGTTGAGAGCGGGTCGAACTGGGTCGGGGTGACGAACCGCAAGAAGGCGGCGAGAAACGCGCCCGCGAGACCCATGACGATGCATCCAACGACAAAGGCGGAGAGCCGGAACCGGAACGTGTTCTTTCCGAGGGCGAGGGTTGCCTCCTCATCCTCGCGGATGCCGCGAAGCACTCGCCCCCAGGGCGCCTTCGTGAGATACTGAATCACAAAGTACGCGAGGAAAAGCGTCGTGATGACCAGCCCGGCCATCACCACGTCGGAGAGGCCGGGGTCGGCGATGACAATGGGCCGCGGAATTAGGATGATGCCAATCGTGCCGGCTGTGATGTCCTCGGCGTTCGTAAAGAACAGCCGAACTGTCTCGGCTAGTGCGAGCGTTGCGATCGCAAAGTAGTCGGCTCGGAGCCGGAGAATCGGAAGCGCGATGAGAAGCCCCGCGACACCGGCGACGACCATCGCCACAATCACCGCGGCCAAGAAGGGCCACGAAAACCCGCCAAGATGGCCCGGGTACTGGTTCGTAGCCGGTGCCGGCCCCGTCATCAGGATTGCCGCTGTGTACGCCCCGAGACCGATGAAGGCCGCAACCCCTGCGTTGAACAAGCCCGTGTGGCCCCATTGGACGTTCAGGCCCAAGGCAATGATGGCAAAAATCCCTGCGGGAATCAGGAAGTTGACGAAGTCAATGGCGACGGGCGGCAGGGGACTCATTGCGCCCGCTCCCGCTTCGCCCACCTCGGGACCCGGAGGATTCGTCTGGTCCGAAGCGTTGGACCACGACGTCCCCCCAAGCCAGCCGGACGGAGGAGAAGGACAAGGATCATGATTACGAACGCGGCCACGGGGCGATACGCTGTGGGGTTATCGAGCCCAAGGACAGTCGGCCGGCCAAGCCAGGCGAGGAGGGCGACGCTGAGTTCTCCGGCGATTCCGACGATGAGACCCCCGAGCATCGCCCCGTACGGGGAGCCGATCCCGCCGATAATCACGGCCGCGAAGACGAACAGTAGGATACTAAACCCCATTGCCGGTCGAACGTCGTTTACAATGCCCAGGAGGACTCCCGCCACCGCTGCGAGGCCACCACTGATGGCCCAAACCCACAAGATTACATTCCGTATGTTGATCCCGGACGCCCGCGCGAGGTCGGGGTTGTCGGAGGTCGCCCGCATCGCCTTTCCGAGGGTCGTTCGACTCAAGACGACATGAAGGAAGATGATGAGGACCGCGCTCACCGCCAGGGTCGCGAGTCCCTTGATCGGGTTGATCGTCAGGACTGGTCTCCCGTCGATCGTGAGAAGCACGAGGCTCTGCGCAATCTGGAGGTTGTACACGTTGATCTGCGTCCCGAACGTCGCGTTGATCAGGTTGTTCATGAAGATGGCGATTCCGATTGAGGCGACGAGGGCCGCGACTGGGCCTCGGCCCGCGAGCTTGCGAAACACGAGGAGCTCGAAGAGGATTCCGAGCATCGCCGCCATGAAGACTCCGAAGATCAATCCCCAGATGATGTTCATTGCGAAGGACACGCTGATGAGGAAGGCCATGTAGGCCCCGAAGGTCATCATCTCGCCGTGGGCGAAGTTCCCAAACTTCCGGATTCCATAGATTAGGGACAGACCGGTCGCCCCAAGGACGATGATACTCCCCACGACGACGCCGTTGATCAAGAACTGCAGCACGGGAACGCCATAGACGGTCCACATCGCTACCGTGAAGACCGCGATCACAAGCAGGACGACAACGAGATCCCGGTTCACCCTGGGAAGACGGAGTCCGAGTCGAACCAGAAGCAACCCTTCCCCATGTACGCCGTTTCCCTTAGATATGGGGAAGTGGTATTTATGGGGTCGTCGGAACCGGGACAGCGTTTTGCTGCTCCTCGGCCTCTGGCTCGCCCGAAAAGGCCTAAGTCCACGGTGTCCGTGCCGTTGTGATGTCCGGCCCCAAGGTCCTCGTGCTCATCGATGACCGAGGGAAGCGTCACCTCGTTTCTCTGGATTCACAAATGGTGCCCGTCGAGGGGCTTGGCGTGTTCGACACGACCAAGCTCCTTGCAAATCTCGGCCAGAAGATCGATGTCGGGAAACGATCCGTTCTCGTCCTGCCGGCATCGAGACGGGACCGAATGGCGGGCCTCGAGAGGGGACCCCAGACGATCGGCGTGAAGGACGCTGCAGCGATTCTGTTTTGGGCGGACATTTCGCCCGATGCGACGGTCGTGGAGGCGGGCACTGGGTCAGGATGGCTCACCGTCGCACTCGCCGTGGCCGTGGGACGGCGAGGGCGCGTCATCACATACGAAAGGCGCCAAGACTTCGCTTCCCTCGCGCGGGAGAATCTCCGGCGAGCGGACGTCATCGATCGCGTGGAGATCCGCGTCGCGGACATTCGGAGTGGCATTCCCGAGCGGGAGATCGATGCGGTCGTCCTCGACATCCCGGATCCCTGGACGGTTGTGGAGGCCGCATGGGATGCGCTCCGGGTCGGCGGTTCGATTGCCTCCTTCTCGCCTAATGTGGAACAGGTTCGCGAGACGGTTGCCGCCCTCGCGAGATGCCATTTCGTCGACCTCCATACGATTGAGGTGATCGAGCGTGAACTCGAAGTTCGGGACACGGGCACTCGTCCGTCCCACGCTCCCATCGGCCACACCGGCTACATGACATTCGCACGCAAGGTCCTCGACAACCTTGCGGGAGATATCGCGCCTTAGGCCATCTCGATGGCGACGTCGCGTTCGGGTTGCACGACGCGAGCTCCGAAGCGTGTGAATCGCTCAGGGTGCTCCGTGTGGACCGGAATGACGGTTCCGGGGCGGATTTCCCGGATCATCGCACCGACCTCGGCCTCCGACATGTGGCCGCTCGCGTGGAACTGGTGCCGCCGGAGCTTGAACTGTCGGACCCAGTTGCGAAGGACCGCCTCAACCTCGTCGTCTTCCTCAATCGGCTCGCTCTTCGAGTGGATGAACGGGCTTCCGGGAATCGGCTGGATGTCGATCAGTTCGGGGAGGACCCAGAAGTCTAGCTGGAGGAGGAGCTCGGGCTGATGGTCTCGGACGTAATCGGACGTCACAACCCGATCGCCGACCTGCGCGAAGAGTCCGGATTCCCATGGGAAAGATCGGTCCATCTGACGGTCGTACACGATGATGTCCGGATCCCGAAGAACATCGGGGACCTTGATTCCGGGGTCGTTTGCCAAGGACATCAGGAGGTGGGCCGTCTTGGACTGGAGCACGTACTTACGGCCAGCGGCTTTCGCGACCTCGAGGAACGTCCGGATGCGATCGACATCTCTGGGATAGAAGGTCGCGATCACGAGCTTGTCCTTCGCCCGTCTCGCGGCCTCAATGCTCTTCGCCTTCACATCCGCCTCGGTGAGGTTCGTCCTCGCGTCGCGGGGCGCGACCCGCGTCCCCTCCGTGATCAGGGCAACGGGCTCTGCCTCCGCCGCGGCGGCGATGAACTCGCGTGTCATCTCCGCGTGCGGACCATGCTGGCGCAAATCGCCCGTGTACACGACGACGCCTTCGCTCGTATCAAGGAGGAATCCGTAGGCCGCGGGCGCGGAGTGGTCGACATGGATCGGTCGGACATCGACCCCATCCGAGGCAATGGTCCGGCCCGTCCGGAACACGCGGTAGTCGTGCTCCTTGAGGTCCATCCTGCCTGTTTCCTCCCATGAGGCGAGCATGATCCGCGTGCCTTCCCCCATGTGGACGGGAATCTCGGGATCGAGAAACTTCAAGTGGTTCGTGTGATCGAAGTGAATGTGAGACACGAACACCCCTGAGAACTGCGGAGGGTCGTACGGAAAGCCCGCTCCCTCAAGCCACTCTCGAGAATAGAGTCCCGGGATTCTCGGCATGAGCCCCAGGGCGAAATAATCGCGGAGGCCGAAGCGGTTCCGCATCTGAAGGTACTCGGCGAAGTACTCGGAGCCGAACGCAAACGACTGGCCCATGTCGAGCCAGATCCGGGCGTCGCGGTCCTCGACGAGGATCTTGTTCCCGCCAATCTCCGCAACCCCGCCGAAGCACGTAATCCGGGTCATTTGTCTCCGTGCCCGCCGCCGACGGTCGCGCCTATTTGCCCTCGGCAACCTGCGCGATGATCACATCCCGGATCGACCGCATCGCCTTGAATTCGAGGAGGAGTCGGCCTTGTGGGTCCGTCTTGTACAGCCGGGTCTCGACGCTCGCCGCGGGACTGACGAGCAGCGTCCCAATCCTTCCCGTCCGTGTGTCCATAATAAGATCCGCGAGAACCCCCAGGATCTCGCCATCCTCCGTCATCACGGTCTTGCCCTTGAGCTCTGTTGCGAAGATCTTCAACGCCCCGTCCTCCGTCCGGTATCCGGCGCTCCTTATTTCTCAATTTCCGACACAATCCCGCGCCTCTCGCAGCTTCTGCGCCTCTCCTCCGGTCCCGTGTTACGATGTATCGTGTGATTTCGCCTTCTTCCTACTGTCGGATAAGACTTCGTACATTCTGCTGCCAATCTTCTTATACCGGCCGTCTCGTTTGGCGTGCCCTCGTCCATCCGAGGAGGTATTCTCATGGAGGACGTGGTCATCGAACCACCCTGTTTCATCGGCCTCGTCACGTCGG
>Ga0209640_10006812_pt1 | contig 9992 bp, 8 predicted proteins | sample RifCSP10_1_FD_184018 | JGI IMG/M metagenome (GOLD analysis project Ga0209640, IMG submission 184018) | Soil microbial communities from Rifle, Colorado - Rifle CSP2_sed 10_1 (SPAdes) (version 2) | ecosystem: Environmental > Terrestrial > Deep subsurface > Rock core/Sediment | place: Rifle... | reverse complement strand
GCCCTCCGTACGGCGGCGCCCGCCGACGAAGAAGCCATGCGGCTCGCGGCCTCGGTCCTGCGTGAGGCGCCTGGGGGCGTCCTCGAAGACGCCCCCGCCGACGAGGAGCTACTGAACCTGCGGACGGCGCGCGGCCTCCTCGCGACGCTGCCGCGGGCCGCGGTCGCCGCCCTTGGCCCGGCGGACGGTGCGCGCACGGCCGGCGAGCTCGCCCGGCGGCGCTTCGCCAAGGCCGAGATCGACTCGGCGCTCGCCGATCTCGCTCGGATCTCCGCGAAAGGCGGACCCCCGGCCGGGGCCGACTCGGCCCTGGCCGTGCTCGATCTGCGGAGCCCCGACCTCGCGCGAGCCGTGCGCTCCGAGATCCGCGAAGACTCGAGGCCCGGGTCGCCACCCGGCTTCCGGCTGGCCGCCGGAATGCCCGCGCCCTATCGGCCGCGCGACCTCGATTGGCCGCTGCTGACGGCGGTCCTGGCCGCGGAGGGTCGAAGGTGATGCGCTCGGCGTTCCTGCTCGCCGCACTGGTGACGCTCGGAGCCTCCTCCGAGCCGGCCGATGGACGCGGGGTGCCGCTGCCACCGGCGCCGGTCCGAGTCGTGATCCCCGACGTGCCCGCCTTCGACGCCGTCCTCGCCGGAGCGTACCGCCGCGCCCTCCTGGGAGCGCCCGACGAGGACGACCCGGTGACGGCGGCCTGGCGGCGCACCCCGGTGGGAAGCAAGCTCGAAGACCAATGGGCGAAGTTCGCTCCCGACCTGCCCTGGAACTGGGCCGACGTCCTGAAGCTGAAGCCGAGGACCCTCGGCCTTTCTCTCTTCTCGGCCGGCTCGCTCGAGGCGGTGTTCGTGATCGACATGCCGCTCGCGGTCGCGGTTCCTCTGCCCCCGGGCACCGCGAAGCAGACCGCGGCCGGGGCGCCCTACTCGCTCGTGGCCCGCGGAGCGGGCGATCCGGCGGAGGGCGATCGGCGCATGGGCCTGGCCTGGGCCAGGAGTGCCGGCTGGCTGTTCCTGGCCACGAGCGAAAAGGCGCTCGTCGCGGCCCTCGACGAAGCGGGCGCGGGTCGCGAGTGGAAAGCGCCCCTCTCCGGCCTCGTGGCCATGGAGCTGGACGTGGCCGTGCTCGAGAAGGATCGCTACTTCAAGCGCGAGTTCCTGTTCGGCCCTTCGGGAGAAGGCCGCGTCGCGGCCGCCCTGCGCATGGAGGGCGGGCGCCTGGTCGAGGTCCGGCAGGGGCAAGGCGGCTCGAAGGAGGCCGCCTTCGTCTTCGAAACGCCGGGGGCATTCGCGGCGGCCTGGGAGGCCGAAGGGGAGACGCTGTGGCCCGCCCTGCGCGCCGCCCTCCTCGAACCCTGGCCGGATCTTTCGCCGACTCCGGTCTCTCCCCTGGGACCGCTGCCGCCCGCCGGGGCCGCCCGGGCCGAGGATCGCTACCTCGTCGACCTCCAGAAGCCGCCCGCCGGACCGGGCGCCCCCTGGGAAGAGGGCGACCTCCGCGCCTGGCGCGAGCTTCGCGCCATGGGGCCGCTCTCGGGTTGGGGCTATCGGGTGAGCGCGGACGGAGTGCGGACCTTGGTCTTTCCGTGGCCCGCCCGACTGATGGACGATCTCGGACGTGCCTGCCGCGCGACCCTCGAAAGGCGGGGAGGCCGCGTGAGCGAGCAGACGCTCGGCGAGGCGCGCGAGCTTCGCCTCGGACCCGGCCTTCCCGCCCTCGCCTGGAAGCGCGTGGGCGACGTCGTCTGGATGGGCCCGTCCGCCGCGTCCCTCGCCGACGCGCCGGCGGTGCACCGTGAGACGGACCTCGTCCGGTGGGCCCGTCTCGACCTGGACGGCCTGCGGAAGGACGCCGCTCGCTGGGAGAGAGTCGAAGGACCCGCGGCGCCCGAGACCGTGCGTCCCTTCTCCGACCGCATCCTCGGTCTCCTGGGCTGGATGCCCGCGACCCGTTCGCTGAACCTCGAGCGCCGGCAAGTCCCCGGCGGGTGGACGGAGCGGGTCGCCTTCGGAGCACAGAATCCGCGGTGACTCTCCTCGTCGTCGCCCTGGCCGGCGCCTGGCTCGGCGGGGGCGCGGCGCACGACCGAGGGCATGCCGCGCCGTCGGGCGCCCCAGCGCCCGCGCTGCTCGTGTGGCGCCTCGAGGGCGGCCGCGTCACCGGTTCGACCGCTTCAGACCGCCCGCTGCCCGCGGGTTCCCTCCTGAAGCCGTTCGTAGCCAAGGCTTGGGCGCGCGGCCACCCGGGCCACCGGACGCCCCGCATCCGCTGCGATGCGGCTTCCGGGTGCTGGATCCACGCGGGTCACGGCGTCCTTGGTCTCTCCCGGGCCATCGCCCTTTCCTGCAATGCCTATTTCCGGGCCCTCGCCGCGGCTACGCCGGAAAGCACGCTGGTCGCGGTGCTGCGCGAGGAAGGCTTCCTCGTGCCCGACCCCCTGTCCGCAGAGGAGGCCGTCGGCCTGGATCGCGACGCGGCCGTAGCCGTCCGGCCCGACGCCCTCCTCCGTGCCTACGTCCGGCTCACTCGGGAACCGTGGGCGGAAGGCGAGCCGGCCCGCCGTGAGCTCCTCGCCGGTCTGCGTGACAACGCGACGAGCGGCACCGCGCGAGGGCTCGGCCGCTATGGCTTCTGGGCCAAGACGGGCACGGTCCCAGCTCTCGATGGAAGACCACTGGCTACCTCGGGCCTGACCATCGCCGTCGACGACGCGGGCCTCGCCGTCCTCGGCCTCCTGCCCCACGGCACCGGCCGCGACGCGGCACGGGCCCTGTCCGCCCACGTCTCCGCGGGGGGACGGAACGCGGTTTCCGCAGGCGAAGCGACCGCGGGCGTCCGGCCGAGGGCCTCGTCGGGGCCCGCGCCGGGGCGCGTCAGCGTCGCCCTCTTCGGGGGCCTGAAGCCGAAGGCCGTGGTGGCCCGGAACGCCGGAGACCATCCCCTGTCGACCTCCAGGGGCTACGTCGGAGTGGGAGCCGCCACCAGCCTGCGTCCCGGTGACTGGCTCTCCGAAGGGCGCTGGCTGCTTTCGATCCCGCGCTCGCGGTTCCGCCGGGAGGTGGTGGCACGGGTTTCCTGCAACGAGGGAGTCGAGGGCAGCGTGCGCCTGCGGGCCGACATGGCCAAGCCCGAATACGTGCGCGGCGTCCTGAATGCCGAGCTGCCGGGTGAAGGCGGAGCGCGAGGCCGCGCCCTCGCCGCGGCGGTATTGCGGTTCCTGGCCGTCGGCCCCCGCCACGGCGCCACCGACGTCTGCGACTCGACCCACTGCGCCTGGTTCATCGGCCGCGGCCCCACGATCTCCTGGCCCGCACCCCAGGCCCCGGTTCTCTTCATGCGCCACGACCGGAAGGGGCGAGAGGCGGCCCCGTTCGACGCCGCGGCCTGGGACGAGGTCGTGCGCAGCTCCCAGGATCCCGGACCACGCCAGTGGTCGAGCCACTGCGGCGGCCGGCCACTCTCCGCGCACGCGGTTTGGGGAAACGGCGATCGCCGGGTGTGGGTCTGCGATCGCCACCCGGGGCCGTCGGCGCCGTGGACGCGGCGCTGGGACGACGACGCCGTGGAGGCGGCCTTCGGCGGCCACGTCCGCTCCCTCGCCGTGAAGGAGAAAGACGGCGTCTGGGCGCTCGCGGTGGAGACGGCGGCGGGCACCGCGGCGTTCTCCTACGACGAGGCCCATCGGCGGCTCGCCCACGAGATCGGCTGGGCGGCGCTGCCTAGCCCGGCGGACGCCGTGGTGCGAGTGGCGCGGGCCTGGCGGGCGGAAGGCGTGGGCCTCGGGCATCGCGTGGGTCTATGTCTCGGTGAGCAGGGGCGATAAACTAGAGGTTCGCCAAGCGCCCCTCCCGGAGCAGGAAGACGCCCACCGGGAGGCGGTCGGCCGGAGTCGAGGTCGCGGTCATGAAGGATGCGACGCAGACGGTGGAGCCGAGTACGGAGCTGAGCTCCGTGGCCGCCTCGGTCTTCTTCGAACACACCCGCGCGATCCAGCTCCTCGTCGATTCCTCCACCGGCCGCATCGTCGACGCCAACCCGGCCGCCTGTGTCTTTTACGGGTACTCGCGGGCCGAGCTCGTCTCCCGCTACGTGACCGACCTCAATACGATGTCGGCGGAGCAGGTCGCCGAGGCCCTGGCCGCCGCCGCGGCGCAGCGGCGGAGCTATTTCCTGTTCCAGCACCGGCTCGCCTCCGGGGAGCTGCGCGAGGTCGCGGTCCAGTCCGGTCCCATCGAGCTGGGCGGCCGGTCCGTGCTCTTGTCCACCATCCACGACGTGACCGGACAAAGGCACGGCGACGACGACCTGCGGATGCACGCCCAGGCGGTGGCCGCCTCGATGGACGGCATGGCCATGCTCGACGAGCACGAGCGGTTCGCGTACGTGAACCCGGCCTTCGCCCAGCTCTACGGCTACCGGGCCGAGGACCTCGTGGGCCGGAGCTTCGGCGTGCTCTCCTCGACCGAGGAGCGCGACCGCCTCGCGACCGACGTCCTCCCGGCCTTCTGGGCGGTGGGCCACTGGAGGGGAGAAGCGAGGGGCCTGCGCCGGGACGGAACTAGCTTCCCCGAGGAGATCTCGCTCGTCGCCATCGAGGGCGGCGGGTTCGTTTGCGAGGTCCGAGACGTCACCGCCCGCAAGCGTTCGGAGACGCTCCAGTCCGCCCTGCTCCGTATCGCCGAAGCCGCGACCTCGGTCCAGGACGTCGCGTCCTTCTACGAGACCATCCGGCGGATCGTGGGCGAGCTGATGGACGCCAAGAACTTCTACATAGCGCTCCTCGACGAAAGCGCCCGGACCCTCAGCTACCCCTATTTCGTCGACGAGCAGGAAGGGACGCCCAACCCCCACCCGCCGGGCCGCGGCCTCACCGAGTACGTGCTGCGGACGGGGGCGCCGCTTCTCGCGACCCCCGCCGCCCTGCAGAGCCTCCTCGACGCCGGCGAGGTGGTGGCGGTGGGCGCGCCCTCCCTCGACTGGCTGGGCGTGCCCCTGAAGCGGGGGGACAAGACCTTCGGAGTGTTGGCGGTCCAGAGCTACAGCGAATCCACCCGCTACACCGAGCGCGAGCGCGACATCCTGACCTTCGTCTCGAGCCAGCTCGCGAGCGCCATCGACCGCAAGCGAGCGGCCGGGGCCCTGGCCGAGAGCGAGACGCGCTTCCGGCTGCTCGCGGAGACGGCCCCCTGCGCCATCCTCATCTATCAGGGCGAGAGGTTCAGCTACGTCAACGAGGCCGCGGTCGCCATCGCGGGGTACACGCGCGAGGAGTTCCTGGCCATGAGCTTCTGGGAACTCGTGCACCCCGAGATGCGCGAGGTGGTCTGGGAGCGCGGCCTCGCCCGGCAGCGCGGGGAAGAGGTCCCGCCGAGCTACGAGATCAAGATCGTGCGCAAGGACGGGGAGGTGCGTTGGCTCTCGTTCTCCGCCGGGCGCATCGACTTCGCGGGCGCCCCCGCGGCCTTGGGCGCGGCCTTCGACATCACGGAAAAGAAGCGCGCGGAAGAGCAGATCCGGGCCCTCGCCTACCACGACGCGCTCACCGGGCTCCCGAACCGCCTGCTCTTCAACGACCGCCTTTCCCTGGCCGTGGCCCAGGCCCGGCGGAAGGGCGAGGGCCTGGCCGTGCTCTTCCTCGACCTCGACGGCTTCAAGGGCGTCAACGACTCGCTGGGCCACACCCTGGGGGACCGGCTCTTGAAGAGCACGGCCGAACGAATCCTCGCCTCGCTGCGGGCGGTGGACTCGGTGGCCCGGCTCGGGGGCGACGAGTTCATCCTGCTCTTGCCCGGCGTCCGGGGCGCAGAGGAGGCGGCGCGGGTCGCGGAGAAGGTGCTCGAGTCCATCCGCGCGCCCCTCGCCGTCGAGGGCCATGAGCTCTTCGTGACCGCGAGCATGGGCCTGAGCCTGTACCCCGAGGACGGCCAGGATGCGGAGACCCTGGTCAAGAACGCGGACACCGCCATGTACCGCGCGAAGGAGCAGGGCCGCGACCGCTACCAGCTCTTCGCTCCCGCCATGAACACGCGGGCGCTCGAGCGCCTGGCCCTCGAGAACAGCCTAAGGAAGGCGCTGGCCCGGGGCGAGCTCCTCGTCCACTACCAGCCCCTCCTCGACCTCGGGAGCGGCCGCATCCACGGGGTGGAGGCGCTTCTGCGGTGGAAGAACGCGGAGAGAGGCCAGATCCTCCCGGCCGCGGACTTCATCTCCCTGGCCGAGGTCACGGGCCTCATCGTCCCCATCGGTCCATTCGTGCTCCGGGCGGCGTGCCGCCAGGCGCGCGCCTGGCAGGAGCAGGGCCACCCCGGCCTGCGGGTGGCGGTCAACCTCTCCGCCCGACAGCTCCAGCAGCCCGATCTCGTCGACCAGGTCAGGAGGGCGATCGAAGAGGCGGGGCTCGCCCCGGGTACCCTCGATCTCGAGATCACGGAGAGCCAGGCGTACGACGTGGACGCCTTGCGCGCGACCCTCCTCGAGCTGAAGGCCCTGGGCGCGCGGATCACCATCGACGATTTCGGCATCGCCGCCTCCTCCCTGCGACAGCTCCGGCGGCTCCCCATCGACGCCCTGAAGATCGACCGCTCCTTCGTGCGCGATCTCTTCAAGGACCCCGACGACGCCGCCATCGCACGGGCCGTGATCGGCCTCGCGCACTCGCTCCGGCTTCAGGTCGTGGCCGAAGGCGTCGAGACCGAAGAGCAGAGGGCGTTTCTGGCCGAGCAGGGCTGCGATCGCATCCAGGGCCATCTGCTGAGCGAGCCCGTGCCCGCCGAGGAATGCACGAAGGTACTGACGGCGTTCGCGACGGAACGGAGCTGAAAGAGAGCCCGCGCGCCGTCTCTCTTTCAGAACCGTTCCGTCGCGGACAATCCCCCAAGACCGTCGGGTAGGAGGCCCTCCCCCGTTTTTTGAGAACACCCAGGCTTTGTGGTGAACTACCACGCCATGGAATTCGCCACCGACTGCATCCACGCCGGCCAGGAGCCGGATCCGACCACCGGCGCCGTCGTCACCCCGATCTACCAGACCTCGACCTACGTCCAGGAGGGGATCGGCCGGCACAAGGGCTACGAGTACGCCCGCACCCAGAACCCGACCCGGCGCGCCCTCGAGCGCAACCTGGCGGCCCTCGAGGGAGGGACCGACGCCTACTGCTACGCCTCCGGCATGGCCGCCACCAACGCCGTCCTCACTCTCGTCAAGGCGGGACAGCGCGTGGTCGTCTCGGACAACGTGTACGGCGGGACCCACCGGCTCTTCACCAAGGTCCTGGCGCAGTACGGTCTCGAGTTCGCGTTCATCGACGCGAGCGACGCGGCGGCCTTCGACGCCCAGGCGGGCTCGTTCGACCTCCTCTGGATCGAGACCCCGACCAATCCCTTGATGAAGGTCTGTGACATCGCGGCCCTGGCCGGGGTGTCACGCAAACGCGGCGCGATCCTCGTGGTCGACAACACCTTCATGAGCCCGTTCTTCCAGCGGCCGCTGGGGCTGGGCGCGGACATCGTCGTTCACTCCACCACGAAGTTCCTGAACGGCCACTCGGACAGCGTGGGCGGGGTCGCGGTCGTGAAGGCGGAGGCCCACGCGAAGTGGCTCCAGTACGTCCAGAACGCCGCGGGCGCGATCCTCTCGCCGTTCGACTCCTGGCTCGTGCTGCGGGGGACCAAGACGCTGGCCTTGCGCATGCCGCGCCACGAGGAAAACGCAGCCAAGGTCGCCCGCTTCCTGCGGGAGTCGCCCAAGGTCCGGCAGGTCAACTGGCCCGGGTTTCCCGATCATCCCGGCCACGAGGTCCACAAGCGCCAGGCCACGGGCTTCGGCGCGCTCATCTCCTTCGACCTCGGGAGTCTCGAGGCCGCCGATCGTCTATTGCAGGCCGTGCGACTGTGCTCGCTCGGAGAAAGCCTGGGCGGGGTCGAGACGCTCATCTCCCATCCCGCCACCATGACCCACGCCGGCTATACGCAGGCCGAGCGCGACGCTCTCGGGATCGGCCACGGCCTCGTGCGCATCAGCGTCGGTTGCGAGGACGCCGGCGACCTGCTCGCGGACCTGGGGAAAGCGTTGAAGCGGTGCTGAAAAGGGTCCGGAAGCAGCCCTTTTCAGCACAATCCGTGGTTGACTATCCCAAAAGAACCGTCGGGTAGGACGCCGCCTTCCCTCTCCGTTCCCCCTCCGTTTCTCACCCCGCGCCACTACTCACGCCGAGCCTGAGCGACTCAAGCTCTCGTCCACCCAAGAAAGATAAGGACCATGCCCGTCCGCGACGGGCAGAGCGATCACCTCGGGCAATTCGTAGGGGTGCAACTCGACGAGGACCGTGCGCAGGTCCTCGAAGAGCTCGGCCCGGGTCTTGATGACGAGCAGCCGTTCCTCGTCCTTCCGGACCTGGCCCTCCCAACGGTAGATCGACGTGAGCCCTGGCACCACGTTCACGCAGGCGGCGAGCCGCCGCTCGACCAGCGCCCGCGCCAGGCGCTCGGCATCCTCGGCACTCGCCACCGTCGACAAGACGACGACGTGCTCGTTCACTTCCCGAGGGTCTCGATCACCCGGGACTGCGCGGCGGTCAGGGGGACGACCGAGAGCCGTCCCTGGCGCACGAGCGGGCTGTCCGCGAACTCGGAGCGCGCCTTCATCTCGGCCAGGGTGACCGGCCGTGCGAGCGGCTCCACCGCCCGGAGGTCTACCACCACCCGCTTCGGATTCGCGCCCGCGGGGTCGGGATAGGCGGCGCGCGCGACCTCGGCCACGCCCACCACGGCCTTCTCGCCGCCGGTGTGGTAGACGAAGACCCGGTCTCCGACCTTCATCGCGCTCAGGTTGCGGAGCGCCACCGGGTTCGACACTCCATCCCAGCGGGCGCCCTTCGCCTTCGCCAGGTCGTCATAGCCGTACTCCGTCGGTTCCGTCTTCACGAGCCACATCGCCACCTCCGGGGGGCCGCTCCGACGCCCGCCGCGAATCATACAACCGCGCTTGCCCCGGCCGCCTTCCCGAAAAAGGCCTTGACACGCGGGGCATCGCGCGTATTCTTACAGCAGTTTTTTCGAATGCACTGTAAGACTGGATGATAGTCGCCGACGCCATTCGGGACCGGATCCGGGAGCGGCTCCAGGAGCAGCGCTCCCTCGTCCAGTCCCTGCTTCGGCTGCGCGAGCAGCTCCAGGGCTCGCTCTTCACGCGCTACGCCGAGTGCGGGAAGGAGAGTTGCGCGTGCCGGCACGGACGCAAGCACGGCCCCTACTACGTGCTCTCCACGCGAAGCGGAGGTCAGGGCGGCTTCGCGTACGTCGAGGGCCGCCGCGCCGAGGAGGCGGAACGGCTCGTGCGCCGCTACCGGGAGTTCAAGACTCGCTTCCGGCGCCTCAAGAAGGTCAACGCCGAGATCGTCGGGCTGTTGCGCCGCTATCAGCAGCAGATGGCCCGTCGGGGAGGCGACCGGCTGGGCCTGGCCCGACCTCGGCGATCGAGTCAGAAAAATGCAGTCCGGTAATATGTTATCATTCGAAGTTAAAGTAGAACCTCAGGTTGTGGGAACAGGAGCCAACGAGCGCGGAAGAGGGGATGCCCACCTACGGCGGCGAGCGGCGACCCTCGCGTCGCTGATCGCCCTCATCGCCCTCGTGGTGGCCGCGCTCTTCGGTGACCGCGGGATGCTGCACCTCATCGCGCAGAAAGAGCGCGCCGAGGCGCTCGCGCGTGAGATCGAGGATCTGCGCACGGAGAACCGGCGGCTTGCCTCGGACATCGTGGCGCTCAAGCACGATCCGGGAGCGATCGAGCGTCTGGCCAGGGAACAACTGGGGTTGGCGCGGCCGGGCGAGACCGTCTTCCTGATCCGGGAAGGCGCCGCGAGCGAAGGCCCCTGAACGTGGCGAACCACCGCCCCTGCGGAAAGCGCAGCCCACGAGTGCGATTCCGGCTTGACAGACGAGGGCGAAACGCATGTAGAATGCCACGCTCTTTTTTGAAGGACGGTTTTGAGCGTG
>Ga0209640_10006811_pt1 | contig 9994 bp, 7 predicted proteins | sample RifCSP10_1_FD_184018 | JGI IMG/M metagenome (GOLD analysis project Ga0209640, IMG submission 184018) | Soil microbial communities from Rifle, Colorado - Rifle CSP2_sed 10_1 (SPAdes) (version 2) | ecosystem: Environmental > Terrestrial > Deep subsurface > Rock core/Sediment | place: Rifle... | reverse complement strand
CGCCGAGATACGCTCCACCTACCTGCGCGAGGATCTGTACTACCGCATCGCGACGCTGACCATTGAGATCCCGCCGTTGCGCGCGCGGCTGGAGGACGTGATCGCGCTCGCCCAGCATAATCTGAGGCGTTTGGAGAACCGCTATAACCGCCAACTGGAGCTCACGCGGCCGGCGCTCGACCTGCTGCTGCGTTATCGCTTTCCCGGAAACGTGCGCGAACTCGAGAATATCCTCGAAAACATCGTCGCTACTTCGAGCGCCGATCCTTGCGTGATCACCGAGCGGGAGCTTAGGCCGCTGCTGGCGCGCGGTGCCGAGGTCGGCAACGGTGAACCGCTGGCCGCCAGCGTGCAGACGCTCGACGAGCTTGAGCGCAAAGCGATCGAGAACGCCTTGCGAGTGTGCAAAGGGAATCGCACGCGCGCCGCCGCGCTCCTCGGCATTTCCCGCGACACCCTGCATCGCAAGATTCGCGAATACGCCGGGCAGAACTGAGCGTCAGCTTCCCTGACTCTGTCGGATTCTCCGACACGGCCTTTCCGCCGCCCGTAACCCTTGCCCTGCCTACGGTCGCGCTACGTGCTTGAAAGCACAGTACTTCGCGCTTCCCCGTGAGACGGCGAGGGCGCGTCCGCTTTGGCCGTCTGCTTGCAGGGAGCCTCTGTGTCGTGACTACTCAGACGCTCCTCCCGCATCTTCGCCCGCCGTCGCGATGGCTGGGTCTCACCATCATGCTGATGCCGCTTTTAACCCTTGCCGCCGCCGCGCAGTACGTCGGTGAAACCCGCTGCAAGATCTGCCATCTGCCGCAATCCAAGAGCTGGAAACCGACCAAGATGGCGAATGCTTTTGACCTACTGAAACCGGGAGTCGCTGCCGAGCAGAAGAAGGCCAAGAAGCTCGATCCGGCGCGCGACTACACCAAGGATGCTACGTGCCTTCCTTGTCACACGACCGGATATGGCAAGCCCGGCGGTTTCGAGAGCGTTGAGAAAACGCCGAACTTGGTGGGCGTGCAGTGCGAAGTCTGCCATGGTGCCGGGCGCGGCTATCTGAAGCCCGAGCTGATGAGCATTCAAAACAAGGAATACAAACGTGCGCAGCTGGTTGCCGCCGGGCTGGTGGTGCCCGACGAAAATCTATGCAAGACGTGTCACAACCCCAAGAGTCCCTTCTACCAGCCGTTCGACTACGCGAAGCGCAAGACGGACGGCGTACATGCGCACACTCCGTTGAAGTATGCGCATCAGTGATACCAGGTGTCCGGAAAAAAACAATTCGTCATCTGGTTGGCCCTGGCGGTGGGGGCAGTCAGCCTGCTGCTCGCCGTCATGGCTTGGCGGCGCAACAGCGTCCGTCAGCACTTCACCAGCTTTATCACCGGCGATCCGACGCGCGGCGCCCAGCTGTTCCAGCAACGTGGTTGCCAGCATTGTCATGCCATCTATGGCGAGGGCGGCCACATCGGGCCCAACCTCTCCTCCACTTTGGAGCACAAGCAGACGATCGATGACTTGGTCGCGGCGATGTGGAACCATGCGCCCGCCATGTGGGAACGCATGGAGGCGGAGAAGCTGCCCCGGCCGCAGCTCAACGAAGAGGACCTCTCCGATCTGCTCGCCTTCCTTTACGTGACTCGCTATCTCGACGAACCGGGGAATGCGCTGGCCGGCCGCAAGGTCTTTGCCGAACGTGGCTGCGGCCAGTGTCATGCGGTGGACGGCGAAGGCCGCAAAATCGGTCCCGACCTGACTTCGGTCGGCGCCGATACGCCCATCACGTGGACGCAGACCATGTGGAACCATGCTCCGCAGATGGAGCTGCGCATGCGCGGCATGAAGGTCGCGTGGCCGCGCTTTGAGGGCAGCGAGATGAACGATCTTCTCGCCTACGTGCGCTCCGTCAGCACCGCGGTGCGGCACGAGTACAAGCTGCTCCCCGCCGATCCCGACCGGGGACGCGAGATCTTTGAGATCAAGGGCTGCGCCGGATGTCACAGCGTCGACGGCACCCCGCGCGGCGCGCCCACCCTGGGCCCGGGCTCCAAGGCGCCGACCACCATCGTGCAGTTCGCGGGGGCGATGTGGAACCACTCGCCCCAGATGTGGCGCGCGATGCAGGAACAGCACATCCCGCGCCCCAGCTTCGAGGCCCATGAGATGGCCGACCTGATCGCGTATCTGTACCGCATCCGCTACTTCACTCCGCCCGGGTCGGCGCAGCAGGGACGAGCTCTGTTCGGCGCCCGTGGCTGCGCCAGCTGCCACGGCGCCAGCGCCGAGGGTTCCAACCTGGCGCCGGCGTTGCGCGTCCGGGGCCGCTCGTACTCCTCGATCACGCTGGCCACCGTGGTCTGGCAACACGGGCCAGAAATGCATAGGAATGTGGCGCAGCTCGGCAAGTCGTGGCCCCTGCTCAAGACTGGCGACGTCGCCGACCTGATTGCGTTCCTCAATGCCACGGATAAGGACGGCAAGTGATGCCCTGGGTTGCGATGCCCCGGTGGCTGCAGTCCGTACCTCTTTGGCTTGCCGGCGGTTTCTTTGGCCTGCTGTTGGGCGCGGCGGTGTTCCCGCGGGTGGCTGCCTCGCGGGCCAGCGCGCAGCCCATAGCCTTCAATCACGCGAAACATGTGAGCAGCGGGATTGACTGCGCCGACTGCCACACCGGCGCGCAAAGCTCCGCCCACGCGACCCTTCCCGACCTCGAAACCTGCATGACGTGCCATTCCGAGCCGCTGGGCAGCTCGGCGGAAGAGGCCAGGCTGCGTCGCATCGCCGCTGAGGGAGGCAGCCTGCGCTGGAGCCAGCTCTTGCGTCTCCCGCCCGACATTTATTTCTCGCATCGCCGCCACGTGCAGATCGCCCGGCTGGACTGTGCGACTTGTCACGGTCGCATGGCGGAAGCAACGTCGCCGCCGACGCGCCCTTTCTGGACGGCCAAGATGCAGCAGTGCCTGGACTGTCATGACCGCAGTGGAGCAGGGACCGGATGCAATGACTGTCACCGCTAACGCTCGCTTCGGATTGCCTGGCCGCGGCGCGCGGCAACGGGCGCTGCTCCTCGCGGTGCTGTTCACTGCTTCCGCCGCCGCGGCCCAGGAGCGCGCTGGGTACTTCATCCCCGGCAATCCCAAGGCCGGGATGAGTGTCTTCTTCGCCAAGGGCTGCGCGAAGTGCCATTCCGTGCTGGGGGAGGGAGGCCGCAGCGCTCCCGACCTGGCGCGCGCTCCTGGCGACCACATGAGCGCCGACGATCTGCTGGCCACCATGTGGAACCACGCGCCGACGATGTGGGAGCGGATGAGCGCCACCAAGGTGGCATCGCCTCGCTTCAGCGAGACGGAGATGCAGGACCTGTTTGCGTTCCTGTACTCCGTCCGGTCGCTCGACGTTCCCGGCGACGCAGAGCGCGGTCACCGCCTCATCCTCGAGAAGCGTTGCCTGACCTGCCACGCGGTGGGGAGACAGGGAGGCCGCACTGGCCCCGACCTGGAACGCTGGACCCAGTATCGCAATCCCGTGAGCTGGATCCAGACGATGTGGAACCACGGCCCGGCGATGCGCGCCACCATGGCGCAGCGCGGCATCGAGTGGCCCGTCTTCGAGGGCAGCGACGTAGCGGACCTGATCGCATACGTGCGCAAGCTCGCTCCCGGCGATCGCAAGAAGGTATACCTGCGGCCGGCAAACCCGGAGGCAGGACGCGCCGTGTTCAAGACCAAGGGTTGCATCTCCTGCCATTCGGTAGGTGGGGGAACGGGAGGCAGGCGCGCACCGGACCTGGGCAGCAGCACGTTGCCGCGCACGCTCGGTCAGTTTGCCGCCTCGATGTGGAACCACGGCCCGACGATGTGGGGCACGATGGAACAGGCTCAGGTCCGGCAGCGCCAGTTCACCAACGCGGAGATGGCCGACCTGATCGCCTATCTTTTCAGCGAACGTTATTTCGAGCTGCGCGGCAATGCGCAACGCGGCGCCTCGCTCTTCCAGGAGAAGAGATGCAGCCTGTGTCACCAGGCGCAAGGTCCGGGGCCTGACCTCTCCGCCTGGGCGCACGCCTCGCCGGCCACCCTCGCCACCGGTCTGTGGAACCACGGACCGGCGATGCTCGAACGCATGCATCAGCAGAACATCGACTGGCCTTTCTTCCGGCACGGTGAGATCGCGGATCTCCTGGAATTCCTGCGCCGGAATAAGCCCCCGAAGCGGACGGGAGGCGCGCCATGAAGCTCCCCGTCACTCGTCGCGGCTTTCTTCAGCTCGGCGCCGGCAGCATCGCCGGCCTGGCCCTGGCCGGTGGCGTGCCCAGCGCTTTGGGCGGGCTCGATGACCTTCTGGCTCCGCCGCCACCGCACGTTCCCGGCGGACCGGAGCAGTGGAAGACCGGCATCTGTTCGCTCTGCCCGGCGGCCTGTGGTCTGCGCGTCCGCCTGATTGGAGACCGTGCCGTACACATCCAGGGCAACAGCCTGCATCCGGTCAACCAGGGCGGCCTCTGCCCGAAAGGCATCGCCGGTCTGCAGGCGCTCTATCACCCCGATCGCCTGCGTCGGCCCGTGCGCAACATCGGGACGCGCGAGAAACCGGAATGGAAGGCCATCTCTTGGGACGAAGCCATGGCGCTGATGACGGCGCGCCTGCGCGATCTGCGGAGCTCCGGCCGCGCCCACACCGTCGCCGTGCTGGACCGCCGCCGCCGCGACCTGCGCGGGCGCCTCTTCCGCGAATTCCTGCATGCCTACGGCTCCGCCAATTACTTGCGCCTCAGTTCGGGGAGCGACGCGCTTCAGACCGCCGTCTTCCTCCAGCAAGGCATCTCGCAACTGCCCGCCTACGATCTGGAAAACTCCCGCTATGTGCTGAGCTTTGGCGTAGACCTACTGGAGGGCTGGTCCTCGCCGGTCAGCATCATGCGCGCCTTCGGCCGCTGGCGCGACCCTGACAGCGGACGCAGCACCAAGTTTGTGCAGGCGGAATCCCGCTTGTCGCCTACTGCCGCGCACGCGGACGAGTGGCTGGCGCTTCGTCCCGGCACGGAGGCGACCCTGGCGCTCGGCATCGCCTACGTGCTCATCACCGAGCGCCTGTTCGACGCCGACTTCATCCGTGACCATACCTTCGGCTTTGAAGACTGGAAGGATGCCGGCGGCAACACGCATATGGGGTTCCGTACCCTCGTTCTCGGCGAATATGGGCTCAATCGCGTCGCCGAGACTACCGGGCTTGCGCCCGAAGTCATCCTGCGCGTGGCGCGTGAGTTCGCCCGTCATCGCCCCGCCATTGCCATCGGCGACGTGCAGAACAGCCGGCTTGCCGGCGATCCCTACGGCGCCATGGCCGTCCATAGCTTGAATGCGCTCGTCGGCAGCATCGACGTCTCCGGCGGCGTGCTCGTCCCGCCAGACGTGGAGCCGGGAGTGGGGAAGCCGGCGCCCAGCCGTCCGGCCATCGATTCCACCGCCGCGGCGCACCCACTCTCCGGATACGACCTTTCCGCGCTGGCTGCTTCCATCGCATCGCGCCAGCCCTACGGCCTGGAGATGCTGATCCTGCACGAGGTGGATCCGCTCTTCACGGAGCCGGCGCGCGACGCCTTTAAGCGTGCATTCCAGGCAGTTCCATTCATTGTCAGCTTCAGCACCTTCGCCAATGAAAGCTCTGCCGCCGCCGACCTCGTGCTGCCGGCGGCCACCGGTCTTGAGCGCTGGCAGCACGGGTCGGCTCCCGACAGCTTCGCGTACCGCGTGGAGGCTGTGGCCGCGCCGGTGGTCAAGCCGCGCTATGACAGCCGTGATCCAGCCGACGCGGTGCTGGCGCTCGCTGCGGCACTGGGCGGGGAAGTCGCGGCCGCGCTGCCGCACGCTGATTTTCAGCAGTATCTCCGCCGCGAGGCGGACCGTATTTTCTCCGCCGAAACGGGCGCGGTGTTTGCCCCTGCGGTCGAGCAGGCCTGGGACCGGCTCCTGCAGGCGTCGGGCTGGTGGGCGCCGACCTTTTCCACCGCGGATGAGTTGTGGGCCCAGATGCAGGAGAAGGGGGGCTGGTGGGAACCGACCTACTACTACGGCGAGTGGCAGCGCGTTTGTCGCACGCCCTCCGGACGCTTCGAGTTCTACTCGCAGGCGCTGCGCGACTGGGCGAGCTCGCATCCCGCATTCGCCTCCGCCAACGGTCTTGCTCCCGGGGACGATGCGCTCTGCCTCCCGCATCAGCGAAAGCTTCCCGAAGCCTCCGCTGACTACCCGTTGCTGCTGATGCCGGTCGAGGTCCTGCCCTTTGTCGGCGCCGAAGGAGCGCACCTGCCCTATCTTGAGCAGATCGCCGGCGAGCATCTCTACGCCCACTGGGAAAGCTGGCTGGAGATCAATCCGCAAACGGCGGCGCGCCTCGGCATCGCGGACGGCGACAAGATCTGGGTGGAGTCGCGGCGCGGACGCGTGCCCGCTACCGCGCGGCTGTATGGCGGCGCGCGTCCGGGGGTGGTGCACCTGCCGCTCGGATTGGGCCAGAGCCAGGGGCCCGATTGGGCGCGCCGCGGCGCCAACCCGCTCGCCCTGGTCGAGGCGGTCCCCGAGCCGGTCGCGGGGATTGCCCGGACCGGCGACACCTTTGTTCGGATCTACAGGAGCTGACGCATGCCGCGTTGGGGAATGGTGATCGATCTTGCAAAATGCACCGCCTGCCAGGCGTGCGTCGTCGCCTGCCAGAGCGAGAACAATGTTGCGTGCGTCGAGCCCAGCGAGGCGGCGCGCGGACGCATCCTCGCCTGGCTCAGCATTCTCGCGGAGCCGGAGGGCGAGTATCCTGCTTTCCGCCTGCGCCTGCTACCCGTGCCCTGCGTCCATTGCGATGAGCCGCCCTGCATCCGCGTCTGTCCGGTCGGCGCTACCGACATCAACGCCGAAGGCACGGTGCGCCAGACCTTTGCGCGCTGTATCGGGTGTCGCTACTGCACCAACGCCTGCCCTTACACGCGCCGCGGCTTCAACTGGTACCGCCCGGAATTTCCCGGCGACCTGGATCAGGCGCTGAATCCCGACGTCTCCGTGCGCCCCAAGGGCGTGGTCGAAAAGTGCACCTTGTGCCATCACCGGTTGCAGCGCGCCAAAGAAACCGCGCGTGCAGAGAACCGGCCGCTGGCGGAAGGCGACTATCTCCCGGCCTGCGTCGAGGTCTGCCCGGCCGGTGCCATGTATTTCGGGGACCTCGCCGACGAAACCAGCGCAGTCTCTCGCCAGGCGCGCAGCCCACGTGCCTTCCGCCTGCTCGAGGAGCTGGGGACGAAGCCCAAGGTCATCTATCTCGCAAAAGGAGAGTGGCACGGTGGCGAGTAGTGCGATTCCAAACCTGTCCGCACGAATCGAAGAGGATTCTCGTCCCCTTCTGCCGATGTCGCCCGAGGACGAGGCGCTGCTGCGGCCCATCACCGCGACCCGGCCGTCTTTCTATTACCTGGCAATGGCGTTGCTGGGAATCACCTCGTTCGGCCTGATCGCCTGGTCGATCCAGCTCCGGTATGGTCTGGGCACGACCGGGATGAACGTCCCCGTCTACTGGGGCGTGTACATCACCAACTTCGTCTTCTTCATCGGCATCAGCCACGCCGGGACGCTGATTTCCGCGATCCTGCGGCTGTGCCACGCGGAGTGGCGGCGCTCCATCACGCGCGCCGCGGAAGTGATCACGGTGCTGGTGCTGTTCTTCGGCGTCGGCAGCATCATCATGGATCTGGGACGGCCCGACCGCATGCTCAACGTCCTGCGCACGCCGAACTTCCGCTCGCCGCTGTTGTGGGACGTTTGCAGCATCAGCGTGTACCTGGCCGCCAGCACCATCTACCTTTACCTGCCGCTCATTCCCGACATTGCCCTGTTGCGCGATCACGCTGGGCGATTCCATCGCTTCTACCGCGCGCTCGCCCTGGGGTGGAGCGGCACCGAGCGGCAGAAGAAGATTCTCAACCGCGCCATCGCGGTCATGGCCGTGCTTGTGATCCCCATCGCCGTCTCCGTTCACACCGTCGTTTCCTGGGTGTTCGCGATGACGGTCCAGCCCATGTGGCACTCGGCCATCTTTGGACCGTACTTCGTGGTGGGCGCGATCTTCTCCGGCATCGCCGCCATCATCATTGCCATGGCCCTCATCCGCCGGATCTACTTCCTCGATGCCTACCTCAAGCCCGTGCACTTCAACAACCTTGGGTTGCTGCTTCTGGTCATGGCGCTGCTCTGGTTTTATTTCACCTTTGCGGAATACCTGACGACCTTCTATGGGAACGATCCCACGCACCTGGTGGTTTTCTATTCCAAGCTGAGCGGCCGATTCGCGCCCGCGTTCTGGACGATGCTGGTGACCTGCTTCATCATCCCGGTATCCATCCTCGCGCGCGCGCGCACCCGCACGGTCACCGGAACGGTGATTGCCTCGATCTCCATCCAGATCGGCATGTGGCTGGAGCGTTTCACCATCGTGGTGCCGACCCTCTCCGAGCCCCGGCTGCCGTGGCCCAAGGGGGCCTACCTGCCTACGCTGATCGAGATCGTGATCACGCTGGCTTTCTGCTCCACTTTCATTTTCCTGTATATGCTCTTCACGCGGTTCTTCCCCATCGTCTCCATCTGGGAGGTGCAGGAAGGACGGGAGCACGGGATTTCCGAGGTTACGGAGCGGGTCAATTCCTACATGCCGACGACCGGCTCCTGAGCGTTCGCCGCGGCATTCGCCGCAAAACCGTCGTGGAGCACGTCACACCTGCGGGCCCAGTGCTCCCGTTGCCCAGATCCAAACATAACTCGTGAGTTATCGGACAGGTTCTTGGCGCTCTTCCTCACAACGGCCGCAGGCGTTATGCCTGCAAGCAAGTTAGAAGGTGTACTGAATGCTCGCCGCAACCCGGTGCGTCCTATACGACGGCTGATCTGCGCCCAGGAAGTAGTACCTCGCGGCCGAGTTATCGCCAACCACGAAGTAGGGATAGAACGGGCTGGAGATGGACGAGGCCGTGGTGGGACCCAGAACCGGGCAGCCCGGCGCGGCCGTGGCCGCGATCGACGGGGTACCGCCAGCAACGCCACCACCGCCCGTCGCCGGCACCCCGCTGGTCGCCACGCATCCCATGTAGGGCGTCATGGCCGAAGTCTGGTAGTCCTTGTAGTCGTACTGCTGGTAGGTGTACTCCAGCTTCGGCATGATGTTGTGCTTCAGTTTGTACTTGAAGATGACGGTGACCTCGTGGGAGCGGTTGACCGTAGGCGGATAGTCGTAGGCTCCGGAGGTGGTGGTCATCACGAAGCGGTCCTCGGGGGGAACGCCCGTGTCGGTTCCATCGGTGCGCGTGGGCTGGGTGAGGAAATTGGCCGGCTGCGTCCCCAGGGCCCGGTTGAAGACGTGGCCCTTGGCCGCGGCCAGCGAGTAGTAGGTCGTCAAATAGACTTTCTTGCCCAGAAAGAGGTCCGTTCCCACCGTCCAGACGTCGACGAAGTCCCGCGCGGCGCTCCACCAGTCGTTGTTGGCGCTGTCGCATGGGCCCAGGAAGGCGAGGCCATTGCTGGCCGTACCGCAGCCATTGCGATTGGCTAGGCTTGCGGCGCTTGTGCTCTGCGGGACGCGGTACCGCGAGGTCATGGTCCGGTGATACTTCTCGTGGGAGTACTCGGCAAACACCGAGACCTCGGGCGAGATGGCATAGTTGGCATCGAAGTTGTAGTTGTAGGTGAGGTCCTTGAGCACTCCGTAGAGGTAGTAGGGATAGATGGTGGCCGAGGAGCCGGTCAGGTAATTCAGCGGGGTCGCGCTGTTGGCGCCACCCTGCCGGTTGTAATCGTCCTGGATGGTGAAGAAGGAACCGGAAAGGGTCAGCTTGTCCCAGATCGTGTACTGCGCCAGGATCTCGCCGCGGTTGCGCAGCAGGGCGGCCTCGTCGAATCTGCGGGCACAAGGGTGGATTCCCGGGAACTCGAAGGCGGCGCGGGCGGCCGCCAGCTCGGCGGCA
>Ga0209640_10006810_pt1 | contig 9994 bp, 10 predicted proteins | sample RifCSP10_1_FD_184018 | JGI IMG/M metagenome (GOLD analysis project Ga0209640, IMG submission 184018) | Soil microbial communities from Rifle, Colorado - Rifle CSP2_sed 10_1 (SPAdes) (version 2) | ecosystem: Environmental > Terrestrial > Deep subsurface > Rock core/Sediment | place: Rifle... | reverse complement strand
CCGACGAGCGGTCCGATCGAGTCCGCCTCGTCGAGCCGCGTCAGGACCACACGAGCCGGACGCGCGTCCGCAAACCTGTCGAAGAGGCGCTCGGCAACCTTGGGGGGCGTGGTCGCCGGAATCACCAGGTGCGTGCGCACGTCACGTCGGGACGCGAGAACTCGAAACATGTCCCGCGCGATGTCGTCGGACGGCGAGCGGCCGGCAGTGTCGACGAGGAGCGGCCTCTTAGCCTCGTCCAGCGCACGCGAGAATTCGTCAGGTGTGCGGGCGGCCGTGAAGGGCGACCCAAGGATGTCCGCGTAGAGTCGCAGTTGCTCGATCGCCCCCACACGGAAGCCGTCCGCGGCTAGGAGCGAGAGACGCTGTCCGTGCCGCGCGCGTTCCTGTGCGGCAATCTTGGCTATCGTGGTGGTCTTGCCAACACCGGGAGGACCGACGAACACTTCGATCGGGGCGTAGGGCTCATCGCCGCATGCCAGCGGCGTCAATTCTCTGGCGAGGGTGGCCTTCAGGCCTTCGGTATCGACCCCGCGACGTCGGCTCACCGGGTGAGAGGCCGCGATCTCGCGAGCCAGGGCCGGGGACAGGCCGCCGGCCTCAAGGCGGGCAGCGATCTCGCCGATTGCACGGTCGGCGTTAGAGCGGCGCGGCCTGGCGACGGCCGCCGGGGCGGGGTGTCGCTCTTCCGGCACCACCTGCCGTTCCGCCGCCGCCGTCACCTCGACCTCGCGTCGGCCCATGAGGCCACGAACGCCGGTCGCGGTCACGTCCCGCGTCGACAGGACCAGTGCGTCCGGGCCGAGATCTTCCCGCACGGCGCGAAGCGCGTCTTTGAGCGTAAGCCTGCGATAACGCTTCAGATGCATGTCAGTCCAGAGTCGCTATTGAAACAACCGGGATGTGAGCCGGCACCTCGTTGTGCGACAGCACCCCCAGGTGCGGCAGCACTCGCGCAAACAGCCTCCACAAGTGGGGCCGGAGCGTTGGCGAGCACAACAGCACGGGTTGTGCCACTGCCTGTTCAAGGGCCCGGGCGATGCGACTCGCAATCTTCTGGGCCTGTTGAGGGTCGAGCGCAAGCACCGCGCCCTGATCTGTCCGGACGAGCGACGCGAGGAGTCGCTCCTCCAGCACTGGCGCCACGCCGATGACGGGCAACTCGCCCTTCTCGGTCTGATACGGCCGGCAAATCGCCCGGCCGATGGCTCCTCGGACAGCCTCGGTGATGGCGTCCGGGTCCTTGGTGACCATGGCGGAGTCGGCAATCGCCTCGAGAATCGTCGGAAGATCACGGACCGGCACACGCTCGCGCAGCAACTGACGCAGCACGCGCTGAATCTCGCCGAGGGACACCAGCTTGGGCACGAGGTCCTCGATGAGCCGGGGCGAGGTCTGGGCGACCTGGTCCACCATCTCCTTGACCTGCTGACGGCTGAGGAGGTCCGGCAAGAAGGCCCGGATGGTCTCCGACAGGTGCGTCGAGAGCGCGGTGGTCGCATCGACGACGGTATATCCGGCGGCGGCCGCCGCCTCACGCTGATCCTGGGCAATCCAGGTGGCGGGCAGGCCAAACGCCGGTTCCTTGGTCTGCGTGCCTTCAATCGAGCGGGTCACCGACCCGGGATTGATGGCCAGCAGGCGCTCTGGATAGAGCTCGCCGCGCGCGACTTCCACACCCTTCACAAGAATGCTGTAGCCGCGGGGGCCAAGCTGCAGGTTGTCGGCGATCCGAACCGGCGGCACCACCAGGCCGGTCTCAGTGGCAATCTGTTTCCGGATTGAACGGACCCGCGTCAGCAGCGTGCCGTTCTGACGCTCGTCGACCAGACCCACGAGCGCGTACCCGACGTCGACGCCGAGCGGATCGACGCCCACGGTGGGCTCCACGGCATCGGGGGACGGAGCCGCGGTGTCCGGATCAACCTCCTCGGTTGGCCGGGTGCGAGCGGCGTAGGCAGCGGCGCCGAGCACGCCCGCCACGAGCAGGAACGACAGCTTGGGCAGGCCTGGAATCAGGGCGAGAAACGTCAGCACGCCTGCCGCCACGCCGAGCGGGCGAGACCGTTCCAGCAACTGCACGGCGACTTCTTCACCGAGGTGGGACTCGGCGGCCGCGCGGGTCGTGATGAGGCCGCCGGCCATCGACACGAGCAGCGCGGGAATCGCGGTCACGAGTCCCTCACCCACCGTCAGGATGGTGTAGGTCTCGGCGGCCGTTCCCAGATCCAGGCCGTGCTGGAAGACGCCGATGATGAGGCCGGCCACGATGTTGACGAAGGTGATGAGGACCGCGGCCAGCGCGTCGCGCTGTGTGAACCGGATTGCGCCGTCCATCGCGCCGTAGAAGTCGGCCTCGCGTCGCAGCCGGTCGCGGCGATCGCGCGCCTCTTTCTCGGTGATCGCCCCGGCCGACAGATCCGAGTCGATCGCCATCTGGCGCCCGGGCAGTGCGTCGAGGGTGAACCGGGCCGTGACTTCCGAGATGCGGACCGCGCCGTGGTTGATGACGATGTACTGAATCGCGATCAGCACGAGGAAGACCACGATACCGACGACGAAGTTGCCGCCGACGACGAACTGGCCGAAGGCCATGACCACGTGGCCGGCCGCCTCGATGCCGTCGCCGCCATTGAGCAGCACGAGCCGCGTCGCCGCGACGTTGAGCGACAACCGGATCAGCGTCAGCAAGAGGAGGAGCGAAGGGAACACGGAGAACTCGACGGGCTGGCGCACGTAGATCGCGGTCAGCAGCAGCACGACCGCCAGGCCGATGTCGACCGAGAGGAGCAGGTCGAGCACGAGCGTCGGCAGCGGAACGATCATCAGCAGCACGACCGCCATCACGGCGATCGGGGCAAGCAGATGACTCAGCGGACTGGACGTTTTGGGTGTCGCCATATCAGAGCATCAACTGTTTGATTCGGACCAGGTATGCGAGAACCTCGGCGACGGCGCCGAACAGCGGCGCCGGAATCGTCTGACCGATCTCGGCCGTGCGGAAGAGCGTCTGCGCCAGCGGCTTGTTCTCGATGATAGGCACGCCGTGCGCGCGCGCCTCCTCGCGGATGCGCAGCGCTACGTGATCGGCGCCCTTGGCGAGCACCACGGGCGCGGCCATCGTCTCGCGCCGGTACTCGAGCGCCACGGCAAAGTGCGTGGGGTTGGTGATGACGACGGTGGCCCGGGCCACGTCCTGCATCATGCGGCTGCGCGCCATCGTCAGCTGAGCCCGGCGAACGCGCTGCTTGATCTCGGGATTGCCCTCCATCATCTTGCGCTCATCCTTGACCTCCTGCTTGGTCATCTTGAGCGACGAGGTCAGGCGGTACCGCTGCAGGGCGTAGTCGCCGAGGGCGAGGACGGCCAGCGCCCAGGCCACACGCCAGAGCAGCGCATCGCCGTGCGTCCAGGCGAGCGAAGCCGCGCCGAACGGCGTCAGCCACGCCATCCGTGTGGCGTCGTCCATCGCGCCGCCGACAATGCGCCACGCCACATAGGTGATCACCGAGACCGACACGAGCGTCTTGAGCGTCTCGGCACCGGACTGCGAGAGCCCGAGCTTCTTGACGCCGTTGGCGGGATTCAGCCGCGACCAGTTGAGATTCAAGGCGCCCGGCGCGAATACCCAGCCACCCTGCATGCCGTGCATCGCCACGCCGACGAACATCGTGGCCAGGGCGATCGGCCCCACGAGCAATGCCAGCATCCCCGCGGCCTGAATCACGCGCGCCGTGATGTCGCCGGCCCCGATGGGCTCGAGCGGCGCATCGCCGAAGTGGGCAAGGTCCGATGCGAGCCGATCGGCCAGCCCGTTCACGAGGCGGCCGCCGAGCTTGGCGAGCGCCACGGTGGCGGCCACCGACGCGGCCGCGAGCGCCAGATCGCGACTGCGCGCGACCTGTCCCGTCTCACGGGCATCGTTGCGCCGTTTGGATGTAGGTTGTTCTGTCTTGTCCTGCGACATACGGCTACCTGAAGGCGGCCGCGAGGTCGAGGCCCATGCCGATGGCGCGCCCGACGACCGTCGCGATGACCTCGGGCACCGTGCCCACCATCGCCGCCAGCACCATGAGGCCGACGATGAGACGCACGGGGTACCCGATGACCATGAAGTTGAGAGACGGCGCCGACCTCGACACGAGGCCGACGGCCAGTTCGACGATGATCAGCACCAGCACGAGAGGCGCGGCCAACCGCACGCCCACGGTGAAGATGAGGCCGAGGATCTCCCGGACGCTCGTCAGAATCGAGGCGTCGACGTGTCCGCCGCCGATCGGCATCCCCGCATACGAGGCCGCCAGCGCCCGCAGGACCTGGTGATGCCCGTTGACCGCGAAGAAGGCCAGGAGCGCAAGCAGGCCGTAGAGCGATGTGATCACGGAGTTGCGGACGCCGCTGGCCGGATCGATCGTGGCTGCGTACGAGAAGCCGATCTGGTAGCCGCCGAGGTGCCCGCCCAACTCTGCGGCCGCAACGATCGCGCGCACGGCGATCGCGATCGAGAGTCCGATGACGACCTCCCTCGCGATGATGAGAGTGAGCGACACGTCGCTGAGCGCCTGCGGAACAGCCACGGTGGGCGCCAGCACCAGGGCCAGCAGGACGGTGGTGGCCACCTTCACGGGCATGGGCGCGTAGGTGCCTCCGAGCGCCGGCGCCACCATCACGAGCATCCCGGGACGAACCAGGAGCAGCCCGAACCTGATCACGACCGAGAGGTCGATCACCGGATGAACTCCGGCAGCCGGATGATCAAGTCGCGGGAGAACCCACTGACGACGCGAAGAATCCAGGGGAACGTCAGCGCGAACACCGCGAAGATTGCGGCCGCGCGCGGGATGAACGCCAGCACGTTGTCCTGGATCGACGTCACGGTCTGGAAGATGCTGACCAGGACGCCCGCCACGAGGCCGGCGAGCAACATCGGGAGACTGACCAGGATGGCCACTTCGATCGCCTGCCGCACGATGCCAACGATCAGTGACTCAGGCATCGATGAGACCCTCGAGTTCACACTTCTGACTTCTCGCTTCTCGGTTCGTGTTCAGGTTCGGAGACTGGAGCCGCCCGATAGCGCCCTGCACCATGGAGGGAACGTCGCACGCTGGAACGGGAACATCGAAGCGCACCGGAACGTGAACACGAACCGAGCACTGAGAAGCGAAAAGGGCGAACGGCAGCGGCCCGCTCATGTTCACGCGAAGCTCCGGACAATGGAGCCGACCACGAGGTTCCAGCCGTCGATCATCACGAACAACAGGACCTTGAACGGTAGCGAGACCATGGCCGGCGGCATCTGGAGCATGCCCATCGACAGGAGCGTCGTCGACACGACGAGATCGATGAGCAGGAACGGCAGGAAGAGGAAGAAGCCCATCTGGAAGCCGGTCTTGAGCTCTGAGATGATGTAGGCTGGGACGACGATCCGCATCGGCAGTTCGGCCGCCGCCTTGGGCGCTTCGACCTTCGCCAGCTCGATGAAGAGCGCCAGGTCCGCCTCACGCGTCTGCTTGAGCATGAAGTCGCGAAGCGGCGGCATGCCGAGCTGGAGGGCCTCGGTGACGCTGATCTTGCCAGCCATCGCCGGCTCGAGCGCCACTTCGTTGATGCGGGCCCCCACTGGCGCCATCACGAACATCGTCAGGAAGAGCGACAGGCCGATGAGAATCTGGCTCGACGGCATCTCCTGCGTGCCAAGCGCCTGCCGCAGGAAGTGAAAAATGATGGTGATTCGCGTGAACGAGGTCATCGTCACGAGAATCGCCGGCAGGAACGAAATCAGCGTGAGAAGAAGGACGACCTGAAGTGGAGCCGAGATCGTGCCGATTCCGTTTACCTGGAGATCGAGGTTGTTCACGACTGGGCCCCGGAACGCAGTTCCGTCACGAGCGAGATGCTCGTGGTGGTAAGGCCGAGCAGCAGCCGTCGCCCCTCGACGGTGACGATGACGAGCGATCGCCGCTCGCCAAGCGGGATGGCGGATTCGACCGCGACGGGCTTGCCGGCCGATGCCAGGCGCGCCAGCGGTCCGCGCCGGACCAGCCAGGCCATTGCGGCCACGAGGGCGAGCACGATCAGGGTCGCGAGAAACGTGTTCATGACGACGTTTCCGCGCTCGGAGGCGCGAGGATTTCCGTCAGGCGGATCGCCGTGCTGTCGTCGACGATGACGACTTCACCGCTCGCGACGAGCACGCCGTTGACCGCCACCTGCATGTCGGACCCCGCCGACTGCTGCAGCCGGATGATGCTGTGCCGCTTCATGTGCAGGCACTCGCGCACCGAGATCGTTGCCGTCCCGAGGCGGACGTCGACGCTGCACGTGACGTCGCTCAGCGGCACGAGCTCGTCGTTACTGAACAACGAATTCGACAAAGAGGACATCAGTCACCTTCAGTTCGTGTTCGGCTGACTCGCCGCCATGCCCGGCCGCTTCGGTGGCGCGTTCCGCGATGGCTTTCTTGAGCTCCGCCTTGCCCTCGGGCGTAATCAGGTGATCGGCGTACTGGAGCGAGAGCAGTTCGAGAATGGCGGAGCGAACCTTGGCGTTGGTCACCGCGTTCTCTTTCAACTCGGCCGCCTGCTCTTCGTCCCAGGTGAGGAGCTTCATGTTCAGGCGGAGGAAGCGGCTGCCACCCTCGTCGGCGAGGTTGACGACGAAGGGATCCAGTTCGACGACGCCGGGCGGTGGCGGTGCCGGCTCGGGCGCGGGCGCTTGCCCGGATCGGTGCGTGTACATCCAGTACCCGCCGGCCCCTCCTCCTGCGAGGACCACCAGTGCAACGGTGAGCAGGATCGGTACGAGCTTGGATTTCTTGGCCTTGGCCTTCGGAGCCGCGGCGGTCTCAGCTTTCTCTGTCTTTTCTGCGTCTGCCATAGTCGTGTCCTTGCCGCCCCGCTTCAGAGCAAGCGAGGTACCGGGCGAACGACACGAAATAGCCTAGAAAACGGCCGTATCTGGCGGGGAAGGCGACGAGGAGCCGACGCCGTGTCGGCTCCCCGTCACCACGCGAGCGGATCGTCGGCTCAGACGACGACTTCAAAGACCGGCTGGTCGACACGAGCCGCGCGCCGCGCCTGCCGCTTTCGCGGCGACCGTTCGCCGTGAGCATCGCGTGGCGAGGGCTGACGCTCACCGTCTGGATCGACGACGAAGCGATCGAGGCGCAGGCCATGCTCCGCCAGGCCATTCCGCAAGGTGTCCTGGTGGGACTCGAGCCATTGCCTGACGGCGGGCGCTTCGGCCTGTACCTTGGCTTGGAGGCCGCCATTCTCGACCCGCAGAGAAATCGACACCGAGCCGAGGTGTTCCGGTTTCAGCTTCAGCACGGCTTCGCCGATCCCCTCACGGAATTGCATGCGGAGCGAATGCAGCAGCTGTGAGGCCACGTCCTGCTCTGCCGGCAGCGCGGGCGCGCCTGCGATCAACTGCCCTCCTGAGGTGGCGATCAGCCCACTGACGCGTGCGTCGTTCTGAAGCGGAACATTGATGCTGAAGGTCGGACTTGCCTGTTGATGGCCTTGCGCCATCAGTGGTGTTAACTGTTCGCGCAGCCACTCACCCATGACCTGCTGCCCGGTTCCGGCCTGATTGAACCCCTGTCCACTCTGGCCCGATGGGGCGTCAGTCACAGGCACAGCGGATGACTCCGTCGCCCGCTCGAGCGCACGGGCGAGACGCGCCGCCATGCCCGCGTGACCCTGACGCGCTTCAACGCGAGGGACGTCGGTCGGCATCTCACGCTGGGCGCTGTCGTTCGCGACCAACTGTTCGACTGCGCGCGCGGTGGCGCTGACGGCGTCGCCGTCAGGTTGCGGCTGCGACGCGTCCTCTCGAACGACCTTCGGAGCCGTCGAGATCCTCGCCGCCGTCCGGAGTTTCTCGTCCGGTGCGCTCCACGCGCGTTCCTCTGCGGGTGAGGCAAGGGGGGCGCGCGTATCCTCGCTCGCCGGGCGAGCATCAACGACGCCCGCATCCACGGCGTGTGGTGTCACGGCATCGGGTGCGGCTTTCGCCCGTTCGCTGCCGGCGGTCGATGGCACCGGGGGAGCGGTCGGCTGCTCAAGAGAAGTGGTCGGGAGCGCTGCCACCGGTTGCGTCGGTGCCACCCAGGGGTCTTGATCGGGAACTGTCGGCTCAGGACCGATGGCGGGCACCGCGACAAACGGCACAACATCCACGATCGGCAACACGAGGACGCCCGTATCGACAGGCGGTGCTTTGTCCTCGGCGATCTCGGAAATTACGTCGCTCTCGACGGCCTCGTCCTCCACCGCGACGGCGGGGCCGCGCCACGGGTTCGTATCCTGCGGCACGACGGGCTCCATGAACAGCGGTGGCGCCACCGTGATCACGGCCCACTCATCGGCCGGACAATCGTCCTCGTCGCCCGAATCCGCGGGCGTCGATTCGCCGTCCTCCTGTGCAGCTTCGTCGAGCAGCGCTGCAAAGGAGCCCGGTACATCCGACGCCTCCGGGGAGGCGCCGGGTGTCGCTGTTGATGGCGCGCCGCACGGCGACGCGCTGGACACGATGTCAATCTGCATAAGGCTCCGGGCTACCAGCTACCAGCTATCAGCTAGTTAGCGCTTCAGGTTCAACGTATCGAGCAGCAGTTCGTCCGAGACCGTGATGGTCTTCGAGTTCGCCTGATACCCGCGCTGGGCAAGAATCATCTGGGTGAACTCCTGGGCGATGTCCACGTTGGATTGCTCGAGCGCCGATCCGATGAGCGTGCCACGCCCGCCCGTGCCCGCGACACCGACGTTCGGGATGCCGGCCGCCTGGCTTTCGCCGTAGCGGTTCGAGCCGAGCTTCACGAGACCCTTCGGGTTGTTGAAGCTGGCGAGCGAGAGCTGACCGACGGCCACCGTCTGACCCGCGCCGAACGTGGCGACGATCGAGCCGTCCGCGCTGATGCTGATGCTGTCGATCATGCCGGCCGCCGCGCCGTTCTGGCTCTTCGACGAGGTGGCGGACGGTGACGCGAAACCGGTCAGAGAGGCCACGCTGTTGTTGTCCACGAGGTCCCAGCTGATCGGGCTCGCCTGTGCGCCGGTCGTCCACGCGGGCGTCGTGAACGCCAGGTCGGTGATCGCCGGCGCCGTGCCGCCGCCCGTGGCGGGCGCCGTGGGGGTCACGGTCAGGAGCTGGCCGAGCCCGTCGAACACCAGGGCGCCGGACGCCAGGACGAAGGGGTTGACGGGAGGCGGCGTCTGCGCCACCTCCGAGCCATTCACGGTGACATTGAAATCCCAGCCCGCGGCCGTACGGGTGTAGGTGACCGTCATGACGTGCGACGCACCAACCGAATCGTAGATCTGCACGGGCGTATTGAACGTCGTGCCGACGGTCGCGTTGACGTCGAGGTTGGTCAGCGTGCGGAACACGGACGTCGCGACGGGCGGACGGAGCACTCCGGGCGGCACGACGATGTCGGTCGGCTGGCTCGTCGTGATGATCGCGCCGGTCACCGGATCGGTGGCCGTATAGCCCTGCACCTTGAAGCCATCGGGCGAGACGAGCGCCCCGTCGCTGTTGAGGCTGAAGTTGCCGGCGCGCGTGTAGGACAGGCCGTTGGCGCCGCGCACCACGAAAAAGCCGCTGCCCTGGATGGCGACGTTGGTCGCCTCGCGCGTGTTCTCGATGGCGCCCTGACTGAAGACGGGGGAGATCGATCCGGTCACGACACCAAGACCCACCTGCATCGGGTTGGCACTCGACCCACCGACGGTCTGGCTCACCAGATCCATGAACGTCACGGCGCTGGACTTGAAGCCAATCGTGTTGATGTTGGCCAGATTGTTACCGATGGTGTTGATCGCAGTAGAGTTGCCGTAGAGACCGCTCAGCGCGGTGTAGAACGATGTAAGCATTCGATATCTCCTCTTGCTGTGTGGAATTTTGTGAATTCTGGTTTGAAAACTTTCAAACATCAACTCTCTGTGGTCGGCACGGGTTCGATCGCTTGCGCGAGCTTTCCGACGGACTC
>Ga0209640_10006809_pt1 | contig 9995 bp, 9 predicted proteins | sample RifCSP10_1_FD_184018 | JGI IMG/M metagenome (GOLD analysis project Ga0209640, IMG submission 184018) | Soil microbial communities from Rifle, Colorado - Rifle CSP2_sed 10_1 (SPAdes) (version 2) | ecosystem: Environmental > Terrestrial > Deep subsurface > Rock core/Sediment | place: Rifle... | reverse complement strand
TACCCCGGACCACGTGTTGCTGAAGCCCGGTAAGTTCACCCAGGAAGAATTCGGAGTGATCGCGCAGCATGCGGAGATCGGCTATCGCATTCTCAGCGGGTCGGATGCTGAGCTGCTCAAAGTCGCAGCCGTGATCGCCTATACTCACCACGAGCGATTCGACGGCACCGGCTATCCCCGGGGGCTCAAGGGCGAGGCCATCCCTATCGAAGGCCGCATTGCCTCGATCGCCGACGCTTTTGACGCGCTGACCACCCAGCGTGTCTACAAACCGGCCTTCGAACTCAGCCACGCTATTGAACTCATGTTCAAGCACCGTGGCGAGCACTTCGATCCGGAGCTGCTCGATGTCTTCATCGCCTCCACGGAGGAACTCACGCGCATCTACGATCAGTACGCCGATCGCTCTATCCGCGCAGGCTGTTGATAATGCCCGCCTACGGCTCGTTCGTTTCTCCGCAATTCGTTGACCGTCTTTCCCCTGCCCGATATACTTTTTTCAACCTTCCGGCAGAGCCCCTCTGACAGACCAGGCTCTCACGCGACTACGGCGCATGTTGAAGAAAGGGTTGCCGATCATGGCAAAAAAGACGACTGCGGTTCGGAAGCGCACCGCAAGCAGAAACTGGATCGCCTATCTCTGCGAAGCCCTTGTCACCTCAGGTGTGATGCCGACCTGGGAAGCCGCCACCTATCTGACCGAAAACCTGTTTGGAGAAAAACCGAATCCCCGCCTGCTGGGACCGTCCAATCCACATGAAGTAACGAAGCATTTCCTCCACCGTCTGTATCAACCGATCGTTGAGGCGGCATCACGCGAAGTGAATCTACCCTCCTCTTCGATGCTGCATATCTTTACCGATATCAGTCTCACCGGTAATTCAGCTGTGCTCGTGGTATTATTTCCCGGGCAGAACAAGCCGCAGCAACTCCTTCTGCTGGATGCCGCCAAGGCGTGGGATCTCGTATTTCCGGATGCCGAATCCTTTAACACGTGGGCTGAAGAACGATACCGGTGGATCGTGCAAGCACTCCGCAGCGCCGCCATCGCCATCCACGACGACTTGCTGTTGCCGAGGGTCTAGCCCACATTATTTATGAGCGCTTCTGCTGCAATCGCGGATTCGCCGCGCTTGAGCGTGAAGCGCAGGACGGAATGAGTGTGTCTGTATCGTCGCATGCGAGATACGAGATACGCTTCACGAGGAACGCGCTTTCGGGAGATTTCGCCACGAACCGTCATGAATAATGTGGGCTAGTCTCAGAGACGCTGTCTTCCACAAATATTTCAGGGCAAGATAGATAACCTTCGTTTCTTACGAAGGTTCGTAGTTCAGATTGGGCGACAGCCAGCGCTCGATCGTGCGCAGGTCCATCTCCTTGCGGCGGGCGTAGTCCTCGACCTGGTCTTTCCCGATCTTCCCCACGGCAAAATACTTGGCCTCCGGATGGGCGAAATAGAACCCGCTGACTGCGGCTGCCGGCAACATGGCAAAGCTCTCCGTCAGCGTGATGCCGGCTTTTTGCTCGGCCTGAAGGAGATCGAACAGGAGACGTTTCTCGGTATGGTCAGGGCAGGCCGGATATCCAGGCGCCGGACGGATGCCGCGATACTTTTCCCTGATCAGCTCTTCGTTCGTCAGCTCCTCGTTCTTCCCGTAGCCCCAGTCCTCCCGTACGCGCTTATGGAGATATTCCGCAAAGGCTTCAGCCAACCGATCAGCCAAGGCTTTGGCCATGATGGAATTGTAGTCATCATGATCGTTGTCGAATCGCCGACAGAGTTCATCGAGACCGATCCCCGCCGTCACGGCAAAAGCCCCAATGTGATCGGCCCGTCCGGAGTCCAGCGGCGCCACGTAGTCCGCGAGCGCCAAGTTCGGTTGCCCTTCAGGCTTTTCCGATTGCTGCCGGAGCGTGTGGATGGTCGTCAATAGGGCCGTGCGGGAAGCATCCCTATAGAGCTCAATATCATCGCCCACACTGGCGGCAGCAAAGAAACCATACACACCCTTGGCCGTCAGCAGCCTCTGCTGGATAATCTCATCCAGTAACCGGCGCGCATCGTCGTACAACTCCTTTGCTTTTGCGCCGATGGTCGCGTTGTCGAAGATGGCCGGATAGCGTCCCTTCAGTTCCCACGTGTGAAAGAACGGCGACCAATCGATGTAAGGTACCAGTTCGGCAAGCGATTGAACCTGCAAGGTTCGTATCCCGAGAAACCCCGGCGCTGGAATCTCAAGTGTGGCCCAATCCGACATGAACCGATTGGCTCGCGCACGGGCAATCGGCAACACCGGCTTCGCCCCGCGGTCTTGGTGCGCTTGTCTCATCCGCGCATAATCGTCCCGTACTTGCTGTACGAATCCTGGCTTCTGGGACGGACTGATCAGGCTCCCCACCACTCCGACAGCCCGCGACGCGTCCAAGACGTGGACCACGGACGAACTGTAGGATGGCGCGATTTTCACCGCGGTGTGGGCTTTGCTCGTCGTGGCCCCTCCGATCAACAAGGGAATCTCGAACCCTTCGCGGGTCATCTCTTTGGCCACGTGGACCATCTCATCGAGCGAGGGCGTGATCAACCCACTCAATCCGACGATATCGACCTTGTGTTCCTTCGCGGTCGCTAAAATCTTCTCGCAGGGAACCATCACGCCAAGGTCGATGACCTCGTAGTTGTTGCACCCCAGCACAACGCCGACGATGTTTTTCCCGATATCGTGGACGTCGCCTTTGACTGTGGCGAGCAACACTTTGCCCTGCGCTAGGTACCCGCCCAGCCGTTTCTTCTCTTCCTCCATGAACGGCAACAAGTAGGCCACAGATTTCTTCATCACGCGCGCGCTCTTCACGACTTGGGGGAGAAACATTTTACCCGAACCGAACAAGTCCCCCACGACGTTCATGCCGGCCATTAAGGGGCCTTCGATCACGGAGAGCGGCTTCGGATATTTCTGGCGTGCTTCCTCTGTATCCTGGTCGATGTACTCCGTAATGCCCTTGACCAGCGCGTGGGACAGGCGTTCTTCGACGGCGCCACTTCGCCACGCGTCGTCTTTTACGACTGCCGTGCCCTTCTGCTTGACCGTCTCGGCAAAGTTCACCAACCGCTCGGTAGCATCCAGCCTCCGATTGAGCAGCACATCTTCAACAAGCTCAAGCAACTCTTTAGGAATCTCTTCATAAATGGCGAGCTGACCGGCGTTCACGATGCCCATGTCAAGACCGGCCTTGATCGCATGATAGAGAAAGGCCGCATGCATCGCCTCGCGGACCACATTGTTCCCGCGGAACGAGAAGGAGATGTTGCTGATACCCCCGCTGACTTTGGCTCCCGGCAGATTCTTCTTGATCCAGCGCGTGGCCTCGATGAAATTCACGGCGTAGTTATTGTGCTCCTCGATTCCCGTCGCCACGGTCAGAATATTGGGATCGAAGATAATATCGGTCGGCGGGAAACCCACCTGCTCCGTCAGAATCTTGTACGAGCGCGCACAAATCTCCTGCTTTCGCGCTAACGTGTCCGCCTGCCCCCGTTCGTCGAACGCCATGACGACGACAGCGGCTCCGTAGCGGCGAACGATCGTCGCTTGTTCGACGAACTTCTTTTCGCCTTCTTTGAGGCTGAGACTGTTGACGATCGCCTTCCCTTGAATATTCTTGAGGCCCGTCTCCAGCACCTCCCACTTCGAGCTGTCGACCATAATGGGCACTTTGCAAATATCCGGCTCCGAAGCGATGAGACGGAGAAACTTCTCCATCGCCGCCTTCGAATCCAGCATACCCTCATCCATATTGATGTCGATAATCTGCGCGCCGCCTTCTACTTGTTGCCGCGCCACGGACAGGGCCGCGTCATAATCGCCGGCCAGGATGAGCTTGGCGAAGGCCGGGGATCCCGTCACGTTCGTTCGTTCGCCGATATTGACAAAGTTGGAATCAGGGCGAATCGTCACCGCTTCAAGGCCACTCAGACGCGTGTAGGGCTCAACGGAAGGAATCGCTCTCGGCGTGATCCCGCGCACTGCTTCGGCAATCAACTTGATGTGGGCCGGCGTGGTTCCACAGCAGCCGCCGACAATGTTCAGCCAGCCGCTCTGCGCCCATTCCCTCAGCTGTGGCGCGAGCGATTCCGGCGTCTCGGGAAACCCGGTCGGCAGCAGCGGATTGGGCAAGCCCGCATTCGGATGACTGCTGATGTAGATCGGGGCGAGCTGCGAAAGCTCTTCGATTAGCGGACGCATTTCCTTCGGCCCGAGCGCGCAGTTCATTCCCACACTCAGCAGAGGCACATGCGAAATGGAATTCCAGAAGGCCTCGACCGTCTGACCGGTCACCCCGCGATTGCTGCCGGCCTGAATGAACGTGACCGACGCCATGACGGGCACACGTCGCCCGCCATTTGCAAAGACATGTTGAATGGCAAAGAACGCCGCCTTCGCATTGAGCGTGTCGAAGATGGTTTCAACAAGGAGCAGATCAGCCCCTCCGTCGAGAAGGCCGCGCACCTGATCGCTATAGGCCGCCACTAACTCGTCGTAGGTCGTCCCTCGCGCAGCCGGATTATTCACATCGGTCGAAATGGATGATGTTTTTGTTGTCGGCCCGATCGCGCCGGCTACAAAGCACTGCCGTCCAGGCTGAGCAGCTTGCACTTTGAGCACCGCCCTCTTGGCACACTCTGCCCCTGCTTTGGACAGTTCATACCCCAGGGTCTTCATCTGATAGTCCGCCAGCGAGATGGCCTGGGAGTTAAACGTGTTGGTCTCGACAATGTCGGCGCCGGCTTCGAGATATAGACGATGGATGTCCTCAATGATAGCGGGCTGCGTAATATTCAAAAGATCGTTGTGCCCTTTGAGGTCCTTCTTCCACTCTTTGAATCGCTCACCACGGAATACCGCCTCATCCAGCTTGCGTTGCTGGATCATGGTCCCCATGGCCCCATCGAGGATAAGAATGCGCTTCTTGAGCAGCGCCTCTATCTGAGAATTCTTCGGTATCTGCGCGGTCAACGCAATGTCCTCCTGCGGATCAACATGGCCTGCTCGCGATCATACTGGAAGCATTATGAGCCAGCAAGCCGGCTGCAGCTTCCTTGACATCGATTTAGGTCCGTCGATACCATGCCCGTCCATCGTGAGGAGGAATCCGTTGCGCCTCCACATTGCAAGGTCGGCCATTCTCACGGCCGTCCTCTCGGTACTTCTTTCGTGGACAGTTCCGTTGGATCTCCGCGCTGCTCCCTATTTCGAAGACGGATTTTTGGGCTTAACGCAGAAAGAGTTGCACGACAAGCTCGGCATGCCCCAGGCGGTACGCGACCGCAAATCTGCCCTTCGCGTCTTCACGTATTACTCGATTACCGACTGGTCAAACTACTTCAGCAAATTGGTGTCACCCGAAAACGGAGAGGATGTTTACACGTTCAAGCGTGACGGCGTCGATGTCCGCTATTCATTCAGTTACGCGGTCGATCCGAACGATCAGCGCGAGAACCGACCTTTGTTCGTGCGGCTGGTCGACATCGAATTCTCTCCGGCCGTGCCGATCTCCCAACTTCCGTCGTTGATTCCTGAGTTCCGTCCCCCAGCCGACCCGGCCAATCCCGCGTTTCGATCGAACATTTGGGTGCTGTTGTTCAAAGGTACGCCGTCGCCGGCAGCCCGTTTCATCATTAAGGAGAAGGGAAAAGACCAGCTGGACTGGATGCTGACCTACCAATTGTTTTCGTTACAGGGACTCCCCGAGCGACTCACCACGAGGGCCTTGATCGACCGGGTTGAGATCGGCACGCAGAGCCTACAACTGGTGAAACTTCGACAGCGGTATACCCATGAGCCCATTCTGAATCCCTACTCCAGCGAGTTCGCACAACAATCCGCCGCTGCAACATCACCGGCCAAAACGATACCGGTGCCCAAGTACGCGGAGTAGAGATTTGTGTGAATCCCGTCTGAGGTGTGAACACTTACCGAGGAGCTTGCTGGAGATGATCCAGTTGGGCTTGTCCTGTCGCGACGGCTTTTTTCTTCATGGTGTCCATCGGACCACCATCGCTCACATACATGAGAACCGGAGCCCCAATCCCGACGACGATCAGCAGGCAGAAACCCGACATCCGCACCAGCTGGCTTTTGCTGATATACATCATCAGCAGCAACACGACCGCCGCTGCTCCGGCATAGGTGAGAATGTTTGACTGAGCAGGACTGAGGCCTTCCGTGCCGATAAGAAACGACGGCGCCATGAATCCAAAATTTTTGGCCTGCTCTTTGACCGTCTGCTGCACCGATTGCAGCGCAGAGGGTGTTTGCACGACAGGATTTGGCTGCTCGTGCGTCTTCACTTTCGCCCGGTACTTTTCAGGAATCGTTTCCGGCGCGTTAGTATAGACAGGATTCCCTTGATCATCGATATACGTATAGATTGTGACCGCACAGACCTCCGTGAAAGAACCCAGCCCCACTACCATGGCGCAGGCCATAAGCCATAACAGAACAAAGCCCTGATATCTTTGGAGCTTATTGTTGTTATTCATAATCCATCATCCTCAATTACGAGGGCATTGCTAGCGATAAGTATACCCCTTCTCCTATCGTTATGACTTTGTTGAACAAAACGGGACGTTCCTTGACTCCACTACCCCCCGCTGTTAGCATTCGCCCGCACTTGCGACAGGCCATGACCACCGAACCCTCAGCAGTCTCTCTCGAGTCACCAACTGAAGAGCCATCGTTTATTCGCCGCCGCCCAGTGAGGGTCATCATCTATGTAGGGCTCGGACTCTTTGTCCTGCTGATGGTGATATGGCCCATGATCGCGCACCTCCGCGACCCGGACTTTCAGAAACACATCGAACAACATCGTGTCATGGTCGGCATGACAAAAGATCAAGTCCTGAAATCCTGGGGTGGGCCGCAGACGATCAACACGACCTTCACCAAAGACGGCATACGGCGAGAAGAGTGGATTTTTGAAGATTGGGAAAGTGCGGCAATCGTCCGGCACCGGTATCTCTATTTCGAGGAAGGCACGTTGATCGGAGGGTGGTACGAAGGATCGAGTGAGCGCCACTTTTCGGACTTCCCTGCCGAGAAACCGCACCCCAAACTCCGGCCTTAGCGCAGACTATTTTGAACTGCCATAACTCGTCGCTCGTATCTCGTCGTTCGTCCGTTCGACGGGTCTGATCTGAAACGAGATACGCTTCACGGTTCGACCCTTCGACATGCTCAGGGCCCGACTCGACCGCCTTCGGCAAGCTCAGGCCCCGAGCTGAGTCGAGGGGCAGGCTCACCGTCCCGAGCCAAGTCGAGGGACGCTTCACGAGATACGGTGATCTTCGAGATACACTTTACGGTTGTCAAGAGTGATGCGAGAACAAAGCTGGCGGACTTTTTCAACGTCCTGTTAGGCTGACGCTTCCCGGATTGAGAGCCTGAGTCTACTGAGGAGAATTTCTGCACGGGCTTGATCTGACGCGTCGACCATCACCCGGCTTACGAAGAATGGCACCCCTGGATAGAGACTGCTCACGTGTTCGCCGTGGATTACATAGGCGATGCGATTGCCGTCGAGCAGGCTTTTGATCATGGCCAGCTCTACCACGTCTTGTGCGTTTGTGAGATGAATCATCTGCATGCGCGACCCACCGATGACCGCCCTCTCGTTCGCTCTAAAAACCTGCTGATTGATTGCACTTTCCTGCCTATCCCTTTACACTCCTGAGTCAGCTATGGCGTTTCCGTAATCCGTGCACGCCGCTCCTGGTCAGGACCACCGGAAATCGTGAGCACGCGCTTCCATTCACGAACCTGGTAAATTGCCCAGGCATTCGGCTGGCCTTTGTAGAAGGCCGTGGGATCCTCACCGCTGGCATTGAGGAAAATTGGTTCCGTAAACCCTTCTTCGAGAACATAATCGAGTAGGGAATCGGACGTAAAGCCCGTTCCGCGGAGGGTCACTTCGGCCAGCAGGTTTAAGATTTCATCTGGATTTTGGACCGTTATCGGATTCATCGGCTCTCTCCTCCGTGCGGCAAATTGTAACGACGCCCCAGTCAAGAAGGCAAGACACGATGACCACTCGCATGACGAAATCTCGATTTCTCGAAACCCTCCTCCGTGTCATGGACAGAAAGCATCACTGGGCCTGGGAGCATTTTGCCACGGGCTGCCTCACGAAAGAGCAGCTGAAGATTCACTTCCAGCAAGAATACGCCGTGTACGTCCGAGACTTTCCCGTCTTCCTCGCCCGCATCCATGGGAAGAATCCTCCTCGTTCCGTCCGCCGCATGTTGGCCGAGAACATCTATGAGGAAGACACGGGCGGCCTCTCCCTTGGAAAATCTCACCCGGAACTCTTCCTGACCATGATGGAAGGATTGGGGTTCAGCGCGCAGGACTTCGAGCATGTCCGTCCCCTGCCCGCCAGCCGAATCTATCGCGCCTGGCTCGATAAGATGTCGGGTCACCGCCATTGGGTGATGGGCGCCGCCACACTGACGATTTTCGTCGAAGGCAGCGTGAACGATCGCAAAGAAATACATGAACCGTCTAAGCCTAAGAACGCAGAAGATATCGAGGCGATTATCCAGAACCATCCGCTCGTTCAGCACCATGGACTCCCGCCCGATTACATGGATCTGATTCGCGCTCACCAGCTGGTCGAAGCAGGACATCGTCATGACGCCTATGACATGGTCGTCAATTACACCACGCCGGCGCTTCAGCGATCCGTCCTTGCTAACCTCAAGAAAAGTCTTTCACATTGGCTCCAATACCGCGATGCCGTCGCCAAGGCCTGCGGCATCAGGAAACCCTGAAACCTTGCGTCGATTTGCCTCAGCACTTCTCTGCGTCAGTTTAGTTCCTGCCATCAGCCATCAGCCATCAGCTTTTAGCTCCTCGCTTCCAGAAGCCATGGTCTTGGTTCCAGCAGGAGAATTTGTGATGGGCACCCCTGAAGGGACTGATGGTTTGCCTGATGAACACCCGGAACGACTGGTATATCTCAACAGTTTTCTTCTCGATCGCCTTGAAGTCACCAACCGTGCCTATGCCGCATTTGTGCAAGCCACGGGTCATCGGCCTCCTATGAATTCCAACCCGGCTAGGACTCTGTGGGAAAACAATCACCCTATACCCGGTATTGAGGACCATCCCGTCGTTAACGTCAGCTGGGAAGATGCTGTGGCTTATTGCCGATGGGCGGGGAAACGTCTTCCCACCGAAGCCGAATGGGAAAAGGCTGCGCGCGGCACGGACGGCCGGCGCTACCCTTGGGGAAACGACTGGGACTTCACGATGGCCAATAGTGCCAGCTACTGGGCCAAGCGCACAATCGATTTCCAGAGTGGAGCCGACTGGGACGCCTTTTGGATCAACGGCGAAGGCGCGCGTCTGTCACGAGAGAAAGGGATCAAAGGTGAAGTTTTAACTATGCCGGTCGGCAGCTTTTCACAGGGAGCAAGTCCGTATGGAGTGCTCGACATGGCTGGGAATGCGGCAGAGTGGGTCGCAGATTGGTTCGACCCGAACTATTACCGTGGGGCGCCTCTCACCGATCCCCCGGGCCCAGCCCGAGGCGCGATCAAAGCCATGCGAGGCGGCTCGTGGCTAAAACCGGCTATCAGCCTCCGGACGAGCGATCGTGATTGGGGAACGATGGAAAGCCGTCCTAGCGGAACCGGATTCCGCTGCGCCAAAAATGCCTTCTAGTCCGGTCTCTCCCTTCTCACCGGTGCAACCTAAATCGGTCTTCACCACTCTTCCCTGGCGGACCAGCCAGTAGTGGTCGCAACTCTCCTCCCCGTATATAATAGTCGTCTCCTATCAATATCGAGACAGGCGCAGCGTGGACACCTTCAGGGACTTCAAGCGATACGCAGACCAACTTGCCGAGACTGCCCGATGGGCTGCGGGTAAGGGCTGGGCACCGGCGACCAGTACGAACTATAGCGTCCGATTGCCCGATGAAGCAGCACCGGC
>Ga0209640_10006808_pt1 | contig 9995 bp, 12 predicted proteins | sample RifCSP10_1_FD_184018 | JGI IMG/M metagenome (GOLD analysis project Ga0209640, IMG submission 184018) | Soil microbial communities from Rifle, Colorado - Rifle CSP2_sed 10_1 (SPAdes) (version 2) | ecosystem: Environmental > Terrestrial > Deep subsurface > Rock core/Sediment | place: Rifle... | reverse complement strand
GAGGCGGAGGCCGCGCACGGCGACGAGCTGCGCCTGGCCGGCCTCATGGAGCGCGAGCAGCTCGACCTGGTGCGCGCCGCCGGCCAGCTGGCGGAGGTCGCCGGCGAGGTCGAGCTGGTGGGTGGCGTCAGCGTCCTGCCGACCGGCGGACACACCAGGGGCTCACAGGCGGTCCTGCTGGGGACGCGGTCCGAGGGCCGCGACGACCCCCCGGGTGAACGGGCGATCTTCTGGGGCGACCTGATCCCCACCCGCTGGCAGCTCCCGGTGCGCTGGACGAGCGCCTTCGACGACTACCCGATCCAGGCCGTCGAGGCGCGCAGCCAGCTCGTCGCCCGGGCGGCCGCGGAGGGCTGGTGGTGCTACTTCACCCACGATCCAGGCGACCTGCCGATCCAGATCGAGGCAACCGAGCGGGGGTACCAGGTCAGGAGTTCATCGGGATGAGGTTCCGTACGCCCCTGCCCGCCGCGCTGGGTCTGCTGCTCGCGCTGGCGGCCTGCTCCTCCTCGTCGACCTCCGACTGGACACCCCTTCCGTCCGGCGCCGAGCCGCCTGCGGCCTGCGCCCGCGCGGACGCCGACGGCGTGATCGAGATCTCGGGCGAGGGGCTCCTCTTCAGCGCGCCCTGCATGGTCGCGCCGGCCGGCGTCGACTTCGTGGTGCGCCTCACCAACCTGGAGTCGATGCCGCACAACGTGGCGATCTATGACGACCGCGCCAGGGGCACGAAGCATCTCGAGGGCGACATCATCACCGGCCCCGACAAGACCATCGACTACGCGGTCGAGGCGCTCACGGCGGGCGACTACTACTTCGAATGCAGCCTGCATCCGCCGCAGATGAACGGCGCCCTGTACGTGCGCTAGGCGGGGCCGATCAGGTCCTCGACGATCTCCAGCATCCGCGCCGGCGCCAGCGGACCGATCACCTCCCGCACGACCACCCCGTCGCCATCCACGAAGTAGTGGCGCGGCAGCCCGTCCAGGCGCGACCAGCGGTAGAAGTTGGCCAGCGTCGGGTCGAGCAGGATCGGGTAGTCGATGGCGTAGCGCTCCACGAAATCGGTGACCGACGCGCGCGACTCGCCCCAATCGACGCCGAGCACGAGCAGCCGATCGCCGTAGGCGTCGGCCAGCTGCTGCATGGCGGGCATCTCGGTCCGGCACGGCTCGCAGTTGGTGGCCCAGAAGTTGACCCAGGTCAGCCGCCCGGCGCCATCAGCCAGTGTCCAGCGCCGGCCTGCCAGATCATCGGCGGCGATGCCGGGCGCCGGCCTGCCGACCAGCGTGCCCTGTGTCCCGTCGGAATTGCCGCGCAGCAGCGGGATGGCTGCCAGCGCACCCAGGCCGACGGCCAGCACGGCGATCCCGGCCGCCCAGGCCAGGGATCCGCGCCGCGCCCGCCGGGTGGCCATCAGGCGCCGACGAGCTCGCCGAGCAGGTCGCGCAGGTCCGGCCCGCTGATCGGCGCCTCGAGGCGGTCCACCCCGTCGAGCGCCAGCACCGGCACGCGGAAACCGTAGCGCAGAACGAGCTCGTCATCGGCTTCGATGTCGACGCGGGCGTATCGGTCTGGTCCGATCATCTCGTCGAGCAGGACGCGCGCCTCGTCGCAAAGGTGGCAGCCGTCGCGCTCGTAGAGGGTCACCCGCGGCGGCTCGGACATGCACCGATGATAGGATGCTTGGCAGCGCCGCCCCCGTAGCTCAGCGGATAGAGCGAGGCCGTCCTAAGGCCTGCGTCGGGGGTTCGATTCCCTCCGGGGGCGCTTCCAGGCCAACTCGCGACGTGTGGTACCGCAGGCATCGAGCCCGGACCCGTTGGCTGGCCTGTGGGGTAGTGTTCAGGCAATGACTCGAACACGAGCGATGGTTGGCGTCCTTGGGCTGGTCTTGGTGGCCGTCCTCGCGGTGGTCTGGGTACTTCCGACCGTGTACGGCCCGAGTCTCGAATGTCGGGACATCGACGCGGCGGCTTGCGACCGAGTCTGGCGGGCCGCCGCCGCTGAAGTTCGTGGGGTCGAGATGTTCCTCCCCGTGACGCGGGCACTAGTTATCGGCCCCGAGGAATGTCCTCAGGTCTCCCTTGAGTGGGCATGGGGCGTCTTCGGGTTGCAGAACACCTGTAACTGACTTGATGGCCGTTGCAGATCGTGTCTAACCTCCCCTAAAGGGGGAGATCTGTTGTAGGACCTCCGTGAGTTGCGTCACGACACTGCCGTCGGACGAGCATCAAGGAACGTCAGGGGCGTCCGCATACCAATCGAGCGGATCAGGCCGCCGATTGGCTTGGCGGGGGTTGGAGCCCCTCCGGGGGCGCTTCCAGGCCAATTCGCGACGTGTGGTACCGCAGGCGTTGCGCCTGGCCCGGTTGCCGAGTCTGTGGGGTAGTGTTCAGCCATGACTCGCACGCGAGCGATCCTTAGCGTCCCTCGGCTGTTCCTGGTGGCTCTCCTTCTGGTCGGCTGTCGCCTGGCTGGCGCGCCCGCGGCGTCCATCTCGCCCGCGGCGTCGACACCGCCTGTGGCGTCCATCTCGCCCGAGGCGTCGACATCGCCTATGGCGTCTGTCCCGGGCGATTACAACACCTACGCGCCGCTTCCCTCAGATGAAGGAAACGCGCGATCGTTCACGCCCATGATCGAGTCGCCCGAGATCGGGGTTGACTACGACGTCTACCTGTCTCTCCACTGCGGATACTCGAACGTCCAGCAGGTCGCGTTCGGGCGGAGGCAGTGGCGTTTCACGGAGAACGGATCTGCCGATTCGATGTACGTGGAGGGAACCCTCCGGCTGGTTTCTGCCGACTCAGCTACGCTGACGGTGGATGTCGCCCTCGTCACCGGAGTTCTGATCGCTGATGGGGTTGCTCATCCCTTGGTCCCAGTAACCGATGACGGTGGGCCGATCTGCATCTGACCTACTGCCGCGGGGGCGTGAGTCGCGACCGTTCGACCAGGCACACGGCTCGACACCGGCAACACGCAGGCGCCTCGCCACGGTGCCCGCGTCCGGCGGCTTCGCCGTGGTCTTCCTACGGTGACGGGCTGGCCCACCAATCGAGAGGGTCGGCTTTGCTTAGTGAGCCCTCGATTCCCTCCGGGGGCGCTTCCCGCCAGTGAATTGCCGCGGGCTCATTCGCCGAATGAGGAGCACGACGCCCGCAAAGAGGACGGTGGCAATGCTCGCCACCGCGATGGCCGTCCCCAGAACGGGGAACCAGTCGATTGGCGGGGGAACGAACACGCAGGGGTCGCCACAGGGTCCGTCACCAATCTTCACGAAGGCGTGCTTGACCCAGTTCGCAACGATCCCCGTTACCGCCAGCCACACCGCAATCCCGGCCAGCACCCACGGCGAGACGACGCCGAGTAGCCGCTTCATGCACTCACCGTCCTGCCGCCATGGGACGAGAATCGTCGAACCAGGAGCACCGTCGCCGTTAGAGACGCCGCGACGATGGTCGCCACGATGATCGCGAAGATGGTCGTATCCGGCTGCGTCACAGTGAACGTTGCTGGGGAGCAATCTGGATGCTCGACCGGACAGAGCCCGGGGCCACCCACATTGGCGTGGATCGGGATCGCCCAGGTGTAAGCGACGACCATGGCCACCAGCCAGACTGCGACTGCGCCCAGCGCCCACGGCGAGAGGAAGCCCAGCAGTGTCTCATGTCAGCACCGTAGCAGCGGGCGATCCCGGACCGCAATAGGGTCAATATGCTGGACCTCTCCCCTACGAGCGAGCCATCAGCGCTGCCAGATGTCACGTTGCCTCCTCAGGGGTGACCGCATACCAGTTCAGCGGCGCGGGCCCCGCGTAGGGTTGGCGGGACGATTCCCCCCGGGGGCGCAAAGCCACCCCGTTTCCCTCACTGGGCCGGCGTGGTCGCCCCATTCAGCAGCACCACGCCGATGATGATCAGCCCGATCCCCGCCACCTTGATCGCGTCGAGCACCTCGCGGAACAGGAACACGCCGACCAGCACCACGGCCGCGGTCCCGACTCCCGACCAGACCGCGTAGACCACGCCCAGCGGGATGCTGCGGAGCGTCACTGACAGCGCATAGAAGCTGAACCCGTACCCCAGCACGACCGCGACCGCGGGGATCGGCCTGGTGAACGCATCCGACAGCTTCAGCGAGACGGTGGCCACGATCTCGGAGCCGATCGCCAGGGCCAGCCACAGCGCGGGATGCATCGGTCCACCTCGTCAGATGAAGAACGTGAAGAGGCCCGCCATGCGGGCGAAGGCATTGGTCAGGATCAGGAAGCCGACGCCCATGATGAAGACGCCCGATACGACCTGCACCCAGCGGCCGTGGCGGCGCAGGGCGTCGATGACCGGGCGCAGGCGGGGGAGCGCGACGGCCGCCGCCAGGAACGGCACCGCCAGGCCCGCCGAGTAGGCCACCAGCAGGGCGCCTGCCACCCACGCCTGCTGGCTCGAGGAGCCCATCGTCAGGATGGCGCCCAGGACCGGGCCGATGCACGGCGACCAGCCGATGGCCACGAGCGCCCCCAGGGCCACTGCACGCGCGGAGCGCGTCGCCGGCAGGAGGTCAGTCCGCACGCCGACGCGCAGGAATCGGTCCATCACCGGCCCGAAGGCGCCGGTGCTGATGAGGCCGATGACGATGACGATCACCCCGGCCGCCTGTCGCGCGCCGTCGATCCGGAAGACGAGGCTCCCGAAGAGGCCGACCGAGACGCCCAGCACGACGAAGAGCGCGCTGAAGCCCGTGACGAACAGGAGCGCCTGCCCCAGCACCGGCCCACGCCAGGTGCCCGCGCGCGGGCCGGCCGGCACGGCCGCGGCGGAATCGCCCAGGAAGGCGAGGTAGACCGGCACCAGGGCCAGCACGCACGGCGACGCGAAGCTGAGGAGGCCGGCAGCGAAGGCGAGGGCGAGGCTGACGTCCATGGCTGGGGCCGATGCTAGCCCCTCAGCGGGCGAGCAGCGCGGCCTGGGTGGAGCCGGGTTCGAGGGTGATCGGCTGGGCGATGATCCACAGGCTGAGGACCGTGTAGCCGACCATCAGCAGCACCAGCGGCAGCCCGGCGAGGATCGGGCGGCTCGCCGAGTCCTGGAGCGCGCGCCGGTGCGCCAGCACGACCGCCGAGATATGGCCGACCACGATCGCACCGACCGACAGGTACCAGACCCCGCTGATCGGGATCCAGTCGAGCGGGGGAGCGACCGTCGAGAGCGGATCGGCGAGCAGCGTCGGCATCCAGACGGCCCCCTGGATCAGCAGGGTCAGGTAGTGCGCCACGAGGTACCCGCCCGCGATCGGGAGCAGGGTGGCGGCGTACGCGCCGCCGACCACACCGAGCGGCTGCACCCCGCGTCCCGGATCGTGGAGGCGACGGGTGAGCGCCGCGGCGGCGATGAACGCGGCCAGGAAGCCCAGCCAGATGCCGACCAGGCCCAGCGTCTGGACCACGATCACCGTGTCGAGGCTGCCGACGATCGGCAGCAGGAAGGTGAAGAGCGGGTTCATGACGGCGGCCCAGGCGCTCGTCTCCTGCAGGCCGTCGAAGCTCACTGCGGCCAGGGCCAGCACGATGAAGGCGGCGTCGGACCACCCGGCGGCGCCGACCTCGGTCAGCCCGGCGAACCAGGGGCGCAGCTCGGGGCATCGCTCAGCGGGGTCGGCGGCGGTGGCGCACTCGGGGCAGTCGACGCAGTGCTGTGGGTCGCAGCCGTCGCCGCAGCCGCTGCAGGCCTCCGGCTCGATGACCCGCCTGCCGAGCGGCCCGACGCGGCCGAACCAGCCCAGGTAGATCTCGAACAGCTCGGCGTTGCGCAGCCAGCTGATCCGGCCGAAAAGCATCATGCCCAGCAGGGTCAGGACGGTGTAGCCGAGCAGGAGGGTCGTGATCATCGTCGGCGCGGTCCGGTCGGGGAGCACCAGCTCCGCCCACACGGCGGCGAGCAGCAGCACGACGGCCGGCCAGCGGCCGAGGCCGGCCGGGTAGCGCAGGCCGGCATCCAGGCGGTTGAGGCCGATCAGCCGCGCACCTCGCTCCAGGAGTCCGAACAGGGTGCGAAACGGACTGAGCGACGGCCACGGGTTCCCCAGCAGGACCGCGATGAGGGGCAGCCCGACCCAGATGCCGATCCAGAACAGGACCGCCGGGAGGGGCGAGATCGGGTCGACCACGAGGCCGGCTACGATCGCGCCGAACCACCAGGCCAGCCCGATGACCTGCAGCGCGACGGAGGTGGCGTTTGACAGGCCTGCGCCCAGCTGGCGGACCGGATAGGTCGGGATCGGCCCGGCCGGCTTGACCAGCACGACCGCCACCACGAACGAGGCGGCCACGGCGACGGCCGCGCTGATCAGGTACAGCCCGAGCGGGACGGGGAGGGTGAAGACCTGCCCCAGCGCATGACCCGCCGCTGGTCCGGGGGCCGCAACGGCCAGGCCGATAGCGCCGGCCAGCAGAGCGACGCGACGCCTAGCGCTCATGGACGGTGAAGATCCCGACCTCCAGCTCCTCGCCCTCGGGCGGATGCACCTCGACGACGAACTGGCCCGCGCGCGATGCCTCGAAGGTGAACTCGAGCCGGTCTCCGGCGTGCAGCTCGGTGGCGGGAGCTTCCTGCTCGTAGCCGTGCAGGTGGAGGACGCCGTCCTGCTGGGTGACAACTTCGAGCGTCACCTGTTGGCCGCGGCAGACGTCGATCGCCTCGGGGTTGAGGTGGTCGCCGGCCAGGGTCGCGGTGCGAGCCACGGTGGGCGCGTCGCAGTCGTCCGGCAGCTGGGCCTGCTCCACGCACGCCGTAGCGGTGAGGAGCAGGGCCGCGAGGACCGCCAGCGCGGCCCGCCACGAGGTGCGTTGCATGCGTCAGACCTTCAGGATGCTGCGGGCGGATCGGCTCGGGTCGCCGCCTCGGTCATCCTAGCGGAGCGTTGCGCTGCGGGCGGCCAGCACGGTAGCGAGGCCGAGCAGGGCGACGCCGATGATGGTGGGCCACGGCACCGACGACCCGCCACGCGACATGGCGGCATCGGGCTCGCCGCCGGTGGGGGCGGGGATCTCGCCGGTCGCCAGCACGCCGAAGCTGAAGGTCCCCTCGACCTCGTGGCCGTCCAGCCCGGCCACGGTGTAGGTGACGGTGTAGACGCCGGGGTCGGTGATCGTGACCGCGCCGCGCAAGACGTTGCGGTCGGCGACGGTCAGGTCGACCTCGCCGCTGCCGACCTCCGCGCCGTGTGAATCGGTCACCACGAAGCTGCTGGCGTCGGGATCCAGCTCGTCGTCGAAGGTGATCAGCACCTCGTCCGGCGGCACCAGCAGGTTGGCGCCGGCCGGTGGGGAGCTCGACACCAGCTCGGCGTGCGCCGCTGCGGCGGAGGCGCTCACCACGAGCAGGATCGCCGCTGCGCCGGAGGCGCGGACGATTCGGAACATGCGGGCTCCTCGTTACGGATGCTCGGGGTCCGGCCAGGTGGCCCGGAGGTAGTTGACCAGGTCCCAGCGATCGGCCTCGGAGAGGGTAGAGGAGAAGGCAGGCATCCGCGTCGCGACGGTGCCCGAGGCGATCAGGTACGCGAGGCCCCCGTCGCTCAGCCGCGGGACCCCGCTCGCGAGGTCACCGGGGCCCGGCAGCATGCGCGCGGCCGTCGGCCCGTCGCCGGTCCCGTTCAGGCCGTGGCAGGCAGCGCAGTTGGCCAGGTAGATGTCGCGGCCGCGCTCCACCGACTCGGGGCTGGGCGCGACCGGGTTCTGGGTAGCCGCCGCGGCCGGCGGCGGCGCGTTGGCGGCCTCCACGGCGGCACGCGAGCCCGCGCCGACACCGGTCAGCACGGCGAGGACCACGAGCGCGAGCCGGAGCCCCGTTACGGCCCCTCCGATGCGCCCCCTCGGACTCCGCTCCAGCGCGAGGGCGGTGGCGGCAGCGGCCAGCAGGAAAAGGGGCACACCCCAGCCCAGCGGGCCGGGAGGCAGCGCCAGCCACAGCAGCGCCATCGCAGCCGGGACGCCGAACCCAGTGTCCGGCGGCGGGCCGGCGGACGGCGGAAGAGGCTCGCTGACCGGCAGCTCGAAGCTCAGCGTCTCGTCGCGCAGACCCACCCGTCGCACGATGACCTCCAGGGTCCAGTCGCCGAGGAGCGGGGTGTACGCGCCCGAGGTGCCCCACAGCCACGGCTCGACGCCCGGCGCCAGGTCGACCCGCTGGTCGGGGAGGCCACTGTCCGACGGCGCGCCAAAGACGAGGATCACCTTCTGGACGTCCGTCCGACCCTGTCCGGTCGCCGTGTCGGACACCGAGACCTGGTAGCTCTGATCGCCGGGCGACGGGAGGATGACGGCGGCGTGAACCGTCGTCGTCTCGAGCTCGCCGTACAGGTGCAACGCCCCGATCGCGGACGGCGTCGGCCCGGAGACGCGGCTGGCGGCCGGCTGGCTGGTGACCAGCGTTGATGCCGCCAGGACGGCCAGGGCCGCGATGGCCAGCTCCACCGCGACGAGCGGCAGGGTGCGCCGATGAGCGCGTCCACGGATCAAGAAGAAGTTGGCGGAACCGATCGCCACGGCGATCGAGAAGAGCACGACCTTGGCCAGCAGCGCGTTGCCGTAGTCGCTGCCGACAAGGTCGCGCGACCCGCCAACGACCAGCGGGGAGTTGGCGATGCCGGTCATCGCGACGATCGGCGCGGCCGCGAGCGCCAGCCTCGAGTGGCGACCCAGCGCGGCGGCCAGGACGCCCGGCCCGGTGCCGCGCTGGGTGCGGCGGGCGAGGAGCAGAAGGCCCGGGAGCGTCCCAACCCAGGCGCCGACGGCCAGGAGGTGGGCCCAGTCGATCGCGGCGAACAGCAGGCCGCCGCGCGCAGCGGCGTGGCCGGCGAGGCTGCTGCCGGCCAGCGAGATGGCGCCGCTCGCGACCATCAGGACAAGCATGCGGACCTCGCGGTCGGGTACGCCGCCGGCGTCGCGCCGGCGCGCGTCGTCGAGGACGAAGGCGCGCGCGGTGGCGAGGAAGAAGCCGGCTGCCGCGCCGATCTCGGCCACTCGCATCGCGGCGGCAAACGGCGTGGCGCCGAACGGCGCCGCAAAGTCGAGCGGGAAGCCGCCGCCGCCATGCCCGGGATGAGCTCCCGCCTCGACGAAGGGCCTGGCGGCCAGGGTGAGGTAGATGGCCAGGGCCCCAAAGGCCACGGCTCCGGCCAGGGCGATGGCTCCCCACGGCGCTGCGCGGCGCCAACCGTCGCCGCCAGCGCTCGCGGCGAGCGCCGGTCGGGCCGAGACGAGCCAGAAGAGCGGCATTCCGACGAGCACGAGGCCGGCCGCCAGCGCGACCCATCGGGCCAGGACGGTCGGCAGGTCGGACGACGGCGAGCTGCTCTGCGCCGGGACCGCCGGGGGCGGCTGTGACCCGGTCGGGTCGACGAGGAAGGCCCAGATCCCGGTGCTGACGTGCCCGTCCACCGCCGAGGTCACGCGGTAGCTGACGGTGTAGACCCCGGGGTCGAGCATCGGAACCGTGACGGTCACGGACAGGCCGCTCTGATCGACGGCCGGCGTCCCGAGCCCCACGACCGCACGCTGCCGGTCGTCCAGCAGCAGCACCGATGCCGTCGCCGGGTCGATCGCCTCGGTGAAGGTCATCGAGACCGCGGGCGGGGTTGCCAGCAGGCTGGCGTTCGCGGCGGGCGTCGAGGAGACGAGGTCGGCGTGCGCCGCGGCAGGCCCGGCCGTGACCATTGACAGCACGCCTCCGAGCAGGGCGGCAGCAGCGACGGCACGGGTGCGACTGATCGACTTGGCCCTCGGCACACGATGGCGGGGCGGACCGCCAGTCGAGTATACGGGCGGGGATACGCCACGCCTCAGCGACGATCCGCCGTCAGTCCTCTGCGAAGAAGGGGTCGTCCCCGTACAGCTCGAGCCAACGGCGCCGCATCTGGCGCACGGTGGCGACGACCGCCGCCTCCGCCGTGCTGGGCGGCAGCAGACCCGCGACCGCGGCGCGGACCGGCTC
>Ga0209640_10006806_pt1 | contig 9997 bp, 8 predicted proteins | sample RifCSP10_1_FD_184018 | JGI IMG/M metagenome (GOLD analysis project Ga0209640, IMG submission 184018) | Soil microbial communities from Rifle, Colorado - Rifle CSP2_sed 10_1 (SPAdes) (version 2) | ecosystem: Environmental > Terrestrial > Deep subsurface > Rock core/Sediment | place: Rifle... | reverse complement strand
GCGCCCGTGCCGTCGGTGGAGCCGTCGTCCACGCAGACGACCTCGAGCCCCTGCGCGCGCAGCCCCGCCACGACGCCGGCGACCGTGCCGGCGCACTGGTAGGCCGGGACGGCGGCCACGACGTGGACCGGGCGCTCCATGCCGGGAAGTATAGGGAAGAGCGAGCACCGGCCTCGGCCTGCTCTCGCATGGATGGATCGCAGTCCGCCCTCCGGCTCGGGGCGCGGAACCCGGCTACGGCGCCGGTTTCCCACCGGCTCCCCAAGGCGGTCGCCGGTGGGAGGCCCTCCGCGCCGGCCGTCCGCGCCCCCGGTCTCCCAGGGCAGAACCGCGCCGATCCTGTGGTATTCTCTGGCCGCTTTTTGACCGGTGACGATGAATCGGGCGGAGCATCTGACTTGGCGGCTCGGGCCGCCGGGCTGGGGACCGTCCGCAAGGAAACCCAGGCCCAGCTGACGGCCGAGTTTCCGGAACAGGCTCGGGAGATCGGAGCCGAGCTCGAGGAAATCGAATACCGGGTGATGCGGTCGCAGGTGCTCGAGAAGGGAGAGCGGGTGGACGGGCGCGACCTGGACACGGTGCGCCCGATCTCGATCGAAGCCGGAGTCCTGCCGCGGGCCCACGGCTCGGCCCTGTTCACCCGGGGGCAGACCCAGGCCCTGGTGGCGGTGACCCTGGGCACCAGCGATGACGAGCAGCGGATCGACTCGATTGACGTGGCGGGAGAGACCACCAAGTCGTTCATGCTGCACTACAACTTCCCGCCCTATTCGACCGGCGAAGTGAAGATGCTCCGCGGCACCAGCCGCCGGGAGATCGGGCACGGGGCCCTGGCGGAGCGGGCCCTGCAGCCGCTGCTCCCGGCATTCGACAGCTTTCCGTACACCCTCCGGGTGGTGTCGGAGATCCTCGAATCCAACGGCTCGTCCTCGATGGCCACGGTCTGTGGCGGGTCGCTGGCGTTGATGGACGGGGGGGTCCCGATGCGGGGCGCGTGCGCCGGGGTGGCGATGGGCCTGATCAAAGAGGACGACCGGGTCGCGATCCTTACCGATATCCTCGGCTCGGAAGACCATCTGGGGGACATGGATTTCAAGGTGGCGGGTACGGAGCAGGGGATCACCTCGATCCAGATGGACATCAAGATCCAGGGGATCGACCTCCCGCTCATGGAGGAGGCGCTGGCGAAGGCGCGCAAGGCCCGGCTCCATATTCTCGGCGAGATGAACCGGGCGCTCGCGGCCCCGCGGCCTGACTTGTCGCCCCACGCTCCGCGGATCATCACGGTTCAGATCAAGCCCGACAAGATCGGCGACGTGATCGGCCCCAAGGGCAAGACGATCCGGGGGATCCAGGACGCTACCGGAGCCAAGATCAGCGTGGAGGATTCCGGGGTGGTCACGATCGCGGCGGTGGGCGGAGAGGCGGGCCAGAAGGCTCGCGAGATGATCCTGGCGATCGTGGCGGAGCCCGAGGTCGGCAGGGTCTACGAGGGCCCCGTCAAGAGCACCACGGCGTTCGGGGCCTTCGTGGAGATCATCCCCGGGGTCGAGGGCCTCCTCCACATCAGCGAGCTGCAGCACGGCCGCACCGAGAAGACCGAGGACGTGGTCAAGAAGGGCGACATCGTGCAGGTGAAGCTGCTCGAAGTGGACGAACGGGGGAGGATGAAGCTGTCACGGAAGGCCCTGTTACCCAAGGAGTGAGCGGCCAGGGGCCAGGACTTCCCTCCTGATCGTGGACCAGGAAGAACTCGACGAAGGGTTGCTCCGGACCGTTGCTCCGAACGGGTTTACGGCCCTGTCGGAGCGGCTGCCCGGGGTCCGGTCGGCCGCGCTCGGGATCTGGGTCCGGTCCGCGAGCGTCCATGAGCCGCGGGCGCTGATGGGCTCCTCCCACCTGCTGGAGCATCTGGTCTTCAAAGGGACCCAGCGGCGAAACGCCAAGCAGCTGGCCGAAGAGCTGGAGGTCCGGGGTGGGTCACTCGATGCCTACACCTCGCGCGACCACACCAGCTTCCAGGCCCATGTGCTGGACGCCGACGTGCCACTTGGGGTCGAGATCCTCACCGACCTGGTACGGCACCCGCTGCTCCGGCCGGAGGACCTCGAGCTCGAGCGGAACGTCGTGCTCGAGGAGATCTCCGGCGTGCAGGACACCCCCGACGACCTCGTATTCGAGATTCATACCCGGACCCTCTGGCCGGATCACCCCTACGGGTACTCGATCCTCGGAAGCGCGGAGACGGTCGGGGCGATTCGGGCCGAGGACCTCGCGGCCCTGCACCGGACCGGCTACTACCCTGGCAACGCGGTCTTCGCGGCGGCGGGCCGGGTGGACCACTCGCAGCTCCTCACGGTGCTGGAGCGGGAGGGCTGGTTCGAAGGGGGACCGGAAGCGCCTCGATCCGCAGTCGGGTCCGAGCCGGCGCGCCGAGGAGTGACGGTCAACGAGCCCCGGGACACCCAGCAGGCCCACATCGTCCTCGGGACCGACACCATCCGGGCCCGGGACCCGCGGCGCTACGGGCTCGCGATCCTGACGAACATCCTGGGTGGGGGAATGTCGAGCCGCCTGTTCCAGCGGGTTAGGGAAGAGCTGGGGCTGGCCTACGCGGTATACGCCTTCCAGCACCTTTATCTGACCACCGGAGTGCTCGGAGTCTACGTCGGGACCCAGCCTCGAACCGCGGCGGCGGCGGAGGCAGTGATCCGGGAGGAGCTGGCTCGCCTGGCGGGAGAGGGGCTTTCGGAATCGGAGCTGGCGGCAGGGCAGCAGCAGCTCAAGGGCCAGGTGATGCTCGGCCTGGAAAGCCCGGCCAGCCGGATGCATCGCCTCGCGGCGACGGTGCTGCACGACGACCGGTATCGGCCCCTGGACGAGATCCTGGCCGAGATAGACGCCGTGGATCGGGATACTGTGTTCGGGCTCTGCCGGGAGTACTTTGAGCCGGGGCGATGGACGGTGGTAAGGCTGGGGACTAGGGATTAGGGATTAGGGATTAGGGGCTAGGGGAGCTTCCATGATCATCGGCGTCCCGAAGGAGATCAAGACATCCGAGAACCGGGTCGCGCTGGTGCCGGCGGGTTGCGAGCTGCTGGCGGCGAAAGGGCACCAGGTCCTGATCGAGCGAGGCGCGGGGCTCGGCAGCGGGTTTGCCGACGAGCAGTACACCGGGGCCGGGGCCCGGATCCTGGATACCGCGGACGCGGTGTGGGCCGGGGCCGAGATGATCATGAAAGTGAAGGAGCCGATCGCGGTGGAGTGGCCCCGGATGCGCGCCGGGCAGGTGATCTACACCTACTTCCATTTCGCGGCGGACGAAGCCCTGACCCGGGCGGTGATGAAGTCGGGAGCGGTGGCAATCGCCTACGAAACCGTTCAACTGCCCAGCGGCGAGCTGCCCCTGCTGACGCCGATGTCGGAGGTCGCCGGTCGGATGGCGGTTCAGGAAGGGGCCAAGTACCTCGAGAAGATCCACGGGGGCCGGGGGGTGCTGCTCGGGGGGGTGCCGGGCGTCTCGCCGGCAAAGGTGGTGATCGTCGGCGGCGGGGTAGTGGGTATCAACGCGGCCAAGATGGCGGCCGGGCTCGGCGCCGCGGTGATCATTCTGGACGTGTCGCTAGATCGGCTCCGGTACCTGGACGACGTGCTGCCGGCGAACGTCAAGACCATCTACTCGAATCGGTTCAACATCCTCGAGGCGATCGAGCGGGCCGACCTGGTTATCGGAGCGGTGCTGCTGCCGGGTGCGAAGGCGCCCCACCTCATAACCCGGAGCGACCTCAAGCGGATGCAACCCGGGGCCGTGATCGTGGATGTGGCGGTGGACCAGGGCGGGTGCGTCGAGACGATCAAGCCGACCACCCACGACGACCCCGTGTACATCGTGGACGGGATCCTGCACTACGGCGTGGCCAACATGCCGGGAGGCGTTCCCCGGACGTCCACGCTGGCCCTGACCAATGCGACGCTGCCATACGCGGTGAAGCTCGCGAAGAAGGGCTGGAAACCGGCGTGCCGGGACGACCGGGCCCTGGCCCTCGGGCTCAACGTCGTCGAAGGCCAGGTGGTCTATCCGGGGGTTGCGGAGGCGTTCGGGTTGCCGGTCGTGCCGGTGGAGAAGGTTTTGTAAGGTGGGCAGAGGGGCAGAGGGGCAGTGGGGCAGATGGGTGTATGAGTGGGGGATCGGGGCATGATCGGGATCGAGATCATGCGGCTCCCTCACGGAGAGGGGATGCCGCTGCCGTGCCGAGCCACCGTGGGGAGTGCGGGCTTCGACCTCGCGAGCGCCGAAGCGTGGGAGCTGGCGCCGGGTGAGAGGAGGCTCTTTCCGACCGGCTTCGCGGTAGCGATTCCGGCCGGGTACGAAATCCAGATCCGGCCCCGCTCGGGACTGGCGTTCCGGCACGGGGTGACCCTGCCGAACACCCCGGCGACCATTGACAGCGACTACCGAGGCGAGTTGAGGGTTGCCCTGATCAACCTGGGTGGGGAGCCATTCCGGGTTGAGCGTGGGATGCGGATCGCCCAGATCGTGGTTGCTCGCGTAGAGCCTGCCGAATTCACGCTAGTGAGTACTCTCTCACCAACCGCGCGGGGAGATGGGGGCTTCGGGAGCACCGGCGCCGGTACGTGAAGGCGCCGGCGGCGCTTGTGGAAGTCTAAGTGCTCCATTACGATAGCTAGAGAATCCACTTCGGTTCCCCCGCGAGCATGTTCTCCTCTTGGAAACTCGGCACGTTGCTCCCCGCCAACGAGATCGCGGTGGATCTGGGGACGGCCAACACTCTCATTTATGTCAGGGGGGAAGGGATCGTCCTCAACGAGCCTTCGGTCGTGGCGCTCGAACGGGCGACCGGCAAGATCAAGGGGGTAGGACTCGAGGCCAAGCGAATGCTGGGGCGGACCCCGGACGGGATCATCGCCATACGCCCGCTCAAGGACGGGGTGATCGCCGATTTCGATGTCACCGAGAAGATGCTGCGGTACTTCCTCAAGACGATCATTGACAAGCACATCTTCAGGGTAAAGCCCAAGGTGATCGTGTGCGTGCCGTCGGGGATCACCGAGGTCGAGCGCCGGGCGGTGCGGGATTCGGCGGAGACCGCGGGCGCCAAGCAAGTTCTGATGGTGGCGGAGCCGATGGCGGCGGCGATCGGGGTGGGCCTTCCGGTGGAGACCCCGACCGGGAACATGGTGATAGATATCGGAGGCGGGACGACCGAGATCGCCGTGATCGCGCTCTCCGGGATCGTGTGTGACACTTCAATCCGGACCGGGGGCGACGAGCTGGACCAGGCGATCGTGCAGTTCATGCGGAAGAACTACAACCTCCTGATCGGGGAGCCGACCGCCGAGGCGATCAAGATCAAGATCGGCTCGGCGTACCCGACCGGAGACGAGAAGGAGATGGAGGTGAAGGGCAGGGACCTGGTCTCGGGGATCCCGAAGACGGTGCGAGTCCACTCGAGCGAGATCCGGGAGGCGATCCAGGAGCCGGTGCAGCAAATCGTGGATGCGGTGCGGCGGGCCCTTGAGATCACCCCGCCCGAGCTGGCGGCGGACATCGTGGACCGGGGCATCATCATGACCGGGGGAGGCTCCCTGATTCGGGGACTGGATCTGCTGCTCCAGCAGGAGACCGGCCTGCCGATTCACCTCGACGAGGACCCGCTGACCTGCGTGGTTAGGGGCACCGGCCGGATCCTCGACGATTTCGAAAAGTACCGCAGCGTTCTCAGCTCCTAGGCGATGCGGCATCCGCACGGGAGAGTGTCAGGGAGTTTTACCCGGGACGCCTCCCGAAGCGACACCCTGCTGTTTCTGGCCTGCCTCGGCCTATCGGCCGGGGCGATCGCGCTCCCGGACCAGTGGGGCCTTTCGATCGCGACCGGGCTCCGTGACACGGCCCTCCTTCCGGTGCTCTGGCTTCAGCAGCGCGCGGTCGAGGGCCGGACCAGTCGGGCCCGGTTCCAGGCCCTCCAGGCGGAACGCGATTCGGTGGCGTACGCGGCCCAGACTCTGGGCGAAGTTACTGCCGAGAACGAACGGCTCCGGGCGCTCCTCGGGGTGCGGGCTCGGGCCGGTTTTGCGACTGTGCCGGTCGAGGTGCTCCACCAGACCGTCCCGACCGACGGGCGGTCGCTGGTGCTGTCGGCCGGCCGGCGGGCCGGGGTGGTAGCCGGGGCGCCGGTGATCGGCCCGGATGGGCTGGTCGGACTGGTGCTGAGCGCGGGGCGGGAGACTTCGGTGGCGATGACCTGGGCCCATCCCGACTTCCGGGTCAGCGCCGTGACCGAGGACGGCGCGGTCCTGGGGATCGTGGCTCCCTCGGGCGGTACCGATCCGAGCGAGAGCTTTCTGGAGTTCCGGGGGGTGGCGTTCCGGGACACGGTGGCGACCGGGGCCCTGGTGGTGACCTCCGGGTTAGGAGGCATCTACCCCCGCGGCCTCCCGATCGGGCGGGTTGCCGGGATCCGTAAAGAGGAGCTCGGTTGGGAGCGGGTCTACCGGATCACCCCGCTCGCAAACCCCGGGCGCCTCACCCACGGTCTGGTGCTTCGGCAGGGGGGCGGCGGGGCAGAGGGGCAGAGGGACAGTGGGGAAGTATCCCGGTGAGCCTGCGGCGCGACTCGGGCCGGCTGATCGCGGGGTTCGCGCTGCTCGCGGTGCTTCACTTCTACGCCCGGCCGCGGATCTGGGGGGGGGACAGCCGGGCGGCGCCCGATTTCCTCCTCCTCGGGCTCATGTTGTTCGCGATCCGGGCCCGGCCCGGAATGGCGGCGCTGGGCGGGTTCCTGACCGGACTGCTGACGGACGTGCTCACGCCGGCGCACTTCGGCGTCGGTGCCCTGGCCTATACGCTGGTGGGTTACCTCGCGGCCTGGGGCCGCGCGGTGTTCTTTCCCCACAACCTCATGGTGAACGTAGGATTCTTCGCCGGGGCGGTGGTGGTCCGGGACCTCATCATGCTGATCGCGAGCGGGAGCGGTCGGGCGCTGGGGTCGGCCGGTTTCCTGATCGGGTCCCCGCTTCAGGCCCTGACGACCGCGATCGCGGGCACCGTGGTACTGCTGTTCTTCCGGAAGTGGTTCGCAGTCAGAATGGCCTAGGAGAATGAGCAGCTTCAGCTCGGAGCGATTGCGGGAGCGGACCTTCGTGATGAGGGCGGTCCTGGGGCTGGCGTTTCTCGTCCTGGCGGGTGCGTTCTTCCGGGCCCAGGTCCTCGAGGTTGGCGGCTACCGGCTTCAATCGCAGAAGAATCGGCTCCGGCAGGTCCCGCTGCTGGCGCCCCGGGGAGAGATCCTGGACCGGGACGGCCGGGTGATCGCCGACAATGTCCCCGGGTACACGGTCAAACTGTTCGCCCCTTCGGCCGACTCCCTGCGGGCGGTGCTCCGCCGGATGAACGAGATCGTGCCGGTGGACAGCGGGATGGTGGAGGGGGTGGTGCGGAGGTTTCTGGCGGCGCCGTACCAGCCGGCTCTGGTCTTCGGTGGCGGCGGGGCCCGCTTCGATCTGGTGTCCCGGCTGGAAGAGCACCGGTACCTCCTTCCCGGACTGGTGGTGCAGACCGAGCCCCGGCGGGTCTATTCGGGGGGCGGCGCGGTGGCCCACGTGCTCGGGTACGTGGGCGAGGTGTCCGACGACGAGCTCAGGCGGGCCCGGTATGCCGGGGCCCGAATGGGGACGATCGTGGGCCGGGATGGACTGGAGCAAGTGTACGATTCGGTGCTCCGGGGCAGCGACGGGATCCGCTACACCGAGGTGGACGCCCGGGGCCGCATGGTCCGGGAGGAGGTTTCCACCGGGTTCCTGGCGCCGATCCGGGGCCTTCCGATCCGGACCACGATCAGCCTTCCGCTCCAGTTTTTCGTGGACAGCCTGTGGAGCAACGCCCTGCCGGCGACTCGAGGGGCGCTGGTGGCGATGACGCCCGCTGGCGAGGTTCTGGCCCTCTACTCCGCTCCGGCGTTCGATCCGAACGACTTCGTCGGGGGGATCTCACCCGAGAAGTGGGCCCGCCTCAATTCCGATTCGGCTCTCCCACTGATGAACCGGGCGATCCGGGGGACCTATCCACCCGCTTCGACCTTCAAGCTCGCGATGGCGGTGATGGCGCTGCGGCGAGGAGTAGCGGACCTGCACACCGTAATGCCGCAGCCGTGCCGTGGCGGCTACCAGTTCGGCAACCGGTTCTTCCGGTGCTGGAAGCCGGCGGGCCATGGATCGCTCGATCTCACGGGGGCGATCCGCCAGAGCTGCGACACCTATTTCTACCAGCTCGGGCTCAGGCTCGGGCTTCCCTACCTGCTTGAAGACGGAACCCGCCTCGGGTTCGGCGAGCGAAGCGGGATTGACCTGGGGAGCGAGGTCCGTTCGTTCCTGCCTGCGAACACCGCCTACTACGACCGGGTCCGGGGTCCGCGGGGCTGGACCAACGCCGTGACCCTCAACCTCTCGATCGGCCAGGGTGAAAACGCCCAGTCCCTGATCAATATCCTGCGGTTCTACGCTGCTCTCGCAGGGGACGGCCGGGCCAACCCGCCCTACCTAGTGAGGCCGGCGCCCGGGCGGGCGGCCGTCTCACTGGGGCTCCGGCCGGACCAGCTGGCCGGACTCAGGGCCGCGCTCGCCGAAGTAGTGCGGACGGGGACTGCGGCCGCGAGCGGGGGGCGGGAGATCAACGTGGCAGGCAAGACCGGCACCGCCCAGAACCCACACGGGAAGGACCACGGATGGTTTGTGGGATTCGCACCGGCCGACAGTCCCCGGGTCGTTGTGGGGGCGATCATGGAGTTCAAGGAGCACGGCTCGACGGTCGCTCGGTACGTGGTCCAGGTGATGCGGCGGTACCTGAGTCAACAGTATCCCGAGCTGGCGAAGGCCCGGCTGCGGTTTCCGGTGGCCGAAGACTCGGTGGCGCGGCCCGCCGAGGTCATTCCGGATACCGTGCGGACCGGACGGACAGGATGAAGCGGGGACCCGACCGGCGGCTCCTGCTGATCACACTGGCGCTCGTGGTGGTTGGGCTCCTGATGGTGTACTCGGCGGGGCAGACCGATGTCCCGAGCCCGGCCCGGAATGCCTGGATCCGGCAGGTCGGATGGGTGGTGATCGCGTTGCTGGCCGGCGCGGTGGTCTCCCGGGTGAATTTCCGGCTTCTCGAGTGGGCCGCGCCGGGACTCTATGGGCTCGGCGTGGCCCTGCTGGTGGTCACCCTGTTTCTAGGCACCGGGTCGGGTACGGCCGCATCGAGCCGGAGCTGGCTGGCGATCGGCGGCTACCGGATCGGGCAGCCGGTGGAGCTGGCAAAGCTCGGCACCATCCTCCTGCTGGCCCGGTACCTGTCGTCGTTCCGGGATGCTCCCCGCTCGCTGCGGGGGCTGATCACGCCGGGGGCCATCGCGGCGGTGCCGATCATCCTGGTCATGGCTCAGCCGGACCTCGGCAGCGCGATCGTCTTCGTGGGGATCCTCTTCGCGATGCTGTTCTGGGCCGGGGTCTCCCCCCGGCTGCTGCTCCTGCTCGCATCTCCCCTGATCAGCCTGCTCCTGGCCGGGAGCACCGGATGGTGGGGCGCCTGGATGGTCCTTCTGGCGGTGTTGCTCGTGATCTGGCGGTCCTACGTGGTCGAGGGTGTGATCGTCTACGTGGTGAACTCGGCCATGGGAGTGATCGCGATCGTCATCTGGAACCAGCTCAAGGACTACCAGCGGCTGCGGCTGCTGACGTTCCTGAACCCGTACAGCGATCCGGCCCACGCAGGGTACCAGGCGATCCAGTCGAAGGTGGCGATCGGCTCGGGGGGTCTGTTCGGGAACGGCTACCTCGATGGGCCCCAGAAGCGGCTGGCGTTCCTTCCCGAGCAGTACACCGACTTCATCTTCGCGGTGGTGGGCGAGGAGCTGGGGTTCATCGGGGTTGGCGTTTCGCTGGCCCTGTTCCTGAGCTTCTTCCTGGTGCTGCTCCGGATCGCCCGGCGGGCCACGGA
>Ga0209640_10006805_pt1 | contig 9997 bp, 12 predicted proteins | sample RifCSP10_1_FD_184018 | JGI IMG/M metagenome (GOLD analysis project Ga0209640, IMG submission 184018) | Soil microbial communities from Rifle, Colorado - Rifle CSP2_sed 10_1 (SPAdes) (version 2) | ecosystem: Environmental > Terrestrial > Deep subsurface > Rock core/Sediment | place: Rifle... | reverse complement strand
CAGTTCAGCTGGATCGTGGAGGGCGGCGCTGTCAATTTCGACACCCACGGCGATGGCGGCGGACAGTCCATCAGCTACGAGAAAGGTCGCGCCATGTCTGCCGACGAAGGCGTGCTGGAAGCGGCCTTCGACGGCAACCACGGCTGGTTTTGGCGCAACCGTGGTGCTTCAGAGGTCAACGTGATCATTCGGGCGCGGGGTCAGTACACCGAAATGAAGCTCGCGAAGTGATACCCATCGCGTGATTTAAGGCATGCCTCGGCCAGTACCCCGGGGCGGCATGCTTGAGCGTGCGGTGATCGACTGTTCAACCTCGGTGGAGACACCGATTTCCCTCCCTAAGAGAGCAATTGAAATGACCATTCGTCCCTTGTTGATTGCAGCTGCTTTGCTCCTGCTTTCCTCCCCTGCCGCGTTCGCCCACGTAGAAGGGCATGAAAGTGACGAGGAAAAACTGCTGCCCAACACGTGCGCCGAGCTGGCTGATCCGCGACGTTATTCAAACGATGTGGCGTATCCGCAGGTCAAGGCGTTGAAGCTGCATTGCGACGAGTCCGCCGCGAAGGCGAAGGCGGCTGCAAAGGCCAAGGCCGCTGCAAAGGCCAAGGCAGATGCCAAAGCCAAAGCAGGGGCGGCAGCCAAGGCCAAAGCCGCGGCCCGCGCAAATGCCACGGCAACGCCGGAGGCGAGCAGCCACGGCCACACCCACACGCACTAAGCCGGCCGCAACGCTGCCGCAGCGCGAACGCCGCGGCAGCATCTTGTTTCGCTCCAAAGGTCCCTGCTGATGATCGAGATCCTGCGTCACGCCAACTTCCGGCGGCTGTTCTTTGCCCAGGTTGTGGCGTTGGTCGGCACTGGCCTCGCCACGGTCGCACTGGCGCTCCTGGCCTACGACCTCGCCGGTCCCCGAGCCGGCGCCGTGCTCGGCACCGCGCTGGCGATCAAGATGACGGTCTACGTCCTGCTGGCGCCGCTGGCGGGCGCGTTCGTACCGCTGGCCAAGCGCAAGGCCGTATTGATCACGCTGGATATCGTCCGCGCCTGCGTGGCCCTGGCGCTGCCTTTCGTCACCGAGATCTGGCAGGTGTACGTGCTGATCGCATTGCTGCAATCGGCCTCGGCCGCCTTCACCCCCATATTCCAATCGCTGATCCCGGAGATCCTCACCCAGGAGCGCGATTACACGCGGGCCTTGTCGCTGTCGCGGCTGGCCTACGATCTCGAGACTTTGCTCAGTCCGGCCATCGCCGCCGCGCTGCTGACGCTGGTCAGCTTCCACGCGCTGTTCGCGGGGACCTCGGTCGGGTTCATGCTGTCGGCCCTGCTGGTGTTCGCGACGGTGTTCCCGCTGGTGACCGTGCAGCGCCCGCACGAAGGTCCGTACGCGCGCGCGATTCGCGGCATGCGCATCTTCTGGCATACGCCGCGGCTGCGTGGCCTGCTCGCATTGAACCTGTGCGCCGCCGCCGGCGGCGCGATGGTGTTCGTCAATACCGTGGTGATCGTGCGCGACGTGTTGCATGGAGGCGAACAACAGGTCGCATGGGCCCTGGCGGCCTTCGGTAGCGGCTCGATGCTGGTCGCACTGCTGCTGCCGAAACTGCTCGATCGCATGGCCGATAGGCGCGTGATGCTGATGGCTGCCGTGGCGATGGTGGCGGCACTGGCCGTCACGACCCTGCTATGGACCACCGCGCCCGAACGGGTCGGCTGGGCAACCCTGCTGCCGGCATGGGCGGTCTTGGGTATGGCGTATGCCGGGTTGGTCACGCCTGGTGGGCGGCTGTTGCGCCGCTCCGCGCAGACCGCGGACCTGCCGTCACTGTTTGCAGCGCAGTTTTCGCTCTCGCATGTCTGCTGGCTGCTCGCCTATCCGTTGGCCGGTTGGGTGGGCGCTACGTTGGGATTGGGTGCGGCGCTGATGACGTTGAGCGCACTGGCGCTCGTGGGGCTGCTGGCCGCATGGCGTGCCTGGCCCAAGCATGACCCGGAAGTGGTCCCCCACCACCACGTGGATCTCGCGCCTGACCACCCGCACTGGAAGGCGCATGCGGCTGGCGACGAGGCAACAGGGCATGCGCATGCTTACGTCATTGACGAATTGCATGGACGTTGGCCGCAGTAGGCCGCGGGTTGCGAAAATTGAATAGCAGGCCCTCGGACTGATGCCGGACATAGCCACCTACGCCATGTTGTTTGCGGTCGCATTCGGCGCCGCGACGATCCTGCCCCTGCAATCTGAGGCGATGCTCGTCGGCCTGTTGTTGGCGGACTACTCGCCGACATGGGTGATCGCGGTCGGCAGTGTGGGCAACGTGCTTGGCTCCGTCGTGAACTGGATGATGGGACGGCAAGTCGAGAAGTTTAGGAATCGGCGCTGGTTCCCGGCCAATGAAGCGCAACTTGATCGTGCGAAACGCTGGTATCAGCGCCACGGGAAATGGTCACTGCTTCTCAGTTGGGTCCCCGTGGTGGGCGATCCTCTGACGGTCATCGCTGGTGTTCTGCGGGAGCCGCTTCCCATTTTCCTCGTGCTGGTAACGATAGCCAAAGTGGGGCGTTACTCTGTTTTGGCCGCCATGGTGGTTTAGCGTCCGATGCGCCATTGCACCTGCGCCATCGTGCACAACCGTCCGTTCTCCGCACGCGGATGCGAGACCATGTGCTATTGGCCGAGAGCCGCACTCAGCATGGGGCAGCTAGCGACCCAAAGGGGTCACCCGTGGCGGGCGCGTCGACGACCAGCAGACTGTTCCCAGTCGCACGGACTCATCGTTGCTGGGTGTTCGATTACCGACGTCACGACGTGCGAACGTACTGGCGCTGCCTCGGCAATTCCCCGAATGGCCAGATTGTTCGCCTCGGTGCCGCAGGACGTAAAAATCACTTCGTCGGCGTCGTAGCCTAGGCGACTGGCCACCTGCTCGCGCGCGCTCGCAACGGCGGCCCGGGCGCGCAGCCTATACACATGCCCACTTGAGGGGTTGCCGAAGTGTTGCGCAGGTAGGGCAACATCGCATCCACCACTTCCGGTAGAACGGCGTCGTCGCGTTGTGATCCAGAGACGGGACCGTTATCGGTCATGGTTTGGTCTCGGGCTTTGAAGCGGCGAGCGCGAGGAAGGCGGCGCCCGGTGCGCGTATGCGCGTGAGGAGTGGTTCGACGGGAGCCAGCAGCCGAGCCAAGGGCGCTATGGGCGGAAAATGCACGGCGCCACTCAAGGCAACGACCTGCAACTCGGCGGCAAGAGCCAATTCGCGCAGTTGCCGCCGTGACCTAAACCGGGTTTGGCGCCAAGGGCTTTCGCCGAGCCAGCTTCGAACGCGGCGCTTCGCGGCCCAGAGATTGTATCGGCCCAGTTCGCCCAGAATCAGGCACCCCCCTGGAGCCAAAACGCGGGCCATCTCTCGGACCGCTTGCGGCGCGTTTGGAATCAAGCACAGGACGGTCACGGCCAGGACCATATCGAAGCTACCATCCTCGAAAGGCAGCGCCTCGGCGTTACCCTGCACCAACTCCAGAGTTAAACCATTTTCTTTTGAACGTTGACGGGTTGCCACGAGCATGGGCAGGGCGCTGTCGAGCGCCGTTACCTCTGCGCCACGCATGGCGGCTGCGATCGCGTAATGACCATCGCCGGTGCCTACATCGAGCACCCGTTTTCCCTTGAGCGGACCCGCCAATCCGATGATGAGGGCTGTCTCCACTCGCTCGGTGATCTCACCAAGTGGCGTCGCCCGCCACCGCGCGTAGGTGTCGGCGGTGAGTCCGGGGTCAGTCACGTGGCCCAAGCCTGCATCCAGGGTTTCGCCCGATGGCGATCCCAAGAGTCGGGGAGCACGTTGATGGGCGACGCGTCGAATTTTCCGCTAGCCGCAAACGCTCGTTACTGTAGGGCGCGTGTGCAAGGAAGAAACGTGTGGTTGCCATGGTCAGGCTCCTTGTTCGCTCCGTTTTCACCGCGCAAAGTCCCGCCGCAAAAGTGGCATGCAACTTCGTCCGGTTGGCGTCCGAGTGGGCTGCGAGACGCAACATCCAGTCGGGGTGCGCGTCTAGCTGTCGGAACGAGCCGGTGCCACAACCTTCGCGGTCAACTCGCGGGTATCAGAACACCAGAACTCTGTCGGCTGCGAGCGTCACCTCAGCCAGTTCGTCCATATTCGAGCGGGTCGCCCCGTCCAGCATGTCTTCAAGGGCAAGCCCACGCGCATCCATGCAGGTGCCGCACATCAGCACACGCCCGTTGGCCGCAATCACACGCCGGACCATGCGCTCAAGGTTGTAGTAGCCGTCCGGGGTCTTCTGGCCTTTTTTTGCGCAGGCAACGGCGTCGGCTATCAGGAATACGGTCACTTCACCGTCGGAATCATTCTTCGACAGGGCATGGGCCATACGCAGCCCGTTGAAGCTGCGCTCCGTGCCATAGGGTGGGTCGTTCAGGACGATCAGGTGCTTCATGGGGTCTCTCCTTCCTCGGGGTTGGGTGCCGGGTTGAGCCGGGGGTGGGATTCCTCGCCCCACCACCACAACACCCCACCCGACAGCATCATCGAGACGGCGACGAACCAGAACGCCGCCTCGGTCGTGCCGGTGAGATGTGCGGCGATGCCAAGGCCGAGCGCGCCGATCCCGTATCCCAGATCGCGCCAGAAGCGGTAGATGCCGATCGCTGAACCGCGCCAGCCTGGCGGGGTGAGATCGGCCACGGCGGCGGAAAGATTGGGGTAAAGCAGCGCCATGCCGAACCCGGTCACCCCTGCGGCGACCGACCACCACATCAAACCGCTGCCCAGAACCACCAGCGCCACGCCCGCGCCGCATATCCACATACCCAGCACATTTGGCCAGAACCGACCGACACGATCCGACAGCCGCCCGGTAAATAGCTGGGACCCGCCCCAGACAATTCCGTAGACGCCGACGATCCAACCGATATTGGGCAGGCTCACGCCTTCGGCGAACAGGAAGACGGGAAAGATTACCCAGACCAGGGCGTCGACGAATTTCTCGACCAGCCCCGCCTGCGAAACGGCGGCAAGACGCCGGTCGCGCCAGGACATGACGGCGAAGACCTCCCATGTGCCAGGCGTGTCTGACACGACCCTCGCATAGCGGGGGCGGAATGCGCCGGCGACGGCTGGGCGGGCATGAGCGGCAGCTTCGGCCTTGGCCCAAGGCAGCGTATCTCGGCCCCACAGCAGAGCCAGCGCGATCCCCGCAGCCACCACGACCACCCCGAATACCAGCAGCCCCAGCCGCGGCCCGACGAGGCTTGCCGCATAGGCGGTGATGATCCCCGCCAATGCAACACCGACATAGCCCGCGAATTCGTTCAGGCCCAGCGTAAGCCCTCGCTGATCGGCCCGCGTGATGTCCAGCTTGGCAGTCTGCGTCATAGACCAGGCGAGGCCCTGATTGACGCCGAGCAACACCGTTGCCGCCACGATCCAGCCCCAGCTTGGCGCCAGGTAGATCATGACGGGGATCGGGATCGCGACTATCCAGCCCAACAACAGCACCTTCTGCCGCCCGATCCGTTCGGACAGCCGGCCGGCAACGAAATTCATCACGCCCTTCACGACCCCGAAGGCCACCACGAAGGACGTGAGCATCAAGAACGACCCTTTGGCCACGCCGAACTCCGACTCGGCCAGCGCGGGCACCACCGTGCGCATCATTCCGATGGCAAAGCCCACCAGCAGCACCTGCACCAACTGGTGCATGAACTGGCTCAGGTTCTCCTGGATGCCGTGGGTGTGCTGGGTAATGGAGCGCTCCGTCCGGTCGTTACTTGTCATCTGGGTCGTCCCTCCAGCACGCCTGACTGGCGGTTGGCCGCTGCCGGTCCAACGCGCAGAGACCTGTGGTGCGCCAAGCCAGCGCCAAGTTCCATGGTTTCACCATCATGTCCCGCTGTCCCGCCGGCGAGTTCCAGGGCCGCCGAGAAGAAAGCCTGGGCGCCTCCCCACGCGTGCCATCCACATCGCCGCAGGGAACGTGACGCTGGCAGTACCGAGGAACATCGTGGTGATCGGCAGTGTCGCCCACGTCGGAGAGCTCGCGAGTTGGGCGCACGCCAAGCCGCCCACGGTCATGACCATGACGGAAATGATCTGGAAGAGCGCCTGCGCGGTGGCCAGGATCGACACCTGGCGATAGGTCGGGTTGCCGATCATCGATGGCGCGTCTTGACGAACATCACAAGCGGCCCGAAGAGTCTAGGGTCAGCGCAATCAGGCGCGCGACCACGGTGTCGATGTCATCCCGCGTGGTGCTGCCACCGAGACTGAAGCGAATGGCACCGAGTCCGACCGCCTCCTCGACGCCCATGGCCGCGAGGACGGGCGTCACCGTCGAGTGGCCCGAGTGACATGCCGAACCCGTCGATGCCGCCAGTGCCGGGATGCGAGCGAGCAACGCGCCGCCCAGCTGGCCCACGAACGAGACGTTGAGTGTGTTCGGCAAGCGGTATTCGGGGTGGCCGTTGAGCACCACACGGCTGCCGAGCCCAGCCTGCAGCGCCTCCCAGAAGTAGTTGCGGAGTGCTTCCATCTCGTCGACGTGGCTGAGTTCCGCAGCGAGTTCGCACGCCGTGCCGAGCGCGGCGATAAACAGCACATTCTCGGTTCCGGATCGACGCCCCGCTTCCTGCGAGGGCCCATGAATCAGCGGGAATACGTCGCAGCCCCGGCGGACATAGAGCGCGCCGACGCCCTTAGGGGCGTAGAGCTTGTGCCCAGCGATGGACAACAGATCCACGCCCAGCGCATTGACGTCCACGGGAAGCTTGCCGAGGGTTTGCGCAGCATCGGTGTGGAAACGTACGCCGTGCTCGCGTGCCACACGGGCGATCGCCTCGATGGGTTGCACTGTCCCCGTCTCATTGTTGGCGTGCATGACGGAAATCAGAATCGTGTCTGGGCCGATCGCCGCGCGGATCGCATCAGGATCCACCTGCCCAGACCGGTCGACGGACACGAGCGTTACCCTCGCACCTTCCCGCTCCAGAAATTTCAGCGGCTCAAGAACGGCGGGATGCTCGGTCGTCTGCGTGATGATGTGGTTGCCGCGATCTCGAAGAGCGTAGTAGCTGCCCTTGAGCGCCAGGTTATTGGCTTCCGTGCACCCGCCGGTGAAGACGATCTCGTCGGGTTGAGCACCGATCGACCTAGCGACTTGGCCCCGTGCTTTCTCGAGGATGTCACGCGCCGGTCGGCTCGCCCAATGGTCGGACGAAGGATTGCCGAACGGTCCGCTCAGCAGTGCGCTGATGGTGGCCGCAACCGCGGGCGCGATCGGAGTGCTCGCGTTGTAGTCGAGATAGATGCGTTCCATTACAGACTCCGGGCAAGGGCGGGGCTGGTCGCCTTCTTCGCTTGCCACTCCGCCGTTCCATCGCCCAGCAGCGCGGCGTCGAAGCCTCGTTTGCGCAGCAGCTGCACGGCATCGCGAGCGAACAGGCAATACGGCCCGCGGCAGTACGCCACGACCGGCTTATCTCGCGGCAATTCCGCCAAGCGGCCGAGCAGCTCGTCGTGCGGAATAGAACGAGCGTGGGGCAGATGGGCGTATTCGTACTCGGTGACCGGCCGCACATCGAGCAGGACGAGCTCACCTGTCCGAACCTGCTTGAACAGTTCCCGACGCGATAGTTCTCGCCACTCACCCGAATGCCCCAGTTCGGCGACGACATCCTGCAGCTCGGCCAGTCGCGCCTCGGCCAGCTCGTGCAGATGCACCCACAGATCGGCGACGCCACTGCTGGCCAGACGGTAGACGATGCGTTTACCCTGGCGTTCGGTCTCGACCAGACACGCGACACGCAGCACTTTCAGATGAGAACTCGCAAGGTTGATGCTCACGCCAATCTCGGTGGCCAAGTCTTCGACGGCCTTCGGGCCCTGGGTCAACAAGGCGACGAGCTCGAGGCGTTTTGGATTGGCCATGGCCTTCGCCACACGAGCGACCTGGTCGAAGAGGGCGTTCTTCAGTTCGCGCTTTTTCATTCGCCTGCTCCTGCGGTTGTCCAGGCCTGCATCCACGGTTTGGCGCGGTATCGGTCCCATGCGTCGGGCAACACGGTCACCACGGGCCCCGTCAGCCCGCCGCGCACGGCGACGCGCATCGCGGCCACGACGTTGGTGCCTGACGATCCACCGACCAGCAATCCTTCTTCTTGAATCAAGCGCCGCGTCATCGCGAAGCTTTCGTCATCACTGACACGTTCGGCGGCATCGATGACTTCGCGGTGCAGGTTTCGCGGCGGTTCCGCGGCACCGATCCCCTCGACGACATACGTGCCGTCCGGGCCGGGCGTGCCCGTCTCGACCCAGTCCGCCAAGCCGGAGCCGATAGGATCAGCGAGCACGATGCGTACCGAAGGCTGCGCGGCCTTGAGGCAGCGGCCCACGCCCGACAACGTGCCGCCCGTTCCCGCCCCGGCCACGAACGCGCCCACGTGGCCGTCTGTCTGACGCAGGATTTCCGGACCGGTCGTGAGTTCGTGCACCCGCACGTTCGCCGGATTGTTGAACTGGTCGGCCAGAAACCATTCGCGCTCACGCGCGAGCCGGGCCGCGACGTTGCGAAAGTTGTCGGAACTCGACAGCGGTGCATTCGGCGTAATGATCACCTCGGCGCCTAGCGCTGCCAGCGCGACGCGCTTGTCCGTCGACATTTTCTCCGGCATGACACACGCCAGCCGATAACCGCGGCTTGCCGCGATCAAGGCGAGCCCAATCCCGGTATTGCCCGCCGTGGCCTCGATGATGGTCATCCCGGGGCGCAGCACACCCCGCGCCTCGGCATCCTGAACGATGGCCGTAGAAGTGCGGTCCTTCACCGACCCGCCAGGGTTGAGGAATTCGCACTTGACCAGGATGGGCTGGGATAGGCTGCTGGAAATGCGGGTAAGCGCCACCAGCGGCGTATTGCCGATGTGCGCAACGATTCCGGCACGAAGAGTCACTAGCGGATCCATTGCATCATCGCGGTGGGGACGCAACCTGCGGGCGGACAAGCGCAACTCGACGCAGGGTCTCGCCGCAGATGCCGGTCCTCCCTTGGCTGCACTCATTCCAAGGATATTTGTAATGTACGCTGAGGGCCCTGCGCAGTCAAAGGCTGCCGGGAGTGCGCTGCCAGCATCGGACAAAGTGCCTAACGAGGGTCCGCTTCTTTCATCGGGCGGTTTTGTCAAGATCGAACTTCTTCCGTTGGTCGGGTTCGTCTCCGCGTGGGTCACGCTTCTTTCCGCAGTCGGCTCGCAGTTCTTGCGGCACGCTGCACGCATTAGGTCGGACGGAATCGCCTTTGTCGTCGATGATGCAGATCGACACGGAGCGCAGTGAGACATCCAAAGCTGTGTAGTAGCTCATCTCATCTCTCCTAACCAAAGCCGGGGCTTTGGATTTTACGGAGAGCTCGACCGAGAGTCGGTCCGCCCGATTACCGATGCTATTGGCCTATTCCGGTGAAAAACTCGCGGTCGCCAACCGGTGGTCGTCGGCTTCGGCCTGATCAGGCGAACCAACTGATCGAAGCGATTAATTCCATCGGTGCAAAGGCGCCTGGCCGCCTCAGGCGGCCAGTGCTGCGGTCGAGGACTCGGCACTCAGAGCGGGAATTAAGCGTGTTCAACGCGCGTGGCGAGAGGATCGATGGCCAGACCTGTGATCAGACAACGGCTCGCTTTGCTGCGATTGCCGGCAGCGTCTCAGTCGTCCTTGGTGTGGGGGACCTTCTGGGTGTCCCGGGCCTCGTCGGCCGCCTCGCCGATACTGCGCTGCGCCTTGCCAATGTTCTTCTCGATCTTGCCGGCGATTTCCTTAGAGGTATTGCCGGTCAGCTTGCCGGCCAGTTCCTTCGCGGAGCCCTTGATCTGGCGCGCGGCGCCCTTGCTGCGGTTGTCGTCCATGGAGTGTCCTCGTTGGGGGAGTGGAGGGCCATTCCAGCAATGGGTGCGTGACGCTACTGCAACGGGGGGCTCATCCGG
>Ga0209640_10006803_pt1 | contig 9999 bp, 9 predicted proteins | sample RifCSP10_1_FD_184018 | JGI IMG/M metagenome (GOLD analysis project Ga0209640, IMG submission 184018) | Soil microbial communities from Rifle, Colorado - Rifle CSP2_sed 10_1 (SPAdes) (version 2) | ecosystem: Environmental > Terrestrial > Deep subsurface > Rock core/Sediment | place: Rifle... | reverse complement strand
GGCCCGGGCTGATGCACGCCTTCATCTTCTGGGGCTTCCTGGTCCTGCTGGTGACGACCGGGAACTACTTCACCAACGGGCTGGTGGAGACGATCCTGCGCTGGCCGCTGGGTGGCATCGCCTGGCTGGCGGCGGTCGCCATCGCCAACCTGTTCATCGGCCTGGTGCTGGGAGCCCTGGTCTACGCCACCTGGCGGCGCGTCGTGCAGCGGCCCGTGCGCCTGGCCCTGAGCCGCGACGCATTCATCATCCTGGCCATGATCCTGGGGGTCGTGGTCACCGAGGTGGCGGGCGACGCCCTCCGCTTCGTGACGCACCCGGACGATCCGGCACGCGTGGCCGCGCTCCTGGCCGGCCCGCTCTCTCTTGTTCTCGAGCCGCTCGGCGCCGAGGCCGCCACGACCGGGTTTGGGATCCTGGCCTGGCTGCACATCGGCTTCGTGATGGCCTTCGGCACGTACCTGCCCTACAGCAAGCACCTCCACATCCTGACCAGCGAACCGAATGTGTACCTGCGCAACCTCGAGCCGCGGGGGGCGCTGCGCAAGATGGACCTGGAGGCGGAGCCGCCGCCGGGCGAGGAGCTCGTCTTCGGCGCCAGGTCGCTCAAGGACCTCACCTGGCGGCATCTGCTCGACGGCCTGTCGTGCACCGAGTGCGGCCGCTGCATGGAGTTCTGCCCGGCCTCGATGACGGGCAAGACGCTCTCCCCCAAGCACTTCATGGAGGGGCTGCGCGACCAGATCGTGGCGGCGGAAACCGCGCTGGCCGCCGCCGCCGGCGCGCAGCGCGCGGCGAAGGGTGGAGCGGCCGGGGGCCGGGAGGCGGCTGACGGCTCCCTCGGTCTGGCCCGCGAACGTGCACGCGAGGCGCTGTCGCTGCCCCTGGTCGACCACGCCATCCCCGAAGAGGCGGTCTGGCAGTGCACCACCTGCGGCTGGTGCGTGGAGGGCTGCCCGGTCCTCATCGAGCACGTCGACAGCATCGTCGAGATCCGCCGCAACCTCGTTCTCGAGGAGAGCCGCTTCCCGAAGGAGCTGAACGCGGCGTTCCGCAACATGGAGACCGCCGGCAACCCGTGGGGCCAGCCGCGCTCCGCACGCCTCGACTGGGCGAAGGGGATGGAGGTGCCTGTGCTCGGCGGAGACGGCGCGGCGGGTCCAGCCGCCGCACACCGAGGGGTCCTCTACTGGGTCGGCTGCGCCGGCGCCTTCGACGAGCGCAACCGCAAGGTGGTGCGCGCCATGGCCGCACTGCTCAAGCAGGCCGGGGTGCCGTTCGCGGTGCTCGGCTCGAGGGAGACGTGCAGCGGCGATCCGGCGCGGCGGGCGGGCAACGAGTACCTCTTCCAGATGCTCGCCGAGGAGAACGTGGCCACGCTCACCGCCGCCCACGACGACCACAGCGTGCGCACCATCGTGGCCAGCTGCCCGCACTGCTTCAACACGATCCGCAACGAGTACCCGCAGTTCGGCCTGGCCGGCGTGGAGGTGGTCCACCACACCCAGCTGCTGGACACCCTCATCGCCGACGGCCGCCTCACCCCGGACCGGCGCAACGAGGCGACGGTGGCGTACCACGACGCCTGCTACCTCGGCCGCTACAACGAGGTCTACGACGAAGGTCGACGGGTGGTCGCCGCCGTCCCCGGGCAGGAGGTGGTCGAGATGGAGCAGCACCACCGCAAAGGGCTGTGCTGCGGGGCCGGCGGGGCGCGAATGTGGATGGAGGAGCGCGAGGGTCAGCGCATAAATCATCGGCGCACCGAGCAGGCGCTGGCCGTCGCGCCGGGAGCGATCGCCACCGCCTGCCCCTTCTGCCTGGTCATGCTGCGCGACGGGGTGACCGACCTGGATCGGACCGATGTCGCCGTGCGCGACGTCGCCGAGCTGCTGGCCGACGCCACCGGCGCATGGACGCTCGAACCCGCCGAGGCCCCCGTGAGTCGCGGATTCCGCAGGATTTGGCCATAGAGTCCACGGAAAGTTGACCGGCCGTCACAGGCGCCGGTACGATCCGTCCGAATGGCACTCCGAGAACGCCTACCGGCCCAGCGACCGCATCTCGACGACCTCGATAAGGCCATCATCAAGGCGCTGCAGCTCGACGGACGCCGGCCCTACGCCCGCATCGGCCGTGAGCTGGAGGTGCCGGAGGCAACCATCCGGCAGCGGGCCGAGCGCCTCATCTCGCGGGGGGTGGTGCAGGTGGTGGGCGTCACCGACCCGCTGGCGATGGGGTTCGGGCAGACCGCCTTCATCGGCCTGCGCGTCGAGGTTGGGCGCGTCGAGGAGGTCGCCGATCGCCTGGCGGCGCTGGACGAGGTCACCTACGTGGTCCTGACCGCCGGCCGCTACGACCTGATCTGCGAGGTGGTCTGCGAGGATAACGAGCACCTGCTGCGGGTGCTCGCCGAGTCGCTGGCCGAGATCGACGGGATCCGCTCGACCGAGACGATGGTCGAGCTCCGCTTCGTGAAGGAGAGCCACCGATGGGGAACGCGCTAGGAGGGACCGATGGCTGTCGTTGAGCGGCGCGAGGTGGACCGCGAGCGGGTGAAGGCGATCGTGGCGCGCGAGGAGGCGGCGTACCGGGCGCGCACGCCCCGCAGCGCCGAGCTCCACGAGCGGGCGCGCCGCTCGATGCCGCTCGGCGTCGCCAGCTCCTTCCAGACCTATGACCCCTACCCGCTGTTCATCCGCGAGGGTCGCGGGTCGCGCATGTGGGACGCCGACGGCAACGAGTACCTCGACTTCGACATGGCGCTCGGCGTCCTCGCCGCCGGCCACTCACACCCCGCCTTCGTCGAGGCGATCCAGGCCCGCGCGGCAAACGGCACCGCCTTCACCTTCCCGATCGAGGAGCAGGCGCTCGTCGCCGAGGAGCTGAAGCGCCGCTTCCGCGCCGACCTGGTCCGCTTCAGCAACTCGGGCACCGAGGCGACCATGGACGCCATCCGCGTCGCCCGTGGCTACACCGGTCGCGAGAAGATCCTGAAGTTCGAGGGCGGCTACCACGGCCACCATGACGACGTGCTCGTCTCGATCCAGCCGCCGCGGGCCAGCATGGGCGAGGTCGACGCGCCGATCTCGGTGCCGACCAGCGCGGGGATCCCGCGCAGCCGGATCGCCGACACGGTCGTGGCGCCCTTCAACGAGCCAGAGATCGTGGAGCAGATCCTGGAGCGCCACCGGGGCGAGATCGCGGCGATCATCGTCGAGGCGGTGCAGTTCAACATCGGTGTCGTCCCGCCCCAGCCCGGCTTCCTCGAGCGGCTGCGCGAGCTCGCCACCGCGCACGGTGCCGTGCTCATCTTCGACGAGGTCAAGACCGGCGTGGTGATCGCCTATGGTGGCGCAACGGAGTACTTCGGCGTGCAGCCGGACCTGTTCTGCCTGGCCAAGAGCATCGGCGGCGGGACGCCGATCGGTGCCTTCGGCGGCAGCGAGGAGGTGATGCGCGTCATCGAGGGAGGCGCCAAGGCTCCGCTGATCGAGTCCGGCATGGGCATCTCCTCGTTCGGTGGCACCTCGCGGGTGGCGCACATGGGGACGATGAACGGGTCGCCGCTGGTGATGGCCGCCGCGCTCGCAGTCCTGACCAAGGTCCTGACGCCGGACGTCTATCCCCGCCTCCACGCGATGGGGGATCGGCTGACCGAGGGCAGCCAGGAGATCGTCGACGAGTTCGGCCTGCCCGGCTACGCGATCAACGTGGGGCCGAAGGGGATCGTCATGTTCGCCCCCCAGCGGGTGACCGGCTATCGCGACTTCATCGGCCTCGACGACGAGCTGTGGGCCTCCTCGTTCTGGTATCTGGCCAACCGCGGCATCCTCATCCCGCCGGCCCCCGACGACCAGTGGACCCTGTCGGTCCAGCACACCGAGGCGGAGGTCGAGCGCTACCTGGCCGTCTTCCGCGAGTGGGCGATCGAGGTCGCCGGGTAGGCTTACCCCATGCTCGAACGCTGGAGCCGTCCGCTGGCCCGCCTCTCGACCGGGACGGCACGCGTCATGGACGCCCTGTTCCGGGTCCTGGGCCGACCCGGCAAGCTGCTGCAGGACTTCCTGAACGGCGCGTGGCTCGGCCACTCGCTGCACCCGGTGGTGGTCGACGTGGTGGTCGGCGGCGCGACCGCCGCCGTCCTCCTCCAGCTGCTGAGCTGGCTCGGCGTGGCGGAGGTGCGCACCGCGCTGCTGTGGGTCGTGGGCCTCACCTGGCTGAGCGGCGTCTCGGCGATCGTGACCGGGCTGACCGACTTCAAGGACACCGCCACCGGCGACGAGCGCAACGTGGTCGGCCTGCACGGCCTGCTCAACATCGTCGCCACCGTCGCCTTCGTGGTGGCCTTCGTCGCCTTCCTCGCCGAGGCCGATGGGCTGGCCGGCTGGCTGCTGATCGGCGGCTACCTGGTCCTCAGCGTCGGGGCCTTCATCGGCGGCCACGTCGTCTTCAAGTACGGCTACATGGTCAACCGCAACGCCTTCGCGCGGGGCAGGGCAGCGAAGGAGTTCACCGCCGTCCTGCCGGCGGCCGACCTCCCCGAGGCGACGCCCATGAAGGCCGCGCTGGGCGCCACGACGCTGGTCCTCGTGCGGCGCGGCGACCTCGTCTTCGCGCTGAAGGAGACCTGCTCGCACGCGGGCGGCCCACTCTCGGAGGGGACGCTCGCAGGCGACACCATCGTCTGTCCGTGGCACGCCTCCGCCTTCCGGCTGCGCGACGGGGCGGTGCGGCACGGGCCGGCGGCCACGCGCCAGGTGGCCTACCGGGCGCGCATCAGTGACGGGCAGATCGAGGTTCAGGGGCCGATCTCCTAGCCCGCGCTGCGAGCCGCCGCGACCGTCGGCCCTCGCGATTTGGGTATCCTGCTCGTCGCTCCGAGCCGCCTGCCCATCGCCATCGAAAGGAGCCGCGTGACCTACCGGCCGACCGCTGATCACGACGAGCTGCGCGCGGTGGTCCGCCAGCTGGCCGACGAGCGGATCGCTCCGCGTGCGGCCGAGATCGACGAGCGCGCCGAGTTCCCGTGGGACCTCAAGGAGCTCCTCGCCAGGCAGGACCTGCTCGGCACCTGCTTCCCGGCCCGATTCGGCGGCACCGAGCTCGACGACATCGGACAGGCGATCCTGGTCGAGGAGGTGGCTCGCGCCGACGCCACCACCAGCCTGATCCCGATCGTGCAGAAGCTCGGCTCGCTGCCGATCATCGTGGCGGGGAGTGAAGAGCAGCAGGCCCGCTACTTCCCGCGGCTGGCCAGCGGAGAGTGGCTGGCGGCCTTCGGCCTGACCGAGGCCGGCGCCGGCAGCGACGTGGCCGGCGTCCGGATGCGTGCCCGCCGCGACGGCGATGCGTACGTGCTCAGCGGCAGCAAGCGCTTCATCACCCACGGCTCGATCGCCAACCTGGTGACCATCTTCGCCCTGACCGATCCCGAGGCCGGCGGCCGCAAGGGGATGAGCGCCTTCATCGTCGAGACCGATACGCCCGGCTTCTCGTCCCCGCGCCTCGAGCACAAGATGGGGATCCGCGGCTCGCCGACCGCCGAGCTGCACTTCGACGACGTGCGCGTCCCGGCGGCGAATCGGCTCGGCGAAGAGGGGGCGGGCTTCGCGATCGCGATGGCCACCCTGGACCGATCGCGCCTCTCCATCGCCGCCCAGGCGGTCGGCATCGCGGCCGGGGCGCTCGACTTCGCCCTGGCCTATGCCGGGCAGCGCGAGCAGTTCGGCGAGCGGCTGGCCGAGATGCAGGGGATCCAGTTCCTGCTGGCCGACATGGGCAGCCAGACCGAGGCCGCTCGCCAGCTGACCTACGCCGCCGCGGCGGCGGTCGATGCCGGCGCCCCCGACCTGGCGTACTGGACCAGCTGCGCCAAGCTCATCGCCGGCGACACCGCGATGCGCGTCACGACCGACGCGGTGCAGGTGCTGGGCGGGTACGGCTACGTGAGCGAGTACCCTGTCGAGCGCATGATGCGCGACGCCAAGATCACCCAGCTGTACGAGGGGACGCAGCAGATCCAGCGGATCATCGTGGCCCGCCAGCTGCTGCGGCGTGCCGGCGTTGGCCGCGCGGCGAAGCCCGGGGACAGGGCGTGAGGATCGTCGTCTGCATCAAGCAGGTCCCGGCCACGACCGCCGAGAAGCGCTACACCGCCGACCTGCGTCTCGACCGCGCCTCGGCCGAGGCGGTCATCAACCCGCTCGACGAGTACGCCATCGAACAGGCGCTGCGCCTCAAGGAGTCCGGCGCCGTGGAGACGGTCGGCTTCCTCTCGATGGGGCCCGAGCAGGCCGCCGAGGCGCTGCGCCGGGCGCTGGCCATGGGCGGCGACGACGCGACGCTGGTGACCGACAGAGCGCTGGCCGGCGCCGACGAGTGGGCCACGGCTCGCGTCCTGGCCGCCGCGCTCGACCGGCTCGCTCCCGACATCGCCCTGATGGGGATGGCCTCCGACGACGCGCGCGGCTCGCTGGTGCCCGGGGCGGTCGCCGCGCTGCGTGGCCTGCCGCTGCTCTCGTATGGAGCGGAGCTCAGCGTCGCCGGCGCCCACGCCCGCATCCGGCGCCTGACCGCGGCCGGCTTCGACGTGATCGAGGCGCCGCTGCCGGTGGTGGCCACCGTCACCGACCAGGTCGGCGAGCCGCGCTACGCCTCGCTCAAGGGCATCATGGCCGCCAAGCGCAAGCCGATGGAGACGTGGAGCCTGGCCGACCTCGGCCTGGCGGCCGCCGACCTGCATGGCGCGGCACTGACCCGGGTCGTCGAGGCGCGCAAGCCCGAGGCCAAGCCACCGACCGAGCGGGTCGAGAACGCCTCCCCCGACGAGGCGGTCGGCCGCATCGCCGACTGGCTGGCCGCGCGGAAGCTGATCTGATGGGCAAGGATGTCGCCTTCCTGGCCGAGTACAGCGCGGGCGGCGCGGCCCGCAGCGCGCTGGAGCTGGCGGCCGGCGCAGCGGCGCTGGCGCGGCAGAGCGGCGGGATCGCGGTGGCGCTCGCCTACGGACCCGGCTCGGGCAAGGCGGGCGAGCTCGGTGCCGCGGGCGCCGTGAAGGTCGTGGTTCTGGGGGACGCGCCTGCCCCGGCGATCACCTTCGCGGCGGCGGCCAGCGCCGTGGTCGCCGAGCTCCGGCCGCTTGCCCTGATGGCCCCGGCCACGCCGAACGGCCGCGACCTGGCCGCAGCGCTGGTCGGGCTGCTCGGCCTGCCGGCCTTCGGCCCGGTCCGCGCAGTCAGCATCGAGGGGGGAAACGTGCGCAGCGAGCAGGCCACCCTGCAGGGCAGCGTCATCACCTCCAGCGAGCCGGTCGAAGGCGCTCCGCAGCCGGCGGTGGTGCTCGTCCTGCCCAGCACCTTCACGCCCGCCGAGGGTGGCAGCGGCACGGCCACGGTGACGCCGGCGCCGGCCGGCGAGCCGGGACCCTTCGGGCGCGCGACGGTGGTCGAGTCGCACCCGGCCGAGGCCGCGGTCGCCAACCTCGAGGAGGCCAGCGTCATCGTGGCCGGCGGACGGGGAGTCGGCAGCGCCGAGGGGTTCGCGCCGCTCCACGAGCTGGCAGCAGCGCTGGGCGGGGCGGTCGGTGCCAGCCGGGCCGCGGCCGACGCCGGTTGGGTCCCGTACCAGCTCCAGATCGGGCAGACTGGCAAGGTGGTCAAGCCGGCGCTCTACGTCGGCTGCGGCATCAGCGGCGCGATTCAGCACCGGGTCGGGATGCAGACCGCCGAGAATGTGCTGGCCATCAACAAGGATCCGGATGCACCCATCGGCGAGTTCGCCGACCTCTTCGTGGTAGGGGACCTGTTCACCATCGTGCCGAAGCTGACCGCCGAGATCAGGCGGCGAAAGGGGACCTAGGACCGATGCGCCACCGCCCTCCGCACGCCCTGCCGCTCGTCGTCGCACTGACGCTGGTCGGGACCATACCCGCGATCCTGCGTCCGCGCCGCCGCCGGCCGCACTCGTATGGCAAGGAGCTGAAGACCTACCGCCGCGACCTGGTCGAGCGCACGACCCCCATCGACAGCAAGCTCGCCACCCTCGGCGATCTGGTCGATGCGCTGCGCCGCAAGGACACCGACATCGACGACGCACTGGCAGCGCTGGTCGCCGGCGAGGAGGAGCTGGACCTGGCGGCCGACGCCCTGCGCGACATCCTGGCGCCGGAGGAGCTGCACGCGCTCCACGCCGAGTACGAGGCCAACCTGGAGCGGGCGCTGCGCGGCATCGTCACCGCCGAGCGCGGCTGCGGGATCACGCGCCTGCCGCATCGGCCCCCCGAGGACGAGGAGCCGTTCATCTACTGGAAGCGCGGCCACCTGAACATCCTCCACGCCCGGATGCGGATGCAGGAGCTGGTGGAGGGGCTGCTGACGTGGGAGCCCGGCCTGCCGGCCGAGGCATCGGTGAGCGTTCGCCTCAGGCGGACCTGACGCCATATCTTGTGGTATCGTCGTTATCGGTACCACCGCTGGTGTAGTCCGCACGGGGAACCCGCATGCTCTGTCCACGCTGCAACGAGTCGAGCACGCGCGTCATCGACTCGCGTGACCTGGAGGGGGGAGGCACCATCCGCCGCCGGCGCGAGTGCGAGGCGTGCGCATACCGCTTCACCACCTACGAGCGTCCCGAGGGGTCGCGGCTGACCGTCATCAAGCGCGACGGGGCCCGGCAGGAGTTCGACCGCGGCAAGCTCCAGGCGGGGCTGATGCGCGCCCTCGAGAAGCGCCCGGTGACGCTGGCCCGCGTCGAGCAGGCCGTCGACGACATCGAGTCCGGGCTGCGCGCGCGCGGCGAGCCGGAGGTCACCAGCAAGGAGATCGGGCGGCTCGCCACCGAGGCGCTGCGCGACATCGACCAGCTGGCCTACATCCGCTTCGCATCTGTCTACCACAGCTACGAGGACATCTCGACCCTCAAGCGCGAGGTCGACCGCCTCATGAAGCAGCGCACCCCCGCGGAGCGCTAGTGGTCCTCTCCGATCGCGACATCCGGGCCGAGATCGCGGCCGGGCGGATCGTGATCGATCCGTTCATCCCCGAGGCGGTGCAGCCGTCGAGCGTGGACCTGCATCTCGATCGGCGCTTCCGCGTCTTCCGCAACAGCCGCTACCCGTTCATCGACGTGCGCACCGACCAGCCGGAACTGACCGAGCTGGTCGAGATCGCCGGCGACGACCCGTTCATCCTGCACCCCGGCGAGTTCGTGCTCGGCTCGACCCTCGAGCGGATTCAGCTGGCGGACGACCTCGTGGCCAGGCTGGACGGCAAGAGCTCGCTTGGGCGGCTTGGTCTATTGATCCATTCCACCGCCGGATTCGTCGACCCCGGCTGGGAGGGCAACCTGACCCTCGAGCTGTCGAACGTGGCCAACCTGCCGATCACGCTGTATGACGGCATGAAGATCGGTCAGATCAGCTTCCAGCGCCTCTCCAGCCCGGCTGAGGTGGGCTACGGGGATGCGCGCATCGGGAGCAAGTACCGCGGCCAGCGGGACCCGACGGCCAGCCTGTACCATCGGGACTTCGAGCGAGGTCGCATCAAGCGCTGAGCCCCGCACGGCAAGCCGGAGTTCGACGTAACCGAGCCACTCTTCGCCATCACCCCCGCGCGCCAGGCGCGCACCTACGCCGGCGACGTGCGGGTGCGGGTCGTGCGCGCCGGCTGGTTTCGCCCGGATGCCGGCGGATTCTTCGGCGTCGTCCCGTGGCCCCTCTGGTCCCGCCTGACCGACGCCGACGAGCGGGGCCGGATCCTCTGCCGCCTCAACCTGCTGCTGATCGATGCCGGCGGCAAGCGCGTGCTGGTCGAGACGGGCACGGGGGTGCGGATGAGCGACAAGGATCGCGAGATCAAGGGGGTGGAGGGCGGCGACCCGGCCGAGGCGCTGCGGGCGGTGGGCGTGGACCCGGCCAGCATCGACTTCGTGGTGGTCAGCCACCTGCACTACGACCATGCCGGCGGCATGGTGGATGCGGCGGGCGCTCCCAGCTTTCCG
>Ga0209640_10006802_pt1 | contig 9999 bp, 9 predicted proteins | sample RifCSP10_1_FD_184018 | JGI IMG/M metagenome (GOLD analysis project Ga0209640, IMG submission 184018) | Soil microbial communities from Rifle, Colorado - Rifle CSP2_sed 10_1 (SPAdes) (version 2) | ecosystem: Environmental > Terrestrial > Deep subsurface > Rock core/Sediment | place: Rifle... | reverse complement strand
ATGTGCTTCGATACGGCCGCTGCGCGATAGACGAGCAACGCTCGTCAATCTCAGCACGAACGGAAAGAAGGCTCACGGCCGCGTGCAGGCGCCGTAAGCCACGTACAGATCGGGATCGCCGCCGACATGCGCGCCATAGTTGGCCACGCGCTCGAACCGGTCGCCGTTGAAGATGATCGGGTTCAGGCCCGGCAGCGCGGCGGGGCGGCGGCGCCCTGCTCCCACTTGAATCCGGTGACGCCGGCGTCGTCGCACTGCAGGACATCCTGCGCATGCGCCGGCAGCGCCAACGCGGCGATGAGCGCCGCCATCACGCGTCTTTTCACTGAAACCCTCCATACCGCGCAGTGCGATATGGGACGGTTTCAGTGCGTGTCAAAGACCGCCTGGTAGGCCGCGACTGCCTTGCGGATCGCGTTCAGCTCGGCGCGCGTCGGATTGCCCGGATCCTTGGCGGCGGGATAGCTGCCGAACTTCAACAGGCACGCCATCAGCAGATAGCGCGCCTTGGTCGCGGTCAGGTTGGCGCCGGCGATCTGGAATTCGTGCGGATCGGAGAAGCCTTCCGGGTTGCCGCGGCCGACCTTGGCGACCGGGATGCCGCTGAACGCCGCCCTGATCATCAGCTTGTGGCGCGCCTGCGATGCGCTGGTGCCGTACGGCACCAGGCCTTCGACGACGAAGCCGGTCAGCCGGCCCATCGACAGCTTGTGGTCGATCGAGGCGATGAGATCCTTCTCGTGCGACGGATCGTCGCCGAATTCGAGGCCGGAATAGCTGCCGTCCTTGATGATCGAAACCGCCGGGATGGCGTCGGCCAGCAGCCGTCCCTTCGCATCCTTCACCGCCACCTTCACGGCTTCGATGCCGCGGTTGCCCTTCTTCACCGCCTTCACCGATCGCGGCAGCTTGGTGATGTTCACGTCGGACAGATACGTGTGCTTGTAGGCCGGCAGGTAGGTGAGCGCGATGCGGCCGGTGTGGCTGACGTTGCCGATGATGCCGCCGTGGCCGCCGGTCGCGACATAGCCGCCGGGCCGCGCATCGACCTTGGCGACCTCGCGCGCGGCGAACAGCTGCTGCTCCTGGATCACCACCACGCCGCAGCGGTTGCGGCCCTTGTCGTCGGCCCAGACGCGCGAGGCGATGTAGTTCACCGAGTCCACGATGTTGGCCGGCCCGTCGGCGCTGATCTGGCCCTGCGGGCGCTGCGCGGCGTTGCCGCAGATCGGCTTGGTGGTGTCGATCAGCAGGCTGAACCAGTACGCGCTTTCCTCGACCTGCGGGCTGCCTTGCGTCCAGATCACGCCGTCGTAGTCGCCGCTGGCGTGCAGCGCCTGCATATCGTTGGTCACCTTGGCCAGCATCGGCCGCGGCGGCGCGGACGCGAGGTGATACGGCTTGTACGGATAGAAATCGACGCCGCGCGTTTCCGGCGCGATGTCGCCCTTGCCCTTGTCCTTGCGCAGGTTCGCCTTCAGCCCCTTGGTGAAGCCCGAGGGCGGCGCGCCGCGGTAGAAATCGACGGTGGCTTTCGACGAGATCAGGCTGGCGACGCCCTCGACGCCGATGGAAAGCCGGTCGATCTCCTCGAACGAGCGCGAGCCATCGGGGAAGAATCCCTGTCGCGCCTTCGGCTCCGGCGCGCCCGGCTCGGCGCATTCCTCTTCCCACGCGCGGCCGTTCGACTGCACCGCCATGTAGGGCAGCGGGTAGACGCCATCCTCGGGATGCAGCTCGATCTCGTAGACCGGCTTGTCGGCGGCATTGCGCCGCTGCTTGCGGAACACGCCATCGGCGCCCATGTAGCCGTCCGGCGGGCCGTACAGCTCGGCCGCGTCCGATTCCAGCGGGTGCGCCGAGAACTGCTCGACATAGACCTTCGCCGGCGCCGCGATGCGCTGCGCGCGCAGCGCATCGAACGCGCGCGGCGAGCCGTCGTCGTTCTTGAGCAGGGGCAGCCCACGCTTCCTGCGCGCCTTGTTCGAGGTGACCAGCGGCGGGGTGTTCTGGATGGTCGCGGTGGGTCCCGCCAGATGTGCGATGCGTGCTTTGTCGGCCATGCGTTGGGTCTCCCTGCGGTTTGCGCGGCGCATCGCGCCGCTGGCGATTTTATGGGTGTATGAGGCCGCTCGTGTGACGCACTAGGAACCGCGCCTGGCGATCGAGGAAGTCTTCGACGACCGAGGCCACGGCTTCCGGCCGCTCGGCGTCGATCGCGTGCGCCGCGTCGTACACCATGACGTTATGGCAATTCGGCAGGATCTCGCGGTACAGGTGCGCCGCGGTCGGCGGCGTGACCCGGTCGGCGGTGCCGAACAGTGCCAGCACCGGCGTCTCCAGCTCCCTGAGCCGCGCTTCGAACGCCGCGTCGCGCGGCGGCCCGAGCAGCCGGCGCGTCAGCGCGCGCTGCTTGGCTTCGATGTCCGGCAGCGGCGGAGCGACCGCCGGCTGACGATCGGGATGGGCGTAGAGCAGCGATGCCGATTGTTCCGGCGAAACGTTGGCCGGCGAGGCGCGCGCGTCCTCGCGGATCGCGGCCGGCGCGACCAGGACGATCGCCCTCACCGGCGCGGGCCGCACGATCGCCATCCACAGCGCGAGCTTGGTGCCGAACGAATTCCCCATCAGGCCGAAGCCCGCGACGTCGAGCGCGGCGACCGCCGCGTTCATGGAGTGCGCCAGCGCTTCGAGCGATTCCGAGCGCGTGTTCTCCGGCGATTCGCCGAAGCCCGGAATCTCGAACGCGATCACGCGGCGCCGCTCGGCCAGCATCTCATGCGCGCGCGATATGCGCAGCCCGCCGCCGCCGTGCAGGCAGATCAGCGGCTCGCCGTCGCCGGCCGCGCGGTAGCGGATGCGGAATCCGTCCGCCTGCACGAACTCGGTGGAAAACGCCGTCATAGCTCGTGCATGCGCGGCAGGACCTTGGTGCCGAACAGCTCGATGGCGCGCGTGGTCTTGTCGCCGAGCTGCGATGCCACCGCGAGGTCGAGCACGCCGGCGCCGAGCTCGTCGCGGATGCGCTTGATCTGCTTCAGCGCGGTCTCCGGGCTGCCGACGATGATCTGGCCCTTTTCGATCCGGTCCATCACCGCGCCGCGCGATTGCAGCCGCTCGCGCTGGGTCTCGATGTCGCGGCCGTAATAGCCGCTGGCCGCGGCGGCCTGCTCCACCGCCTTGTTGCGGAAGGAGAGGCCAAGCGATGGCAGCCCGCCGCCGGCCGAGCTCATCTCCTCGATCGCCTGCTCGTCGGTGTCGGCGACGTGCATCGCCAGCCGATAGATCACCTGCTCCGGCGTCGGCTCCCAGCCGTGGATGCGGCATTGCTCGCGGTAATGCTTGGCGGCCTTGGAGGCGATCTGCAGCGTGGTGAAGGCGAAGCCGGCGCCGACCCGGTGCCGGGCGGCGAATTCGCCGGCCTCCGGGCTCGCGGTCGACATGTAGATCGGCGGGTGCGGCAGCTGCGACGGCTTGGGCCAGCAGCTGATGCTGCGGTATTCGTAATAGCGGCCCTGCCAGCCGAACGGCTGGGTTTCGGTCCAGGCCATGCGGATCAGCTGGAACGCCTCATCGAACCGCTCGCGCGATTCCGCCGGGTTGACGTTGTAGGTGACGTATTCGTTGGCCGAGCCGCGCATCAGTCCGGCGATGACCCGCCCGTTGGTCATGGCATCGACCATGGCGAGCTCCTCGGCGACCCGCACCGGATCGAGGATCGGGATGTCGGGGCCCAGCACCGCGATCTTCGCCCGCTTCACCACGCCGACCAGCGCCGCCGCCATCACCATGGGATTTGGCGTCATGGAGAACGGCGCGAAGTGATGCTCGGCGACCGTGACCCAGTCGAACCCCAGCTCGTCGCCGAGCTGGAACTGCTCGAGGGTCTTGCGCATGGAAAGCTCGCCCCATTCCGCCAAGTAGGTATCGGTCGGCGCCGGCCACTCGGTGTGAGAGGCCGGTCCGTCGTAGCGGGTGGTGCAGAACAGGGATGCTTTCATCGGCGGGTTGCGGCCTTGTAGCGTTTGCCCGCGGCGGCGTCTAGCTAGGCCGTGCCGCGCCGGGCAGCCGCGCGACGATGGCGAGCGAGGCGAGCGCGAGCACGGCGAACGCCGCGCCGGTGGGGCCCAGCGCGTCCACGCCCCAGCGCTCCAGCGCCAGGCCGCCGATCGCCGAGCCGACCGATCCGCCGACATACAACCCGCCGGCATGCAGCGCGAGCAGCACCGGCGCATGCTGCGGGTCGAGCGCGGCGAGCCGTGCCTGCTGCGGCACGTGCACCGACCAGCTCGACAGGCTCCACAGCGCGATCGCGACACCGGTGGCGATGAGCGGCAGATAGGTCAGCGTCAGAAACGGCATGAGGACGATCTGCGCCACGCAGAGCGCGGCGAGCGTGCGCACCGAGCCGATGCGATCGGTGAGGAACCCGCCGATCGCATTGCCGAGCACGCCGGCCAGCCCGAATACCAGCAGCATCGCCGTGATCCCGGTGCGGCCCAGCCCGTGCCGCGCCTCCAGGAACGGCGCGATGTAGGTGTAGAGCACGAACAGCGCGCTCAGAAAGAAGACGGTGAACATCACCGCCCACATCGGCCGCGCCGCGGCGAGCAGGCTGCCGAGGATCTTGAGCGAGTTCGGCGCTGCGGCAAGGCCGCGCGGCACCTGCCGGTACAGCACGGCGGCGGCGATCAGTGCAAACCCGGCAAGGATGCCGAACGCCCAGCGCCAGCCGAACGCGTAGCCGAGCCACGCGCCCGCCGGTATGCCGAGCACCTGGGCCAGCGTGAAGCCGGTATAGATGGTGGCGAGCGCCTTGCCGCGCTGCGGCGGCTCCACCGATGCGGCGCCGACCGCCATCGCGACCGGCGTGATCAGCGCGCCGCCGGCCGCCATCAGCGTGCGGGCAACCAGCAGCACCGCGTATGACGGCGCGAGCGCGGCCAGCGCCGCGCCGAGCGCGAGCACGACAAGCCCCGTCACCAGCACATGGGCGCGATCCATCCTGCCCGTGGTCGCGGCCAGCACCGGCGAGGCGACGGCATAGACGATGGCGTAGATCGTCATCAGCCAGCCGGCTTCGGCCTTGCTGACGGCGAAGTCGCTTGCCACCGGCGACAGCACGCCGATCACCACGAACGCGCCCATGCCGACCGCGAAGTTGGCGAAGGCCAGCAGCAGATGCAGCGCGCGGGTGGAACTGGCGGCGCGGGACTGCGCCTGGGACGTCATTTGCACGGCGACGTTGCTTAACCCACTCCGCGGCGCCGTGACACCCGAAACTTGTCAGGCCGAGCGGCGCGGCGCCAACCTGCCCGAAGCGTCGGCAACCTGCCGCGCATTCCGGCGCAAATCGACGGCGCATTCGCGGGGCGGACGCGCTAGATTGGCGGCGCGCTGTTCGCCCGCCCGCAATCCCCTTCAGCCATTTGCGCGTCTCAGGAGCTTTTCCGCGATGAAAGTCTATGTGTTCGACCTGATGCCGTACGACCGCGTGTTCGACGAGTTCAAGGCCGACCGGTTCCTGCCGTATCCGCTGCCCGGCAAGTATTTCGATCCGGAGATCGGCGCGCGCACCTACGAGCAGCATCTTGCGGTGTGGCGGGAGATGGACGCGCTGGGCTACGACGGCGTCGGGCTGAACGAGCATCACACCACGCCGCACGGCTCGGACAACGCGCCGAACATGATGATCGCGGCAGCCGCACAGATCACCAAGCGGCTGAAGTTCCTGGTGCTGGGCTATCTGGTGCCGATGTACAACCCGCTGCGGCTGGCCGAAGAGATCGCGATGGCCGACTGCATGTCGCGCGGCCGCGTGATCGCGGGGCTGGCGCGCGGCACGCCGCGCGAATACCGCGTGTTCAACGTGCCGATGGCGGACTCGCGCGCCATGGCCGACGAGGCGGCCGAGATCATCTTCAAGGCGTGGACCGAGGAGACGTTCTCCCACCAAGGCAAGTTCTGGACCTACGACAACGTCGGCGCCTGGCCGCGCCCGTACCAGCAGCCGCACCCGCCGATATGGGTGCCGTTCTCGGGCTCCAAGGACACGCTGGAATGGGCGGCGCAGCGCAATTTCCCGGGCGTGATCGGGCATTTCAAGGAAGACCTGACCGACGACATCGCCGGCTACTATGCCCGCGCGCTGGCCAAGCACGGCCACCGCATCACGCCGCAGCATCTGTGCCTGTTCACCGATGCCTGGGTGGCCGACGACAAGCAGGCGGCGCTGCGCGAGTACGGGCCGAACTATCTCTACTTCCAGCAGATCCTGTGGCACCACGGCACGGTGCGGGTGCAGAGCAAGGCGAGCACGGAGGGCTATTTCTCCTCGGCCGCGTTCGACTACATCCGGCCGCAGAACCGCCAGGCGGCGGCGCTGGACCGCGAGAAGATCCGGCTGACCGAGATGAAGGACGTGGAAGCGAAGGTGATGAGCGGCGAGCTCGCGTTCGGCAGCGCCAAGGAAGTGACCGAGCGGCTGATCTACCTCGCCGAGCGCGCCGGGTCAGACTCGATCCTGCTCAACATGAACCTGGGCGCGCTGCCGAACGATGCGTTCATGGAGCAGATCCGCCGCTTCGGCCGCGAGGTGCTGCCCAAGCTGCAGGCGCACACGGTGACGCGCGTGCCGGCGGCGGAGCAGGTGCCGGCCTGAGGCGCAGACGCGGCCGGATTGCTTCCGGGCCGCCGCATACCAATATAGCCAAGCACGCGATGCACGCGCGGAGATTGCGATGATATCGATCCGGCGCGCCGGCGAACGCGGGACGGCCAAATTGGGCTGGCTCGACAGCCGCCACACGTTTTCGTTCGGGAGCTATCACGATCCCAAGTACATGGGGTTCGGGCCGCTGCGCGTGATCAACGAGGACCGCGTGCGGCAGGGCGGCGGGTTCGACACCCACGGCCACCGCGACATGGAGATCGTCTCCTACGTGCTGGAAGGCGCGCTGGAGCACAAGGATTCGATCGGCACCGGCTCGGTCATCCGACCCGGCGACGTGCAGCGCATGTCGGCGGGCACCGGCGTGCGCCACAGCGAATTCAACCCATCACGCGACCAGCCGGCGCATTTCCTGCAGATCTGGCTGCTGCCGGATCGCGAGGGCATCGCGCCGAGCTACGAGCAGAAGACATTCGCCGACGGCGAGAAGCGCGGCCGGCTGCGCCTGGTCGCCTCGCCCGACGGGCGCGACGGCTCGGTGCTGATCCACCAGGACGCGGCGATCTACGCCTCGCTGCTGAACGACGACGAGCAGGTCACGCACACGCTGCGATCCGGCCGCAAGGGCTGGGTGCAGGTCGCGCGCGGCGCGGTCGAGGTGAACGGCCGGGAGCTCGGCGCCGGCGATGGCGCCGCGATCGCAGACGAGACCGGCCTCATCATCACCGCCCGCTCGGACTACGCGGAATTCCTGCTGTTCGACCTGCCGTAGGACGGGCGTCGCACTTCCTGCCGTTCGTCCTGAGTAGCCCACTGAGCTTGTCGAAGGGCGCGCTCAGGGCGAACGGAAAACGAAACCAACGCCGGCAGCGTGAAGCCGCCGGCGCCCGCGCTTAGAGCATCTTCAGGTTGGAGGCCGAGAGGCGGCCCTTGCGGTCCCGCTCGGTATCGAAGCTGAGCTTTTGGCCTTCCTTCGGATTACCGATGCCGGCGCGCTCGACCGCGCTGATGTGCATGAACACGTCAGCGCCGCCGTCCTCCGGCGCGATGAAGCCGAAGCCCTTCTGGGCGTTGAACCATTTAACGGTGCCGGTGGGCATGTCTGAACTCCTTCGTCAGTAAGACAGTTTGGTGCGTCAGGCGGCCGCGGCCATGCGCGCGCCGCCGCGATTGTCGACCACCGCGATCGGCCGCTTGGTGAGCCGCTCGATGTCGCGCAAGCACCCGCGCTCGCTCGGGTCGCAGAACGACAGCGCGATGCCGCGCGCGCCGGCGCGGCCGGTGCGGCCGATCCGATGCACGTAGCTCTCCGGCACTTCGGGCATGTCGTAGTTGATCACGTGCGATACCTCGTCGATATCGATGCCGCGCGAGGCCACGTCGGTGGCGACCAGGACGCGGAGCTGCCCGGCGCGGAACGCCGCGAGCGCCCGCTGCCGGGCGTTCTGCGACTTGTTGCCGTGGATCGCATCGGCGCGCACGCCCGCCTTGCCGAGCTGCTCGGCAACCCGATTGGCGCCGCGCTTGGTGCGGGTGAACACGAGGATGCGGCTGAGCGACGGATCGCGCAACAGCCCGGTCAACAGCTCGCGCTTGCGCGCGGTGTCGACGTGATAGACCCGCTGGTCGATCAGATCGACGGTCACCTTGACGGGCGCGACCTCGACCCGTTCCGGCTGGCGCAGCAGGGTAGCGGCGAGCTTCGCCACGTCCTGCGGCATGGTGGCCGAGAACAGCAGCGACTGGCGCTCCTTCGGCAACAGCGCCGCGATGCGGCGGACGTCGCGGATGAAGCCCATGTCGAGCATGCGGTCGGCCTCGTCCAGCACGAAGAACGCCACGCGGTCGAGCTTCACGTTGCCCTGGCCGATGTGGTCGATCAGCCGGCCGGGCGTGGCGACCAGGATATCGAGGCCGCGGTTCAGCGCATCGGTCTGCGGCTTGTAGCCGACCCCGCCGAAGATCACCGCCGAACGCAGGCCCATATTCCGGCCGTAGCGCTTGATGTCCTCACCGATCTGGATCGCCAGCTCGCGCGTCGGCGCGAGGATGAGCGAGCGGGGTGCGCGCGAGGCGGGTTGCACGCGCGGCTCGGCGAGCCGCTGCAGCAAGGGCAGCGCGAACGCCGCGGTCTTGCCGGTGCCGGTCTGGGCGATGCCCAGGATGTCCTTGCCGGCCAGCAGCACCGGGATGGCGCGGGCCTGGATCGGCGTCGGGTCGATGTAGTTTTCCGCACGCAAGGCGCGCAGCAACGGCTCGGCAAGGCCGAGTTCGGCAAACGTAGTAATACTCACTTGTATGTATTCCTTTTGCTCCGGGCGGGGCGCGTTCAATGGCGCAGCCGCAATCGGGGCTGTTTTGGCGAGACCCGCGCGCAGCGGGGACAAACCGGTTATGAAGATTAGCTCGGGATAAGTGCCGCCGCTTCAGCGGGGCGCCTCGCGCGATCGCGAGTAATCAATGTCGGTAACATGGGCTTATTCTTTATAAAGTCAAGGAATTAAACGAACCTTTCCGGAAAAACGGCAAATCGCGGCGCGTTTAGCGCGCTATTTCCGCGAATAATCTTGCCATCGCACCCGCCAGCACCTACCGTTGGACAAGCCTGATTTAGCTTTCGCTCGTCGTCGCCGACGAGCGGCGCTTCCCGGCTCGGCCACGAACCGCCATCGCGGTTACCGCCAGGCCCCGCAGGGGTCAACATCACGGAGCAGCGCATGCAGCAGACTCACCGATTCAAGGTAGGCAAGACCGTCCGCTTCACGCCGGCCGGACGCGACCGGTCGGTGCCGGCAGGCAATTATCAGGTCACACGCCTGTTGCCGCCGGACGGCGTCGACTATCAGTACCGGATAAAGAGCGTCGCCGACGGGCACGAGCGCGTCGCGAAAGAGACCCAGCTCGACTGACGCGCGCCGTTTAGGAAATCCGGCTACTCGCCGACGAGCTGCGCGGCGCGCTTTCGCCGCGGTGCATGCTGGCGCCACCAATCGCCGCGCGGATCGGTGGTCGACGGCATCTCCTTTGAGACAACCTCCATCTCCGCCAACGCATCGGGCTGGCCGTCGCGCTCCACCAGGAGCGGATCGCGCCCGGCCGCGACATCTTCGATCGCCTGCAAAAGCTGGCGGCGCATCATGATGGTCGGCCGGTCGGTGGTGCCGAGATGCTCCCGGGAGCGGTCGGCGATCGGGCGCTGGCTTTCGGTGGCGAACTTGTCGTGCGCCCAGAAGCTCGGCCCCATGCCGGCGAAGCTGGTGCGTTTCATCTCCTCGCGGTCCTGCAGATAGCGGTTCCTGCGGTTGCCGGGCAGCGTGTAGTCCTCGGTC
>Ga0209640_10006800_pt1 | contig 10000 bp, 12 predicted proteins | sample RifCSP10_1_FD_184018 | JGI IMG/M metagenome (GOLD analysis project Ga0209640, IMG submission 184018) | Soil microbial communities from Rifle, Colorado - Rifle CSP2_sed 10_1 (SPAdes) (version 2) | ecosystem: Environmental > Terrestrial > Deep subsurface > Rock core/Sediment | place: Rifle... | reverse complement strand
CCTGCGCGTGAGCGACCCGAAGCGGCCTGTTCAAATCGGACCCGCTGAAAGCTGACCGGCTGAAAGCCGGTGGGATTAGACCTGGCACCACGAGCTAAAGACGAGAGACCTCCCGTCCTAGACTGGAAAGTAGTCAGGCTCCGATCCCCTGATCCACTTGATATTGCACCCCATGCTCGGCCGCTGATCGGCGGGCACCGGCGCACCCGCGAGCAACGCCTCGACTGCCGCCTTCAGGTCCTTCCCCGTCACCGCCACCTGGCTTTTGGGCCGGCTGTCGTCGAACTGGCCGCGATACACCAGTCGTCGCTGACTGTCGAACAGGAAGAAGTCCGGTGTGCACGCCGCGCGAAACGATTTCGCCACCTCCTGCGTGTCGTCGAAGAGGTATGGAAAGGTGTACCCGACTTCGCTGGCTTCTTCGCGCATGCCGTCAGGACCGTCGTCGGGAAACGCGGTCACGTCGTTCGAATTGATCGCGATCACGGCCACTCCACGCTGCTGGCAGTCTCGTGCCAGACGGGCGAACTCACCGCGCACGTGGCGGACGTACGGACAGTGTGGACAGATGAACGCGACGAGCAGGCCATTCGATCCACAGTCGTTGGACGTGACGGCCTTTCCATTCAAATCGCGCAGTCGAAACGGCGGGAGCGTCGTCCCGAGATCCAGCATGGTTGAAGGGGTGGCTGCCATAGGATTTATCGTAGCTCAAACAGCGGCGCGCTTCGTGTGTCGCCGAAGGGCGCGGAAGGCCATCAGCATCTCCGCGTAGCTGAAGTTGGCGTTCCGGCCGCTTGGATTCGGCAGCACGAACACCAGGGAACCATTCAGGCGCTCCTCCTGCAACCCAAGCGATATGGCCCCGTCGCGATCGGGAAACATCGCACGAAACACCGTGACGCCCACAAGCGCGACAACGGCGGGGCGATAGCGCCGCACTTTCAGCCGTACACGCGTGCGACCCGCCGTGAACTCCTCGGGCCGCAGCGTATTCATGCCAGGCGTCGCTCGCGAGATGAGGTTCGTGATGCCGTACCCCCACTCGGGTAAGCGATCGTCATCGACGTACGTGACCGGCTCGGGAACGAGCCGCGCGTCGTACAACAGTTTCCAGAACCGGTTCGAGTAGCCGGCGAAATGATGACCGGTCAGCGACGAACGCACGCCGGGATTGATGCCGACAAACAGCACGCGCACGCCGGGACGGATGCGATCGCGAAGCGGAGGAAGTGGAGACTGTCCGCTCGATATAATCCGTGTCATGGCGCAATGGCTGGTAAAGGAAGAACCGGAGCACTACGGCTATGACCAGCTCGAGCGCGATCGCAAGACGATGTGGGCCGGCGTGCGCAACCCGCTCGCCCAGAAGCACCTTCGCTCGATCCGCTCTGGCGATCGCATCTTCTACTATCACACGGGCAAGGAAAAGGCCGTGGTTGCGATCGCACGCGCTTTGAGCGACGCCTACCCTGATCCGTCAGACGCCTCGGGCAAGCTGTACGTCGTCGACGTCGCTGCGGACAAGAAGCTGCCACACCCGGTGACCCTTGCGGCCATCAAGGCAGACCGTGCGTTCGCGTCGTTCCCGCTCGTCAGGATGTCGCGGCTCTCGGTGATGCCGGTCACCGACGCTGAGTGGAAAAGAATTCTCGACATGAGCAAGGCGTGAAAATACGCCTGTTCGTTCTCGTTCTCACTGGCGCTCTTGCGGCGTTCGCTTTCGCCCTACGCGCGCAGGAACTGCCGCAAGTGCTCGTGTCGCGTCAGCTCGCCCAGCTCGAGGGTCTCAGTGAGGGCGATACGGTGCGCCTGGCCACGGATGCCAAGGGCACCAACGTGCGCGAGTTTCGCATCGCCGGCATCTACGAGCCGACGCCCGACCCGGCACGCCTTGGCAACGTCCCCCGCGAAGTCCGGTTGCACCTTCCGGACCTCCTTGACCTCACGCTCCAGCCGGCAGGGGCAGAGCACGTGGATAGCATCAACGTCGCGCTGGTCGATCCCGCATCTGCGGCCGAATTCGCCCGCGACGTCAACGCGCGCACCCCGGGCGTGGTGGCGCGTCCGGCCGAGGGCGCCGCGAGCCTGGGCAGTACGTTCGTCGTTCTCGAGCGGTTCCATTTCGCCATCGCCGCCGTGACGATCGTGGCGGCGACGGTGTTCCTCCTCGCGCTCACGATCATGCTGGTCGACGAGCGCCGCGAAACCATCGGGGTGCTTCGGCTGATCGGCTTCCCGGCGCGTCGCATTCTGATGCAGGTGCTCGTCGAGGGCATTCTGATCGCAGGAGCGGGGGCCCTGTTCGGCCTGGTGCTCGCCCTTGCGTCTGAAGGGCTCATCAACCGCTTCTTCCAGTGGCGCTACGACACCGCGCTGGTGTTCGTGCGCGTCAGCCCGAACGTCGCTGCGCTCTGCGTTGCCATAGCCGTCCCGCTCGGCGCTACCGCAACCGTGATCGCGTCGTGGGCACTGCTGCGTCGAGGCGGCCTGAGGCTCGCCCGCCGATGACGGTGCTCCCTTTCGCCTGGCGAAGCCTCGTGCGTCAACCCGCGCGCTCGACGCTCGGTGTGCTTGGCGTCGCCGCGGTCGGCGCGCTGCTCTTCGACATGCTCCTCCTCTCGGAAGGCCTCGTGCTCTCGATGCGCGAACTGTTCGAGCGGATGGGCTTCGACATCAGAATCATCGCCACGGACCAGCTGCCCGGCGGCAGCCCCGACATCAAGGACGCCTCGAACCTTGCGTCAACGATTGCCGCGCTGCCATCGGTGCAATCGGCCTTGACCATCCGAACCGAGGACGCCGACTTCGAGCGCGACGCTATTTCCGCAGTAGACGGCTCGATTCTTGGTGTTGGAACGGGAGCGGCACCTCCCTGGACGATCCTGCGTGGACGCGACCCGCACGCGAAGGACGAGCTCGTTCTCAACCAATATGCGGCACGGACGCTGCGCGTCGAGCCGGGGGCGACAGTCACGGTGCAAGCGACCTGCGCTGGAGGGGCAGAAGCACCACCGTCGATCGCCTTCCAGGTCGTCGGAATCGCGGAGCTTCCGTTCGAGTCGCTCGATGAGCCGGCTGCCGGAACGACTCTCGCCAGCTTGTCCGAGGCGTGCGGCACTCCGGAGGCCGACCTGGCAGATTTCCTTGCCGTCACCTCCGTGGGCGATCCGGACGCGGCGGCGGCTGACATCGCAGCGCTGCGCCCGGACCTCCGCATATTCACTAACGAACAGGCAATCGGACAGCTTCAACAGGGCGGGTTCACATACTTCCGCCAGATCTCGACGGTACTGACGACGATTACCGTTTCGTTTGCGCTGCTCCTCATCACCGTCCTCCTCACCGTGTCGGTGAATCAGCGCCTCGGCGAAGTGGCGGCGCTACGCGCGCTCGGGTTTTCACGAAACCGCGTGGTGCTGGACGTACTCTGCGAATCGGCGCTCATCGTCGGCATCGGTGGCCTTCTATCGCTGCCGCTCGGCGCTCTTCTCGCCACGTGGCTGGACGGCATCCTCAAGAGTATGCCGGGAATTCCCGCCCAGCTGCATTTCTTCGTGTTCGAGCCCACAGCCCTTTTTATCCATGGCGGACTCCTCGTCGCCACCGCGATCATTGCCGCCCTCTACCCGATGCGCATCGTCGCCCGGCTTCCGATCGCGGCCACGCTGAGGAACGAGGTGATCTCGTGAATTGTGGCGGGTCCGCTTCGCGGAACCCGCCCCACGTACGTAGGCCTGGTGCCGCGAGCGCGAAGAACGCGACCGCGCGGACCCGGCGAACGTGAACACGAACTGAGAAGGGAGACGCGAGAAGCGTGAACGACATCGTTCTTTCGGCCGTCAACGTCGGCCGCGTCTTTCCCATGGCGGCCGGACCCGTCGTGGCCGTGCGCGACGTGACGCTCACGATCGGCCAGGGCGAACACACCGCTATCCGCGGACCGTCGGGCTGCGGCAAGTCGACGCTGCTGCACATGCTGGGCTGCGTCGACACGCCGTCCTCAGGGACGCTGACGTTCGACGGCCGAGACGTCTCGACACTCGATGACCGCGCGCGCAGCCTCCTTCGCCTGCGACACATCGGATTCGTATTTCAGCGCTTCTTCCTGCTGCCGATGCTGACGGCGGCAGAAAACGTCGAGCTGCCGCAGTCGGAAGCGGGGGTTCCAAAGCCCGAACGCCGCCGGCGCAGCCTGGAGCTGCTCGAGTACGTCGGACTTGCGGCGCGCGCCGATCATCGCCCCTCCCAGCTTTCAGGTGGCGAGATGCAGCGGGTTGCCATCGCGCGGGCGCTCGCAAACCGCCCGCGGCTGTTGCTCGCCGACGAACCAACCGGTGAGCTCGATCAGGCAACCGGCGAGCAGGTTGCCGCTCTGCTCGATCGCGTCAACGCCGACGGCACTGCCCTCGTCATCGTCACGCACGACACGACGTTGGCCGGACGCGCGAGCCGCGTGCTGACGATGAAGGACGGGCGCATCGACAGCGAGGCGGTGCAGTGATCGGAAGGCTCGCGGTGCGATCGCTCGTCGCGCATCCGGTGCGAAGCGCGGTGCTCGCGGCCGGTTTCGGCGTCGGCGTGGGCGTGATGGCGATTCTGCTGGGTGTGGCCGAAATCGTGCTCGAACAGTCGCGCGCGCCGGCGCTGGTCGGAGGCGGCGACGTGCTGGTTCGGCTCGGCCCCTACGTCCCGGGGCAGCTCGTGCTGGCGGGCTCCCTCCAATCGGATTCGATCCGGCCTCGCATCCGGGTCGCGTCGCCGTCGCACACTGAGACGCTGTTTCTCTTGCGCAGCGACCGGGCCATCCGCGTTCGAGCGCGCGGCGGAATTCCCAGCCTCGAACGGGAGCTCGGGGACCCGGAGACGGCAGCCGCGGCCACCTGGCGCGATTCGGCGGACGACACGGCGTGGACGCAGAACACGCCGGAAAAGGTACTACGGCATCTCGATCGCTTCAGCGGAATCCCCGAGGCGCCGGAGTGGGAGCAATCGTGGGCGGAATGGTTGTACTTCAACGGTCGCGCGCAAAATGCGCGTTTTTACCTGACGTTCATCGTCGGTCCGATGATCGGCGAGGACCGGCGCGACGCGAGCGTGCGCCTTCAGCTGGATCGGGGGCGCGGAATCGAGGACTTCGACGAGAACCAGCCAATTACGCACGGCGCCGCCCTGGCCGCTCCCGACCTGACGGTAGGCACCAGCTCGGTCAGGCTCGACGGCATGCGATACCGCATCCATCTCGACCTTCGTGGCGCACGTGGCCGACGCGTTGTGGGCGATCTGACCCTCGACGCCTCGCCAGGCCGCCTGTTTCCACGCGCCGAATTCACTGGCGCCCGCGGCTGGCTGACCGGCTATGTGGTGCCCGTCATGTCCGGCGCGCTCAACGGGACGCTGGAGATCGACGGCGAGCCCCTCTCGTTGGACGGGGGCGCGGGATATCACGACCACAACTGGGGATTCTGGAGGGGCATGTCGTGGCGGTGGGGACAGGTGCAGGATGACGATCTGTCCATCCTGTACGGCCGCATCTTCCCGCCACGGGAAGCTGCCGATCCCGAGCGTCTTCCTGGATTCCTGGGTGTCGTTGGCCCCGGAGGTCCGCTCGCCTATACAACCGCCGTCACGATCACGGAAGCCAACGACGCAGAGGGCCGGCCGCGCACGATTACCGTAACCGGGCGCGGGAACAATCTCGACCTCCAGTTGCGGCTCGACGTCGAGTCGATGGTGACCAGACGAGGCAGCGCGTTTGCGGCGCCAGGCGCAGCCGGGCTCGACACCCTCGCCAGCAGCCTCGACTTCTTTCAGCTTCGCGGCATGTACACGGTGACAGGACGCGCGGCCGACCGGCCGGTCCGCTTCACGGCGCCAGGAAGCGCGGAGACGTTTAGGGGCAAATAGATAAGTAGATAAGTGGAAGAGTGGAAAAGTGGAAGCGTAAGTTCAAAGTGGAGCCACGCACACTCACTTTCTACTTACTTTTCCACTTTTCCACTTATCCACTTCTTCCTCTTCTTCCACTTTTCAACGGGTCACCGCAGTCCCAGCGCGCGACGCGCGGCTATCTGGGCGCGGCGGCGCCGCCGACTCAGGGCGTCGAGCGTTTCGGAAAGAGGCAACTCTGCCTGAACGGCACGCGCCGACTCCTGGCGCCTGACCGCTTCCACGCGGAAGCATTCGAAGCACAGCGTACGCGGCCGCTCCACGAGCGGGTCGTCCGCCGTCGATCTGAAGCCGTACCTTGCTTCCCGCGCCCGGCACGACGCACACAGCGGCGCCCGCGCCTCGCGCGTCCGACGTCCGGGCGCAACGGGCGCAACGGGCGCAACGGGCGCAACGGGCGTTTGGGGCTCGTACAAGGCGAGCTGGGTGCTCATAAGGTCAGCCGTCCCCTTGCCGCCAACATCTGCCAACAGCATGCCAACAGCATAGGGAGGGGGTATGACAGACTAGGTCAATCTCATTGGCGATTGGTGATTAGTGATTGGTGGTGGGTGATTTTTTTGCACCGGGCGGGGAATTTGAGCGATCTCGACTGGCCGTACGCGTGCTGATGACGACGGGACGCTCGGAAATCGACGCGCTGTTTCAGCTCCCGCTCGGCGAGTTCACGTCCGCACGAAACACTCTCGCGACAAAGCTCAAGAATGCCGGACGTGCAGACGAGGCCGCCCGCGTAAAGGGACTAGCCAAGCCACCGGTTTCGGCGTGGGCCGTCAACCAGTTGTATTGGCGTCATCGTGGGCCGTTCGATCGGCTGATGGAGGCAGGCGATCGACTTCGGGCCGCCCAGGCATCACAGCTTCGCGGCAAGGGCGGTGAGCTGCACGAGCCGCTCGAGGCCCGGCGCGCGGCATTGTCGGAGCTCAGTCAGCACGCGACCGCTCTCCTGCGCGAGTCGGGGCACACGGCTTCTCCCGATCTGATGCGGCGTATCACGACGACGCTGGAGGCGCTGGCGACGTATGGCAGCCAGGCGTCAGCTGCGGCACACGGCCGCCTCACCGGCGACATCGACGCGCCAGGGTTCGAGGCGTTGGCAGCGCTCGTTTCACAGAAGGGCGGCCGAGCGCGAGAACACGACCGAAAGCGCGTGCTCCCGTTCGTGTCTCAGCGTGAACGAACTGCTACCCGCGAAAAGCTCGCTCCCGAGGAAAGAAAGCGGCAGGAGGAAGCCGAGCGCAAAGCGCAGCTTGCAGCGGCGACGACAGCGCTCCACGCGGCGGAACGGTCGCTCGCCGAGGCACGAAAGAGCACGGAACGCGCCGAAGCGGCGCTCAAGAAGGCGGCCGCACGCGCGAAGGACACAAAGAAAGAGCAGGATGCGTTGTCCGCGCGCCTGGAGGAGGCCACTGCCGCCGCCGATCATGCGCGGCAGGAAGCACATCGCATCGCGTCTGAGGCAGAAGACGCCGCACAGGCGGTGGCCGACGCCGAGCGCGTCCTGGGGGATGCGCGACGGACATACAAGGAATTGACGGATTGACGAATTCAAAGAGTCGGCAATCCGTAAATCCGTCAATTCGTAGATTCGTAAATTCGTAAATTCAGTCTTCCGTAATCCCCCCCACCCGCATCTCTCCCGCCCACCGGGCGGCGCCCGGGACGTCCACGCCGAACTGATCCAATATCCGCGCAACCGAGTGGTCGACGATGTCGGCGAGCGAGCGGGGATTGTTGTAGAACGCGGGGACGGGCGGCAGGATGACGGCGCCCATGCGCGAGAGCTTGAGCATGTTCTCGAGATGAATGTCGTTCAGTGGTGCCTCGCGCACGGCCAGCACCAGCTTGCGGCGTTCCTTGAGCACGACGTCGGCGGCGCGATGGATGAGACTGTCGCCGAATCCTTGCGCAATCGCGCCGAGCGTCCTGACGCTGCACGGAACGACGATCATTCCAGCCGTTGAAAACGATCCGCTAGAAATCGCCGCGCCCATGTCGGTTGGTGCGTACACCGTGTGAGCCAGCGCTTCGACCTGCTCGCGAGAGTACGGCGTTTCGTGCAGCAGGGTGCGCGCCCCCCAGCGGCTGATGACCAGGTGCGTCTCGACATCCGCCTCGCGCAGCCGTTCGAGCAGGCGAACGCCGTAGATGACTCCGGTCGCACCCGTGATTCCCACGATCACACGCATATCTCAGTTGCTGGTTGGTGGTTGGTGGTTCGTGGTTGAAAGGTCGAATTTACCAACTACCAGCCACCAACTACCAACCGGTTCTGAATGCTACCATCGAACGGATGTTCAGGCGTCAGACCAGCGGATCGGTGATCTGCACATCGTGCGGCGTCCTCGTGGGCGTGAACGACGACCGCTGTTACAACTGCGGACGCCGTAATCCGGGCCTGTGGGGATTCGCACCGGCGCTGCGCGCGCTCGGGCACGACATGGGCTTCGTGCCGTTCGTGATCGGCACCTGTGTAGTGCTCTACGCGCTGACACTCGTCATGTCGGGCGGCAACATCGGCATGCGTGGTGCGCTCTCCTTCCTGTCACCGAGCATCGAGGCAACCTTCGTCTTCGGCTCGAGCGGTGCAGTTCCCGTCTTCAGGTTTGGACGCTGGTGGACCGTACTGAGCGCCGGATGGCTGCACGGGAATGCGCTTCACATCTTCCTCAACATGATGGTGTTGCGCCAGGTCGCACCCGGAGTCGCCGATTTGTACGGGCCGGGCCGGATGATCATCATCTACACGGCTGGAGGGGTGGGTGGATTCGCTCTCAGCTCTTTTGCGGGCGAGTTCCTCCCCGCGATCTTGTTCCTTCGCGGAAGCTCATTTACGGTTGGCGCCTCGGCCTCCATCGCGGGCCTGATCGGCGCCCTCCTGTACTACGGGCATCGCAGCGGCAGCAGCATGGCCCGCAGCTATGCGACGAGCTACGTCCTAATGTTCGTGGTGATGGGCTTCCTCATGGCGGGGATCGATAACTACGCCCACGCCGGTGGCTTTGGCGGGGGCTATCTGGCGGCACGGCTGCTCGACCCCCTCAAGCCGGAACGTATCGACCACGTGGGCATCGCATTCGGCTGTCTCGCGGCATCCATCCTCTCGGTCGCCGTGTCGGTCGTGCACGCGTATTGGCCCGTGGGATGACACTGCGACGATGACTTCGGTTCGCAGCATCATCGCCGTGCTCGGCGGCATCGGCGTGATTTCCCTCGTCGCCGAGACGCTCGAGTTCACACTCGTCACGGCCGCCGCCGACGGCTCGATCGCCGACATGCCCGGTTATTTTGAGGTTCGAAATCGACCCACGATTCTCGCCGCCAAGCTCGTGTCCAACACAATGGCTGCCATCCTGGGCGGACACATAACCGCCAAGATCGCCGGCACCCGTGAGCTGCTGCACGCCGGTGTGGCCGCGTCCATCCAGACCGTTGCGCTCGTCTGGGGATTCACCATGAGCGAGTACGCCAGCTTCACGCCGGTCTGGATGCGCATCGCGCTCGTGCTGTTGACGGGGCCGGCCATGGTGACCGGCGCGTCGATTCGTGCACGCGCCGGGGCGGAATCGTGAGTAGTCTTTGGTCTTTGGTCTTTGGTCTCTGGTCTTTGGTCACACTAGAGACCAGAGACTATAGACCAGAGACTATAGAGACCCGGACCGGAGCCCTCCTATCGTCAGAGGCCAAACGTGAGAATTGCCTATCAAGGTGAACCTGGCGCCTACAGCGAAGCGGCGGCCCTGCTCTTCTCGCCGCACGCAGAAACGCTGCCGTGCAAGACGTTCGACGAGGTGTTCGACGTCGTTCTCCACAAGCGGGCGACACATGGCATCGTGCCGATGGAGAACTCTATCGGCGGAACGATTCACCGCAACTACGACCTCCTCGTCGATCACGAGATTCCGATCACCGGGGAGGTCGAGCTGGATGTCGTCCACTGCCTGCAGGCGCTGCCGGGGACGAAGATCGACGACATCAAGATTGTGTATTCGCACCAGCAGGCGCTCGCGCAGTGCGAGCGGTACCTGAAGGAGCTGGGCGTCACCGTCGA
>Ga0209640_10006798_pt1 | contig 10001 bp, 7 predicted proteins | sample RifCSP10_1_FD_184018 | JGI IMG/M metagenome (GOLD analysis project Ga0209640, IMG submission 184018) | Soil microbial communities from Rifle, Colorado - Rifle CSP2_sed 10_1 (SPAdes) (version 2) | ecosystem: Environmental > Terrestrial > Deep subsurface > Rock core/Sediment | place: Rifle... | reverse complement strand
CGCTGCGCTGCGCTGATGTCATACCAGTGGGCGCAACTCAATTGTTTTGCGACAAAACGCGTCATCAGCGGTTCTCGTTTGATCCTGCCTACAGTATAGACAAACTCGGACAACACACCGAGGGTATAGGCCTGGCCGGGCGTGATGGTTTTCGTCACCGGCGGCAGACGATAGGCGGCCAGGATATCGTTGATCAGTTCGTTCAGTACCCGCGGCTCGCCGTTGCTGATGAAATAGGCCTTGCCCGCGCAGGGGGCGCCAGCATGCAGGGCGTCCGCCGCCAGCAGCTGCGCGGCAGCAGCGTTATCGATATAAGTGGTATCGACCAGGTTTTTACCTTTAACCAGCCGCAGCCTGCCGCTGGTGGCGCGCTTCAGGATCCGGCCGATTAGATGGGGATCGCCCGGGCCCCAGATCAGATGCGGTCGCAGAGCCACGGTCGCCAGTTTAGCGCTGTTCGCGGCCAGGACTTTTTGTTCCGCGAGCATCTTGGTCCACTGGTAATGGTTGTAATAATGATCGGGGTAGGGCATGGATTCATCCACCCCGGCCTCGTCCGCGCCGGAAAAGATCACACTCGGAGAGCTGGTGTAGATGAGCCGGGGTATGCGGTTTTCCAGGCAGGCATGGATGACGGTGATCGTACCGGCCACATTGGTACGGTAATAATCCGGGTAATCGCCCCAGACCCCGGTCTTGCCGGCGGCGTGGAAGATCGCGTCACAGCCGGCGCTGGCCCGGACCAGGGTATCGATATCGTTGATGTCGCCGGTGTAACTCCTGGCCCCGGTATGATCCAGCCAGGGATAGTTGCCGCGTTGCAGGCTGCAAACGGTATCCCCGCGCGCTAAAAGTGCCCGGACAATGGCGCCGCCCAGATAACCGCCACCACCCGTCACCAGCGCCTTCATCGCAATTTCCTTTGCGCCCACAGCGCGAGCCGTTCCCGGTTGATCTTGGCGTTATGGCGGACATCCACCGGGAAGTCTTTATGAAACAGGATGTGTTTGATCGCGGTCGTATGCTCATGCTTGCCGCCGAGGTTGAGCAATTCAGATCTGATCGCCGGGTATTCGGATTTCCGGACACTGGCTTCCGGCTCGACGCACAGCACCGGCAAGCAGCCGCGGTCTGCGGGGACGCCGACCAGCGCGGTGCGCGATACTCGGGGGTGGGTATTGAAGACACCTTCGCAAGGGATGGTATACAGCGTGCCTAGTACCGTGTCGACGCGCTGACTCTTGCGGCCGCAAAACCATAACCGGCCGCGCTCGTCCAGATAACCGAGGTCGCCCATGCGGTGATAACAGCCGTGATTGCCGGCCGCGATTTTGGTCAACCGGGTCGATTCTTCCCGGTTATAGTAACTGCAGGTCACCTGCGGGCCGCGCACCACGATCTCACCGATTTCGTTTGGGGGCTGCGCCAGTTCATCCCGCCATGCTGCTATGGGCTCGTCAGTAATCGGGATGATCCGGATCTCTATCCCGTCCACGCCTTGGCCAACGCAGATACCCCGGCCCTGCGCAGTCAGTTTTCCGGTTTCGTTTAACACCTCATTACTGCCAATGCTGCTGACCGGCAGGGCTTCGGTGGCGCCATAGGGAGTATGGACCTGCGCTCCCGGAGCCAGCAATTTGACAAAGCGTTCCAGCACGGCGGGCGCAACCGGGGCGCCGGCCGACAGGACACGCCGCAGACTGGGCAGGATTATGTTATTGGCTACGCCCCATTTCCCGACCCGGTTTAACAGCGCCGGCGAGCCGAACATGCTCGTTGGCTTGCACATGCTGATGGCGTGATGGATTTGTCGGGGGTCGACACTGCCGGGGCGGGTAAAATCCATGGCCGGGATGACCGAAGTCATACCCATAACCGGCGCATATAGCGCGAACAACGGGAAGGTCGCGAGATCGACTTCCCCCGGCTGGATGTCGAAGGTTTGCTGCAGGGCGGCGACCTGGGCGGTGAAATTGCCGTGGCTGTAGACGACGCCTTTGGGCGCGCCGGTGCTGCCGCTGGTGAACAGTATGGCGGCCATGTCATCGGCATGGGTGGCGATGGCCAGGGTTGCGCGAGTAGCTATACCCCATTCCAGGAGCCGGGCCAGGTTTAAGATGTCGCCCTGGAAGGGGATGGTTTCGGTGGTGATATGGAGGCGTAATGACAAACTGGCCCAGCGCAACAATCGTCGTGCCAGGTGTGCCTTACGGTTACCGATGAAGGCCACGGGTTGCGCTTCCGCCAGACAGCGGCCGAGGTTGCGCAACCCCATGCCGGGATCGATGCCGACCAAAACGGCCCCGAGTTTGAATAAGGCAAAGGCCAGGGCGAAAAAATCCAGGCCCGGCAGGACCATCAGCACGACGCGATCACCCTTGTTGAGGCCGGCCTTGCGCAGGCCTTTGGCGATGGCGGTGCTGGTGTCGTCCAGGTACCGGTAACTGTACTGCCGGGCCGGTCGACTGACGTCCGTGCAAATCAGCGCCGCCTGGGTCGGATATGTTTCGGCATTGCGGCTGAAACGGGCGGCAATATTGATCTCAGTCATAGGCGGCGGTCAGCGAGTATGCCGGGCAAGAAATTGCTGCATCACCGGGATAACTTCGCCGGCCGCGTCTTCCAGCAGATAATGTCCGGCGTCCGCGTAGGTCTGCACTTCCGCCCGTGGGAATCGTCGCCGCCATTCGTTCAGGAACTCTGCCGTGAAGATAAAGTCGCGCAGGCCCCAGCAGAGCAGCAACGGCAGGTTTTGAAACTGTGAGATACCGCCGTCGATAGCACTAACCGCCGCATAAGAGGGATCGCCGGGGCGTAGCGGGATGTCCTGGATGAATCTTAAGACCGCCAGGCGTGCGGACCAGGAAGCATAGGGTTGCAGGTAAGCATGCGCGACGTCAGGTGGTAACGGTTGACGGGACACGCATAGGCTGACGGCGCCGCGGCAAAAGGCATTCAGGCCCTGGACCAGCAGGGGGCCCAATGGACCGCGGGCCAACTGCAGTTGCCAGGGCAGGTGTAGACCGGGCGGCAGGTGAAAGCCAGCGGTGTTCATGAGGATCAAGGCCTTGATCCGTTGTGGATGACGGCAGGCATAGCCCATGCCGATCATACCGCCCCAGTCATGCAGCAGTAGAGTAATATTGCTGACGATGCCGAGCCGTTCCAGCAGGGCGTCGAGATCATCAATGCGGTTTTCCAGGGTGTAACCGTATTGAGCCGGACCGGGCCGATCCGACAGGCCCATGCCGATGTGGTCCGGGACGATACAACGCCAGCGCTCGCGCAAGGCCAGCACCGGCTGACGGAAAAAAAACGACCAGGTCGGGTTGCCATGCACCATCACCACCGGTGGCGACGACCGCTCGCCTTCATCCAGGTAATGCAGGCGCAGACCGTTGATGGTGGCGTAGGCGGAACTGAAGGGATAGCCGGGGAAGCGCATCAGTCAAGCAGGGGGCGGGTCGCGATAATACCGGGTCGGGTCGGCGACGCCTGCCGCCCGGAACCCCGCAGCCCGGATCCGGCAGGCATCGCAGTGGCCGCAGGCGCGTCCGGCCGTATCGGGCTGATAACAGGACACGGTCGCGGCATAATCCACGCCCAGTTTAGCGCCGGCCTGGATGATCTCGGCCTTGGTAAGCTGGATCAGGGGGGTATGCAATCTGAAGTCCGCGCCCTCCACGCCCGCCTTGGTGGCCAGCCTGGCGGTCTGCGCGAAGGCTGCGATGAATTCGGGCCGGCAATCCGGGTAACCGGAATAATCCACGGCATTGACGCCGATAAAGATATCGAAGGCTTGCAAGACTTCCGCGTAAGCCAGGGCCAGGGCCAGGAAGATGGTATTACGCGCCGGCACATAGGTCGCGGGGATGCCGGTAGCCGGCTGCTCGGGTACGGCGATAGTGTTATCTGTCAGGGCGGAGCCGCCGATTTGCGTTAAATCGATAGCCAGGATCTTATGCTCCCTGACCTTGAGCGCTGCAGCGATATTGCGCGCCGCATTTAATTCAATGGCATGGCGCTGGCCATAGTTAATGCTCAAAGCATGGCAGGCATAGCCCTGGTTGCTGGCGATGGCCAGGGTGGTGGCGGAATCCAGCCCTCCGGATAACAGGACGATGGCAGTAGTGGTCATGGGCCGCATAGTAGCAGGTGAGCAGCAGGTCATTCAAAAACAGTCTTACTCTTAATGCCGGCAACCCGTTCTGGGACTGGATGCATTGCCTGCATCACATGCGCTATCATAGCCTGGCACGATGTGCGTGCAGAATTGCCAGATATATGACGCCCCTCTGATAGAAGAATAATTATGCTGAAGAAAATTGTTGTATTCCTGTCGCTGACGATTTCTCTTCTGTGCCTGGCTGAACCGGCGATAAACGCAGCCACGCCTGAAGTCAATGACAACCAGTTATTCCGCAATGAGGTCGTCCAGTATTTGCGGCAGGTTGCCGCCCATGCGGCTCTCGGCGCAGTCAAGCCGACCGGGGCAGCGCTGGATGCGCGCTGGTCCCGGGCCTATCAAACCATTGACTGGACCGTGCATATTACGGCTTACCGGCAGGGGGCCGAGATTGGACGCGGTGACGCGCATGGCCCCGGTCTGGCGGACGCCCTGCGTTCGGCGGTGGAAATTTCCTTGCTGGATGCAGCGGCCGCCATCGCCAGCAACGACGATCTGGAACAGTTACTATTCAAAGTCAGCTTCGATTATTTTCCGGCCCGAACCTTCTCGATTATCGAATATCAAGGCCAGGGGCTCGAACTGCTGGGTAACCGGGTGGCGGTCAGGCGGATAAACGCTGACATGATTAAACAACAGGTAAACGACAGCCAGCGTTACCTGCTCGATGTCATGCATCCCCAACTGCATGGCTTCTATAAAATTTATAATGCCGGCGACAACAGGCATGAATCTCACTTGCGAACCATTTATTCATCTTCCAGCCTGTATTCGCTGCTGAAACTGTATCAATTGAATCGTGACCCGGAACTGGAAAAGAACTTTCGACCCATCGCCGATTTTATTCTGGCGCGGCAAATCAAGGCTGGGGAGAATGCGGGCGGCTTCTATTATTCCATAGACCCGAAGACCCAGAAGCCTAGCTGTCTGATTGTGGTCGGCACCGCCTCCAAGTCCATTTTTACCCTGCTCGAACTGGACCGTTTTTATAAAAACGCCCCGCAGTACCTGCAGGCCGCCAGAAAAGCCGGGGACTGGCTGTTGACCATGGTCAAGGCCGATGGGCGGGTCAGTCCCACTGCCAGTTGTGCCCAGGGCGCCTGGCGCTATGAACAAAAACAATCCATGCTCTATTCCGGCCAGGTACTGGCCGCACTGTCCCGCCTGACCGCGACGACCGGCGACCGGCGTTATCTTGAGGGCGCCGGCCGTATTGCCCGTCGCTTTATCGCTGAAATCGAGAGGCAGGGATTGTTGCTGGGCGATGATTATCGCCCACCCAACTCCATCTCCTCGAGCTGGGCGCTGATGTCGCTAATCGATTATGCCAAAATCAACAGCGGGCCGGAATACCGGCAGCTGATCTCCCGGCTCGGCGCCATGCTCATCGCCAGACAAATCAACAATCCCGACGATGCCTTCAATGCCGGCCGATACCAGGATACTATATCTACCAGCGGCAATGGCTGGATCAATGAAGTCATGGGTAATTTGTATGGCTTTTGCGTGAACGAACGCATGCCTGATTGCGGGCCATACCGCCAGGCGATGATCGCTTCCAGCCGTTGGCTGTTACAGAACGCCTATACTGAGGCTAACAGTTATGAAACGAAGAACCCGGCCAAGGCGGCTGGTGGCTTCATCCGCAATTTCCGTCTGCGCTACGTGCGGACCGATGCGGTCTGTCACGGCGTCAACAGCCTTATTAGTTTGTTGCAGATAACCGGTCCGGGGGAGTCGCTGTCACTGGAGTTGCCGGAGCAGCCGCTAGCCGAAATCTTGCACATGCTTCGGGCCGGAAATAGTATTCTGGCGATTTAAGTACCCGAATGATTGCCACAGGCTCAGCTTTTCACCGCTAAAGAAAGTGGGCACAATGATGGTCGCGGATCAGGGGAGTATGAACGGGTCTATAATACCAGCCTGCATTATCTGCATTCCCACCCTCCATGGCGGTCAACTGTGATTTTGAAAATACTCCGCAGCTTGCTGCGGATACGAAGCGATGGGGTTGCCAAAGGGGAGAGACACAGATACCCCCTTTGGTCGCCAGCGCGAATTTACTTCGCGCGTCGCGAAATCTTCTGAGAGACTCGACTATGTGGCAACAACATTACTTGCCTATCGGGGATAGCCTTGGTTTGTCGGCGCTTGCCGCGGCAATTCCTATCATCGTGTTACTGGTCCTGATCGGCGTGTTGCGTAAACCCGCCTGGCTGGCGGCCTTAGCGGGCCTGGGCACGGCGGCCGTTATTGCTATCGGCGTATACGATATGCCGGTGCGGCTGGCCGTAAGCTCGACGGCGCTCGGCGCCACCTTCGGACTCTTTCCGATCTGCTGGATCGTCTTCTGGGCCGTGGTGCTGTACCGGCTTACGCTCGAGACCGGTAACTTCGAGATCATCAAGGACTCGATTGGCGGCCTGACGACGGATCGCCGCCTGCAAGCCTTGTTGATCGCCTTCGCCTTCGGCGCCTTCATCGAGGGCGCGGCCGGTTTCGGCACACCGGTCGCGGTCGCCGCCGCGATGCTTGCAGGCCTGGGCTTCTCGCCGTTCTTCGCCGCCGGTATCTGCCTGCTTGCGAATACGGCGCCGGTCGCATTCGGTTCAATCGGTATTCCAATCGTCACACTCGCGATCATCACCGGATTGCCGGAGGCGGAACTCAGCGCCTGGGCCGGCCGGCTGTGCGCGCCGGTGTCGGTGTTCATCCCCGCGTATCTGATCCTTGTCATGGGCGGCTGGCGCGGTCTCAAGGGCGTGTTGCCGGCCGCCGCCGTCTGCGGCATAAGTTTCGCATCGGTCCAGTTTCTGATCTCAAATTTCATCGGACCGCAGCTGGTTGATATCATCGCGGCAATGACCGCAATGCTCGGTCTCGTGGTGCTGTTCAAATACTGGCAGCCACAGGACAGCTTTGTGATGCAGGGAGAGACTCGTACCACCGCCGTGCAGATCAAATCGCATGGTACTGGCCGGACCTTACTGGCCTGGTCGCCGTATCTGTTTCTGGTTTTCTTTGTCCTGGTCTGGGGTTACCCGCGTTCGGCAGCAGTTTTGAATGCCGTCAGCCTGCCGATAGCATGGCCCGGGCTGCATAACCAGATCGAACGTATGCCGCCGATAGTGGCGGCGGCGGCGCCGTATACCGCGGTCTTCAATTTCAATTGGCTGTCTGCTTCCGGCACTGCCTGCGCGTTGGCCACCATTGCGACCGCGCTGGTACTGCGCGTGTCCGTGCGGATGTATCTGGGGATCCTCGTCAAGGTTGCCAGGCAGTTGTCGTTCTCGATCCTGACGATTGCCTGCGTGCTCGGCCTGGCTTTTCTCATGAATTACAGCGGCGCGACGGTGACACTTGGGCTGGCGTTTGCCGCCACCGGCGCACTATTTCCTTTCTTCAGCGCCCTGCTCGGCTGGCTCGGCGTGTTCCTGACCGGCAGCGATACCTCTTCGAATACCCTCTTCGGCAACCTGCAAGTCGTCGCCGCGACGCGGCTCGGCTTCGAGCCGGCGATCCTGGCCGCTGCCAACTCCGCCGGCGGCGTCATGGGTAAGATGATCAGTCTGCAAAATATCGCGGTTGCAGTGGCCGCGACCGGGATGGCGCGTGCCGAGGAAGGCAAACTGTTCCGCTTCACCTGCAAGCACAGCCTGTTCCTCGCCTGCGTGCTCGGCGGCATCACCTCGATCTATGCTTATCTGTACTGATAGCAGGAGCTGGATAACAACATTAAACTGATGTGTAACGCGCTGTCTGCCCTTTATCTCCCTGGCACATCACCCCATAAATATTTATGCAGCTGGATCTGCAGGCGCACTGGGAGGCGATCGGCCAGGATCCAGTCGGCCAGTTGCCGGGCCGGCAATTGTTCATGGCTGCTGGAGAACAGGACCTGACAGCGCTCATTGAGCCGATATTCCGCCAGTTTGTTCTTGCTCCAGTCATAATCCGCGCGATCGCAGATGACGAATTTGATTTCATCCCGCGGGCTCAGGAAATCCAGATTTTCGTAACGATTCTTTGCCGTCTCGCCGGAGCCGGGGGTTTTCAGGTCGAGGATTTTAACCACCCGCTCGTCAACCGCTGACACGCCGATAGCACCACTGGTTTCCAGCGACACCTGGTAACCTTCATCACACAACAGGTTCAACAGTTCCGGGCAGTCCTTTTGCGCCAGGGGCTCGCCACCCGTCACCGTAACGTGCCGGGTACGGTAGCCGCTGATGGTCTGCAGGATATCGACGATGCACATTTTCTCGCCGGCAGTGAAGGCGTAGGCGGTATCGCAATACTGGCAGCGCAACGGGCAACCGGTCAGGCGGACGAAAACCGTCGGCAGGCCGCTCAAGGAGGATTCGCCCTGAATTGAGAGAAAGATTTCATTCACGATCAGAGTTCGTACCAGGACCTCGTCACGGACCATTTTTGTCAGTACAGCGGTTTTCATGCCCGACCCGCTAGTTTTGGGGGACGGCGGTCTGCTGCTCAGTCAGGGCAATCGACTTAAGCCGTTCCTCAGCCAGGCGGCTGGCGGTTTCACCGGGGTATTGACGGGTCAGAGCCTGGAGATATTTCCTGGCTTCGTCGACCCGGCCGAGTTCGTGATAACAGTAACCGATTTTCAGCAGGGCGTGCGTGTATTTCTGGCTGTGCGGAAAATTAACCACCAGCTTATTGTACTCCTGCAGCGCCTGCTCGAACTGACGCATCACATAATTGGCTTCGCCCAGCCAGTACTGCGCATTATCGGAATAGTTACCGGTCGGATATTTATTCAAAAAGGCGGTGAAGCCCTGGATGGCCAGTTCATATTGCGACGACTTCAATTGGTTAAAAGCCTGATCATATTCCGCCTGCATCTGCATCGGATCAATACCGGTTGCCGTGCCCGGCTCCGGGCTGCCGGTTACTGGAGCCGGACCGGCTGGTGTCTCAACCACGGCAGGCTGGGTCGTTGTTAGTTGTGGTTCCGAACCGATGGTGGACAGGCTGTCGGTGGCGGTGTCAGTGGATGGTTGGGTTGCAGGCGTTGCGGGCAACATCTGGATATTCAAAGTGGTCTCGGCGGACGGCGCCACACCCTGGTCTGAAGCTTCATATGTCGGCGCCAGGGTTTGCAATGGGGGACTGCCGGTATCACCCGGGTCCGTCGTCATGGTCAGATCCGTGGCCGTGGTCGGCTCCATGCCCTGCAGGCGCTGATCAAGATCGGTATACAGGGTGCGCTGCCGCTTGTTCAGTTCCTCGATATCGTGTTTCTGGACCTCCAGTTCACCGCGCAACTGGCTGAGTTCCACCTGTATGCTTTCCAGTTGTTGCAGCATGTCCAGCAGCCCCTGGTTTTGCAACTGCTGTTCGATCCTGGCCAGTCTCTGGGAGATGTCCGCCGGTGTTGCCCGGACGACCGGCGCCTGAGCCTGCACGACGGCAACGCTGACGATCGACAGCAGAATTGCCGCAACATGGAATTTCAACCTGTATGCCTTCACGATATCGCTCCTCGCCGTTGGTTGCCTGCGGTATAAAGTGTGCTGCGTTAAAAATAACCCGAAGCTGTGTGGCTACCGGCCGGCGTGCGCTGGAACAGTGTTAATAAATAATTTCGACGCGCCGGTTCAGGCCCCAGGATGACTCGTCATGCCCGGCCGAGATTGGGCGCTCCTCGCCATAACTGACGGTTCTGATTTGGGAGGTTGAGACGCCCAGGACCGAAAATTGCTGCTCGACCGCCATCGACCGGCGCTCACCCAGTGCCAGATTGTATTCCCGTGAACCGCGCTCATCGGCATGCCCCTCGAGGGTGACCGTT
>Ga0209640_10006797_pt1 | contig 10001 bp, 9 predicted proteins | sample RifCSP10_1_FD_184018 | JGI IMG/M metagenome (GOLD analysis project Ga0209640, IMG submission 184018) | Soil microbial communities from Rifle, Colorado - Rifle CSP2_sed 10_1 (SPAdes) (version 2) | ecosystem: Environmental > Terrestrial > Deep subsurface > Rock core/Sediment | place: Rifle... | reverse complement strand
GCGCCACCATCTGGGCGTCGACCACATCATGTTCGCCACCGACTTCCCGCACATCGAGTGCGACTGGCCGAACACGCGCCCGTTCGCCGAGCGGCTGCTCGCGGATGTGCCGGCGGACGAGGCGTTCCGGATCGCGAGCGGCAACGTGCTGGACTTCTTCCACCTGCGTGACACCCCGGTCGGCCGGAAGGCGCTGGCCGCGATGCCACGACTGGAGGTATAGACGATGGGCAGGGCGGTGACCGTGCAGTGGGTGAAGGGCATGAAGATCGAGGGGACGGTGGGCCCGCACCGGCTGGTGATGGACGCGCCGGCGGAGGCGGGAGGTGGCGACGAGGCGCCCTCGCCCGCCGAGCTGCTCCTGGGCGCCATCGGCGCCTGACGCATCTCCAACGTTCGGCGGTTCGCCGAGCGCCAGCAGTGGGTGCTGCGCGGTCTCCAGGCCCGCCTCACCGCGACGGAGTCTCAGGGGCAGATCACCGGCGTCGAGGGCGAGCTGCTGGTGGAGGGCACCTTCGACGACGCCCAGCTCGCCCGGCTCCAGGAGGCGGCCGAGGGCTGCCGGATCAGCCGCGCGATGAAGGTCCCGGTCGAGGTGCCCGTGCGCCGGGCGCGCGGCAGCGGCTAGCCGGCCGGCGTCGCCAAGAAGGGCCGCTGCTAGACTCGATCACCCTCTCCCCCGTGAGGGGGAGAGGGCAGGGTGAGGGGGCGGCGTTATTGCCCGGGTAGCGTGAACGTGAAGCTGGACCCGCGCCCTGGTTCGCTCTCCACCCAGATCCGGCCGCCGTGTAGCTCGACGAACTTCTTCGCGAGGGTCAGGCCGAGGCCGGTGCCTTCCCGCTTGCGCTCGTCGCTGCCGACCTGACGGAATTCCTCGAAGATGGCCGCCCGGTCCTCGGGGGCGATGCCGATGCCGGTGTCGGTGACGGAGATTTCCACCCGGCCGTCGCGCTGACCGGCCCTCACGGTGATCCGGCCGCCCTCCGGAGTGAACTTGACCGCGTTCGAGAGCAGGTTGAGCAGGACCTGCTTGATCTTGCGCTCGTCTCCGACGAGCTCACCCAGCCGCGGGTCCAGGTCGAGGTGCAGGGCGATGCCGTGCCGAGCGGCGCGCTCCCTGACCAAGGTGACGGCATTCTCCACCGCGCTCGGCAGATGGAACGGGGCCGGCGCCAGCTCCATGCGGCCGGCCTCGATCTTGGAGAGGTCGAGGATGTCGTTGATGAGCGACAGGAGGTGCTGGCCGGAGGCGTAGATGTCCTTGAGGTACTCGTCCTGCTTGGGGTTGAGCTCGCCGAACATGCGCTGGAGCAGCACCTCGGAGAAGCCGATGACGGCGTTGAGCGGGGTGCGCAGCTCGTGGGACATGTTGGCGAGGAACTCGGACTTGTGGCGGCTGGCCGCTTCCAGCTGCGCGCTCTTGTCCGCGATCTCGCGGAAGAGCCGGGCGTTCTGGATGGCCAGGGCGGACTGGGTCGCGAAGGTGCGGAGCAGCTCGATGGTCTCAGCCGGGAACTCGCCGGGGTGATTGCGCGACACCACGAGGCAGCCGATGATCCGTCCCTCGCGGACCATCGGCACGGCGAGGATGGCCCGGATCCCGGACTCGATCAGGTTCTCCCGTAGCCGGCTCTCGTAAGCGCCCGGAGCGGTGATGTCCGGCACCTGAACCGGCTCCAGGGTGATGGCGGTCCGCCCGAGGGCGCCTTCTCCCTTCCGGACCCGGATGTTGCGTCGTGCCTCCGCGAGGGCGCCGCCGGCCTCGGTGGCCACCCGATGGACGAACTCCTGCGCCTCCTCGTCGTACTCGAACACCACCCCGCCGTCGAGCCCTGAGAGCTGGACGGCTCGCGAGACGATGGTGGTCAGGACCGTACCGAGATCGAGGGTGGAGCTGACCGCGCGGCCGACCTCGCCGAGGGCTGTGAGCTGCTCGACCGAGCGCGTCAGATCCGCCGTCCGCGCCTGCAGCTCCTTGAGCAGGCGCGCGTTCTCAATGGCGATGACGGCCTGGTCGGCGAAGGTCTTCAAGAGCTTCACTTCCCCGTCCGAGAACCGGCCGGGCGCCCGGCGGGTCACGAGGATGGCGCCGAAGGCCTCGCCCTCGCGCAGCATCGGCACCGCGACGATGCTCCGGAAGCCGAGTGTGCGTCCCACCTGCCGTACGAGCTCGGTCACCGGCACGTCCTCGACGTCCGGCACGTGCACGACCGAGCGGGTGAGGATCACCATGCCGGGCACGCTCTCCATGTCCAGGGGGCGAGGGTACCGCGCGCGGGCGGCGGCCAGCGCTTCCGGCGAACCTCCGTAGTTTGCCGGGTGGTGCAGCATGCGACCGTCACTCAGGAAGACCGCCGCGGTGGCCGCCTGGCAGAGCCGCGCCGCGCTCCGTACGATCGTGTCGAACACCGGCTGCACGTCCGTCTGCGCGCGCGCGATGGTGCGCAGGATCTCGCCCGTCGCGGTTTGCTGCTCGAGGGTCTCGGTCACTGCCCGGTTCTTCTGCTGCAGCTCGGTGAACAACCGCACGTTCTCGATGGCGATGACCGCCTGATCCGCGAAGGTCCGGAGCAGCGCGATCTGCTGCTCGGGGAACGGGCGCACTTCCAGCCGGAACGCGCAGATGACCCCGATTGGCAGCCCCTCGCGCAGCAAGGGCACGGCAAGCATGGTCCGGTGCCCGAAGCGCCGCGCGAGCTCCCGGCCGACCGGATATTCCTCTTCCGGCTCGGCGGCGAAATCGTGGATGTGGATGGTGGTCCGGTCGACCACGGCACGCGTCGCGGCCGAACCTCGGGTCAGGTGAATCGTGAAATCAGACGGGATTGACAGGGACAGAGGGCCGACGCCGGCGGCGATTCGCACGTCGTCGCCGTCGACGAGCAGCATCGCGACGTCGTTCGCCTCGCAGAGGCGGGCGGCGCTCGCGACGACCGCGTCGAACACCGGCCCGACCTCGGTCGGAGACCGGGAGATGACGCCGAGGATCTCGCTCGTCGCCGTCTCTCGCTCGAGGCTCTCGGCAAGACGCCTCTCCAGATCACGACGACTCCGAGATTCGGAGTTCTGCGATTTCCGGGCGGGCGCCCGGCGGTCTTCGACCTTCGCTCTAGCGCGGGCGGCACGGCGACGCATCGACCTCTCCTTGTCTCTGACGGCACAGCAACCGACGACAGGCTAGGTGAACGCACCCGCCTTCGCAAGTGGAAGGGGTCGGCGCGCGGCGCCCGTGAGCCGCGCGCGGTGAGCGACCGGGCTCAGCGCGGTGCCCGCGCGAACCGCCCGGGCGCGAAGGCCTCGAGGGCGAGCCCGCTCTTGCCGGTCAGGATGAGATCGGCCACCGCGCGAGCCATGGCGGGACCGAGCAGGATGCCCTTGCGGCCGGCGCCGGTTGCCACGTAGACGCGGTCGAGGCCCGGCACACGACCGAGCAGCAGGAGGCCGTCGGCGGCCACCGGACGCAGGCAGGCCGTCTGGTGGACGACCTGGGCGTCCGCCATCGCGGGCAGCATCTTCACCAGCGCGGCGCCGACCTCGTCGCGCGCCTCGCGCGTCGTCTCCTCGTCGAAGCCGGCCTCCTCCTCGGTCGTGCCCGCCCACAGGAGGCCGTCGGGCTTGGTGGTGGCGTAGTTGTGGCCCCAGCCGACCGAGCAGGCGACCGGCGGCCCGGGCGCCCGCAGGCGCAGGATCTGGCCCTTGAGGGGCCGCACCTCGATCGGCAGGTCGAGCCACGGCGCGGCCTCCGCGCTCCAGGGGCCGAGGGCCAGCACCACCGTGTCGCAGGCGATCTCGTCGCGCTCGAGGACCACGTGAGTGACCGCTCCGCCGCGCCGCCTCAGGCCGGTGACCCGCCCGTGGCGGAGGCTCGCCCCCAGGCGCTCGGCGGCGCGGGTCAGGGCCAGCACGAGGCGATAGGGCTCGACGTCGGCGGTGCCCTCGATCGAGAGCGCGCCGAGGGCCTCGTCCGAGATCCGCGGCTCCACGCGTCGGGCCGCCGTGGCGTCCAGCCAGCCCACCGTGTAGCCGGGCTGCTGCTGCCGCCAGGCCAGGCCGGCCTGGAGCCGTCGCGCCTCCGTCTCGGTGAACGCCAGGGCCAGCGACGGGCGCATCCGGAAGTCAATGCCGATCCCGGTCTCCGCGACGACGCTCTCGGCCAGCTCACGATGCAGCCGCATCCCCTCCTGGGCGACCTGGGCCAGGGGCCCGGGGATGCCGGCGCCGGTGAGCGGGCTCAGCCCGCCGTAGGCGAAGCCCGAGGCGTGGCTGCCGATGGCGTCGCGCTCGACCACGATGGCGGGGACGCCCGCCTTCGCCAGGTAGTAGGCGGCCGCCATCCCCACGATGCCGCCGCCCACGATCACGACGCCGCTCGGAGCCATGGCCGGTCGCGGGCTCCCGCTCAGATCACGCCCTCGGCGCGCCAGCGCTCGAGGTCCTCGCGCGAGTGGCCCAGCAGGCCCATGAAAATCTCCGTCTCTGAGAGCTGGAGGCGCACCACCTCCGCCTTGGGGCGCGGGCCGGTCCATGCCTGGATGATGGCCGCGATCTCGTCCCGGCGGTCGCGCCGGGCCGGCGCAGTGGCGAACCCGGGGGCACGCGTCAGGTCGTCCGCCGCAAAGCGTCGGCGATTGAGCAACGGGGAATGCGCCTGGTGCCGCCCCATCTGCCTATTCTCGCCCATTGTGTCGTCTCGCGCTCAGAGCGATCCCTGCGGCTCCGGACCCAGCGGCATGCGGCCAACCCGGCTCCGGCGTCCCCGGAGCCAGCGTCCGTGCTCGCCTCCACGAGCAGGCCTGTTGCCCGCGCGGCACCTTTGCTAGACTCTCTCGCCGGAGTCCCGTGTCGCAGTCAGGAGGCTCGGTGAGCCCGACTCGTCCGTCCCAACCGCCATCGCCTCGCCCCGGATTCACAAGTCGTCGGCTACTCGCCCTGGCTCTGGGGCCGCGTCGCGATGTGGCACGCCTGCTCGTTCGTGGAGCGGCTTGATGGGCGGAGAGCGCGTCTAACGTATGCGCGATGCCATCCGGGTGCTGCTTCTTGGAACCGGCCAGATGGGGGCCGGAGTCGCCCGTCTCGCCCTCGAAAAACGCGGCCTCGAGCTGGTGGGCGCGTACGGGCGCAGGAGGGATCGCGTCGGGATCGATCTGGGGCGCGCGATCGGGCTCGGCCGAGACCTGGGCATCGCGCTCGGGGCTGATCTCGGCGTTGAGGTCGGACGCAGCCGACCGCACGTCGCCATCCAGACCACATGCTCGAGGCTTGCGGACGCGAGAGCGGAGATCGCGATCCTGGTCCGACACGGCGTCCACGTCATCTCCATCGCCGAGGAGATGGCGTACCCCGCCGCCACGTCGCCGGCGGCCGCCACGGACCTCCATCGGCTCGCGACCGAGCATGGGGTGGCGGTGCTCGGCACCGGGGTCAACCCCGGGTTCGTGCTCGATCTGCTGGTCATCGCGCTGACCGGCGTATGCGCCGACGTCCGGTCGATCGCCGCCACGCGCGTCAACGATCTGTCGCCCTACGGCCCATCGGTCCTCGCGGCCCAGGGCGTGGGGCTCACCCCGGAGGCGTTTCGCACGGCGCGGGAAGACGGCAGCGTCGTCGGCCACGTCGGGTTCCCGCAGTCGATCCGCATGATCGCCGACACTCTCGGCTGGGAGACCGAGCGGATCGAGGAGCGGCGCGAGGCCATCGTCTCGAAGGTTCGGCGCGAGACGCCCTTCGTGACCGTCGAGCCGGGGCACGTCGCCGGATGCCTGCACACCGCGGTGGCGTACCGCGCGGGCGAACCGGTGATCACGATGATCCATCCGCAGCAGATTCACCCGCACCTCGAAGGGGTCGAGACGGGCGACACGATCGAGATCACCGGAACGCCCAACGTGCGCCTGGCCGGAAGCCCCGAGATCCCGGGCGGTGTCGCCACCATCGCCCTGGCGGTGAACATGATCCCGCGCGTGCTGAGCGCCCCGCCCGGGCTCCACTCCATGGCGGACCTGCCCGTGCCGGCGGCCATCCTGGGTGACGCGCGGCGGCTCGCTCACACGAGGCCGCGGGAGTCCGCCGGTGGCTGAGCGGATCGCGGCCGGAACCTGGGTCGAGATTCACCGCGTCGTGCTGCGCCCCGGCGAGCGGGCGCCGAGCGTCCCGGCGGACACCCGCGAGGTCCCCCTCGAGATGCGCGTGAAGGGCTTCCTCGCCGAAGCCGCCGCGCCGGGCGAGGAGGCCGAGATCGTCACGCCGGCCGGACGCCGCCTGCGCGGGACCCTCACCGAAGCGAACCCCGCCTACACGCACGGCTTCGGTCCACCGATCCCGGAGCTCTCGACCATCGGGCGGGAGGTGCGCAACCTCCTGGCCGGGCCGCGAGGGGCGCCATGACGGGGGGGAGCTACGAGGCGATCATGGCGCAGCGGGGCGAGATCATGCGGGAGTCGCTCGGGCTCGACTACGCGCGCTACGTGACGGGGGCGCTGGCCTTCGACTACGAGCGACTCCTGGCCGATACCGGCTACGACGTCGACACCGCGCGGGCGGTGCAAGGCCGGACCGCGGTCGGCAACACCCCGCTGGTCGAGCTGCACAACATCACGGCCCTGGTCCGGAGCATCGCGAGCCCGGGCCGGGGCGCGCGGATCTTCGTCAAGGACGAGGCGGCGAACCCGTCCGGATCGTTCAAGGACCGGCGGGCCTCCCTCTCCGTGCACGAGGCGAAGCAGCGGGGATACGCCGGCGTCGTCGCGGCGACGAGCGGCAACTACGGCGCCGCGGTGGCCTCCCAGGCGGCCCGGGCGGGGCTGCGGTGCATCGTGGTGCAGGAAGCCTTCGACAGCCGCGGCGTGGCCCAGCCGGAGATCGCTGAGAAGACGCGCGCGTGCGAGGCGTACGGCGCCGAGGTGATGCGGCTGTCGGTCGGCCCGGAGCTCTTCTACGTCTTCCTGCGCACGCTCAAGGATTCCGGCTACTTCAACGCCTCGCTCTACACGCCGTACTCGGTCCTGGGGATCGAGACGCTCGGCCGCGAGCTCGCGCTCCAGGCGCGGGAGCAGACGGGGCGGGACCCCGACGTCGTCATCGCCACGCATGCCGGCGGCGGCAACGTGACGGGCACCGCCCGGGGCCTGCGACAGGCCGGCGCCGCCCACACCGTGCTGGTGGCGGCGAGCGTCGATCTCGCGGGGCTGCACATGGCGTCCGATCGCGACTTCAACCGCAAGTCCTTCACCACCGGGCACACCGGCTTCTCGGTGCCCTTCACGGTCTGGCCCGACCGCGCCGACGTGCCGCGCAGTGCCGCGCGGCCCCTGCGCTACATGGATCGCTTCGTCACCGTCACCCAGGGCGAGGTGTTCTACGCGACCCAGGTGCTCGCGGAGCTGGAGGGGCTCGAGCGCGGGCCGGCCGGCAACACGTCGCTGGCCGCCGCGGTCGCCATCGCCCGGGAGCTGGAGGACGAGCAGATCGTCGTCGTGCAGGAGACCGAGTACACCGGCGCGGGCAAGCATCCGATCGCCCAGCTGAACCTCGCCAAGCGCCTCGGCATCGAGGTACGGCGCGGGGATCCGCGCGACGGCGAGCCCGGCCGGCGGATCGTGATCCCGGAGCATCCGGCGCAGATCGCCGTCGTGGACGTCGATCTGCCGCGTCTGCGCCGCCTGTACTTGCAGCACGCGGTCGAAGCGCTGCCCGCGGGGGCGAAGCCGAGCGACGTGGATCTCGAGTTCCTCGCCGCCGACACCCGCAGTACCCGAACCTACGTAGAGGAGACCCTCCATGAGCTCGGTGGAAAGGCCGGATGACTTCGCGTCGCGCCGCGCGCGACTGGCGGCGATGACGGACGACGAGCTGCGCGCCCACTTCTGGACGCTCGCGGAGCGGATCGTGACGCCCCTGATCGACGAGGCCCGCACGCACACGACGCCGTCCATCGAGCGCTCGGTGCTGCTGCGGATGGGGTTCTCGAGCGTCGAGGCGGGCGCGCTCGTGAAGCGCCTCCTGGAGCGGCGGCTGCTCGGGCACGGCGCCGGCCGGCTCGTTCTCGAGCTGGCCAAGCGCCGGGGCACCTCGGTCCGCGACGCGGGCACCGCGCTGCTGGAGGGGCGGGGCTGGGAGGAGCTGGGTCGATGAAGCTGTCGCCGAATGAGCCGCTGAATCTCCGGGAGGTCCTCGCGGATCTCGACCGCTACCGACCGCGGCGCAAGGGCTGGGTGTGGCGCCGGAGGATCGACAACCAGCGGATCGGTCCCTTCGTGTTCGCGGACACCTCGGAGTCCCTCGCGCGGTCCGTGCCGCTGCCGACCGCGCACGCCTTCGGGGACATCGATCCCCAGTGCGACGCTATCATCACCACCGAGGTCGCCTCCGGGCGCTTCGAGGACGATCTGCGTCGCATGCGCATGGCGGCCTGGCATGGCGCGGACCACATCATGGTCATCCGCACCACCGGCCAGTCGCACATCGACGGGCTGATCGAGGGCACCCCCGAGGGCGTCGGCGGCATCCCGATCACGCGCAAGCAGGTGCGGGCGACGCGCAAGGCGCTCGACGCCATCGAGGACGAGGTCGGGCGGCCGATCAATTTCCACTCGTACGTGAGCGGGGTCGCCGGCCCGGAGATCGCGGTGCTGTTCGCGGAGGAAGGCGTCAACGGCGCGCACCAGGATCCCCAGTACAACGTGCTCTACCGCGGGATCAACATGCACCGCTCCTTCGTGGATGCCGCGGAGGCGAAGCGGATCATGGCCGACGCGGGCATGCTGCAGCTCGACGGCGCGCACAACGCCAACGCCACCGCCAAGGAGGCCTGGAAGATCACGCCCGAGCTCTTCGTGCAGCACGCCATCAACACCGCCTACTCCCGGGCGGCCGGCGTCCCCGCCGGGCTGATCGGCCTCTCCACCGTGCCGCCGACCGCGCCCCCGGCGCCGAAGCTGCGGCTCGACCTCCCCTACGCGGTCGCGCTCCGCGACATGTTCCGCGGCTACCGGTTCCGCGCCCAGCAGAACACGCGCTACGTGGAGGCCGACATGCTGGGGGCCACCGTCACGCACGTGCTGGACACGCTGATCTCGCGCCTCGCCGGCGCGGACGTCCAGAGCACGATCACGCCCGACGAGGGCCGCAACTGCCCGTGGCACTACAACAACGTCGCCGGCGTGAACACGGCGCGCCAGACCTTGATGGGCGCCGACGGCCTCATGGGGCTGATCGAGCTCAGGCGGGAGGGGCCCCTGCGCGAGCAGGTCCGCGAGCTCCAGGAGCGCGCGGTGCTGTTCCTGGAGGAGATCCTGGAAGGCGGCGGCTACTACGCCGCGGTCGCGGGCGGGCAGTTCGTGGACTCGGGCTACTTCCCGGGGCGCGCGGGGGACGGCATCGTCCGCGATCCCCACGGGGGCGACGGCGCCGGCAGCGTGATCGCCCGCGCGCCCGACTACGGCGCGCCCGTCTGCAGTCACTTCGGCGACAACGTGTACGCGCGGGGGCAGGGGAAGCCGTGCGACGGCTACGGCGGGTGCACGCTGTGCGACCGGTCGAAGATCCAGTACATCGACGAGATCGATCCCGAGGACACCGTCGACCGGCGCCTGGTGGGGCCGCTGGCCGAGCGCGCCGCCGGCGTGCTCCGTCCCGAGGTCGAAAAGCATGGGGACGGCGTCGTGTGCGTGACCGTGTTCGTGCCCGCGAGCCCCCGCGTGGCCGAGGCGGCCGCGCTGGAGATGGCCAGGCGCATGGGGCTCGAGAAGCCCGAGGTCATCAGCCGACGACTCCTGCACCCGGCGGAGGGCAGCGTCTTCGAGATCAGGGGGGTGCTCGACGTCGCGATCCGGATCGCGGACCTGCGGCTTCCGCCCGGTGAGGCGCCGCTGCCGGACGAGGAGATCGAGGCCTGGGTGCGGCCGCGCGGGATCCACGTCGTCGCCGCGACCGTCGGGGAGGACGAGCACTCGGTGGGCCTGCACGAGATCCTCGACCTCAAGCACGGGGGCATCGAGAAGTAC
>Ga0209640_10006796_pt1 | contig 10001 bp, 10 predicted proteins | sample RifCSP10_1_FD_184018 | JGI IMG/M metagenome (GOLD analysis project Ga0209640, IMG submission 184018) | Soil microbial communities from Rifle, Colorado - Rifle CSP2_sed 10_1 (SPAdes) (version 2) | ecosystem: Environmental > Terrestrial > Deep subsurface > Rock core/Sediment | place: Rifle... | reverse complement strand
TCGCCGGTCCCAGTGTCGACGCCAGGCCCACGTAGATGAGCGCCGGGGCCACCATGCCTCCGACGGCGGCGGCCAGAGGCGAGAACGCACGACGCGGAGATGCGAGCGGCCCTCCCGGCAGCGTCGCCTCGAATACCTCCTTCGCGGCGAGTGCGAAGAAGAACACCATGCCGACGTCATTGACCCAGAAGTGCAACGGGTGCGCGACGGCGTCGTAGCTGGCGAGATCCAGGTTCGCCCACGCGACCGCGGCGATGGTTCCCACGACGAGCAGGAGTGAGTTGTCGAGTACAACCGAGGCGAGCTTCGACCGACCGTGTGTCATCGTTTGTCAGCGCCGGATTCGGTTCGCTCTCTCGTCGCCGCGTCACGGGCTTTGAGCGCCCCGAGCAGCAAGAGCATCAGGCCAACGAGCAGAAGGACATGGACGAGAGTTCCCCCGTCGTAGAGGCCGACGACTCCAAGCAACCAGGCAATCAGGAGCAGGAGCGCAGCCTTCAGAAGCACAACGCCTCCTTGGGCAACGGCGCTGTTGAGCTGTCGTAGTTGAGAGGTGACGCTGAGACACACCAGGACAGAACGCAGGCCGCCGGAACCGGGAGACCGAGGGCGATGAAGAAGGAGACGCTGAGGGAGCAAGCCAAGCGGAACCTCCCGATCTTGCGATCGCGAGGATGGCGGCCCGACCATCCAGCATCCTGCAGCGGACCCTGGCTGCACCCGCCAGCTATCTTACTGCGGCATTCGTCGCGCGCCGTCAGGGCTGCACGAGGCGGGCACTCGTCGGCTGTTCCCGTACGTAAGTGTCCCCGGTCGGCCGCAGCAAGTTGAGACGGCGGTACAATTCTTCCTCGTCGTAGGACTCCTCGTGTCCATCGATCGGCAGAAGGGCACCGTCACTCGAGCGCCACCGCCGAATGAAGTAACTGCCGTCGTTCCTGCGATCGGCAACGATGTCACCATCTCGCATGACGCTATCGTATCGTGCTCGCTGTGCGCCGCGCCTTCCAGCGCCCATGCGATCTCCACCCGCGTCGCGCCCACGCCTGCGAAGGACATGCGAGGACGTCACGTTCGCGAGGCTCGCCGTGCCGCTTGATCGCCGATCACGCGGCCGCAATGCTGCAGGCTCCCTGACATGGACCCATTTTGGCCATCTGAATGGTCCCAGATATGGTCGTGTGCGGAGCGCAGCAAAAGGCGGGAGGTTTCGCGGACCAAGAACAGTCGAAAATCGAGTCTCGACACCGCTCCCATCAACAACTTGCAAGCGCTCGAGCGTGTCGCTCTGCGTACGAAAAATAGCGGCTCGACACTTGGGACTAACGTGGGACCAAAACCGCCCAAAACACCGGGTAAAAGGGGGGAGTAGGGCCGACCAGCAAGCAAAGCGAGTCAACAAGTTAGCGTCTCCGGCCCTGTCTGCAAAACCTCCATCTTGCCGTGCTGTACGCGAATTGAGTTCTCGGTTGTTCTGTTGGAATTGTTCAGCGAACTGCGGCGACAAATTGTCGTATCTGTTGGCGTCGTTGCCGCATAGTCAACCATGCGGCGGCGTTGGGGCTTGCTGAGTCTTGACGTAGCTGCGGCCGAAGGCCTTAACCTCTCCGGCGTCTTGTGGCCGCAGGCGCGGGAACCGGACGTCCTTCACGCTGCGATTGCCGTCGATGGCGATCGATGCACGTTGAGCCACTTCGATGAGCCAGGGTCGAAAGTCGTCAACGCCGATTTTTGTCGGCCTTTCGCGGGCCGTCGGCCCCGGGTCAACCAGCTGCGGAGATCGTCCGGTGCGGTGACCCACCGCAGACGTTTATCTTCGCGCCACCCCGAATGACACGGGCGAAGGGTCTCGTTCGATCTGAGAGCTCTCGCAACCGTTGATTCCAGCTGAATCGGAACCTGTGAGGCCTCGTTCTCGAGGCTGCGCTTATACTGGAAGGGCTCGCCCTGCGCCGGCAGCGGGCCCGCGTGCCCGTAAGTGATCGCGGCACACTTGGAGGTCTTACACAATTCGCGATCTTCCACCCGGGTGGGCGGGCCGCAACTTGTTGATTCAAAATGGAGAGATGGCCGAGTGGTCTATGGCGCACGCTTGGAAAGCGATTTTGGCGAGCCTTACCAAGCGATACCGAAACACCTCGTTGCGCAATTGGTTCAGCAACTTGCCGCTACAAGATGCTCGTTGATGTAACTCCGTAAACGCCGGTGTTCGTCGCCGGTTTCTAGCCCTCCTTACACAGTTCTTACACATTTCCAGTTTCAGTTAGCGATTTCGATAGATTTCGATAGAGGGTTCTCCCGAGAAAGCGCCGGGTGCGCCTCCTAACCCCCTGTCAGCTGCTGGCCGGCTCACGCAGCATGATCAGCATCATTCGCGACAGTTCCGTCGCGCGAACGGCATGCGGGACATTGGCGGGCATCAGCACGATCGACTGCGGTGTTGTGCGGACCTCACGACCGCCAATCGTGAGCACAAGGGCGCCCGACAGGGTCAGGACGAGCGCGTCAAAAGGCGCGGTGTGCTCTGACAGTTCCTCACCTGCATCGAAGGCAAAGAGCGTGATGTTGCCCGCGGCTGTCCGCGCCAGAACGCGGCTCGCGATGCCTTGTGCGGTTGGCGTGACAAGACCATCCAGCGCGAAGAGGTCACCGGGAGGAAGGGTACTTGCCATGACGTTCTACGCTCCCGTCTTTCGCGTCCGCTCAATGCGCCCAAGGTATCTGAGCAGGCCGACGTTCAGGGCCAACCCCCCGGCGCTGACTGCGGCTGCCGGCCACACCACAGAATCATCGCCACCCAGCCACGCGTTCATCGTTGCGGTGAGCAGCCACAGTTGGAGAATCACCACGATCAGGACGAAGACTACCATGCCGTAGACGATGGTCGTTCGCTGCTCGCGGCTGAACGGACGATTCGCGGAAGCGCTCACGTCGTTCGCTCCTCAACGCCGATCGCATAGATGTCGCGGCCTCGAATGTCGAGGACGATTCTTGTCAAGGGCCGTCGCGGAGGACCTGCCGTTGGCGCGCCGGTCCTGAGATCGAAGCGGCCCTCGTGACAAGGGCAGTAGAAGCTTCCTTCGCTTGGTCTGGGAATGACTGCGCAGGACAGGTGTGTGCACTTCTGGCTGAAGGCCACGAACTCGCTCGTCGTCAACCTGACCAGCAGGCACGGTGCGTGTTCGTCCGGGTAGGTGAACACGACTGCGCCTCCCACCGTGAGGTCGTCAATGGATGCAATGCGCTGGATCAACGCCTCGCCACTCCGTTTGCGCCACCAGTTCTGCACGCCGATCCACAGTTGCCCCACGGTGAACGCGGCGCTTGTCAGCACCATGAACTTCATGAAGTCGCGCCGCTCGACGTACAGGTCCTGAGGCCAGTCGATGGGAAAATCCTGCCGCCAGGCGGGCTGTGCCTCTGTCGGCGCGAAGTCAGGCGCAATTGTGATCTGTTCGCGTTCGAATGTCGGTGCGTACAGACTGGCCGGTGCCGTTCCTGTCAGCCCTTCCCGTTCCGGCGAGTTGATCGCCACGTCGATGGGGCCACGTGGGTCGCGTCGAACGTCAGTCATCGCTACACCTCGACCTCGCCGAACGGATCGCTTTCAGCGCGAGTGTCGGCCGACGCGGGGGCTCCAGCGACGACCTTCAACGACACCGCTCGGCTGCGAGGCTGTTCGTCCATTGCCGCCACGACGTCGACGTGCGGCGCGTGGGTCGCCAGAGTCCGCGGGACCATCACGTACACCTGGGTCGTGATCGTCTGGTTGCCGAACTGGAAGGTATTCACTGGTGTCGACAGTGGCCTCAGTTGTTCGATCTGCTCGCGGGTCCCGAAGAAGAGCGCCTGGCTCGGGCACACGGTCGCACACATCGGCTTCTTACCGACGCTCGACCGGTCGTAACACATGTCGCACTTCATCATGATCTTGCGGTCTTCATAGAGCTCTGGCACCCCGAACGGACAGGCCACCACGCAGTTCCCACAGGCAATGCATCGGGGCTTCCGGGCGGATTGCACCACGCCGTCGCCGGTGCGCTTGATGGCATCCGCCGGACACACTTCCGCGCACGTCGGCTGTTCGCAATGCATGCAGACCACAGGCACCGTCTGCACGCTCTCGGATCGATTCACGTATTCGAGGTGAATCATCGACTCCCCACGATGGGTGTCGCACTCCGAGCATGCCTGCATGCACGCCTGACACCCGATGCAGCGGTTGGGATCGATGAAGAAGTGCAGGTAGTCCGGCTTGGCCATGGTGTCACCCGGTCCGATTCATTGCTGCGGCTCGAGCACCGCCGCGTAGTCCGGCGCCGCATCGGCCTTCCGGACGCGGCACCCGCACACCTTGTACTGCGGGATCTTACTGATCGGGTCCTGCGCCGCTACGGTCAGCTGGTTCGGACTCTTCCGGCCCGGCCAGTGGCAGGGGATGAAGATGGTGTCCGGGCGGATCGTCGTCACGACCTGGGCTTTCAACGTGATGGTCCCGCGCCGTGTCTCCGCCGTCGCCCAATCGCCGTCCGCAATCCCCAGTTTGGCCGCCAGCCGCGGATGCATCTCGATCCGTGGTTCGGCGTACTGCTTCACCAGCGGTCCGATGCGGCGGGTCTGTGTACCGGAGAGGAATTGACTGACGACCCGGCCGGTCGTCAGGTAGATCGGATACTCCTCGCTTGCGTCGTCGACCGGCGGCCGATACTCCGCGACGTTGAACCGTGCGCGTCCGTCTGGGAAATAGAAGGGACCTTGGCCCTTTGCCACCGGGTTGTAGCTGTCGCGTTCGAAGAGGCGAGGCGTACCGGGATGGTCCTCGATGGCGGCGCCGGTTTGCGGGTCCTCACTGTAGCACGGCCAGAACACCCCGAGCTGCTGGGTGATCTTCTCGTAGGTCACGCCGGAGTAGTCCGCGACCCCGCCCTTGCTGGCGATGCGCAGCTCCTCGAAAATCTCGCGGGGTCCGGTGAACGTGAAGCCGGCAGGCCGATTCAGCGCCTGCGCGATGTCCTGGATGATCCGCCAGTCTTCCCGCGCCTCGCCCGGGCATTCCACCGCCTTGTTGATCTTGATGATGCGGCCCTCGACCTGCGTCACCGTGCCCTCGTCTTCCTCGTGCAGACTGCCCGGTAACACGATGTCGGCGTGCCACGCCGTGTCGTTGAGGAAGAAGTCGATGGCGGTGTAGAACTCCAGCTTCTCGAGGCAGCGAGTGATGAACGCGTTGTCCGGGAGGGACACCTTCGGGTTGAAACAAATCGACAGCAGGCCCCTGATCTCCCCCTTGTCGATCTTCCGGAACAGCTCGTACGCGTCGACTCCAGGTCCCGGCAACTCCTGCTCGTCAATACCCCAGACGCCGGCAATGTAGCGCCGATGTTCGGGGTTGCTGATGTCACGCCAGCCAGGAAGTTGATCGCACTTCTGTCCGTGCTCGCGACCGCCTTGTCCATTCGCCTGACCGACGATGGTGCCGTAGCCGCTCTTCGGCTTGCCGATCCGACCGGATGCGAGGACGAGATTGATCGTGCCGAGGGCGTTCTGGACGCCATTCGAGTGGTGCTCGATGCCGCGTGCGTGGAAGAGGAAGCTGGTCTTCGCAGGTCCCCACCATTCGGTGGCCTGCATCAGCGCCCGCTGCGGCACGCCACTCACTTCCGCGGTCCGGGCCAGTGTCCACTGCTGGCAGTACTCGGCGACCTGCTCGAAGCCGACCGTATGCTCGGCGATAAACGCGTGATCGAGCCAGTCACGCTCGATCATGATCTGCAGTACGCCAGCGAAGAGCGCCGCGTCCCGGCCAGGCTTCACCGGCAGATACAAATCACAGGTGCGGGCGGCAGGCGTGATGCGGGGATCCTGAATTATGATCTTCGCGCCCTGCTCGCGTGCCTGCCAGACGTAGTTGGTGGTGATCGGGGAGCACTCGGCGACGTTCGAGCCCGCTACCCAAATGACGTCCGTGCCGACCATGTCGGACCACGGGTTCGTCGTGCGGTCGATGCCGAAGGCCTTCTTGTTCGCGGCCCCGGCACTCACCATGCACAGCCGGCCGTTGTAGTCGATGAACGGCGTCTTCAGACAGACGCGCGCAAACTTGCCGAGAAGATACGTCTTCTCGGTCGTCAGGCTTGCGCCGCCGAGGACGCCGATCGCCCCGGCGCCGTGCGTTCGCTGAATTCGGCTGATCTCTGAAGCGACGCGAGCGATCGCTTGCTGGTACGGTATCGAGCTGAAACCAGCCGCAGACGACGAGTCACGGCGCAGCGCCGTTGTCAGGCGATCGGGGTGCGAGCCCTGAAGATATCGTTTCACCCCCTTCGGGCAGAGCATGCCCCTGTTGAAAGGAAACTCCTCCCACGGCTCGAATCCGATGACCTGATTCTCACGGACTTTGAGCTGGATGCCGCATTGCTGGCCACAGAAGCAGCAGTGCGTCTTGACGAGGCGCTCCGGCTCGACACTCGTCGAGAGCCGCACGCCCGTCATCGACGACAGGTGCGGCCCGAATCGCTCGATGATCCGTAACGGGTCGACAGGAACTTCGGCCACGCCCGGCTATCCTCCCTCTCGTTCGTCACGGGCATTCAGGTACTGCCCCCACAATGCCCCTTGCGCCAATCCGAACAGCGCCCGGCGACATTTGGGGCAGACCTCCTGGTAGTGCCCTCCGTTTGGAAGCTCATACCGGAAGCCAAGCTCCCGCTCCACGATCGTCAAGTCGCGGACCATCGGCATCGAGGCGTATGGCTGCCCACAGCGACGGCAGGCGGCCTGCTCATCGCGAGCGCCAGCGTCCTTGTAGAAGCCGACGCCGAGTTGGGCGGGACGCTGGAAGACGTGAAACAGCTTGCCGAACGGCAACCACAGCAACGTGACGATCACCGCCGTCGCGTGCAAAATCGCGAGGAATTCGTACGCGTACCCTCGCATCCACGTATAGCTCGCTGTCAGCATCAGTCCGGTGATGCTGATCGCAAACAACAGCAGCAGTGGCAGGATGTCCTGCCCGAACTCCTGCACCGCCACGGCGCCATGGTCGATCATGCGACGCCGGAACGCCAGCATGACGCCCGCGATCACCAGGAACGACGACCACACGAGCCCGTGGAAAATCACGAAGGTAACCGCGGATTCCACCGGGAAGTCCTGCATCGCGATGCCGAACACGAACGTGCGGTAGGAGTGCAGGTCTCCCGGGACGGTTTCGAAGTGGATCCAGCCCCAGACGAGCGGGAACGTGATCGCCGCGGCGAGCACGCACCCCCACATGATCAACCAGTGAGCCAGCCCACGCAGCCGGCCGCGCCGGAAGATATAGGCATTAGCGGCGAACTCCACGATCGCCCGCCGACCAAGGCTGACCGTGTTGCGGCCAAGCGTCCGACGTGAAAAGAACGCCTGCCATCCCCGTCGCCAATACATGCGCGTCGGTGGGCGGTTCAGCCACATCGCGTAGCGATAGCTGATCCCAAAGGCCGCAAACAATGTCGCGAATGTGTAGCCGACGAGCGCTGCGTCGAAATGCTGGAGGTTGCGCGACCCGACGACGATGGCTGCCGCGAGGCCGGCCACGACGAGCGTCGCCCACGCACCGGCCTTGACGCGCTCGAGCGCCTGACGCGCGGCCACAGGCAGCGCGCGCGTCCATTCGACGTCGCCGGGATGGAACACGCGCTGGTTGGCGAAGCGCAGCGCCAACGCCGTGGCGGAGAGCAGGATGAACCCTGGCCAGATGGCGCCCAGCCGATCGCGGAATACGCCGAGCAAGAGCGGTGGGAAGAATCCTCCGAGCCCGCCGAGCGCACCGACCAGCCCGGTGATGGTGCCGGTATCCTTCGGAAAGTGCCCCGGCACGAGCTTGAACACCGCGCCGTTGCCGAGGCCCATGAGCATCGCGCACGCCAACGCACCTACCGTGAACGGCACCATCGACGGCCACGTCAGGAGCAGAGAAAACAGGGCCACGCTGCCGAACACCCATGACAGGACCTGGGCGCCACCAATACGGTCCGCCAGCCACCCGCCCAGGGGCCGCATGAGCGTGGCGACGACGACGAAGACGGCGGCGCGGAAGCCAGCGTCGGCCGGCGCGAGGCCGAATTGCGCCCGCAGCAGCGTCGGCAGGTAGATCGAGAACGCGACGAAACCGCCGAACGTCAGGAAGTAGAACGCTCCGAGCAGCCACGCCGTCGGTGCGCGCCGCAGTACAGCCGTCACGGGGGCGACGCTGGCTGGACGCGCAGCTTGCGCGGGATTGCGGGCGAGCGCGAAATAGACCACGGCCCACAGCAGAAGCAACGCGCTCGTACCCCGGAACACCGCCTCCCAGCCGAATCGTGCGGCTACGACCGGTCCGACAAACACGGCGAGTGACTGTCCCATCGTGCCCAAGCCGTAGATGCCCAGGGCCGTGCCTTGCCGAGCTGCTGGCGTCCACCGCGATACGAATGCCGCGCCGACGGAAAACGACGATCCGGCCATGCCGATCAGTAAGGCCGCGACGAGGAGCCACTGATAAGTCGCGGTGAGCGGCACGAGGAAGGCAGCGACCGACGAAAAGGCCAGAAGCGCGGTGAAGACGAGACGCCCGCCGAACCGGTCCGTGAGCATGCCCATCGGCAGCCGGGCCAGCGAACCGAGCAGCACCGGCACCGCGACCAGTTGCGCGGTCTGCGATGCCGTCAGTTTGTAGAGACCGGCGAAGACGGACGCGAGACCTCCGACGAGACCCCATGCGGCGAACGACAGCGCGAAGGAGATAGTTGCGAGCGTCAGTGCGCGACCGGCGGACGTGCCTGGCCGTGGCGCATCCGCATCGGGTGCTAGACGACGGTCATCGAGAGGTCGGCCGTCCATAACGTTGACCATAGTCTGACGCCAGAGTTGGCCGGCAGGCATAGCCGGCAGTGATCAATATCAGGACATTTCGGCTCGGACCACGCTTCACCGCCGCAGCATATCAGCCGCGACGGCGCGCCCACACTACACTCAGAAAGGAGGCCGTGATCAAGGTGAACAGCCCCTCGCAAGACGACCACGATCCGCTTGCGGGCTCTCCGTGGAGCAGACCAAGCACCGTAGCCGGCTTCGCACAGTCAGGGCCGAACCAAGCGTTGCTGCAGTTCGCCGCAGGCGAGGAGAATAACGCGGCGAAGCGACTGCTGGACATCGGCTGCGGAGCGGGTCGAAACGCGGTGCCGCTCGCGCGTCTCGGATGGAACGCGATCGGTATCGATCTGTCTCTGCTCATGATTGCCGCGGCCGCCGCGCGCGTGCGGGATGAACACCTCGGAAGCCGCCTGCGACTCGTCCTGGCCAGCATGCACGAACTTCCGTTCCCGGCGCGCAGCTTTGACTTCATCGTCGCGCACGGCATCTGGAATCTCGCATGCTCCGGCAGCGAATTCAGGCGCGCGCTCGCGGAAGCGGCTCGCGTGGCGCGGACACGCAGCGCGCTGTTCGTGTTCACATTCTCGCGGAATACCCTGCCGCCGGAGGCGCAGCCGGTCCCGAACGAATCTTTCGTTTTCACACAGTTCTCAGGACAGCCACAGTGCTTCCTGACGGGAGAGCAGCTTTTGAGAGAACTGGGAGCCGTTGGATTTGCTCCTGATCCGTCGACTCCGCTTCGCGAACTCAACCTGCCGCCGCCGGGAGCCCTCTATAGCAGTGGCGCACCTGTCATCTACGAGGGCCTCTTTCGATGCACGCGAGCTTGACGATCACGAAGCGGACGGCGCGACCCTGCGAAGAAAGCCGGTCCCGCGCTCTCGATGAATCCGACCCCGGCGATCCCCCGAACTGTCCCTGGCGGCTATACTGGAAAGGCCCGTAAGTGATCGCGGCACATTAGGAGGTCTTACACAATTCGCCTCTGCGCTGTTCAGTTGCGACTGTAAGTGATTGATTCTAAAGCGGAGAGATGTCCGAGTGGTTGAAGGAGCACGCTTGGAAAGCGTGTGTAGGGGAAACTCTACCGTGGGTTCGAATCCCAC
>Ga0209640_10006794_pt1 | contig 10003 bp, 6 predicted proteins | sample RifCSP10_1_FD_184018 | JGI IMG/M metagenome (GOLD analysis project Ga0209640, IMG submission 184018) | Soil microbial communities from Rifle, Colorado - Rifle CSP2_sed 10_1 (SPAdes) (version 2) | ecosystem: Environmental > Terrestrial > Deep subsurface > Rock core/Sediment | place: Rifle... | reverse complement strand
CAGCCCGATCTTCGAATCCGCCAGCCGGCGGTGACGCCAGATGCCAAAGAGCGTCACCGGCAGCAGAACTGCCGCGGCGCCAACGGCGATCTTGCCATCCGGGTGGAACAGCGTGATGAACGCAACGAGGATCAGCACGGTGCGGAGCGCCATGTCAGCGGCCGCATGCTCCGTGAACCGCCCGAACATCGCGAAGGCGGTCGCGCTGGTGCCGATGAACACCAGCAGCGTGGCCGCGACCTGCGGCCAGCCGGGATTCACCACCATGTCGGAACGCGCGAAGATGGCGAAGGTCATGAGCGTGATCGGCAGGCAGATCCTGAGCGCCTCCCACATGGTCTTCATGAACGACGCCTCGGCGATGCGCGCGGATATGGCGGCCGTGAGCGAGGTGGGCGGCGACAGCTCGCCCCAGACCGAAATCAGGAACACGAAGAAATGCGCGACCCAGGGATTGACGCCGAGCTTGGTGAGGGGGCCGACGATGACGACTGCGCCGATGATATAGGTCGCCGTCGGCGGCAGGCCCATGCCGACCAGCCATCCGAAAATGAAGGACATGAGTATGAGCGCCATGATGTGCCATGCGCCCAGCTCGAGCAGCATGCCGCCCATGCGATTGATGAAGCCGGTCACGGTGAAGAGCCCGATCATGATGCCGAGGGTTGCGAGCAGCAGCGTCAGGTACGATGTCATGTCCGCGTGGGTCTCGATGCTCAGGCGCACGTTGCCGAGGAACGTCTCCTGCGCCACCGCCGGATCCTTCAGCACGTACTTGAAGGTGACGAAGTTGATGAGGAGCAACACGAACATGAAAATCGCGGTGAAGAGGGCCGCGCGCAGCTCCCCCATGCCGACCCAGCCCATCAGGATCATGAGGAACACGACTGCGAGGAAGAAGATCGAGGTCTTGGTCTGGTTGTAGGCCGGCACCCGGGGAGCTTCGATCGTTTCGCGCGGCAGCAGGCGGACGCAAATGAGATAGACCGCGAGCGCAAGCGACGCGTAGTACGTCAGCGCCAGGGCGAAACCGCGGATCACCACGTCCCAGTACGGCACGCCAAGGAAATCCGACATCAGGAACGCGCCGACGCCCATCATGGGCGGCATGAGCAGCCCGCCCATCGACGCCGCGGTCTCCGTTGCGGCGGCGAAAACAGCCGGCACGCCGTAGCGCTTCATCAGAGGAATGGTGATGCTGCCGACGACGACCGCGTTGGCCGAGCCGCTGCCGCTCACCATGCCGATCGAAAGCGATCCCATGACCGCTGCCTGCGGCACCATCTGGCGCGAACGGCCCGCAAGCCGTTGCATGACGTGGATCATGGCGTTCTGCGCACCGAACCCGTTTGCGGTCGCGGCAAGCAGCAGGAAGGCCGCGATCAGGGTCAGCGCGATCTGCCCGTAGATGCCGTAGATCCCGTTCGACATCTCGACGGTGCTGGAGGTGACGACGCGATAGAAAGTCGTGCCCGGATGCCAGAAGAAATCGAGCGGGCTGAGGTAGCCGAAGAGCGTGTAGATCACCAGCACGAAATTGACCCAGAACAGGACCGGGTGCGCGAGCCGCGAGAGCTCCATCACCAGCAGGAACATGAGCAGCCCGACGACGAAATCCTGCGTTGTGTAGGAGCCCTGCCGGTAGATCGCGATTTCCTCGTAATAGAACAGGAAATAGACGAAGGCGTAGACGCAGATGCCGATATAGAGCGCCACGAGCGCGTGGTTCGCAGCCGCGGGCAGCCGCTTGTACAGATAGTCGTTCTGGTACATGAAGAGGATCTGCAGGACGAGCGCAATCGGCAGCAGGCGGGACACCAGCTCCTGCGCCCCGCCAAAGCCGGTGTAGCAGTACCAGATGACCCAGACGAACAGAACCAGCGAAAAGGCGAAGGTCAGGTTCTTGAGCGTGGCGTGCGCCGTGAGCCGGTCAATCAGCATGACTCCCCCCGTTCCGCGAATGGCGCGATTCATCCGCCGGGTCGCGGAGGACCCGGCGTGGCGGATGTGCAGGCGCTGCCGTTCTTACGCGATTACTTCGCGACCTTCCACTTGTCGTTCCAGGCTTTCTGCTCCTTGAGGAACTTCGCCAGGCCCGCGTGGACGGGAATCTGCGGGTTGGCGCTGATGCCCTGTACCTGCATGCCCACGAAATCCGCCGCCATTGGCGTGAATCCCGGATCGGCCTGCGCAAGCTTGTCCTTCTGCTTGTAGAAGGAACTCACCATCCTGTAGACGACATCCTCGGGCATGTCCGCCCGCACGTTGTAGGCGAACAGGATCGGCACGGCCTGGATCTGCTTCACCCCGACATCCTTAGTAAACGCATGTTTCGGGTCGACGTCAACCACGGCCAACCCTGCGGCCTTCAGCTTCGCGACTTCCGCGGGGCACGGATTGATGACCTTCAGGTCCATGCGCACCTCGGTCTCTTTCCAGTAGGGCGCCAGCGAGCGGCCGGCGGTGGTGTAGGCAACTGAGCCGACGATGGTGCCGCCCTGCAGCGCGTCGCTGTTGGTCTTGGCGTCGATCTGGACGTGCTTGAATTGATAGCCGAGCGTTTTGTGGATGCGCTGGAAGTTGAGCCAGTTCATGAAGCCGGCGGTCGTGTAGAACACCGGCTTGCCGCTGAAGTCGCCCCAGCACTTGTATTTGGCCGCGTCCCTGGCGGACGTGGCCATGAACGACTCCATCGGATAGGCATACCACGTGTGCACCAGCCTGCCCTTGCCGGCCTGGTAATTCTTGAATCCGCCTTCGCCAGCATAAACCTGTGTCATGCCGACATCGGCCGTATAGCCGATCTCCCCGGTGCCATCCATCGTCGCTTTCATCGCACCCGTCGTCGAGGGATAGGGATTGACGGTGACGGTGTATTCACCGCCCAGCGCGTCTTCGAGTACCTTGACCATCGAGGCGGCGACCTTGTATCCGTAGGAATCCACGCTCGACGTGGCCCAGCGGATCGATTTGCGCTGCGCGTGTGCGGACTCGCTTGCCGTCACGGCAAAGACGGCGGCCAGCGCGATGCTCAATCCGGCCTGGACCCATCCACATACTCTGCTTTCATCGCGTTTCATACGGGCATCTCCTTCCTCAAGGAATCGAGGCAAGGCTAACAAAGCGAGGGGGCCTTGGCAACGCAACGAGCGCACCCCCCCTTGCTTCCGGTTGATCCAGATCAACTTATGGCGCTCCAGGCGGGTCGCACGCCTGCCTCCGCGCGTGCCGCCTGGAAGCGGCAGTCCACGCCGATGCCCGCCGCCCAGACCAGCTCATCGCCGCAGAAGAGCAGCGGAACGCGGCCGCGCTGCCACGGCGGAACACGCGCCTCCTGCAGAAGGTTCTTGAGACTGCGCCGTGGGCGCCGGCAGTCCGGCTGCAAGCTTTCGCCCCCGCGCCGTACCCGGATCGTCACCGGGCGCTTGCTCAGCCGGGCAAGGCTAACCCCGCCGCCCCGCGCCCGCGGCATGGCCAGCACGCCGCCCAGTTCCGGCAGCGCGATCTCATTTTCACCGCGCCAGCGCCGCGCATAACCTGCAGCAGGCTCCTTCGGGCCCGCTACCACGTGCAGCCGGTTCTCGAATCGCCTCAATTCGAAACCGCCCAGCTCGATCCGTACGCGGGCGTCCTGCTTCGCGGTAAGCGCTTGCCGCAACGCCTCGTCAAGCCGCTCGGCGTTGGGCATGGTCACGCCATGCGAGGCGAGAAAATAGCGCAGCAGGTTCCGTCCACGAGCGCGCGGCAGGCGCCGCAGTGCCGCGATCGAGAGCGTCCCATCCGCGAGATGGCCCGCTGCGTCGGCCGCAGCCAGCTCATCGAGCAGCCGGGCAGCCTCTGCGAGGTGGCCCGCCGCGCGCGCAAGGGTCGCCCGGTAGGCGGGAAAGCGCCGCTCGATCACCGGCAGAACTTCGTGCCGGAGGAAGTTGCGCTGAAAGGTGATGTCCTGGTTGCTCTCGTCCTCGATCCACTTCAATCCATGCTTCTTCGCGTACTCGAGAATTTCATCCCGCGTCACGCCCAAGAGCGGCCGCAGGATTGAAGGATGAGGGATGAAGGATGAGGGATGACCTGTGTTCTTGATTTTTCCTTCCGCCTTCATCCTTCCGCCTTCATCCTTCCGGACGAGCGGCATGGCCGCGAGTCCCTTCACTCCCGCGCCGCGCAGGAGCTGGAGCAGAAGCGTCTCGACCTGGTCATCGCGGTGGTGAGCGAGCACGACGTATTCGCAATCCTGGCGCGCGAAGGCCCCATAGCGCGCGGCGCGCGCCGCCGCCTCGACGCTGTCGCCCCGCCGCACGCTGACCTTCACGCTCTGGAACGGGATGCCGCGCGCGCGGCAGAGCCGGCGGCAGAACGACTCCCACCGCCGCGCGTTGGGACTCAGCTGGTGATTGACGTGCAGCGCCGAGAGCCGCAATCGCAGCGTGGGCGCGATGCGCGCGAGGACATCCAGCAGAACGACCGAATCGACGCCGCCCGAAAGTCCCGCCAGCAGGCGGTCGGAGGGCTGGATGATGTCCTCGAGCTGCGCAGCGATGCGGGCAACCAATCCCCCCGCTTCGCTTCCCCCCTTTGTAAAAGGGGGGCCAGGGGGGATTTCGCGTCCCCCCTTTGTCAAAGGGGGGCAAGGGGGGATTTTGCCTCCCCCCTTTGTAAAAGGGGGGTTGAGGGGGGATTTACTTCTGCTCGACTTCCTTGAACTTGCCATAGCCGATGAGCTTCGCGAAGCGGCTCTCGAGCAGCTTGTCGAGCGGAATCTCGCGGAGCTGCCGCCAGGCGTCCTGCAAGGCCTTCTTGACCGCCTGCAGCGTCGCGTCGTGATCGCGATGCGCTCCGCCCAGCGGCTCGCTGATGATCCGGTCGATCAGGCCGAGCGCCTTCAGGCGCGTCGCCGTGATGCCGAGCGTTTCAGCGGCTTCCTCGGCGTAATCGGCGCTCTTCCACAGGATGGAGGCGCAACCTTCGGGCGAGATCACCGAGTAGGTCGAGTACTGCAGCATGAGAACGGCGTCACCGACCGCGATGGCGAGCGCGCCGCCGGAGCCGCCCTCTCCGATGATGGTGCAGATGATGGGCGCCCTCAATTCGGTCATCGCATAGAGATTGCGGCCGATCGCCTCCGACTGGCCGCGCTCCTCGGCGCCGACCCCGGGATAGGCGCCCGGCGTGTCGACGAAGCTGAAGACCGGCACGCCGAATTTCTCGGCGAGCCTCATCAAGCGCAGCGCCTTGCGGTAGCCCTCGGGCTTGGGCATGCCGAAATTGCGGAAAATCTTCTCCTTGGTGTCGCGGCCCTTCTGGTGGCCGATCACGACGCAGGCCTCGCCGTTGAAGCGCGCGAGCCCGCCCACGATCGCCGAGTCGTCCGCGAAAACGCGGTCGCCGTGCAGCTCCTCGAAGCCGGTGAAGAGGCTGTTGACGTAGTCGAGCGTGTAGGGACGCTGCGGATGGCGCGCCACCTGCGCGATCTGCCAGGCGGTCAGCTTGCCGTAGATGTCCTTGGTCAGCGCCTGGCTTTTCTTCTGCAGCTTCGAAATCTCTTCCGAAATGTCGACCGCGGTGTCGTCCTGCACGAAGCGCAGCTCCTCGATCTTCGCCTCGAGCTCGGCGACCGGCTGCTCGAAATCCAGGAAGGTGGTTTTCATCCGGCGCTAATGATACCGGATGAATACCGGTGGTGGGCGATCAGTGAGGTCACCGGTCCGCGCCGCGCGGATCGCTCGCCGCTTGCGCGATTCCGCCTCGTTTCGGCTTGAATACAGCCTGCATATTGCCCCATTTGCGCCGTGCCGTTTCCAAACGATGGCCTTTCGCTTCCAGCGCCGCACGCCATTGCGCGGGGAACCCTTCCGGCTCGATCCCCACGCGGTCCGGCCACCACTGATGGTGATAGCGCGGTGCGCGCACGATCACTGCGAGATCGACCGCCGGCGCATGCACATAGTCGAGCACCGCGAGCAGCACCTGGCTCACGATGCGCGAGCCGCCCGGGGTTCCCACCACGAGCACGCCTTTCGCGTCCTCGACGAAGGTGGGTGTCATGCTGGAGAGCGGCCGCTTGCCGGGCGCGATGGCATTGGCCTTCCCGCCGCGCAGCCCGAACGCATTCGGCACGTCGGTCTGGACCGTGAAGTCGTCCATCTCGTTGTTGAGGAGGACGCCGGTCCCGCGTGCGACGACACCCGATCCGAACAGCAGGTTGATGGTCAGCGTCGCGGCGACGCGGTTGCCCGCGGCGTCCACCACTGAGAGGTGCGTGGTATGGGTGCTCCCGGCGGCGCCCGGCGCGTGCTCCGGCATGTCGCTGCGCGTCGCCGCGCCCGGGTCGATGGTGGCGGCCCGCTCTCGCGCGTAGCTCCCGCTCGTGAGCCGCTCCACCGGCGCCGCGACGAAATCGGGATCTCCGAGGTATGCCGCGCGATCGCGGAACGCGCGCCGCAGCGCTTCGATGACCAGATGCGCGTCGCGCGGAGATCGCGCATCGCCCGTCTCGAAGCGCTCGAGCATCTGGAGGCTTTGCGCGAGCGCAATGCCGCCCGCTGAAGGCAGCGCCGCCGTCGTGATCGACGCACCGCGGTACTGGAAGCGCAGCGGCGCGCGCTCGATGACGCGGTAGCCGGCGAGATCAGAGAGCTGCCACGCGCCGCCCGCCCGGTTGACCGAATCGACGAGAGCGCGGGCGACCGCCCCTCCATAGAATCCGCCGTTTCCATCCCGCACGAGGAGTTCCAGGGTCTCCGCCAGCTCCGGCTGGCGCAGCAGCCATCCCGCCCGCGGCGCGCGGTCGCCGTCGAGGAAGACGCGGGACGCATCCGGGTCCTGGCGCAGGAGACGCTCGCGCAAGCCGGCGAGCCGCGCGTAACGCTCGCCCACGGGAAAACCGTCGCGGGCGTGCCGGACCGCCGGGGCGAGCGACGCGGTCAGCGGCAGAGCTCCGTAGCTTCCGGCGACGTGGACGAGCGCCGCCGGCGCGCCCGGAATGGCCGCCGCGGCTCCGCCCTGCGTCGTCGCGCCGCGGATCGGTTTGCCGGAGGCATCGATATACAGCTCCGGCTTGACGCCCGCCGGCGCAGTCTCGCGCGCATCCACCATGACCTGGTAGCCGTCCGACGCGCGGTGCAGCAGCCACAAGCCGCCGCCGCCGAGCCCGGAAGCATAAGGCTCGACGACCGCCAGCACCGCGGCGACGGCGACCGCCGCATCGAACGCGTTGCCGCCGCGCTTGAGGATTTCATGGCCGGCGGCTGTAGCGAGTGGATGCGCCGCAGCGATCGCCGCCTGTGGTGGATGCGCGTCTGTCTGCGCCGCCGCGGCCGGCAAGAGTGCGAACCACAGCGCCGCGCCGATGCAAAGCGCTCTCAGCCGTCGTTCCTTCACCGCAATCCGCCTCGAAGCCAGGATCCGCGAGTCGCTCATCGCCGCACGTGCTCCGGCCTCACGCCGTTCCCGATCAGCCATCCGGGAATGCGCTGCAGCAGCGGGAAGCGCGCCATGAGGCGCACAGGAAGCGGCGGCGTGACATCGCCGCCAAGGAAACGGCTGATGATCCGCCTCTGAACCGCGACCTGGATCCGCTGGGTAACGCGTGTCGGGAATTCGCGGCGCTCCTGGACCCGCCTCAGGTCATCGACGCTCAGCCGCCGCTCGTTCAGCGACCCCGTCAGCAGGTTGGCTGTCGCCACCGCGTCCTGGATTGCGAGATTGATGCCGACGCCGCCGACGGGCGACATGGCATGCGCGGCGTCGCCGATGCAAAGCAGGCCTTCGCGGTACCAGCGCTCGAGCCGGTCCACGCGCACGGTGAGCAGCTTCAACTGCTCCCAGTCGCGCAGCTCGTCCACCCGGTCCGCGACGAACGGCGCAAGCTCCGACACGCTGTTCCTGAATGCAGGCAGTCCTTTCGCCCGCAACGGTTCCAGCGCACCCTTGGCGATCACGTAACCGCACTGCCAGTGCACGCCCTGGTTCAGCATGATGAATATGGCTCCGCTCGCGAATCGTCCCATCGGCGATTCGGAATCGCCCTCCCGGCGCGGGAGCCTGAACCAGAGCACGTCCATTGGCGCGCCGATCTCGATGGCCTTGAGCCCCGCTCTCTCGCGAACATCGGAATTCCGGCCGTCGCAGCCGATGATGAGGTCGGCGCGGACCGTCAACGGACCGTCCGGCGCCAGCGCGCGGACGCCGGTCACGCGCCCGCCCTCCTCCACCAGATCGGTCACCGCGGTGCGCATCCGCAGCCGGAACGCCGGGTACTCCGACGCGCGCGCGGCGATGAAGTTGAGAAACTCCCACTGCGGCATGAACGCAATGAACTTGCAGTGGGTGGAGAGGCCGCTGAAATCAACGGAAAGCGCCGCATCGCCCATCCGGACCTGCAGGTTGTGGGCTTTCTGGTGCGGAAGCTTGAGCAAGGCCTCGAGCAGCCCCAGCTCGTGCATCACTTCGAGCGTCGAGGGATGGATCGTGTCGCCGCGAAAGTCGCGCAGGAAATCGGCGTGCTGCTCCAGCACGACAACATCGACCCCGGCACGGGCAAGAAGCAGTCCCAGTACCAGCCCCGCAGGCCCGCCGCCCGCGATGCAGGCCACCGCGGACAGATTTTCTTCAGTCATTTCAGAGCGCGAGGCGGCGGATCTCCTTCGCCACCGCCGCGGTCACCTGCCTCGTGCTGGCCCGGCCGCCGAGATCGGCGGTCTTGACCCCCGACGCAAGCACCGAGCTCATTGCTTTCACGACCAGGTTGGCCGCCGCCGCGATCCCGAGGTGCTCCAGCATCATCGCCCCGCTCCAGATCTGGCCCAGCGGATTGGCGATGCCCTTGCCCACGATGTCGGGCGCGGAGCCGTGCACCGGCTCGAACATCGAAGGGAATTTCTTCTCCGGATTCAGATTGGCCGAAGCGCCGATGCCGATCGAGCCGGCAATTGCGGCGCCGAGATCGGTCAGGATGTCGCCGAAGAGATTGCTCCCGACGACGACGCCGAAGTTCTGCGGGTGGGTGACGAAGCGCGCCGACAGCGCATCGATGTGCATCTGCTCCGCGGCGATGCCCGGGTATTCCCTGGCGACCTGCCAGAACACCTCGTCCCAGAACGGCATGCTGAAGATGATGCCGTTCGACTTGGTGGCGGAGGTTACTTTTTTCTTCTTCTTCCTGCGCGCGAGGTCGAACGCGTAGCGGATAATGCGCTCGGTGCCGCGCCGGGTGAAGAGGTTCAGCTGCGTGACGACTTCGTGCGGGCTGTCGCTGTAAATGCGTCCGCCCATGCTCGAGTACTCGCCCTCGTTGTTCTCCCGCACCACGATGAAGTCGATGTCCTGCGGCCCGCGGCCCGCAAGCGGCGAGCGCACGCCCGGCAGCAGCTTCACCGGCCGCACGCACGCGTACTGCTGGAAGCCGCGCCGGATCGGGATCAGCAGGCCCCACAGCGAAATGTGATCGGCCACGCCGGGAAATCCCACCGCACCGAGGTAGATCGCATCCGCATCGCCGATGCGCTTCAACCCGTCGTCGGGCATCATCTTGCCGTGCTTGAGGTACCAGGCGCAGCTCCACGGGTACGATTTGTAGCGCAGCCGGAAGCCGCCGTGAGCTTGCGCAACCGTATCGAGGATCGTGCAGCCCGCCGGCACCACCTCGCGGCCGATGCCATCCCCCGGAATCACCGCGATGTCGAAGCGCTTCATCGCCGCTCTCTTGCAGTGGAAAGGTCGTTATCATAGCATCCGCATCTTTGCCCGATTCCCGCCAGGAGCAGCGATGAATTTGAAGAGCAATCCTTCCGCCGCCATCGTCCACGACACGCCGGTGCGCTCGCGCGAGAGCGCCGAATACTGGGGCAGCGACGCCTTCGCCGCGATCCTGCACGAGCTCGACATTCCCTACATTTCCCTCAACCCGGGCGCGAGTTACCGGGGACTGCACGACAGCATCGTCAACTACCTCGGCAATCGCTCGCCGCAGATGCTGCTCTCGATCCACGACGAGAACGCGGTC
>Ga0209640_10006793_pt1 | contig 10003 bp, 7 predicted proteins | sample RifCSP10_1_FD_184018 | JGI IMG/M metagenome (GOLD analysis project Ga0209640, IMG submission 184018) | Soil microbial communities from Rifle, Colorado - Rifle CSP2_sed 10_1 (SPAdes) (version 2) | ecosystem: Environmental > Terrestrial > Deep subsurface > Rock core/Sediment | place: Rifle... | reverse complement strand
GGTTTCACGTGCTGGAACTCGACGATGCGCCACACGGAGCCATCGAGCTCGATGTGCATCCCGTTGCGGAACTGGTTCGTGGAGACCGTCTCGGCCATGACCGCGGCATTGTAGGGGCGAGATCTATTTTCGCCCCTATGCGACCGTGAGCAACTCCTTCGTGAACTCGGTCAGCCGCTCGCAACCGTCATCAGTGACGAGGACGAGATCCTCGATGCGAACGCCCGCGTCGTCGGGGAGGTAGATCCCCGGCTCGACCGAGACGACGTTGCCGGCCGCGAGGACATCCGTCGACTCCGGGCGGAGCGTCGGCCCCTCGTGGATCTGCAAGCCGACGCCGTGGCCGAGCCCGTGTCCATACGCCCAGCCGAGGCCGGCGGCCTCGATCGCAACGCGGGAAGCCGCATCGGCATCGCGTCCATGCACTCCCGGGCCAATGGCTTCGAGCCCTGCGAGCTGAGCCTCCAGACAGAGTGCATGGAGATCGGCGAGACGCTGCGGAACCTCTCCCACGGCAAACGTTCGCGTGCAGTCGGAGCAGTACCCGTCGAGGATGCAGCCCGCGTCGATCGTGACGAGAACACCTGCCTCGATGGGCCGGTCGCCCGGTACCGCATGAGGTGAGGACGCGGTCGCGCCGGCCGCCACCACGGCCTCGAAGGACACGCCCTCGGCGCCCGCGTCACGAAAGCTCCGCTCGACCCACCAGGCGAGCTCGCGCTCGGTACGCCCGGTGAAGCGCTCCCGGGCAAGTGCGGCGAAGATCTCGTCGGACAGCGCGGCGGCTCGTCGCATCGTCGCGATCTCCGACTCGTCCTTCACTGCCCGAAGCGACTCGACGAGGCCCGACGACGGCACGGTCTCGACCCCTGCCTCGGCGAGCGTTCTCCATCCTGCGTAGGGAAGGCTCGACTCCTCGAACGCGATGCGCCGTCCGCTGAGATGCGCGCCGATCGCCGCCAGGAGATTCCGGGCAGTCTCTACGAAGGTGACGCCGGAAACCGCCCGCGCGCGAGGCGCGTAACGGAAGTCGGTGAAGAGCGTCGCGCTTCCGTCCGGCTCGACGAGCGCCGCCGCATTCGAGCTTTGAAGACCCGTGAGGTAGCGGACGTTGGCCTGCCCGCCGAGGACGTACGGCGGCCCGGCAACGAGAAGCGGCTCGTCGAGGAGCGAAGCGAGCCGCTCGATCCTGGTCAACTGCCGCCCTCCCCACTCATCAGGAGCTCGAGCGCCTCTCGGTAGCCGTCGGGCCCCTTCCCGATGACGCGTGCCGTCACCGAGCCCTCGAGCACGGAGAAACGGCGCCACTCTTCACGCTCGAGGATGTTCGACAGATGGACCTCGACGACGGGCACCGTGAAGAGCTCGATCGCGTCCCTGATCGCCCACGAGTAATGCGACCACGCGCCGGGGTTGACGATCACGCCGTCCGCCCAGTCGTATGCCTCGTGGCACCAGTCGATGAACTCGCCCTCGTGGTTCGTCTGCCGGCAGCGAACCGTGCAGTCGAGCTGGAGCGCCCATTGGTACAGGCGCGTCTCCAGCTCGGAGATCCCGAGGCCACCGTAGAGCGCCGGATCGCGCCGCCCGACCACGTCGAGGTTGACGCCGTTCAAAACCAGGATCCGCACGATTCGGAACCTACGCGATCAGGGAGTCGAGGGCGCTACGAACGACCTGGGGCTCGACCTCCACGCCTATGCGCGGCCTGCCAGGCGCCTCGAGAAGCACGAGCGCAGGCTGCCCTCCGTCGGCCTTCTTGTCGCGCGCGAGAGCCGCCCAGGCGGCTTCACGCTCCACCTGTGCGAGCGGTGGGCTCAGGATCTCCTCGACCAGACGCGCGTCGTCCTCGAGGCCCGAGACCCGCAGCGCCGCGAGCAGCCCCAGCGCGACCGCGTGCCCGTGCGCCATCGAGTATCCGGCCGCCGCCTCGAGCGCGTGCGCGAAGGTGTGACCGAGGTTGAGCTGAGCCCTTTCTCCGCGATCGTGTGGGTCTCGGAGACAGACCCCGGACTTGAACGACGCACAACGGCGAACCTGCTCGGAGAGATCGAGCTCCCAGAGAGGCTCACCGGCGAGCAGACCGGTCTTGACCACTTCGGCACGGCCGTTTTCGAGCTCGGTCTCAGGAAGCGTCGCGAGGACGTTCGTATCGATGACCGTGTGCGCCGGCCAGTGAAACGCGCCGACGAGGTTCTTTCCCTCCGCGATATCAATCGCCGTCTTCCCGCCGATGCCGGCATCGACCTGGGCGAGGAGTGTGGTGGGTACCGCGATCCAGGGAACGCCGCGGAGGTACGTCGCCGCCACGAAACCCGCGACGTCGAGGGTACAACCGCCTCCGAGAGCGACGATCATGCCGCTTCGACCTACCCGCAGCGCCGACCACAGTCGTTCGACCTCCTCCGCTCTCTTCGCCGGCTCGCCCGCCGGCACAACGTGAGATCCCACGATCCGCCCGCCGAGCACGGCCCGCACGGAGCCGCCGTAGAGCGCGTCGACGTGCTCGTCCGCGACCACCTCGATGTCACCCGCACGCGGCGCGAGCTCGTCGAGATTCGCGAGCGCTCCTTCCGCTACGTGGACACCGGCCGCCGCGAGGATCGCCCCATCGAGATCGCGCGCACTTGCGTTCGCTCCTTCGTACAGCGCGCGCCGCTCCTCGAAGAGCGACACGAACTCGTTCCGGTTCCGCGCAAGCGGCCGCCCGCTCGACTCGACTCGAGCCCACGCTTCCTCGGGTGTCGTCTCCAGGTGGAGCGTGAAGGCGTGCTCGTCGAGAGCCGCACGCGTCGCGGCGGAGCCGAGGCCGCCACCGCCGAGCTCGATCACCGACAGCGGTCGCTGCGCGAGGACTTCGAGCGCAGCTCGCTCCTCGAGCTCGCGAAACGCCGCCTCGCCGCGCGCTGCGAAGAGCTCGGCGATGCTCGAGCCCTCGCATGCTTCGACGACCGCGTCGATCGAGACGAACGGTCGTCCCAGGCGCTCCGCGAGCGGAGGGCCGAGCGTCGATTTCCCCGCGCCCATGAAGCCGACGAGCACGAGGTGACGGTCGAGAGCGTTCAGCGCTGGTGTGGCCAGCGGATTCGCTCCAGATACGCCGCATGCGCTGCTACGAAGTCGACCAGGGCGTCGCCGCCGAACTTCTCTCGCGCCGCGAAGGCGAGCTCCCAGGCGACGGCCGCCTCCGCGACTACCGCGAGCGCCTCGACAGCCTGGACGTCGCTCCGCTCGACGAGCGCCACCCCGGGCTCGCCCGTATCCAGGTCGACGGAGCGCAGCGGGCGCATGAGCGTCGGCAGCGGCTTCATCGCCGCGCGCACGACGATGCGCTCGCCGTTCGTGACTCCTCCTTCGATCCCGCCTGCGCGGTTCGTCGCGCGCAGGAGATCGGGCTCTATCTCGTCGTGAGCCTCGGAGCCGCGCTTTCGTGCGAGCGCGAAGCCCTCGCCGACCTCGACGCCCTTCACGGCCTGAATCCCCATCAACGCAGCCGCAAGACGCGCGTCGAGCCGGTCGCCCTTCGCCGCGTACGAGCCGAGCCCCGGAGGAACGCCGTCCGCACGCACCTCGACGACACCGCCAAGGGTGTCTCGATCCGCGCGCGCTTCGTCGGTCGCCTGCTTCCAGCCCGTCACCGTCGTCGCACCGCCGATCTCCGCGACCGTGCCCGCCACGGAGACGCCGATCTCGCCGAGCAGCGCCTTGGCCACCGCCCCCGCCGCCACGTGCACCGCGGTCTGTCGCGCGCTCGCCCGTTCGAGCGCGTTGCGGACGTCGTCGTGCCCGAACTTGCGCACGCCGGCGAGGTCAGCATGCCCCGGCCGCGGGAGCGTGACGGGAGTGGTCCCTTTTCCCTTCGGCTCTCCCTCGGGCGGCCACGGGTTCATACCCCATGCCCAGTTCGCGTGATCCCGATTCGAGACGACCAGCGCGAGCGGCGAACCGAGCGTCAGCCCGTGACGAAGGCCTGCCAGCACCTCGACGCGATCCTGCTCGAGCTTCTGTCGCGGGCTTCGGCCGTAGCCTTCCTGCCGCCGCCGGAGGTCGGCGTCGATCGCGTCGCGATCGAGCCGGAGGCCTGCCGGAAGCCCCGTCACGACCGCCACGAGCGCAGGACCGTGCGACTCCCCGGCGGTTACGAGATCGAGCGGCACGTCCGCAAGCCTAGACCGCCAAGTAACAGACTGTTACGTGGCCTCGATCGCTGCGCGCATGACGTCCACGGGCGCCGGCAGCCCCGTCCAGAGCTCGAACGAAGCCGCCCCTTGGGCGACGAGAACGTCGAGCCCCGTGATGACGGTGGCTCCCGCCTGCCTGGCGGCGGCGGCCGTGGCGGTCTCGGGGTACGGGAGGTCGACGAGCGTTTGGCCGGCGCGTAGCTCGACGAGCACATCGTCACGCACCGAGGTCGCGTTGACCACGAGATCTGCGTCGTCGGTCTGCGGCGGCCACACGCCCCGGCGCGAGAACTGCAGCGCATTCGGCAACGCCTGAAGGAAGGCCGTCGCAGCGCCGCCATCTCCGAGAATCACGGGGCGCTCGGTCGCGATTCCGTCCAGCACGGCCGCGTCGGTCGTCCAGCCCTCGATCTTTCCGCCTCTCACGACGATCGTGTTGACGGAGGGAGCGCCGGTTTCGCACAGCGCGGCGACCTCGAGCTTGTGCGGCGAGGTCACGTTCGCGCCGACGAATCCGAGCGCGCAAAGCCCCCTAACCGCGTCGGCAACACGTCCGGGCGGCGTCGGCAACGGAACGTACGCCCAGTCGAGACCAAGCGCTGCGAAGGCCGCGTTATGCATCCGCGGCGACAGCGAGTGCTCGACCGGCCAGCCGATGATCCCCACGAGACTTGTGGAACCTGTGATCTCGCACACAGGACGCCGAATGTATCCCGCAGCGCGACGGCCCGCCGAAAACGGGCCGTCGTGGTGATATCCAAGGACGAGGTCAAGGGCAAGGGGAAGGTCGACACGTGGAGCCTCGTCGGGCCACGAAACTGACGAGTCGCGCTCGGGGCTCCATTCGCTCTCCCTCGACGCCGAGACTCCTCGCGCGGGAGCCGCGGGTCTCAGTACGCGTCGAGATCGCGAACGCCGGCCGATAGATCCTCGAGCGCCGGGGCGGGCAGGCGTCTGATCGGTCCATCGAGATGCTCGAACGCCTGCTCGGCGAGCATCGCCGCAACCTCGGCGTCGAGCCCGCCGTTGCCAGCGATCAGTACCTTCGACGTCCGACGCACGCTTGCGATCACCGTTCCGGGGTCCCAGTCGTCGGTGTTCCCGAGATCGACGATCTCCACCGAGATTCCCGCGCGCGCCAGGTCCGCGGCGACCTCCTCCGCGAGGGGAACGAGGGTGCCCCAGGTGACGACCGAGACGTCGTCGCCCACGCGGCGGACGCGGGACTGCTCGACGATGGGCTCTGGCGAGGAAGACTCGAGACGGGGGGCTCGCATGCCCCCGAGCGCGATCAGCCCTGCGAGGAGCAGGAACGCGCTGGCGCAGATGATGACGGTGTTGGGCTCGAGCAGCTCGTTCAAGAGCGGCGCCGAGGCGACCGCACCCATCATGGTCGTCGTGAAGAAGGCCGAGGCCAGGCCGAAGACGGCGCCCAAGCGGCGCGGATCGGTCTCGCGCTGGATGACCGTGTCGAAAAGGACGTCGGTTGTCCCATCGACGAAGCCGATCATGCCGATGAGCAGCAGCACGGTCGGCGGGTGCTCCGCGAGGCCGAGCAGGACGAAGAGTCCCGCCATCACGAGCAGGCCGGCGCCGATCCAGCGGCCGGCGGTGGGCCCCACGCGGACGAACCCGACCAGGCCCCCGCCGAGAGCTAAGCCCGTGGCAAGAGCGGCGATGGCAAAGCCGTAGCCGCCCGGGCCGAAGCCGAGCTCGGACTCCAGAAACCGTGGCAGGCTCGCGTTCGTCAGGCCGGTCGCGAGCGTCGCGGCGCAGAACGAGAGTACGAGCAGGACCAGCGTCCGGCGGCTCAGCAGATAGCGAAGAGCGCCGGGAGCGCGCTCCTCCTCCTCATCTTCCGTGGACTGAGGAGTAAGCCGTGCGGGCGGCAGGAGACTGAACAGGACGATCGCGAGCGCGAACGTCGCGAGATCGACGACGAGCGCCGCTGGAGCGCCCGCGAAGGAGAGCGCCGCGCCGCCGCCCACGGCCCCGAGCGCCATCGCTCCATCTCTCGCAAGGCCGAGGGCTGCATTCGCGGACGCGAGCTGGTCTTGTGGCACCAGGCTCGGTATGAGAGCGGGCACCGCGGCGTTGGACATCGCCGCGAGCGCACCGGAGCACGCGAGCGCGGCGTAGACAGCTGCGCGCTGGTCCGCCAGCACGCCGACGAGGGCGCCGGCAACGGCGACACCGCGGCTCAGCTCGATCCAGACGATGAGCCGCTGCTTCGGCAGGCGGTCGACCACAAGGGCCGCCACGCTCCCACCTAGGATCGGCGGAGCGAGCCGGACGAGCAGCAGCCCGGCGACGTGCACGGTCGAGCCTGTCGTCCCGTAGACCCAGCCGATCAGCGCCGTCAGCGTCAGCCAGTCGCCGGCGTGCGAGAGGAGCTTTCCTGCGGCGAGCCGCCGGAAGGCGGCTGTGCCGAGCGGTGCCAACATCCTCGAGGGGCTGAGCGGGCTCTGCTCGGCGCTGCCGGCGGCGACGAGAACGATGAACGCGACCATGCCAAAGCCGATCAAGAGATCTCCAACGGAGAAGACGTTGGCGAGGGGAAGCTGCGAGGGAAGCGCGAACACGTCGCCCAGAAACGCCAGACGATCGGCCGACTGCGAGATGTTCGAGTTCTCGCCCGGACTTAGTCCCACCGCCTCGATCGCGGCGTCCGAGACAGGCATCCGGCCGCCGTTCGCAGCGATGACGACGGCATTGAGGAGGAGTCCGACGAACACGAACACAAGCGCGCGAACGCGGACGTTCGCGACTGCGAACGACAGCAGGAGGCCGTAGCTGGCCAGATAGACAGTGGCACGCGCTGCCTCGGGGAGCTGCTCGCCGAGAGGAGTGAAGAAGGGAACCTGGAGCGCGAGCGCCAGCCACACGGCCCATGAGAGCCGGAGTCGCACCTCGAGGAGCCTGGAGGGCTTCCCGCCGAGCACCACGGCGAGCACGAAGCCGAGGAGCAGGCTTGGCAAGAGAAACATCTACCCGGTCGCGGCCGCGCGCGCTGGTCGGACAAGCACCAGCTCGCGGCTCTCCTCGTCGGTCGTTGTCTGGGCGATCGGTGCCAATGATCGGGCCAGGGAATACAAAGACCCCGGCAGGGCGAGTTCGACGCACCGCGGCAGGCGCCGCTCGAATGTGAGTACGAGAAAGCCGGCGGTCGAGCCTTCGTCGGCGACCGGCGCAGCCACGTACGTGCCTTCACGGCCGAGCTCTGAGCCCGAAGAACGCAACAGCCCGTCGGCTTCCTCGACGTCCCGGACGAGCCAGCTCGTCAGCGCCGCAGCCGGTAGCCGAGCGGACGCGTCACCCCACTCCGCCACGAGCCTGCCGTCGAGCTCGCGCTGATGCCATTCGACAAGACCGACCCATCGCAGGGGAGCGTGGGTGGCCAAGACGCGCGCGATCCGCTCGAGCTGGAACTGCGCCGGCGAGGGAGGTTCGAGCAGTGCGCCGAGCATGGCACCGAGCTGGCGCCCGCGTCTCTCCTCGAGGTGCACGAGCGCCATCGCTCCAGCCGTCACGGTCAGCGCGGCTAAGCCGAGCTCGAGCCAGCCGAGGCCCACAGCGACCAAGCCGGCGATCGCCGCGGCTAGAGCCACCGGCTGACCGCTGAGGAACCTACGGGGCTCAGGCAGCCTGCGCCGGCGGCTCCGGCAGAGACGCGCCAGGGCCCGTCGCTCGTCGGCGGAGAGCGCCTCGGCAGGACTCTGGCCGCGCTCCAGCGCGATGAACGCCTTCGCCACGAGGGGGTGAAACTGCGTGCCGGCGCCTCGCTCGATCTCTATAAGGGCCTGCTCCCGCGAGAGTCCTCGGCGGTAGGGGCGATCCGACGTCAGCGCGTCGAAGCTGTCCGCCACGATGAGGATGTGCGCGCCGATCGGTAGCTCGCTCGGCTGGATACCGTAGTAGCCTGCTCCGTCGAAGCGCTCGTGGTGGTATTCGACCGCTCGCGCCTGGTCGGCGGCGAGGCTGAAGTTGCGCAGGAGCCGAGAGGAGAGACGCGGATGGCGCCGCATCGCCTCCCATTCCTCTCCGTCCAGCGCACCCTGCTTGTGCAGGACCGCGGTGTCCACCGCGATCTTGCCGAGATCGTGGAGGCGTCCCGCCCAGCCGAGACGAGCCGTCTCGGCGGAGCTCAGGCCGACCGCCTCAGCCAGCCTCCGCACGTTCTCGGCAACGCGGGCTGAGTGCTGGTACGTGTAGGGGTCCCGCTCGTCGACGATGTTTGCGAACGTCTGCAGTGCCCGTGTGGTCTCACGGCGCAGGAGCGTCAGGCGGGCGAGTGCCTGGTAGGCGACGACGAGCAACGGCACCAGCGCAAGGATGTTCCACGCGTTGGTGGACGCGAACACGGCTGTGGAGATGCCGAGCCCCGCCTCGGCGGCCGTTGTCGGAAGCTCGAACGTCGAGCGGAGGACCGTGAAGACCGGCGACGCCGTGTGAAGCGCGATCACCGCACAAACGAGCACGGCGTTCAGGCCCCCGTAGGTGGCGGCGAGGGCGGCCACCGGAACGAGATCGCCGGGCAGAGCAACCTGACCGGGCTCGCCCCCGGCGAGCAGGAAGGCATAGCCGCCTGCGAGAGAGGCCAGCCCGAAGACGCTCGCGTTGAAGCCGATCTTCCTCCACGGCGACCGGCGGAGGCCGTCCGCGACGAGAACGCCGAAGCCGGCAACGAGCGCCGCGCCCCACGGCCCGAGCAGGACGGCGGCGGCGATGTGGACAGCGGAGGAGAAGCTGATGCTCCCCAGGCCGGGGCCAAGCGCAGCTTTCGGGCTAGCGACCTCGAACAGCTCGGTGAAGACGACGGCGGCAGCGAGAAAGGCAAGCGCGGCGAGCGGCATCGACGCAGCCTTCGCCGCCGCGACGGCGAAAAACGTACAACCGATGCCCAAGATGGCGCCGACGAAGAGGCGCGCCTTCAGGGGCGGCGTGGGCATGTGCCGAGAGCTCGGTTGTCAGAGGCCTGGCGCTAGCCCCACTTGTAGCCCGCGCCTGAGGCCAGCACGAGAGCCGCAAGTAGCGCAACCCGATAGATCCAGAAACGCCGCATGATGGACTCCTGATCGAAGGATGGGGGTGTCTGAGCTCGAAGAGTCGGCCCCTTGGGGCGCGCGGGCAATCCCCCTCCTGGGTGCCCCCCTCTTGAGTGAACGCTGCGGGGGTGCCATCGCGCTGCATTGAGCGCTGTACGTCCTGTTGCACACGGCGTAAGGCCGACCGCCCGGTCTCAGCGAGGTGCTGTGGAGGGCGCCGGACTCAGACCGGATCCGGTGGCGAGCCGGACACGACGTTCGTCAAACGCCTGATCCGCCTTGGATCTTCACCGTCCGCACCGACGACCGTACCGAGGCAGGCCAAAGACCGAAAGTTGATCTTTCTGACATGTCCGCAAAGGTCAGCAGCCGCCGAAGCCGTATTCCAGGGACTTCTGGCAGAACTCCGACTCGCTCGCCGTGAAGAAGTGACGCACGCTGTCCGGCTTGCGGACGAAATACCTGTAGTCGACTCGCGCGGGATTCGCCGCGGCGCGCATCGACGCCAGACCCGGGTTCGAGATCGGCGTCGGCGGGAGCCCCGGACGCTTGCGAGTGTTGTACGGGTCGTCGCTGTCGATATCCGACTGCTTGAGCGGCTTAGTCCCGGGAACGTTGCGACCGTACCGGATCGTCGCGTCGATTCCGAGCGGCATCCCGAGCCGCAGCCGGTTGTAGATGACCGCAGCGACGAGGCGGCGCTCCCCGGGCACGACCGCCTCCTTCTCGATCATCGACGCGATGATGAGGACGTCATACGGCGTGAGGTTCTTCGAC
>Ga0209640_10006792_pt1 | contig 10004 bp, 10 predicted proteins | sample RifCSP10_1_FD_184018 | JGI IMG/M metagenome (GOLD analysis project Ga0209640, IMG submission 184018) | Soil microbial communities from Rifle, Colorado - Rifle CSP2_sed 10_1 (SPAdes) (version 2) | ecosystem: Environmental > Terrestrial > Deep subsurface > Rock core/Sediment | place: Rifle... | reverse complement strand
GCCCGAGATCGAGCACCAGCACCGCCAGTCCGCCGGCGAGCAGCGTGATCGAAAGCACGCCGGAGAGCCGCGCCAGCGGCTTGTACAGTTCGCGCCCGAACACCGACGCGATAGAAGCAACATTGAGTGCTCCCGACGCGGCCACAATCAGGAATACCGCGAATACATGCGGCACGCCCCACACGATCCGGTTGCTCATGCCGGTCACGTAGTGGCCATGGTGCTCCATGTACCACGCAGCGCCGAGGCCAACCGCAACCATGACTCCTAGCAGTGCAAGCAGCGCGAAAAAACGGGCGCTGCGGCCGTCGATCTCGGAGTAATGAATAATTGCCATGGGTCGCTCTGTGCTAAAGCCCCTGGTAGCGCACGCCGGTGTTGAGCGCTAAATCCGCCCGCAATTGGATGGTAGGCTCCCGGCCGAGGCGCTGGCGTAACTCGCCGGCGTTATCGTTAAGGTCTCCAAACACCATGGCTTTGCCACCGTCCTTGGTGCAGGCCTCGACGCAGGCAGGCGTCTCGTCGCGATCGATGCGATGCACGCAGAGCGTGCACGACTCCACCGTGCCTTTGCCGCGCGGCACGTCCGGTTTCTGGCCGGTGACGGTCTCGTGGATGAAGGAGCGTGCTCCATACGGGCAGGCCATCACGCAATATCGGCAGCCGATGCAGGTATGTTTGTCTACCAGCACGATGCCGTCCGCGCGTTTGAACGAAGCGCCAGTCGGACACACATCCACACAGGGCGGGTGTTCGCAGTGCTGGCACATCAGCGGCAATGTCTGCGCGTGGCCGGTGCGTTTATCGGTCAGAGTTACCTTGCGTATCCACTGTGCGTCCGTCGCCGGGCGGCCATGACCGGTTACACCGTTCTCGGTGTGGCAGGCGGTAACGCACACCTCGCAATCGGTGCAGCGGGCAGTGTCGATCAGCAACCCCCAGCGCCTGAGCGTGGATGCAGCTTCCTCCGGCGAACGCGCCTGCACCAGTTCGATCAGCCTCAAACCCGGCGTAATGGCTGCGCCGGCGAACGCGGCCGCCCCCAGAGCGAGAAAATTGCGTCGATCGAGGCTCATGGCGCGACTCTATCAACTCGTGTGGCTGCGACCGGCTCGGCCTTCGCCGCGCGCCGCACGGATTCCGGAATCACCCCGCTGTGCCCCGCGACGGGCTTATTCGCACTGGCCGGACCACGCGGCGATGGCGAATGACATTCAAAGCAATCCATCTGCACCGCGGTGTAGGTATGGCAACTTTCGCAGAAACCTTCTTTGCCCAGCACGCTGTTGGTCTTGGGGCTCGCATGGCAGTCGATGCAGTTCTTGAGACCGTGTTTGGTGGTGCGGATGCCGCGGTGCATGGTCTGGTCGCGCTGGTGCAAAATCAGTTTCATATGCTCGCGGCGCATGACCGCGGTGGGCTCGACGCATTGCCCGGGTTTTTCGATCTTGATTACCGGCGGCGCGGCACTCGCCGGCGGGCTTGCCGCGACCGCCGCCAGTCCCGCCAGGATCAGCAGGATGAGCGTCGCGCCGATGGCGCCGAATGGCATGTCGCGTGTGGATTTCACGGTCGGCTAGCAGCCTGTCGGACATGACAGTCCGCACAGGCTGCTAAAAGCAAAACCGGCTGACTATCAATAATAAACTCACTCGAAGCGGTCGAATTTGGCGAAAAGCGCGGGCAAATTCGCATATTCCATATCCTGTTGAGTAATACTTCTAACGCCGGTTTTGCATTAGGAGCTAGTAGGTCTCAAGACCGACTAGCTCCTAATGGCTTCCCATGCCCATCTTGATATACCCCGTCGGGCACACGTCGGCGCAGATATGGCAGCCGATACACAGGCTGTAATCGGTATAAACGTAGCGGCCCATCGTGGACTCGGACTTGGGCGTGCGCTTGACCGCCAGTTGCGGGCAGTAGATCACGCAGTTATCGCATTCAAAACACATACCGCAACTCATGCAGCGTTTGGCCTCGGTCACCGCCTGCTGATCGTTGAGGCCCACCATCCGCTCGGCGTAATGGCCCAGTACTTCTTCTGCGGACGGTCCGATCTCGGTGCGCCGGACGCGTTCCTGGTACGGGAAATGCCCGAGAAACAGTTCCTCCGACTGACAGACTTCGGAGGCGCCGCGGTCTTCGTAATTGTGAACGGCAAATCCGCCCACCGCCTTGCCTTCAGATGAAGTCCCGCGTACACCACGGTCAGTCTCACGCAACTCCGCGTCGTTCACCGGCGCGTATGGCGCGGGCTCGAGGTTCACTTCGCGCAGTTTGTCGAGCAGATTGAAGTGGTGGACATCCACCTTCGGACGCTTGGCCATGTCTTTCTTGCCGAGGTAGCGATCGATGCTGTCGGCGGCGATCGACCCCTGGCCGATCACGGTGGTGAGCAGATGCGGGCGGATGATATCGCCGCAGACGAACATTCCCTGCTGGTTCGGCACCTGATAAAACCTGTCGGCGGCGATCAGACCCTTGCCGTTGTCGAATTCCTCGAACCCGGCGAAATCGCCCGCCTGGCCGATGGCGATGACGATAAGATCGGCCTCCAGATCAATCTCGCTGCCCGGTTTCTCGACCGGCTTGCCGCTCGAGTAGTCGAGTTCGACTACGCGCAGCGCCCTGGCGCGGCCGGTCTGCCTGTCAACTATGACCTCGCGCGCCAGCAGGCTGCCCTGAATTTTTACACCTTCGCGCTGGGCGTCCTCGATCTCGTGCTTGGCCGCGTTCATTTCCTCGATCGGCTGCATCGAGATCAGCATCACATCGGCGCCCTCACGCGCCGCCATGGTGGATACGTCGTGCGCCGTGTGCCCCATGACGACGAACTCCGGTCGTTCGGCATTCTTGATGTTCTTTACATATCCAAGCCGCCGCGCCACCGACACGACGTCGACCGAGGTATCGCCGCCGCCGACGACGACCACCCGCCCGGCCACCGATTTGAGCCGGCCCTGATTAAACGCCTCGAGAAACGCAACGCCGCTGATGCAATTAGGCGCATCCGCTCCGGGCACGGACAGAGGGAGGCCGGACTTGCAGCCGATCGCAAACAGCACGGCGTCGAATTGCGCCACGATATCCCGCAGAGGAATATCGGTGCCGATGCGCGTATTGGTCTTGACCACGACTCCCATCGCGATGATGCGGTTGATCTCGCCGTCCAGGCTTTTGCGCGGCAGACGGTAGCCGGGTACGCCGTACTTGGCCATGCCTCCGAGTTCGGCATGGTCGTCGAACACGGTCACGCCATGGCCCTTCAGGCGCAGTTGATAAGCCGCCGACAGCCCGGCAGGACCGCCGCCGATGATCGCGACTGACTTGCCGCTGTCGGGCCCCGCCTGAAAAGAAAAACTCTGCGCGAGCGCATAATCACCGATGTATTGCTCGACGGCGTTGATACCGACAAAATCTTCGACCACGTTGCGATTGCAGCCGGTTTGGCAGGGCGCCGGGCAAACGCGGCCCATCATCGACGGAAAAGGATTGGCGGCGGCCGAGCGGCGGAACGCGTATTCCTGCATGGTCGTGCCTTTGGGCGGTTTCTCGATGCCGCGCACGATATTCAGCCAGCCGCGGATATCTTCACCCGACGGGCAGCTCGCCTGGCAGGGCGGCGTCTTATGCACGTAGGTCGGGCATTTATCCGTCTCGTCCGCGCTGAATATCCGCTCCTGCTGCGAGCGCCACTCATGATCGCCGTCCTTGAACCTGCGGAAAGTGTGCCCGCTCTTCGCTTCCGGCTTGTTGGCTGGGGCTGACATATTTATCTCCGTTTAACCCTGCTGCAAAATCGAATCGCCTGGTTCAGCATGGTCTGAAGCAGGTAGAACAATCCCGGTCGTCATGAGTTTGCCTTGAGCACGATCGCATTGCTCACCAGGCCGTGCACGCTGCCGATCATGTCCATCGGATGTTTGTAATAAGGCAACACTTTGGTGAATTGGCTCTTGCAAATGGCGCAGATCGCGGCCAGATAATTGACGCCGTATTCGTCCACCACCTGCTGCAGCGCCTGCATGCGCGGCAACGCGCCTTTGACGCGCAATTCGACCAGATCGTCGGTCAACAGCCCGCCGCCGCCGCCGCAACAAAAAGTGCTCTCCTGTATGGTGTCCGGGGCCATGTCGTGGAATTGGTTGACGCAGGCCCTGATGATCGCGCGCGGAATCGAGAACTGCCCGCCCGGCTCGCCTCCCATGCGGGACGCGCGCGCGACATTGCAGGAGTCGTGAAAGGTCACGATCTTGTCGTCGTTGGCGCTCTTGTCGAGCGTGATGGCGCCGCGCGCGATGAGATCATGCGTCACCTCGCAAATGTGCTGTGGCACCGGATAAGCCGGGTCGAGGAAATCGAACGGCCCGATGAGCGTGTTCCAGAAGCTGTAGGCGACGCGCCAGGCGTGGCCGCACTCCCCGACCACGATGCGCTTCACGCCTAAATCGAGCGCCGCCTCGCGGATGCGCAAGGCGACTTTCTGCAGGTTGTCGCCATTGCCGATGAACAGGGAAAAATTCGCCGCTTCCGACGCATGCGACGACAGCGTCCACGAAATCCCCGCGGCATGGAATACCTTGGCGTAACCGATCAGCCCGTCGATATGCGGCTCGGCAAAAAAATCCGCACTCGGCACCACGACCAATATTTCGGCGCCTTTCACATCGAGCGGGAATTTCACGTCGACCCCGGTGGCGTCCTTGACGTCCTCCTCCAGGCCCTCCAGGGTATTGCGCAACGCCGGCCCGGGCAGCCCCAGGTTATTTCCGATCTTGTGGACCTTGGCGATAATTTCATTGGAATACTTCTGGCCGACGCCGACGGTGTCCATTATTTCGCGCGCCGCCATCGAGATTTCGGCCGTGTCTATGCCATAGGGACAAAATACCGCGCAGCGGCGGCACTGCGAGCACTGGTGAAAATAGCTGTACCATTCATCGAGCACGGGCTTGGTCATGTCACGCGCGCCGACCAGCCAGGGGAAATGCTTGCCGGCAAACGTGTAGTAACGCCGATACACCGAACGCAGCAGGTCCTGGCGCGCAACCGGCATGTTTTTCGGGTCTGACGTGCCGAGAAAATAATGGCACTTGTCGGTACACGCGCCGCACTTGACGCAGGAGTCCAGAAACACCTGCAACGCGCGCGATTGCGACACGAGCGTGCCGAGCTTTTTGACCGCCACGTTTTCCCAATCCGCCACCAGCTCGCCGGGGAACCCCAGCGGTTCCTGATGAACCGCCTTGGCGAGGTAGGGTTTGCTGTGCGCCATGCTGCCCGCCTGCACCAGCGGGATCACCGGGTACTCGCGCAGCGCGGGCGTTTCGAATTCGGCCATGGCTATCGCCGCCCGGCGCTACCGGCATTGTCGATCTGCGCCGTCCACCCGGCCACGTGGCGGTGTTCGCGCGGATTATCCACTTGATTGCGGGTCGGGCTGAAGAACACACCCGGCGCATGCAGCAACTTGCTCATGGGAAACACGATCATGAGCATCGCGACGAGCGCGAGATGTATCAGCAGCACGGGATCCGCCGGCAGCGGCTGCCAGTCCAAGACCATCAGCCCGAGAAAAAATGCCTTGAGCGCCACGATGTCGGTACGCACAACGTATTTCATGGCGAGCCCGCTCGCCGCAATTGCAATCAGCAGCGCGAGCATCAAATGATCCGAAGGACTGCTGATGTAGCGCACGCGATCGACCAGAAATCGGCGCGCCCACAACCCGGCCAGGCCGGCCAGCATGGCGAAACCGGCATAAATGCCGAACGGCTGGATCAGCGCCACCCAGCTCCAGACCGGATCGGTAAAATAACGCAGATGGCGCAACAACACGAGCAGCAGCGCGACGTGGAAAACCCAGCCGAACAGCCAGATCCATTTGTTGGCTTTGAACAGGCTCTCGAACAACGCGACTTCCTTGAGCATGCGCAACACGACGCCCGCGCGCGTCGTGGGCGCCGGTGTGGTCGGTATCTTCAGCGGCTGGGGGGTGCGGGCATACAACCAGATGTGATACGCAACGCCACCGGCCAGCATCGCCGCCGCCGCGTAAAACAGGACCGCAACAACGATGGTCAGCGCCGGCATGGATTCGATTGCGACGAGACGGTGACCCGGCGCCAGCGCGTGAAACTGACGCTAGACACAACCGGTCGGCTTGGGCAGGCCCGCGTACTTGCATGCCTGCTTGGCGGGGCCATACGGAAACAGCTCGTAGAGGTATTTGCTGTTGCCCTTGTCCGCGCCGAGTTTCTTGCCGATTGCCTTGGTCAGCACGCGCACCGCGGGGGCGATCTGATATTCTTCGTAGTACTCGCGCAGGAAGTTGATCACCTGCCAGTGGTTCTCATTGAGCTCGCAGTCTTCCATGCGCGCCATCTCCTTGCATACTTCCTCGCTCCAATCGGCGCGGCTGGCAAGATAGCCCTCTTCATCGGTTTCGATCGCTTGTCCGTTCATTACGAGAGGCATGCTGTAATCTCCTTGTAGGTTAAATGACGCGGCGAAACGCACGCGCCCGTAAAGTCAAAGCCAGGATTGCACCGCGTTGTGGCTTACCACCAGATCCACAAAACCGCCATAGTCGACGAGCTGGATGCCTTCCAACACCGCATCCTGCATACCCCTCGCCTCCAGGTCAGGCCGCAGCGCATAAATCTTCATCTGCCCGAGCGCCGCCTTGATCTTCGGTTCCGCGATATTGCCGCGCGTCACCGCGTAGACGCCGTCCTCGATCAGCAGCACTGCACTGCCGTCCCTGCCGAAACGCAGGCAACTGCCCAGCGCATTTCTTTCAAACGGGGATTTGTTCACGATATGCAGCATACCGATCCTCAGAAACCGATCACGACGTCCTGCTGGTCCATCAACTCGGCCATCTGTGCCGCGCTCAGCACCTCCACCGGCACCAGCAGGTTGTCCTCGGTCAGGCCGCGCGCTGCCAGCGAGTCCGCGTCGACGTAAAGCTTCTCGATATCGTAACCGTCGAGCGCGCGGTACGCCGGCGAAAAATTCTTCACATCAATCGCCTGGGTCTGCTGGCCCTTCACCAATTCGTAGACGCCGTCGTCAAGAAATACCATGCTGATGTCCTGATCGAACGCCGCGCTGATCAGCACCACTTCCAGCGCTTCGAGCGCATAAACGGTGCCGTAGGGCGCTCTGCGATTGACGAACATGAACTTTTTGACTTTGCCGGAAGTTTCCTCCTGCATCTCGCCGCCCGCCGCCAGGTCACTCATAACGCATCCACGTCAGTCGCCGAAAACCACGAGGCGGTCGGCCTGGATTCCCGTCTCGACCAGCTGGCCGAGGCCCGAAATGCGGAAGCCCTTGGCCAGAATCTCGTCCTTGATGCCGCGGCGCAGCGCGGCCGCCACGCACACGACCAGATCGATGCCGTGCTCTTCCGCGAGTTTCGACCAGCGGTTCACGATATGGCGGTCGTCCTGCGGCGGCTCGGTCAGGCGGGTCGCGTTGTTGACGCCATCGTGGTAGAAGAACACGCGGTAGATCCGGTGTCCTTTCGCCAGGGCGGCTAGGGCGAATTGGTAGGCGGTATCCGACGCCTGATGGGTGTAAGGCCCTTCGTTGACCAGTATGCCTAACTTCATATGCGGACCTGCTGCTCCTGACATCAAAACCTGATATGCGTTGACGCATTCAGGCTGTTACGCGAGCCGCGCCAGTTATCGATATGAAACTTGGTAAACGGCAGTCCGGTAAGCTCGAAAAACCGCGGCCAGCCGATGCGTTCCACCCAGTCGCCGACGCGCTCCCAGTCCCTGGCGTCTTTCTTGTAGACAGCCAGTATCTTCTTCACGATCGCGGCGGCTTCCGGCCAGCGCGGCGGGTTGTTGGGTATGCCCGCCGCCACCAGTTTGTGGAACATGGGTTTGGAACGCGCGTTGGAATTCTTGCCGCCCACCCAGATGGCAAGTTTGGAGTGATCGGCGTCGTTGATCTGCATCGGCGGACAGGGCGGATAGCATGCGCCGCAGCAGATGCATTTCTTCTCATCGACTTCAAGCGAGGGTTTGCCATTCACGATCGCGGGGCGGATCGCCGCGACCGGGCAACGCGCGACCACCGACGGACGCTCGCACACATTGGCGACCAGATCGTGGTTGATTTTGGGCGGCTTGGTGTACTGCACGTTGATGGCGATGTCGCCCTGGCCGCCGCAGTTGATCTGGCAGCACGATGTCGTAATGTGCACGCGGTTGGGCATTTCCTCCCGGACGAATTCGGTGTGCAGTTCATCCATCAGCGCCTTGACGACGCCGGACGCGTCGGTGCCGGGAATGTCGCAGTGCAGCCAGCCCTGGGTATGCGAAATCATGGTCACCGAGTTGCCGGTACCCCCGACCGGGTAGCCCGCGGCCTCGATGGCCTTGATCAGCGGCGCGACCTTTTCCCACTTGGAGACCATTACCTCCATGTTGGAGCGGATGGTGAAGCGCACGTATCCTTCGCCGTACTGGTCGATGATGTCGCACAGGAGATTGATCTCGTAGGAGCCGAGCTGGCGCTGCGTGCCCAGGCGAACGGTCCAGATCTCGTCGCCCGAGTGCGCCACGTGATGCAGCACGCCCGGACGCGGACGGTCGTGATATTTCCAGTTGCCGAAATTCTTGACCATCAGCGGATGCATGTACTGCATGCCGTCGGGGCAGCCGCTCTCGATCGGCTGGCGCATCTTCTTCTTCGTCACTGCCTGGGTTTGATCCATCATTGCCTCCGCGAATACCCGGTTGCCGCTCAAGCGGTTGCCGGCTGCTTGCGCTGCATCCACTTCTCCGCTTCCTGGTCCCACTCATCCATGCGGACGTACGAACTCGTGCGCGGGTGGCTGATCATGTGCGGATCAACGTCGATGCCTATGCCCTCGAGGAAGTTCACCAGTCCGATGCGCTCGATCATCTCGCCGCAGCGTTCGTGCTCGAGGCCGTTTTCCGCCCAGAAGTCGATGACATTGGCGGCTATTTCGCGCAGCTTCTCGTAATCCTCGTCGGTATCGAGCTTCATGAACGGCACGATCACCGTGCCCATGGTGTCGCCGATCTTCAGGGTTCGCTTGCCGCCGATCAACAGGGTAATGCCCTTGTCCTTGCCGGGCGACAATGCCTTGGTCATGACATTGATGCAATGCATGCAGCGCACGCAGTTGCGGTTGTCGATCTCAAGCGTGTCGTCGTCGTTCAGCGACAGCGCCTTGGTGGGGCAGCGCGCGATCACGTTGTCGATGGTGTACTTGCGGCCATGGCTCCCGACATAAGCCTTCACTTCGTTCTGATCGACCTGGATGTCGTCACGCCAGGTCCCGATCACGGCAAAGTCAGCGCGCTGAATGGAGTTCATGCAGTCGTTGGGACAGCCGGACACCTTGAATTTGAATTTGTACGGCAGCGCCGGACGGTGCATGTCGTCGATGAAGTTGTTGACCAGCAGGCGGTGAACCTTCATCTCGTTGCAATTCGACTGCTCGCAGCGCGCCGCCCCGACGCACGACATCGCCGTGCGCACACAGGGACCGGCACCGCCGAGGTCGAAACCATATTCGTTGATTTCGTCGAAAAAATGCTGCGTGTTCTCGCTGGTCGAGCCGATGAACATGATGTTGCCGGTCTGGCCGTGAAACGCGATGAGCCCTGAGCCCCACTTGTTCCACGAGTTCGAGAGCTGGCGCAGCATCTTCGTGGTGTAATGATTGCCGGCGGGCGGCTGCACCCGCAACGTGTGAAACTCCTTCGACTCGGGAAACATGGCGGCGACTTCCGAGAAGCGCGGGATGATGCCGCCGCCGTAGCCGAATACCGATACCGTGCCGCCCTTCCAGTAGCCCAGGCGCGTCTTGTACGAGTGCTCCAGCTGACCGAGCACGTCGACCATCATGTTGTTGCCGTGGGCGAGACGCTTCAATCCAGTGACGAAGCTCGGCCACGGGCCGTGCTCGAGCTGATCCAGCATCGGCGTCTGGTGGAACGGCTTGGTGG
>Ga0209640_10006790_pt1 | contig 10004 bp, 13 predicted proteins | sample RifCSP10_1_FD_184018 | JGI IMG/M metagenome (GOLD analysis project Ga0209640, IMG submission 184018) | Soil microbial communities from Rifle, Colorado - Rifle CSP2_sed 10_1 (SPAdes) (version 2) | ecosystem: Environmental > Terrestrial > Deep subsurface > Rock core/Sediment | place: Rifle... | reverse complement strand
GCGGAGTAATTCCGGGGCGGCGTCATCGTCCGCCGGCGGGTACTCGCTGCAGGCCGTCACGGCACCGGCATCGCCGCTGAGATGACTCCGTGAAGCGACCGCCGCGGACACGAGCCTCAATCGAGAAGAAAAGGGGCAAGTTCCGGACAAGCTGAAGGGGGCGGCAGGGCGCCGCCCCCTTCACACCGAGTGATTGATCGGCGGGCTCGACGGGACTTGAACCCGCGACCTCTGGATTGACAGACGATTCAGGCTCTCGCAAGCGAGAGCAACGCAGGAGCGCGCCCAGGACATTGCCGCGGTGATGGATGCCGCCGACTCACACCGGGCCCTTCTCTGTGGGGTCTCCGAGGGCGGGCCGATGGCTGCCGGCCGTCACCACCCCGACACTCGTGCTCCACGCCGCGGGCGATCCGGTCGTGCCGGTCGCTGGCGGACGCTATCCCGCCGACCACATCGACGGCGCACGCCTTGTGGAGTTCCCGGGCACCTACCACGCCTCGTGGGACCCTGTCGACGTCGCCGCGTTGCGCGACACCATCATCGGCTTCCTCTCACGGGTGGTGCGCCCGCCCATTCGGTGAACCGGGTGCTGGCGACGGTCATGTTCACTAACATCGTGTCGTCCACCGAGCGGGCCACCAGCCTGGGCGACACAGCGTGGCACTCGCTGCTCGACCAGCACGACCGGCGCGTGCGGGCATGGCGGGACCTCCTCCTGCACGATGAGACCACGCCGGCATGAGCTCTCGGTGAGAGCCGGGTGAGAAAGGAGCAGCGCGCGACCAGGACCCCTGGGTGGAGGTGCAGCGGACCACCGTATCGCTTGACCCCTCCGCCCGAGCACCCTAAGCTCTCGGCACGAATGAACGCTGGAGCGAGGGACGACATGAACGACGTGCTGGCGGGAGTGCGGGTGCTGGACTTCGGGCGGTACATCGCCGGGCCGTACTGCGCGGCCCTCCTCGCCGACCTGGGCGCCGACGTCATCCGGGTCGAGCGCCGCGGAGGCGGCGAGGACCGCTGGGTGGCGCCGGTGGGCGGCGACGGCGTGGGCGCCATGTACCTGGTCATGAACCGCAACAAGCGCGCGATGACGCTCGATCCCGGCTCGCCCAGGGGGCGCGAGATCGTTCGCAAGCTCGTGGCGACCGCCGACGTGATCGTGGCCAACCTCCCGCCCGACGTGCTGCGCGGCCTGGCCCTCGACCTCGACAGCCTGCGCCGCGTGAAACCCGACATCATCCTCACCACCGTGACCGCCTTCGGGGCCGGCGGCCCGTGGAGCCACAAGCACGGCTTCGACGGCATCGGCCAGGTGATGTGCGGCTCGGCCTACCTCACCGGCACGCCCGAGCAGCCGCTGCGCGCCAGCGTGGCCTGGGTGGACTGCGGCACCGCGTCGCTGGCCGCCTTCGGCACGCTGGCCGCGCTCATGGCGAGGCAGAAGACCGGCCGCGGCCAGAAGGTGGAGGGCGCGCTGCTGCGCACCGCGGTGGCCTTCAACAACCCCACCCTGGTCGAGCAGCAGGTCATCCGCCCCGACCGCGTCGCCACCGTCAACCGCGGGCAGACCTCGGCGCCGTCCGACCTCTACCGCACGCGCGACGGCTGGATCATCGCCTACGCCATCGGCAACCCGATGTTCGCGCGCTGGGCCCGGCTCATGGGCGAGGAGCAGTGGCTGACCGATCCTCGCTTCAAGGACGACGAGGCGCGGGGCGACCACGGCGAGATCGTCTCCGAGCGGATGTCGCGCTGGACCGCCGAGCGGACCACGGAGGCGGCCCTGGCCGAGCTCGAGAAGGCGAACATCCCGGCCGGCCCGCTCTACTCGCCCCAGCAGGCGCTGGAGGACCCTCACATCCGCGCGGCGGGCCTGCTCGCCGACACCGAGTACCCGCGCCTGCCCCGGCCGGTGCCGCTGGCGCCCACGCCGGTGGACCTCTCGGAGACGCCCGGACGGTTCCGCCACCGCGCCCCCGCGCTGGGCGAGCACACCGACGCCATCCTGGCCGAGCTCGGCTACGGGCCCGACGAGATCCGCGCGCTACGCGAGGAGAAGGTGATCTGACTCGGGCCCCCGCGCGCCCTACTTCCGGAACTTGGCGAAGTTGACGGGGCGCTTCTCCACGAAGGCGTTGCGGCCCTCCATCGCCTCCTCGGTCTGGTAGTACATGTTGAGCGCGGTGTGCGCGAACTGGGCGACCCCGGCCCGCTGCTCCGAATCGATGTTGAACGACTGCTTGGCCAGGGCCAGCGCGGTGGGGCTCTTCTCCAGGAGCTCGCGGCACCACTGCTCGACCTCGCGCCGGAGCTCCGCGAGCGGCACCACCCGGTTCACGAGGCCCATCGCGAGCGCCTCCTGCGCGGTGTACTGGCGGCACATGTACCAGATCTCCCGCGCCTTCTTCTCGCCGACGAGGCGGGCGAGAAAGCCGGTCCCGTGGCCCGCGTCCACGCTGCCCACCCGCGGACCCGTCTGGCCGAACACCGCGGTGTCCGCGGCGATGGAGAGATCGCAGAGCACGTGGAGCACGTGCCCGCCCCCGATCGCGAAGCCGTTCACCATGGCGATGACCGGCTTGGGGATGTGCCGGATCGCGCTGTGGAGCGCCTCCACGTCCATCGGCCGCTGGTCGGTGGCGTAGCCTCCCTGCCCGCGCTCCTTCTGGTCACCCCCGGAGCAGAAGGCCTTGTCGCCCGCGCCGGTCAGCACGACCACGCCGACGGTCGGATCCCACCGGGCGTCCACTAAGGCCTCGGTCAGCTCGGCGACGGTCCGCGTCCGGAAGGCGTTCCGGACCTGCGGCCGGTTGATCGTGATCCAGGCGACGCCGTCCCTCTTCTCGACCAGGATGTCGGTGTAGTCCATGGGAGCCTCCTCGCCTCGTGTCGCGGGTTGTCGTCAATCGACGAGCATAGGGCATGTTCGGAGCGAGTTGAAGGGGACCGGAGGTCGGCCGCGTGACTCGCGATGGAGGTGATGTCGCGCTGGTACGAGCGCCAGCGGGCGGCCGCCGGCGGCGGCGCGCGCGAGGCCCGGTCGCCGGGCGTCCGCGGCGGGTAGGCGGCCTCCGCGCCCGAGGCGCGCCGCGCCTCCGCAGCATCCTGGGTTAGAATCGGTAGCGTCCTAACACCGTTGAGGAGGTCTCTATGACCCAACGCCAGCTCGGTCGTGCCTGCCTCTGCTTGCTGATCGTCGTGGGTGGTATTGCCTCGACCGTCGGGGCGCAGTCATCGCCGATCGATCCACAGAGCCTGATCGGGCAATGGTCGGGCTCGTGGATCGGTGCCTCGCAGGAGAAACTGAACGGAAAGTACTACCTCACGATCGAGCGTGTCGTGGGCGAGAAGGTCTTCGGCAAGGGGGAACTCGTGAAGCAGAAGAAATTCGAGTTCCGAATCGCCGGCACCCTCTCCGGGAACCAGCTGACCTTCGCGAGGACCACGCTCACCGTCGATGGGAACCAGATGCACGGGACGGGACCCAACATGAAGATCTCGCTGATCAAGGACAAGTAGCTGCTCAGCGGGGTCACCGCGGGGCCAGCAGGTCGACCATCCGCTCCGCCTGCCGCGCGAGCGAGGCCGCCGCCACCGCCTGGGGCCCCAGCGTGATCCACTCCACGCCCGCGCGGGCGAACCGGTCGATGCCCTCGCGAATCCGCACGGGCGGGCCGAGGAGGACCACCTCGTCGAGCAGCGTGTCGTCCAGCGCCGCCATGGCGGTGGCCAGGTCGCCCGCGGCGTACGCCGCGGCGACGCGCTCCATCTGGGCCGCGTAGCCGCTCGCCGCGAAGGTCTTCGCGTAGTGCGGCCACCGTGCGTAGTGCACGAGGAACTCGCGCGCGGCCTGCCGAGCGGTGGCGACGTCGTCGTGGATGAAGGTCGGGACGAGCAGGCTCACCGGCAGGCGGTCCGCATCGCGCCCGGCCTCGCGGGCCGCCCGGTGAAAGTGCTCGACGGCGCGGCGGTAGCGGGCGGGCGTGTTGATGTAGAGCATGAGGCCCTCGGCGTGGACCCCGGCCGCGACGCACGTCTCGAGCGCCATGCCCGCCCAGTGGATCGCAATGGCGTGGCTCGCCGGCCGCGGATGGCGCAGGCCCGCCACCGCCTCGCCCCGGAACACCGCTCGCACGATTGCCGTGGTCGCCTGGAGCACCTCGCGGGGATCGCGCCAGGCGAAACCGGCCTGACTGACCATGGTCCGGTTGTTCGGCCCGAGGCCGAGGACCAGCCGCTCGGGCGCGATCTCGTCGATGGCCACCGCGGCCGCCGCGAGCATCACCGGATGGCGCAGGTACACGTTCGCGATGTTGGTCCCGATCAGCAGCCGCGAGGTCCGGGCCGCGATCATGGCGGCGGTGGTGACACCGTCGTTGGCGAGCACGCTCTCGACCATGAAGAGGTTGTGAAAGCCGGCGTCCTCCGCCCGTCGGGCCAGGTCCACGGCCTCGCGATAACCCAGCGCGAACCCCCACAGCGTGATTCCGAGACGCATGCCTCAGCTCCTGGTCACGTGATTGCGCGAGTCAGGCTCTCTCGTCGATCAGCACGTCGCGCCCGGGGAAGCTCGGGACAAGACGAAGGGGGCTACAACTTGGTCTGCGTGGAAAGCTCCCGCGTTCGACGCCGCCGCCAACGCGCCAACCCGAGTCCTGCCGCCGTGGTGGCGAAGAGGAGGAACGTAACGGGTTCGGGAACCGGCGTGGGGGGCGATGTCCGCGACGGCCACTATGCCCTCCCGACCCACGAACACCTGAACCAAAAAACTGGTGCTGAACACCTCCTCCGCGGCCGGATGACTGGAGCAAGAGCCCGACGTGCCTTCCAGGCACCAGAAGCTGAAAAACGTAGCCGAGTCAAGGAAGAACCCCACGAAGGGGTCGCTGCTGGAGAACTCGAACGGGAGGCTGGCGCCCCGATGCGGGTCGTTAGGGTTATGGTTTGTCGGCCAGCCGCGCAGCTGGCCTGGACCTGCGCTACCGTCGACTAAGGGTCAGGACCATGCCGAGAACCATCCCGACACCGGCGGCGATTAGGAGGGCAGGGACCGTCTGGGTTCGCGAGTACTCGGTCACCTCCTGGGTGACCTTCTCCATTCCTCTCTCTCCGTACTCGGCGACTTTCTCGCGGGTCTTGTCGACAGCGTCCTTGACGAAGCCACCGGCCCGCTCACATTCTGTCTCGATTGCCTGCCCCACCGTGCCGACTCGTCCTGTAGACGACGGATCCCCAGCTGGTCCGGGCGACGGCGTTGCTTGGGTCCACGGCCTGTCACTTGGGCCTGGGTTGGATCCCCGCTCGGTGTCCATCTCTTTTCCTCCTGGTCTGGATTAGTTGTGAGTCTGGAAACGTCGTCGGAGTTGACTCCCACGCGCCGGTCAACTGAGGAACGAGCAAGACGTGTGCCGCCTGGTCTGGCTGACCCTAGTCGGTGCGGCGCGCCGCAATCGCCCACCAGGCGCGCCAGGCGCAGCAGCATGAGCACGCGGATCACCACCCACGACGGGTCGAACTCGAAGCGGCCCACGCTGAACTTGGGGCTCGAGGGATAGGCGTGGTGGTTGTTGTGCAGGCTCTCGCCGCCGGTGAGCCAGGCGAGCACGCGCAGGTTGGTGGCCGAGTTGTTGGCGAAGTTTCTCCGGCCCCACCAGTGGCCGAGGCCGTTGATCGACGGGGCCAGCACGAAGAGGTAGAGCACGAAGTGGGTGACGGCCAGGAGCAGGCCCCAGCCGGGGCCCAGGATCAACATGGCCGCCGCGATGCCGACCACCCCGCCGAGCGTGCCTTGTTGAAGAGCACACGGTCCCACACGTCGTCCCGGATGTCCTTGGCCCAGCGGGCGAGGGTCTCGGGGTTGCGGCCCTCGCGCACGTAGTAATAGACGTTCCAGAGCTGGATCTTCCAGAAGCCGTGACGAGCGGGCTGTGGGGATCCCGCTCGGTGTCGGTGAAGGCGTGATGCTTGCGGTGCACCGCCACCCACTCGCGGCGGTTCTGACCGGTGGTGAACCAGAGAACGAAGCGGAAGACCCAGTCCGCGAACGGATGTCGATTGAGCGCGCGGTGCGCGAGCCCGCGGTGCAGGTACACCGACGTGGCGATGACGGCGGCCTGCGTCACCAGGAGCGTGCCTATCACGTACAGGAGCGGTCGAAGCATGATGGGTACCTGGACTTCGACGCTACGCCCGCCGAGGCCCGCGCGCGATCATCCGATACGCAACCAGCAGCACAATCGCTCCAAGCACGGCCATGATGAACCCCACCGGATCATCCGGGCCATACCAGCCGAACACGCGGCCCAAGAACCCGCCAACGAGGGCGCCCGCGACGCCGAGAAGCGTTGTGACGATGAAACCACCTGGATCCCTTCCGGGCGTGAGGAACTTGGCGGCGATACCTACGATGAGGCCAAAGACAATCCAGGCAATAACTCCCATATGTGTTCTCCTCTGTTGTCATGATGTGCGTGCCGTTGTCTGTGGAATGCGTTATGGTCAGCGGGATGAACGGCGAAGCTCGCCGTCGAAGCCGGGCAAGATCGCCTTGAAGAAGGCATTCTGCACCAAGTTGACGATGGTCTCGATGATGCTCACGTTCGGATTGTCGAGTCGCCCGGAGATCTCCACGCGCGTGGCGACCTCGTCGCGGGGGCGGTTCTGGAGGACCTTCGAAACGCCTCCGACCACCTTTTCGTAGGCCTTGCGCACGATGCTCTTCTCCCGATCCTGCTTCGGGTCGTGGGCCTGCATGTCCTGGAAGAGCGGCTTGACATAGCCCGTGATTTGCCGGTTTCTTGCCTGAAGCTCGGTGTAGAGGGAGAATCGCCCGGCCACCACGTCGAACTTGCCATAGGCCCGTAGGAGGTCGTTCATGGTGGTGAGGTCGGTCTCGTCAATCTGTACCGCGACGTCGAAGTCCGGGCCCGGTCGTGTCGGCGGCAGCTTGAAGTCGGCCTTGACAGGTCCGGAGCCCATGAACTTGCCTTGGAGCTTCGCCATCGCGGTCTCGCCGCTCGGGAGGCTACTGAGGTTCGTCAGCGTCACCGTGGTATCGGCCACGAAGACCCGATAGCTCGGGGTCGTGGCCTTGTTGACGAGCCCGAAATTGCTCTTGACGATGTCGAGCCGGTCGACCCGGACCTGTAGCCTCGGGTCCTGGGCCTGGTCGGCGGCCTTGAGCGTCTCGCGCGTCGCCTCTTTCGCCGCGCCGGCCTTCGCGGGAGTCTGGACATAGTCCACGTGAATCCCGTCCACCGTGGCTGACCAGAGCTTCACAGACTTGAACTGAGGCGCGATCTCGACTTCACCGGCAGCCGAGAGCATGCCCTTCTCCACCGCCAGATTGTAGCGATTCGTGACCGGCTTGAAGTAGTCGAGGGCAATGGCGTCTAGCTTGATCTGAACCATCAACGCGGCGTAGGGGTCGGCCAGAAAGTCGGCCCATCCGCTCGCCGCGATCGAGCCCGTCTCGAATACCCGCGCCTGCAGATCCATCGGGGAAGGATAGACGCCCGGCTTGGACCGGATGTTGCGGATGTTGGAGGCAACGAAGTCCAGCTCGTAAATTCGAAGCGGCTTGAAGGGCCCGTCGTCCTGGTAGGTGATGTCGGCTCGGGCAATCCGCAGCTCGTTGATGTGGAGCGGATAGATCGCCTGGAGCGCTTCCTGCCATCCCTTGTCCTTGACGGGGGTCGGGTCGGTGATCTCGGCCCTCGCCTGGGGCAGGTTCAACACCACAATCGGGTGCTCAATAAGAATGTCGCCGACCACGCGCCCGGACAGGAGGGCGCGCCAGTGAACGCTAGCGTACAGGCGCTCGACGTGGGCCACGGGGGGGTCGGGATACTGGTTCTGGATGATCACGGTGTTGTGCAGGTCCATGGAAAAGTTGATCGGGCTGAAGTGGAGCTTGCCGATGGTGACGGTGTAGCCCTTGAGACTCGCGTTCATCTTGCCTTCGGTATAGCGGCGCAGCGGCTCGTCGATGAAGAAGAGCGCGATCCCGGAGGCAACAAGCACGAGCAAGACGAGCGCGCCCCCCGCGAGGAGCCAGCGGCGCGGGGTTATACGCGACCACCATGCGGACCGTCTCACGGAGCGACCCGTACGGTCGTGGCAGGCTGTTCCACCCGATTCAGATCCGAAGCCACCAGTTCCTCGTGGCTCTCCTCACCGAGCATGTTGACCGGGACGGACCAGGCGGCCCAGGGCGGCCTTGATGAGCACAGCGGCAGCGGCCGAACCCGCCGATCCGATGATGCGCTGGGTCGTAGTCGGCTCGACCGCGACCCGTTCCGGCCGATCGATCATACGGCCGAATGCTTCGCGCAGGCGCCCACTGCGCGCCGTCAGCGTATTGCGGCGACGTGCCCGCCATATCTTCAGAGCAATCGCGCCTGCCACGATTGCTCCCACGGCGAGAACGGTGGCTGTGACACCCAGGGCATGTCGCCGAACTTGGAGCCCGACGTCCGTGAGCTCGTGACCACGCCGGTTCAACTCACCCACGAGCGTGGTGAGCTTTGCCCGGCGCCGCACGATGTCTGCCTCGATGGGTTGCGGACGGCGCGGCGCCTCCGCGCCGATCTCGGTCACCCGACCTGTTGTTTCAGCCACTCCCAGTCCTCCTTTAGCGACTTCCGTGTGAGGGCCAGCGGTGAGCGGGGGCGCTGCTGCCAGCCGATGTAACCGGCCCCGGCACCCACCCCGACCACGACCCCCGCCACGACCAGCGCGGCCAGCCAGCCCGGCATCAGCATGGCGAGCCCCAGCACCCCCGAGACCAGGAGCAGGGTGACCCCGACGAGTGCCGCCACCATTGCCACGCCGAGCCCCACCAGGGCCCGGCGTCCCGACCGCACATTGTTCGCCAGCTCGGCACGCGCCAGATCCACCTCAATCTGGGCGAGTTGAACGAGCTCGCTGCCGATCTCCCCGACCAGCGCCCGAGTGCTTGCTCCGCTGTTACGTCCGCGCATTTGCTCCAAGGACACCCCTAGGAGCGTTTCCCTGACGCCATTGACTCTTTGGCCTGGGCGAGCTCGCCGCCCAGTCGGATCAGCTCCTCACGATCCATGAGCTTCTGCGCACGCGGAAACATCTCCGTCTCTTCCTCCTCCGCGTGGTGCTCCACGAGATCCTTCAAGACCTTGGCCTTGGCGCCGAACTCCTCCGAGTCCGCGTCCGTCTCCTTGATCTCTGGCAATACGAGATCCACAACGTGATGCTCCTCGACGGCTTCGTAGTACAGATCCTTGTCGTCCTTCTTCTCGGCAGCGTCCCGGAATGCAGGGTAGAAGATCGCTTCTTCTATCTTCGTGTGGATCGTCAGCTCCTGTTCAATCGTCGCGAGGAGTTCCTCGCGCTTCGCCGACGCTCGCTCGGTGGTCTCCTCGAGCTCACTTAGCAACGCGCGGACTTTCTGATGATCCTCTTTCAAGAGCGTAATCGCGTCCTTGTCTTGAAGCTTCTTTGCTCCTGCCATGGCGTTCTCCTTGTATGAGTTGGTGTCCGACTTACCTGCCCGTGGGCCGTCCGGACTGGCGGCGGCTGGCCTTCTTACTTCCGTCCGGCGAGGGGCTGCTACGTGCAAAGCAAGCTATGTGCCGGGAGACGTGGTGGCCGCCGCGACTTCAGCTGCGGCTGGGAGGAACGGCGGCTATCGGATGGGTAACGGCGCCAGGCACGCGCCTGGAGCGACCAAAGAGGCGAACGGCACAAGGCCGCGGTAACACTCGCCAACCCAATGCGGGCGACCTATCACAATAACAAGGCCGAGGCCGCGCATAGAGACGACATTTACAGTGCGCTTGGGCGGGCGACCTCTAGACAACGTCGGGTGAGCTTTAGGCAACATCCAGTAAGTGTGACTCGGAAAATTCTTGCACTAGCGAATCTCCTACCGGCGCCTGCTCGGGGATGTCGAGGTTGGAAATCCGTGGCGACGAGGTCGAGCAGATAGCCATTCGAGACCTAACATGGCCGCCATCTTAGTC
>Ga0209640_10006789_pt1 | contig 10005 bp, 9 predicted proteins | sample RifCSP10_1_FD_184018 | JGI IMG/M metagenome (GOLD analysis project Ga0209640, IMG submission 184018) | Soil microbial communities from Rifle, Colorado - Rifle CSP2_sed 10_1 (SPAdes) (version 2) | ecosystem: Environmental > Terrestrial > Deep subsurface > Rock core/Sediment | place: Rifle... | reverse complement strand
CCCGCCGCTGGACCGTGGCGTGGTTGGTCGCCTCCGGGATCGCCGTCAACCTCGGAGCGATCGGGAAGCGCTACCTGATCACGGTCCCGTCACAGACCCACGGGACGCTCCTGCCCTATGTGGAGGGCTCCTACGCCCCCACCTGGATCGAGCTGGCGGTGGTCGGCGGGCTCCTCGCCCTCGGGGCGCTGCTCATCGGCATGTACATGAAGGTCTTGCCGATCGTGGAGCTCGAGGAGGAGGAAGTCCATGCGTAGAGCGCTCACCATCGGGATGATCGTCGCTGGGGTGACCCTGATGGGGGTGTCCTACTTCGGTCTCACCGCCCCGTGGGGGGTGAGCTCCGTCGCCAATAGTGATCCCCGCATTCCGTTCGCTCCGGCGATCTTCGTGGTCGGGGTGATGCTCGCCTTCGGCTCCGCCCTCGTCTATGAGATGCTGCCCGACCGGTTCGATCGCAAGTGAGCGACTGATGATCGAGTCGAGGTCGACTCTCTCCGGAGCCGACCTCGCCAGGCTGCGCCAGGCCTGTTATCGCCTGCTCGCCGCCGGATACCGGCCTCCCTCGGCCGGCGGCGCCGAGGAGGTTGTCTTCGGGATGGAGGCCCTCGAAGACATGGGCCTGGGTCGATTCGCCTTTGCCGCGGCCTTGCGCAGGTGGGTGAGTGCCCTCGCCGATGCAGACCGGGCGGCGGCGGGCGAGGAACAGGTGCGGCTCTTCGGTTCGGGGATGGACGGGGCGGTGTGCCCTCCGATCGAATCACAGTGTGTCGGGAATAACCGCGCCGGAGACCCTGCCCGCCACGCCGCCCGGCTGCAGCGACTCATGCGCCGCGCCGGCTTCGCCGTTCGTCACCCCGAGTGGCCTCTCGACCATCTGCTCGTCGAGCTCGAGCTGGCGTCGGCGCTCTGCCGGCGCGAAGCGGAAGCCTGGGAGTCGGATGCCGATGCCGCCACGTGGCTGGAGCAGGAGCGGGAGCTGGTCGGTGTCATGGCCGCCTGGGTCCCCGGTCTGGCAACGACGGTTGAGGCGCGTGATCGGGTCGGCGTATTGACTGCGCTGACCCGAGCGTCAGCCGACTACGTGCTCCATGACCATGATGTCATCCGGCTCCTGCTCGAACGTGGTTCGTCATGACGTGGGTGGTGTGTTCCGATCGATTCGACTGGGGTGCGATCGACACCGCCGTGGAGACCCACACCGAGTGGTGCCGGAATCCGGTGCTGCCCGACGACTGCAGCGACCTCGAGGGATTGGCCGGATGTGCGGAGGATCTGGACCTGGATCTGGTGGCGCATCGACACCGCATTGCGGGCATCGATCCCTTCGGCACCCCGATCGTCGCCCTCGACCGGGTCGACCGGCAGTCACCGCGACGGGTTCGCACGCGGCTCAAGGCCGCCTCATCCCGTGCCGTCCACTATCGCGGGGTCGCCGCCGGGAACGTCAAGACGATCCTGCCCAGGGTGCGGTCGCGCCGCTCCTTCCTCACCATCGGGGGTCCCGCCTATCGGGTGGTCCCCGACGCCGATCCCGCTCGTTGCCGCGCCACCGACGGATGCACGATCTGCGTGGACGCCTGTCCCCATGGCGCCCTCGAATGGACGTCGGGGGTGATCCGCAAGGACCGCCTGGCCTGTGAGGCGTGCGGCCGGTGTGTTGCCGCCTGTCCCGCCGATGCCATGGTCCACCCCACCTTCACACCGGATCAGCTGCACGCGGAGATGCTGGCGCTGGCTCGGTGCTGCACTGAGCCCTTCGGCGTTGCGCTGAACTGCTCCCGAGGGGAGCCCACAGCCCAGGCCGAGGGATGGTTCACGCTCCAGGTTCCCTGCGTCGGCATGGTCCCGCCGCACTGGATGATCGCCCTCCTGCTCTACGGGGCGGCCGCCGTCGTCGTCCCGGGGTGCTCCTGTGGCGTCGAGGCAGACGCCGAGGAGCGTATCGAGGCGACCGTCGATCTTGCTCGACGCTGGCTGGCCAGCGCCGGGGTCGACCGCGGTAGGGAACGGTTGGCAAGGAGGACCGCACCGTTCCCGCCGGGGCCCTTGCCCCCCGTCGAGCCTCCTCGACCGCTGTTCGGTGCATGCGGGGCCGCCGATGTGGCAACCATGCTGGGAGGGATCGGCGTCGACGACGGGGCCGCACCGCTCGGCCTGGTCACGATTTCAGAGCGGTGTACCGGTTGCGGGACGTGCGCCACCGCGTGTCCCACCGGGGCACTGGTCTCACACACGGTCGACGGTGGTCTGTCGTTGATGTTCGACCCTGCTCGCTGTCCTGGCTGCGGTCGTTGCGTGGCTCGATGCCCAGAAGACGGGTCCATCTCCGTTCGGCGGACCGTGCAACCTGTGGAGCTCGGGGCCGGGACCCGGGCTGTGGCGACCCACCGGCTCGCCCTCTGCGTTGGGTGCGGGAACGCAATAGCGACCCAGACGGCACTCGATCGAATCGCCGTCCCTCTCGCCGGCGACGTGTCGGTGCTGAAGAGGGTGACCTCGCTGTGCATCGAATGCCGGCGCACGACCATGGTGTTCTGACGATCCGAAAGCGGGCACGGTCGCCCAGGGACCGTCACCCGCACGAACCCTGTAGGCACCGCCAGGCTCTCCGTGTTCGAGACGCCCTGAGGTACCTGTCGTCGGTCAGAAACGAGCCCGTTGAGTTTGTCTCGGGGCTCATCGAGCGAGGGCCGCCTCCCACCCGCCCGGTCCCCCCCGAAGGCGACGGCAACGGTCCCACCGCGTGGCCCAGGTCGGGGTATTGGGATGCCGGGTTCGTGCCTGTCGTTGGTGGAGTGTGGGAGATCGCCCTCGACGCGCAATCAGTGTCTCAGACCGGTAGCCGGTGACCGATGGCCCGCTCGGTGCCGGAGACTCACCGTGTCGCTATCGGGTCGTATGTTCTTCGAATGTCCTGCCTTTCCTGCGGGCTCCTTGGGGCGCGCTTGGTGTGCGTGACGTGTCGGGCCACTCTCGCCCCTGCTGCCGAGCGGCGCGTGGGTTCAGTCACCGTCCGTCCGGCTTTCGTCCACGAGGGCGCCGCCCGGACCCTCGTGCACCGCCTCAAGTACTCGGCGCTGCCGGCAGCAGGTGAACCGCTGGCCAGGGCGATGGCGCTGCTGGTGCCCGCCGATGGCACCGCCTTGATCCCGGTGCCGCGAGTCACCGCGCGGCGATGGGCCTACGGGGTCGATGCCGCACTGGAACTGGCGACGCTGGTCGGCCGTTCGCTCGGCCTCCCGGTAGTGACCGGATTGGTGGCGCCTCTGTGGGTACGCCACAGGGCCGGTGCCGCCGGACGGCGGCGGGGCACGCCGTCGTTCAAAGCGGTGGGCATGATCCCTCAGGGAGGTGTGCTCGTCGACGACGTCGTGACGAGCGGGGTCACGCTGGGGCGCGCCGGAGAGGCCTCCGGGCTGACGCGTGCGGTCACGGCGACCGCGGGCCTTGGCCCCTGACTCTGGGCGGGTCAACCGGTACGATGGAGTCAGCCCCACCAGGGGATCGAGATCACGGGAGGGTTGGGTGCCACCTCCGACGGCGCCACATAGGACCCCCGTACCACCTCGCCCCATCGCGTCGGGCCGCTACCGGTGAAAGGAGATAGCTGTGGAAATCCGCGTCCACGCCACTCACATGACCCTCGCCGACGACCTGCAGGAGCTGATTCTCGACAAGGTCGAGCATGCGACGCGGGTATTCGATGAGACCGGGTCGATCGATGTCGAGGTGTCCGCCGAGCACAACCCACGGATCTCGGATCCAGTTCGGTTGGAGATCACGTCGGCGGTCGCCGGTCAGGTTGTGAGGGTGGAGGCTGCGGGTGCGGATGTGCGGGCGGCGCTCGATGTCGCGATCGAGAAGTACGAGCGACGGCTGAGGCATCTCAAGGATCGGTTGATCACGCGCCATCGCAAGGGCTCGGAGAAACGCCTCAATGAGCGTCCTCCAGGCGTCGAAGAATCCAACCAGGAAGACTCGGAACTTCGGATCGACCGCGTAAAGCGTTTCGCGGTCAAGCCGATGACACCACAGGAGGCAGCCCTTCAGATGGAACTGCTCGGACACAGCTTCTATCTGTTCCTCAACGCCGAGACAGACCGCTACGGCGTGCTGTATCGACGTCGGGGAGGATCACTCGGGCTGATCGAACCACAGTGACCAGTGTTCTCGTCGTAGACGACGTCGATCTCTTTCGCACCGGCCTCGCGGCTGCCCTGTCACGCGCCGGCTTCGCCATCGTCGGGGAGGCCAAAGACGCGGAGTCGGCCGTGTCGGCCTCCGAAGAGCTCCAGCCCGATCTCGTCGTACTCGACATCCTCATGCCCGGACTATCGGGGCTCGAGGCCGTCGGGAAGGTGCGCGCCGCCTCGCCCAATTCGAAGGTCGTCATGTTGAGCGGGAGCGAATCCGAAGAGGATCTCCTCGAATGTATCAAGGCCGGGGCACGCGGCTACCTGGTCAAGGATGCCCCCTTCGATGAGCTGGCGCGATCCCTCGACTCGGTGGCTGCTGGTGGTGCCGCGATTTCGCCAGGAATGACCGGCAAGTTGCTCGACGTGTTGTCCCAACTCCTCCGTCATCAGGACTTCACCGCGTCAAGACGCCCCGGTCTGACCGGTCGCGAGATCGAGGTGCTCCGACACGTCGCCCGGGGAATGACATCGCGCGAGATCGGTCACGTGCTATTCATCAGTGAGAACACCGTGAAGAACCACGTTCGCAACATCCTCGACAAGCTTGGTCTGCACTCACGCAACGAGGCTGTGCTGTACGCGGTTCGCGAACACCTCATCGAGCTGTGATGCAGTCCAACACCGATTCCGAGCCCGACGCCGGCGTCGACTGGCGGGGCCAGCAATACGAGCGTGTGCGCGCCGTGTTCGACGCTGCCGCGTCCGGTGGGTCGGCCGACGTCGCCATCCTCGAACGTGTTCGGGCCGAGTTCCCGGGCAGAGGCGATGATCTGCACGCTGGCGTTGGCGTTTTGCGCGACCTGCTTCGCATCGAGGACCGACCCGAGCGGTTCAAACGGCTTCTGCGCGCCTGGTCGGGCAAGGTGGCCTCAGCCATTCGTCGAGGCGATTTCTACGCGGCAGGCACCTGGATGCGCGCCCTCACCGAGTCTCCGGTGTTTCCTCACGACTTCGCCCTGCACGTCACGGACGCGATGCGTGAACTGTCGCGCGACGATCTTCTCCACGACCTGGTCACGCGCCTCGCCGCCGCCGGTGATCCCCCGTCCGCAGGTCCACTGCTCTCCGCCTGGGGCGAGCCCCTCGTCCAGTACCTCGTCGTAGGGATGATCGTCGACGAGCCGGTCGTCAATCGCCGCCACCTCGTCGAATACCTCGGGATGGCCGGCAGGTCGGATGTCCGGCTTCTCACACCATGGCTGCGTGATCCCCGTTGGTTCGTTGTCAGGAACATTGCCACCGCGGTCGGAAAGGCGGGGCGTGTGACCGCAGTGCCCGCCCTCGAGGCGGTGATGGACCACGAGGACGATCGTGTTCGGGTGGAGGTACTGCGGGCACTTCTCGCCCTCAAGGGAGATGAGGGAGTGGACTACGCGGTGAACGCCCTGCGCGATCCGAGCGCGAAGGTTCGCCAGGCGGCTGTGTCGCTGCTGCGAGCATCGCCCAGTGAGGCGGTCGTTCCCGGTGTCGTGCAGGCGCTCGGCGACGGTCCTGCCAGCGCCGATGAGGCGCGCCGGCTCGTCGATCTGATCGCCGAGCGGAAGACCGAGCAGGCTCAAGAGGCGCTGGACTCGCTCGTGGCCAAGCGGTTCGCGGTTGGCCACTCGAGAACGGTGCGAGACGCAGCCAGGGCGGCACTGGAGCGATCCGAATGAGCGAGCTCCATGGGCGGAACTTCCTCAGGGCGCTATTCCACGTAGGTCAGCGCATGCTCCGGACCGGCGTGAGCGATCAGCTGATGGACGACGCCATCACCGCTCTCGTCGATGCAGCGGAGATTCTCACCGCGGCCTCGGAGGAAGCGGTGTTGAGTGTCGTCCGCGACGCCTTCTATCTCGACCGCAAGATGCTCGCCCACGCATCGACGGAGTTCCACTCGCTGTTGCAGGCCATGAAGCGGCGCAAGATCGACTCGGTCACCATTACACGAGGCGCCACGCGCCAGGATCTGGCCGACCTGGCGGCGCTGGTGGTGGGTAAGGCCTCCGATCTTCCGGCCGAGGGAACGATCAGGATCAACGACCGCGCCCTGGCGCCCTCTGATCTAGACATCCGTCCGATGTCCGGACTGCGAAAGACCTATGCCGAGTCGCTCGACGCACTCCGCGGAGTCAAGGAGACCCGAACGCTGCAACTCGGCGAAGTACTCGAGGTCGTGGACGGGTTCATCGCCGGCAGCGCAGCCGACCCGGGCTCGTCGCTGATCATGGCGACCGTCCATAACCATGATGAGATCACCTATTACCACTCGGTCAACGTCTGCCTGCTGTCGATGGCTCTCGGCCGATTCATCGGACTCACGCAGGATCAGACCCGGCTGCTCGGGCTGAGCGCCCTTCTGCATGACATCGGCCGAGTCGTGGTGGACGAGGTCGCCCTTCAGCGTGAGGGGCGTCTCTCCAACGAGGACTGGGCCCAGGTCCGCCTCCATCCGCAGGAGGGAGCCCTGGCGATCATGGCCGCCTCCGGCCCGGGCCAGGAGCTTGCTGCAGCAGTGGCGTTGGAGCACCACGTCCGCATGGACGGTGGGGGGTACCCGTCTCTCAAGGGACGGCGGCCCGCCCTCTTCAGCCGGATGGTGGCCATCATCGACGCGTATGACGCCATCACTTCGCACCGGCCATATCGCCCTGCGCGAACCCCGAACGAAGCCCTGCGCGTTCTCCTCGACGGAGCGGGAACGATCCACGACGCTGATCTGCTCCGTCTCTTCATCGAGATGATGGGCCACTACCCACCGGGGTCGCTCCTTCGGATCGGGAGCGGCGAGGTGGTCATGGTCGTGCCCAGTGACGACGACGCCCTCTCCGCGGTCGTGGTACGTGAACCCGATGGCTCGCCCACGCCCCGGCCGAAGGCGACGACCATCACGCCGGCAGAGATCGTGGCGCAGCTGCTTCCCGACGAGGCTGGAGTCGATCCGGGCTCGCTACTCGAACTGGTGGAACAGGGCGAGCACGCAGAGCGTTGACGGGGCTGTTCCGGTTCCAACCCCCGCCGATACAATGCTCAAGTCATGCCCTTGCTGAAGAAGATTCTCAACGCGGGCGAGGGCAAGAAGCTCAAGATGCTCGAGCGGCTTGCCGCCGAGGTCAACGCTCTCGAACCTGGCATCGAGAGGCTTGCGGATGCCGAGCTCAAAGCCAAGACTGCCGAGTTCAGGTCCCGGCTCGCCGAGGGCGAGACGCTCGAGGACATCGAGGCGGAGGCGTACGCCGTCGTTCGGGAAGCGGCTCGCCGGGTTCTGGGTCAGCGCCATTTCGACGTCCAGGTGATCGGCGCCGGCGCTCTTCATCGCCACTCCATAGCCGAGATGAAGACCGGTGAAGGCAAGACGCTCGTGTCGACCATGCCGGTGTACCTCAACGCGCTCGAGGGCAAGGGCGTGCACATCGTTACGGTCAACGACTACCTCGCCAAGCGGGACGCCGAATGGATGGGTGGCGTCCACCGGTTTCTCGGGCTGAACGTGGGCCTGATCCAGGCCGACATGCTGCCCGACGAGCGACGTCCCGCATATGCAGCGGACGTGACCTACGGCACGAACAATGAGTTCGGGTTCGACTACCTCCGTGACAACATGGCGATGGATCCTCGATACATGGTGCAGCGTGGTCACAACTACGCGATCGTCGACGAGGTCGACTCGATCCTGGTCGACGAGGCACGAACCCCGCTCATCATCAGCGGACGGGTGGGGGAGACGGCCAAGTGGTATCGCGACTTCGCCCGGATCGTCGAGCGGCTGCGCAAGGACGACCACTACGAGGTGGATGAGGCAAAGCGCCAGGTGATCACGACGGAGGATGGAGTCGCCCAGGTCGAGAAGTTCCTCGGGGTCGAGAACATGTACGACCACACGAACGTCGACCTCGTACATCACCTCGACGTCGCCCTCAAGGCGAAGACTCTGTACCAGCGAGACGTCGACTATGTGATCGCCAACGGTGAGATCAAGATCGTGGACGAGTTCACCGGGCGCATTCTCGAAGGCAGGAGATACAGCGAGGGGCTCCACCAGGCGATCGAGGCCAAGGAGGGCGTGCGGATCAAGGAGGAGAACCAGACCCTCGCAACCATCACGCTGCAGAACTACTTCCGTCTGTACGACAAGCTCGCCGGGATGACCGGCACTGCGGTGACCGAAGCGGGCGAGTTCATGGAGATCTACAAGCTCGAGGTCGTCGAGATTCCGACCAATGTGGCGGTCGCCCGCGTCGACCAGGCGGACCTCGTTTACATGACCGAGGACGCCAAGTTCAACGCGGTCACCGACGACATCGAGGAGCGGTACCACAAGGGCCAGCCCGTTCTGGTGGGGACCGTGTCCATCGAGAAGTCGGAGCGGCTGTCGAACGTCCTCAACAAGCGAGGCGTGCCCCACGACGTGCTCAACGCCAAACAGCACGAGCGGGAGGCCGTGATCATCGCCCAGGCGGGACGCCTGCGGTCGGTGACGGTCGCCACCAACATGGCCGGCCGAGGTGTCGATATTCGTCTCGGCGGCAATCCCGAGGAGCTCGCTCGGGTCGAGATGCGCAAGCGAGGAATCGAGCCCGACGACCCGCACTACCAGGAAACCTACGAACAGGTGCATCGCGACCTGGTCGCGGAGACATCCGCTGAGTCGAAGAAGGTGGTCGAGCTTGGCGGCCTCTACGTGCTCGGCACCGAGCGCCACGAGTCACGGCGCATCGACAACCAGTTGCGCGGCCGCTCCGGACGGCAGGGCGACCCCGGTGAGTCCCGCTTCTACCTCTCGCTCGGCGACGACCTGATGCGCCGGTTTGCCACCGACCGCGTCCAGTCAATCATGCGCCGTCTCAAGATCCCCGATGACGTGCCCATCGAAGCGAAGATGGTCACCAACGCGATCGAGCGGGCACAGCGTCAGGTCGAGTCCCAGAACTTTGAGATCCGCAAGAACGTCCTCAAATACGACGAGGTGATGAACCGCCAACGTGAGGTCATCTACGAATGGCGGCAGCGCGTGCTGGTCGGCGACGACACCGAGGAGCTCGTTCGGGACTGGATCGAGGACGTGGTCGACGAGGCGGTGGCTGCAGCGGTCGACGAGCACCGGGCTCCGGCCGACTGGGATGCCGAGGAGCTTCATCGACGCATCCAGACGATCTACCCAACGACGATGTCGCCTGCCGCGCTCGTCGAGGACACCCATGACGTGAGCGAAGTCGTCGACCGTGTGGTCGAGGACGCGCAGGCGACGTACGGCAAGCGCGGGGAGGAGCTTGGACCGGATCTCCTCCGCCGGCTGGAGCGGACGGTGGTGCTCTCGATCGTCGACAACAAGTGGCGTGAGCATCTCGCCGAGATGGACTACCTCCGCTCCGGTGTCGGCCTGCGGGCGATGGGACAACGCGACCCGCTGACCGAATACCAGCGGGAGGCGTTTGACATGTTCTCCGAGATGGTGACGAGCATCAAGGAGGACGCAGTCCGGTACCTCTTCCACGCCCAGGTGGTCGAACAGCAGTCCAGCCCGGACCCCGTTGTGCGCCTTCAAGGAACCGGCGGCGCCGCCCTGAAGCGCCAGGCCGATGCAACGGGCAAGGTTGGTCGCAACGAACCCTGTCCCTGCGGAAGCGGCAAGAAGTACAAGAGGTGTCACGGAGCCGCGGCGTAAGCCCGTCTCCCGTCTCCCGTCTCCCGTCTGTGCGTTCAGTTCCCGTGATGGCCAGGCGTGTTGAATACGCCTTCCCCAGCTGCGAGGCGGCAGCCTCGTACCGGCAACGATCAGCTTGACACCGGGTGACGGGTGTGTGACCGGCGACGGGTAACCTCCTGC
>Ga0209640_10006787_pt1 | contig 10007 bp, 11 predicted proteins | sample RifCSP10_1_FD_184018 | JGI IMG/M metagenome (GOLD analysis project Ga0209640, IMG submission 184018) | Soil microbial communities from Rifle, Colorado - Rifle CSP2_sed 10_1 (SPAdes) (version 2) | ecosystem: Environmental > Terrestrial > Deep subsurface > Rock core/Sediment | place: Rifle... | reverse complement strand
GAGGAAGCCGCCCGCGCTGAAGAAGAACATGCCCGCGCTGAAGCCGCTGAAGCTGAAAACGCTCGTTTACGCGAGGAACTGACCCGTCTTAGAGGTGAGCGAAAGTGATACAGCAACCCCGCGAGTGAGCGGGCGGCTGTGTTTTAGAACAGGCTGAGCTGCTGGTCTTCCGCCGCCTCCGGCGGGGCGGGGGGCGCCTGTTCGGCGGCGGCGATCAGCTCCGGCAGCTTCTTGAAGTCCTCGATCACCGATTGTTTCAATGACGGCTGGTGCAGCGCGGCGGCGGGGTGGAACATCGCCACGACCAGCCGCCCCTCGACCTTGCGCGCCTGCCCGTGAATGGCCGAAATCTTGGCGTTGGGGAAGAAGCGGTACATCGAGTAACGCCCCAGCGTGACGATGACCCGGGGGTTGATGGCTTGGATCTGCCGGTCAAGATAATCCGCGCAGGCTTCCAGTTCGTCCGGTTCCGGATCTCGGTTGCCCGGTGGGCGGCACTTCACCACATTCCCGATGAACACTTGCTCGCGGTTCAGGCCGATGGACTCCAGCAGTTCCTCTAGAAACCTGCCCGCTGCGCCGACGAACGGGCGGCCCTGCTGGTCTTCGTGAAAGCCCGGTCCCTCGCCGATGAACATGATCAGCGCGTTCGCCGGGCCTTCGCCCGGCACGGCCTTCTTGCGCCCGGCGTGCAGTTTGCACCGGGTGCAGGCGTTGACCTCGGCGGCGATGACCTTCAACTCATTTTCGGCGGACATGGCTTCACCCTCGTCGAGCGTTAAGTCTGCTCGAATAAGTGCTTGTTCTCCAGAACCCAATTCCACAGCCGCTGCAACCCTTCTTCCGGCGTGACCCTGGGCTCCCAGCCGAAGTCGGCTTTGGCTTTGGCAATGTCGCTCAGGTACGCCTTCTGGTCGCCGGGCCGCCAGTCGTTGTAGCCGACGGTCAGGCTGCGGCCGGCCAGTTTCTCCAGCAGCGGCTGGGTCTCCGTCCACACCGACAGGCTGCGCTCTACGCCCCCGCCGATGTTGTAGACCTGTCCGGCCGTGCGCCCGATGTTCTGCATGGCCAGCTCAAACGCCTGCGCCAGGTCGTCAATGTACAGCAGATCGCGCACCTGCTTGCCGTCGCCGTAGATGGTGAACGGTTTGCCGATAGCCGTGCAAATGGCAAAGTACGCGAGCCAGCCCTGATCCTCGACGCCGAACTGGCGCGGCCCGTAGATCGCGCTCTGGCGGAACACCACCGTGGGCAGGCCGTAGATGCGGTAATAGTCGCGGGTATATTGGTCGCCAGATCCTTTTGAATTTCCGTAGGGTGAATGGAAATCCAGCGGCCACGTCTCCGGCACGCCGTTCGGGAGGTCGGCAAAGCCGTAGCGCTGCCCGAGGTCAACGATCCGGGCCTCTTCCATTCCGCCGTACACCTTGTTGGTCGAGGTGTAGATGAAGATGGGGTTCGTCCCGGCGGCGCGCGCGGCCTCCAGCGTGTTGAACGTTCCCAGCGCGTTGCTCTCAAAGTCGTGACGGGGATCCAGGACGGAGGTGGTCACGGCCACCTGGCCCGCGAGGTGGAAGATCGCTGCCTGGCCTTGCGCGGCCCGCGCGATGGCCTCCGCGTCCCGCACGTCGCCGCGGACCACTGCGAAACTGTCGCCGTAGACCTGGCGCAGCCAGGCCAGGTTGGCCTCCGCCCCGCGCCGTGAAAAATTGTCGAAGAGGGTGACCGTGTGCCCGGCGCGCACAAAGTGAGCGGTCAGATTGCAGCCGATGAACCCGGCGCCGCCCGTGATGAGAATCTTCATACTGTCTCCTGTTCCGGTAAGGTTGTGTATTTTTCGCGGATGCGCCGGCGATAAGCCTCGCCCAGACGCACTGTCATCAACAGGGCATCTTCGTGGTTGTCCCGGTAATACTGTTTGCGCCGCCCGACTACCTCGAACGCATATTTGCGGTACAGACTCTGCGCGACGTGATTGCTCATCCGCACTTCCAGCGTCGCCAGCGTTGCGCCGCGCTCGATGGCGTCGTGGAGCAGCGCGGCCAGCAGCTGCTCTCCCAGCCCCTGCCCGCGCCAGGCGGGATGAACGGCCAGCGTGCCGATGTGCGCTTCGTCCACCACCAGCCAGAAGCCCGCGTAGCCAATCACTTTGCGTTTCGGGGGCTGGAAACCCGGCAGCCAGGCCAGCCAGTTGGCGCGCGGCTGCGCCGCGTCCCGATCCACCACGACGATAAAGTGCGCGGCCCGGTTCTCGACCAGTTCGTACTCGTACGAAGTCGAGCCCCAGGGGACGGGAAAGGACAGCCGGTCAATCTCCGCCACCTGGGCAATGTCCGATTGTTCCATCGGCGCAAACTCAATCCGGTGGAAGCCATCCGGTGACTTCATGCCGCGGCGCCCTCGGGCCGGCCGCCATACAGGGGCGCCAGGATCGCAGGGTCGTCAAAACGCTGCTGGCGCAGGCGCTCCCAGCCGATCTCGGCCAGCCAGCCCGCGCGGCGCAGCGCCTGCGCCGGGGGGGCGAGCGTCACCCGGCCCGCCAGTTTACGCAGCGCCGCATTCCCGGCCGCGTCAATCTCGCCGCAGACGAAAGTCGGCGCCACAATTTCTGCGGCGAGCGTGATCCAGTCCAGCACACAGACGTCTCCGTCGGCCTCCCAGCTCTGGCCCGACCAGCGGTATCGAGCGGCGGAGACGCGCCCGCGCCCGGCGTGGAGGACGGCGAGGACGCTTTCGGCGCGCGGCGGTTGAGCGCGCATGAGAATCTCGAACGTCGGCACGCCCATCAGCGGCAGGTTGTTCGCCAGCGCCAGCCCTTTGGCCAGCCCCAGCCCGATGCGCAGCCCGGTATACGACCCCGGCCCCAGGGCCACGGCCAGGCCCTGCAGTTGGGCGGGCGAAATGCCGGCGCGCTTCAACAGCAGGGCCGTGTTGGGCGCCAGTTCGACGGTGTGATGATCGGCAGTGCGCCAGGTGCTCTCGGCGCTCACGCTCAAGCCGTCGTGCAGCGCCAGCGAGATAGAGCGGGTGGCCGTGTCAATAGCAAGTAACATAACCCAGTAGTAAAGACTTAAGTCGTTACTACCCGCCAAACGCCGCGCGGCGGAATTCGACGAGCAACTGCTCGTAGCGTGCGCCGCGCGCTTCCAGGCGCAGGCCGCGTTTGGTTTCCCCCCCCGGGATCCAGCGCAAGCTCAAATTCAATCGCTCCAGCGGCAACACTTCCAATATCCTTTCCGGCCATTCGATCAGCATGACTCCTTCGGCGTCCAACAAATCGGCGAAGCCCAGAGCGAGCGCCTCCTGCCCGGAATTCAAACGGTAACAGTCCAGATGCCGCAGGCGCAGGCCATCCGCCCGGCAGTATTCGTTCACGATCACGAACGTGGGGCTGGTCACCGGATCGAGCGCGCCCCAGCCCTGCGCCACGCCATTGACAACCGTCGTCTTCCCCGCGCCGAGCTCGCCGCTGAGGCAGAGCACATCGCCGCGGAGCAGGCGTTCGCCCAGGCGCGCGCCGAAGCGCAGTGTCTGCTCGGGGGAGTGGCTTAAAAAGTCAAGGGAGCGTTCGTCGAGAATTGGCACGGCGGCTCCAGCCTCGCAACAGCGGGGGAGGTGAGGCGCATTATACGTCCCGGTCTGGAGGCTAACAAGTCGGGGTATTTTACGCGGGGCGGGTTAAGTGTTATCATCTGCCCACCTCAACTATGCGTGTCCTCATCCTCTCTGATATCCATGCGAACCGGGTTGCGCTTGAAGCCGTCCTCGCCGACGCCAGCGGCTACGAGGCCGTTTGGTGCCTGGGCGATCTGGTCGGCTATGGGCCGGACCCGAACGAGTGCGTCGAGCAGGTGCGCTCGCTGCCCCAACTGACGTGTCTGGTCGGCAACCACGATAAGGCCGTGCTGGGGGAAGTGGACCTGGGTGTTTTCAATTTCGACGCCAGTCTGGCCCTACGCTGGACGCGGAAGGCGGTCTCAGAGGAGACGCTGGATTACTTGCGCCGCCTGCCGGAGTGGGAACAATTTGGGGAGTTTACGCTGGTACACGGCTCGCCGCGCGAGCCAGTGTGGGAATACATCCTTGACCGCTTTATCGCGCGGGAGAACTTTCCGTTGTTCAAGACGGCTTATTGCCTGGTGGGCCATACGCACACCCCTGTCATTTACCGGGAAACCGTCCCCTCCGGCGATTGTCTGGAGGAGCCGCCCAGTTACGCCCGGCCCCGCGCGCTCAACGGCCAGCGGCTGATCATCAACCCCGGCAGCGTGGGCCAGCCTCGCGACAGCAATCCCCAGGCCGCCTATGCCCTGCTGGACACCGAGGCGCTGGTCTGGGAGCACCGCCGCGTTCCTTACGACGTCCTGGAAACTCAACGGCGGATGCGGGCGGCGCAGCTCCCTGAGCGGCTGGTCCAACGCCTGGCGCTCGGGTGGTAAACCCTTCCCTGGCTCTCCTCCGTTTGGAAGACAGTGCGCCTGAGCCGGCGAGGAACTTTGTCAACCCCGGCGGCGTCCATCCTGTGAACAACCAATTAGCAAGGAGAAACCGATGCTCAAGAAACTCTGGCTGCTCGGCCTCGTCGCGGCTTTGACCCTGGCGGCCTGCGCCCCCGCGGCCACACCCTTGCCTCTGCCTGCTCAACCACCCGCAGCCACCATGGCGCCAGTGGAGGCCCAGCGGGGCGCGCTTTCTGACGCCGCTTCCGACGCGGCCCCGCCAACCAGCGGCGACCGGCTGGTCATCCGCAATGCGAACCTGTCGCTGGTGGTGAAAGACCCGGCCGAATCGCTGAACGCGATTGCGGCGCTGGCCGAGGGCCTGGGCGGATTTGTGGTCAGTTCCAACATCTACCAGACCTCCGTGGACGCGCAGGGCAACAAGATCATGCAGGCCAACATCTCCCTCCGCGTCCCGGCCGATAAATTGCAGGCGGCGCTCGCGCAGCTCAAAGGGATGGCCGTTTCGGTGAACAGCGAGAGCACCTCGGGCGAGGACGTGACCGCGCAGTACACCGATCTCGAAAGCCATCTGCGCAACCTGGAGGCCGCCGAGGCTCAGCTGCAGAAGATCATGGACGGCGCGACGAAGACCGAAGATGTGCTGGCCGTCTACAACCAACTGGTTTACATCCGCGACCAGATCGAGCAGGTGAAGGGGCAGATGCAGTATTACCGCGAGTCGGCGGCGCTGTCGCTCATCACGGTTGACTTGATCCCGGATGCGCTCAGCCGCCCGCTCGAGATCGGCGGCTGGCGGCCGGAGGGCGTGGCCAAGGATGCGCTGGAGTCGCTGTTGCGGTCCCTGCAAGTTATCGCCAACGTGGTGATCTGGAGTGTGATCTACCTCCTGCCCCTCGGGCTGGTATGCGGCCTCCCGGTTTTCTTAGGCGCGCGTTTCGTCGCGCGGAAATTGCTCCGGCCCAGGAGCACGCCCCCGTCCGCGCCGACGCCGGAGCCCAACCTGGCCGAAAGCGGCGGTGAGACCAATTGAAACGCGCCGGGACTCGGTGAGCCGAGTCCGGGTCCGTTTTGATAAGTTAGAGCATTTGGGGGCGCCTCCTTGACGCTCGCCGGAGTCTTATCTGGCCGGATTCAGCCATTGGCTCAAAATGGCTAGGATGAACCTGGGGTTGTAAATGAGATAGCGCCGCCATAAGCGCCGCGGCTCATGCGCCAGACGGTGAATCCACTCCAGGCCGCTGCGCTGCATCCAGCGCGGCGCTTGCGGCTTGCGGCCCGTTAAGAAATCGAACGCGGCGCCCACGCCTATGAGCAGGGGCGGCAGGAGCACCGGGCGGTAGCGAGCCATCCACAAGTCCTGCTTGGGCGACCCCAATCCGACCCATACAATGTGCGCCCCGGAAGCATTGATCTGTTGAAGCATCGCCTCTTCCTCGTCTGACGTCAGAGGGCGAAAGGGAGGGCAGTCAGCGCCGACGACCTTTAAGCCGGGAAAGCGCTGCTGCATCTTCGCCGCCAGGTCGTCGGCCACGCCGGGTTCCCCGCCAAGATAGTATTGCGTGTACCCCTTCCGGGCCGAGACTTCTGTCAGCGCCAGCATCAGGTCCGGGCCGTAGACCCGCCCCGCATGTTGCGCGCCAAACCACGCGAGCGCCCACACGACGGCCATGCCATCGGGAGTCACCCAGTCCGCCCCGTTGAGCGCGGCGCGCACTTCCGGCCGTTCGTGACCTTGCATCAGCGTATAGGCCGGGCAGGTGCTGGCGTAAGTGCGCCGCCCCTGAGCGATCGCCCGATCAAACTCGGCGACGGCGGCTGGGAGATCGAAGGCGCTGACCCTCACGCCGAGGAGCGTCCGGTGAGGGGTTTTATTGCCCAAGGAAGGCAAGGTCATAATCTCGGCGGAAAAAAGGGCCGGGCGAGAAGCGCCATTGCGCTGAAGCGCGATGGTAGCGGAGGCGGGGCGCCAAGGGCCAGGCGGCGATGGCCAAGAATGCTCGCAGAGGAAGCATAATCAGACGCATACGCTCAGGCAAGCGGGTTCCAATCTCGGCATAGTAGCGATCCAGATCGGCGGTCTTCTGCCGTGGCTGGTAGCGGAACACCGCCAGGATGGAGGCCACGGTCACCAAATCGGCGTGAGCGGCGAAGCGCCGCCACAAATCATAATCCAGCGTATAGTGTCGTTGAGGGTCGAGGCGCGCGCCGGCCTGCTCCCACAGGCTGCGCCTCCAGAACGTCCCCTCCTGGCGGATGAAACCCAGCGCCCGGCCATGCTGCCAGCCGCGCCGGATGAGCGGACGAAAGCGCCCGGTGCGCGGGCCGATCTCGGCCAGGCGGCCGGCCGCGTCCATGTTCGCGGGAATGCCGGTGAGCCAGGCGATCTCCGGGAAGCGCGCGAAAGCCTCGCCGACCAGCGACAATGCGCCGGGGTAGAAGACGTCGTCGCTGTTGAGCCAGGTGAGGATGTCGCCTGAGGCGCGCGCGAAACCTGCGTTGAGCGCAGCCGCCTGGCCGTCGTCGGGCTGGCTCTGCCAGTAGGCCAGGCGCGCGGCAGACTGCTCGATGATCGCGCGACTCCCATCGGTGGACCCGCCGTCCATGACGATCAATTCCAGATGCGGGTAGTCCTGATCCAGCGCCGAGCGCAGCGCCGCCTCAAGATACTCGGCCTGATTGAAGGAGGGCACGACGACGGAGAGGCGCGGGAGCGTGAGAGTTGAGGCGGGCATAGGCGATCTGGGCAGCTCGGTGTGTGTTTCGCGCTCGGCGGTGATCAGGCCGGCGACAAAGCCCGATAAACCTCCAGTATTTGCCTGGCCGTTTGATCCCACGAATAGCGTTGAACACGCTCCAGCCCCTGCCGCACCCGTTCGGAAGCCCGCCCTTCTAAGAGTGCGGCGTCAAAGGCCCGGCACAGATCTTCGGGGTCGGCCGGTTCAAAGTAAACGGGGCACTCCTGAGCCACTTCCTGTGTCGAAGGAATGCGTGAGGCGACGATGGGACAGCCGCAGGCCATCGCCTCCAGCAGGGGAATGCCAAAGCCCTCATACAGCGAGGGATAGACAAACGCCGCCGCCTGATTGTAGAGCCGGCAGAGGCGGTGGTCGTCCACGCCCGACAGCGAATGCACGCGCTCCGCAAGCCCCAGTTGGGCTAACTGTTGCCGTTCGGGCCGCGACCATTGTTTACCGACGACGACGAGGTCTACATCTTTCCGTCTCGGCCAGGTGCTGTAGGCGCGGAGCAGACCGGTAAAATTTTTGTAATGGTTTCGATCGCCCACATAGAGCAGAAAGGGCTTGTTCGTCGGAGAGTCATGAGCAGAGGAGAGACTATCCAGACGGGTGAACAGAGGCTGGTGGGCCAGGGAGATGGTATAAATCTTAGCCGGGTTAAGCCGGTACCACTGCTGCAGATCCTGGCGGCTTGTGTCGGAAATGCAGATGACTGCATCCGCTGCCATAATGCAATGGCGCTTCTGCGCTCGGAACCGTTCTTGCGCCGGTCCGCTGAACAACTGCGGGACATGTTCGTGGATCATGTCGGCGACGGTAACGACCTTTGGCCCCTCCCAAGGCTCTAACAGCGTGTAGTAGGTTGAGTGCCACACGCGGCCCCTGGCGCCTTTCAACCAGGCTTGCTGCACCCAGGCGCGCGCCCGCAGACTGACCGGTTGCCAGAAGCGCGCAGGCCGGAGCAGGCTGTCCACCGGCAACAGCGCCTGATGCCTGAGGCGGGGGTGCGTGGGGGGCGTTTGCCGGAGTTGGCCGGAGGTCAACACCACTACTTGAAAAGCCGCCTCCATCTCGCACAGGCGGGGGAAAACCTCGTTGTACAGCCGTGACAACCCGCCGTGCGCCTGGAGCTGATAGATCAGGCCGTCAACGACGATCTCCATCTCAGAATATCTCAGCTCAGGTCACGGCCTGTGATCCGGCGGTAATCGGCGGGGATCAGGGACTGTCTTCGGAAAAGCGCAGCCAGCACCGCGGCGGCTTTCTGGCGCGCAATCAACTTAAAAAGCACGCCGGGCAGCCGTCGCTCGCTGAGCAGATGACAACGGCGATCATCGGAATACAAGTTCAGGCCCAGGCTTTGCGCCATGATCTCCAATGACTTGCGTGTGTAGAGGGCCACATGCTGCCCGTGATCCAGTCCGTAATACCACCAGGCCTCCGGCTGCGGGGTGTGGGGCGGTATCAGTTCAGTGCTGAACAGGATATTTTTCGAGAAGCGCAAAAGACCTTCGACATCCTGGAGCGGATTCGTGAAGTGCTCGAAGACTTCAAAAGCAGTGACCAACTCATAGCGGCCTTGACTTTCCAGCGCCGCCTCGAATGTCCTGGCGAAAAGATTGGGACAGTATTTGTCGAAGCGGTAAAAATCGAATCCGGCATCCCGCATCAACCGGACAAACAGCCCGTAACCGCCGCCATAGTCCATGAATTTTGCGCCGGGGTCGAAGAAGAGGCAAACCACCGCCTTCGAAATTTTCGCCAGCCGGAGGTTGCGCTGGACCAGGCCAATATCTGAATCGTTGATCGCCTGAGCATAGGCTTCCTCGAGCCAGTAAGGCGTTTCCGTCTGGATGAAGCCGCAGCGTCCACATCGAAAATATTGGATGGTGTGCTTCCCAAGCAGGCGGGCGGTCCCTAAAGGCAAGGCGGATTGTGCGCAGATTTTACAAATCATTTTTCCGAGGCGTCTTGCGGGTTGGCGCAGGGCGCGTATGCGCCAATGCTTTCCACAGCAGTTTCCCGGCTTGGTTGGCTGCCCGCTCGGCGGCTGTTGGCCGAGTGAAAAAGAGGCGGCGCGTATGTTCGTCGGCCGCTTCATCGAGTATGAGCGTCTCAGGATGGTTGAGGGGGAAGCGCATGGCCTCAACAGACAGGTCCGCTACAAAACTGTGGTCCACAGTGTGCGTCGAACGCGCTCCAAAACCGATGTTAGAAACCAGATTAATGCCAGGCGCAATGGCCCGGCCATGATGCGCGAAACAGGCAAAGGCCCACTGATAGTCCCAGGTGTCGATCTGGCCTCTGCATATCCCCTCCCAGGCTTTTGTCCAGAAACGCTTCTCGGCTGGAGAGCGTATAGCGCGCAGGTACTGCGCTCGGTTCGGGCTGGCAGCCCATTCCTTTAAATCTGCGTCGTAATGCCGCCACGCCCTGCGCCACGTCGCCCATCCCCAGATATGGGGATACCGCGAAAAATAATAGCTGGCGTTGATTCGATGACGTCCGAATTGAAAATTGTCGCCGCCAATGTGCATCACCCGCTGGTCGTCCCGGTAGCGAGCCAGCAATTCTTCGCAAAAGCGAAAAAAGGTTGGATGGGGCAGGCAGTCGTCTTCCAGGAAGATGGCCTCCTCGACCGTCTCAAACACCCAGTCAAGGCCGCTGGCGAGCCGCCGCCTGCATCCCAGGTTAGCGGGCGCATAGTTTTTGAGCACCTGACAGGGCCAGTCCACCTGTTCGACGATCGCGCGCGCCGCGGCGCATCTTTCGGCCTCCCCAGGGCGATGAGGGCGCGGCCCGTCGG
>Ga0209640_10006786_pt1 | contig 10007 bp, 14 predicted proteins | sample RifCSP10_1_FD_184018 | JGI IMG/M metagenome (GOLD analysis project Ga0209640, IMG submission 184018) | Soil microbial communities from Rifle, Colorado - Rifle CSP2_sed 10_1 (SPAdes) (version 2) | ecosystem: Environmental > Terrestrial > Deep subsurface > Rock core/Sediment | place: Rifle... | reverse complement strand
ACCCCCGCACGGTGGACGTCAGGCAGCACAAGGGGCCGGGCAACGAAGCGCCGCATGCGCTGTGCGTGCGGGCGCTTGAGGTGATGGTGCGCCGCTGGCGCGCCGCGAAGGAGGGAAAATGATGAGCCCGCTCGATCGAGTGCCGGCCGCAGTGCTGGAGAGGCAGTGGAACTACGTGGGAGCGGCGACCGGCTGGTGGTCGCGGCTCGTGCGGCGCATCGTCGCCGCGTGGAGGTGTGCCTCGGTGGCGAGCGCCCACCAGGAGAGGCAGCGCGCATGGCGTGCGCTGCGCCAGAGTCACCGCGCGCTCAGACGCGCCGAGCGGAGGTACACGTGATCGTAGATCGACCCGCACACCTGGAGGCGCTCTACCGCCTGAGTCTCCGCGCGGCGGCGCAACGGCTCGCGCTCTCGGCCGCCGAGGCGCGCGCGATCCTCGACGCTTGCAATGGCCTGCACTTGCTCGACGAGCTGCTGGGACAGCACCTCCGGGCCGAGGTGCAGGACGCGATCGAGCTGAACGGGCTCGACGAAAAATGGCAGATTGACGGCAAGGCGCTGGTGCGTCGACTGCGCGAGTTGCCACAGCCGCTCACGGCCGCGGTCGAGAGTTGGACCGCCGATTTTTGGGCGAGCGAGCGGCTGAACGACGAGACGTGGGAGAGCGAGCACCTGGCGTTGCTGGTGATGCCGCGATGACGACGCGCGTATGGCAGTTCGGCCTGCGGCCCCCGACAGAAAACGAGCGCATCGTGCGCGAGCAACTCCGGGCTGCGCACGAGCACCGAAACGCGTTGGTGTCGATCGAGCGCGGGCGACGCTGGGCGCTGCGGCAGATCGATCGGGGTAGCGCCGAGGTGCTCGAAGCCGAGGCGCTCGTGCGCGCCGCGACCCGCTCCGATCGCAAGGCCCGCATCGCCGAGCTGCGCGCGGCCCGCAAGCTCCGCCGCGTCGAGATGGCCGAGGAGCTGGAGCACATCAAGGAGCGCGAGCATGTGCTGTTGATCAGCGCGCGCGACAACACGTCAACGTTCTGGGGCACCTACCTCGGAATCGAGGAGGCGCACCGGCAGTCCCGCGGCCAGCCGCTCTACGGCGACGATGCCGTGACGAACAACGACCCCGCGTTCTCCGCGGGGCCGCGCTGGCGCGAGAGCTTCGCCGCCGACGATCCGCGCGGCACGTGGTGGCTCCGCGATGGTCAGCTCGGCGTGCAGCTCCAGGGCGGGCTCACGGTCGCGCAGGCGCTCGCGGGTCGCGACACGTTCATGCGGCTCGTGCTCTCTGACCGCCCCGGCGGGCGCGGGAGGCAGTACGGCACGCTGTGGCTCCGCGTCGGCTCCGACGGCCGCTGGCCAATCTGGGCGAAGTGGCCGATCAAACTACACCGCATGCCGCCGCTGACCAGTGTCATCAAATGGGCGCGCGCCTCGGTGCGGACCGAGGGCATGAACGAGCGGTGGAGCTGCGAGCTAACGATCGAAAGCGCCAGCGCGGAGGCGTCGATGCCGCGACCCCATCTCGATGAGCGGCGCGGCGCCGTCGCCATCGAGTGGTCCTGGGACACGATGCCCGACGGTTCGCTTCGGGTCGCGCGCTGGGCCGACACGCGCGGCGGCGCGGGTGAGGTGTTCGTCGCGGCGCGCGATGTGACGTGCCTCGCGAAGGCGTCGGACATCCGCGCCCTGCGCGACATCTGCGGCAACGACGCGCGGAAGAGCATCGCCCTGGCCATCGTTGGCAGGGTGCCGGTGTGGATCAGCGAGGCGAAGGGCACCATGCACCTGTGGAAATCGCCATCGCGCCTGCATGCGCTCGCGATGCGCTGGTCGCGCGAGTCGCCGACGTGCTGCCCCGATGCGCTCGGGCTCGCACTGACGTGGGCCGTTCGCGACCGCCACCTGTGGGACTACGAGGCGTGCTCGCGCCAGCAGGTTCTGCGCCGCCGGCGCGAGCAGTATCGGCTACTCGCCGCCGCGTGGCGCCGCGAGTACGCGGTGGTGATCCTCAGTGATCAGGATCTCTCGCGCGAAGCGCGCTGGGGCGACGACTCGGATCGACGCTTCGCGGCGTCGCCGAGCGAACTTCGTATGGCGCTCCAGCACGCCTTGGGCGACCGCGCCGTCAAAACGCGATGGCGCGATGGTGCGGCGGAGGACGAGGCGCGCTCGTGGTGCGAGCGCAGGCGCGACGAGTGGATCGCGGGAGGCGCTCGCGAGCCGAGCACGGCCGCGGAAGTGCCGGCGAAATCAGGGGGCGCATGGGCACGACGGCGCGCGAAGAAACGCTTGGTCGAGGCTCCGACGGAGGACCGCTCGAAAACCACGGAGTAATATGTCGAAAGGAATGGTAGTTTTGCGAGGTGGGTGGAGAACGGCAGCGCGGGGCCAAGACGCCGCGACTCGACCGAGCGCAGGTCACAGCCAGCGACTTGCGCCGGTGGAGAACGGCAGCGCGGGGCCAAGACGCCGCGACGAACGCTATGAGGACTACGATGGGTCGCGGGATGACGGGTGGAGAACGGCAGCGCGGGGCCAAGACGCCGCGACGAGCACGCCGGGGAAGTCGTTCGCCACGTCGAGCCCGCGTGGAGAACGGCAGCGCGGGGCCAAGACGCCGCGACCTCCCGTCTGAGCTGCTCGGCTGGCTGCGCGGGCGTGGTGGAGAACGGCAGCGCGGGGCCAAGACGCCGCGACGAGCCAAGTGTCCATGTCGGCGGTGCGCGCATAGTCGCCCGTGGAGAACGGCAGCGCGGGGCCAAGACGCCGCGACGATCTTGTTGCCGTCGCCGGCAACGGATCGAACGGACAGCGTGGAGAACGGCAGCGCGGGGCCAAGACGCCGCGACAAACCGGCCTCCCTAGCAGGAATGTGGGTTCGAGTCCCAGTGGAGAACGGCAGCGCGGGGCCAAGACGCCGCGACGGCGGCGAACGAGGTCCGCGCGCGTGAGCGCTTGGTGGAGAACGGCAGCGCGGGGCCGTTACGTGGAGAACGGCAGCGCGGGGCCAAGACGCCGCGACCCGAGCACTGGCTCCTCGTGCGCAAGCCGCTCGGGAGTGGAGAACGGCAGCGCGGGGCCAAGACGCCGCGACCTGGATGAAGACCGCGACCGGCAAGAACATGCCGCTCGACGCGTGGAGAACGGCAGCGCGGGGCCAAGACGCCGCGACAGGGCCGGTCGCTTTTTCTGACCGGCGGCGATGATGTGGAGAACGGCAGCGCGGGGCCAAGACGCCGCGACAGGATCGATGGCCGTGCGAGCCAGCATCATGGCGTAGCTCACGGCTCCTCCGGCGGCTCGCTCTTCGCCACGCCCACGGGCGGCCCGAACTTCGCCGCCGCGCGCGCGTCCGCCTCGTCCCTCGCTTGGCGAATTTTGCATGCGTCGTCGCACGCGGCGCGCGCGGCCTGTTCGCCCGCGACCTCGACGGCCAGGTCGAACGCACCCTTGAGCAGTCCGAGTACCAGTTCGATCATTTTTCATCTCCTCGCCAGCAGCCGGTTGCGTTACAGCGCCACGAAATCATTACCACGTCCGTCTCTCCCTCGATGTGCGTCGCGCTCTCCTCCCGGACGCGGGCGGAGCATCGTGCGTCGCTTGCTCCGTGCTCGACGGCGCACGCGACTCCGAGCACGTCGACGTAGCCGAGACGCCCGATGACGGAGCGCGCCACGACCTCCGCCGCCTCAGCCGAAATCCCTTCGGCTGGCGCCAGCTCCACAGGTCGCTCACGAGCAGCGCAAACAGCGCCGCCAACACAAGCACCGAGAGCACCAGCGAGGACGTGTCCACGCGTCATCCGACCGGCGGCGGCTCCGACAGGGGCCACTCGGGAGCGGGACCGAGTGCGAGCGCACGAGTCCACAGCGCGAACACGCGCCGGCTACCGACGACGCTTCGCGCGTCTTGGCAGCCCCGCGCCAGCACGGCGAGGCGGTCCTCGAAACGGCACCTCGCGCCAAGCGCCCGGCGCAGCTGCCGGTACCCGAGTTGCAGCACGCGGCCACGATGCGCGAAGAAATCGGCTTGGTCTGGCTTGGGTACGTGGACCTGGACGATCCCAACCGCGAGGCCACCATCGCAACGCCACGCCCACGAGCGGCCCTGGTGGAGCCCGCGGAAGCACGGCCCTTCGTCCGCGTCGAGATCCAGCTCGGTCTCCTCGACGGCGAGCGCCAGCAGAAGCGCAACAGATTGCGCCTTTGTCAGCTGCGGCAGCGTCGGCTCGATGTCGACCCGCCGCGCCATCGCCGTGACGATGTGCTCGTAGCGGTCGCGACGCTGCCAAGGCTGCTCCTCGTAGCCGGGAAAATTGTGGGCTTTCTCGATGGGCGCGAGATCGAGCGCGAGCCGGAGCAGCCATGCGACGACGAGCTTCATCGCCCGCCCCCAGCGCCGCCAGCACCGCGCATGCACGCGACATCCACGGCAGCCGCGCATCGGTCGTACTCGCTCCGGTGCTCGGGCCCGGGCGGATACGCGTCCACGCAAGCCGCGTAACGCGCTCGGCAGTCGGAGACGTGCGGCGAGTCGGGAGGCATCGGGCAGCCGGGGATGAACGCGGCGAGCGCGAGCATCGCGCAGAACGCCGAGCAGATGGCGCACGCGACGAACAGCGCCCCCGTCGCGCGAAGCTTCTCTGGATCGAGCGGAGCCGCGGGCGGAGACGTCGGCAGCAGGACGTTCAGGCCGGTCGCGCCGAGCAAAGCGGTCATCGCGGTCTGCCCCACATCGGCGAGCGACACGCCGGCCCACAGCGCGGCCGCAGCGCCGGGGGCAACGGCGAGCACGACGGCGGCGCCGCGCTTGGCCGTCGGGCGCACGTTCACCCAGGCGCCCACCTGCGGCACACGCTCCAGCGCCCACACGGCGAGCCACAGCAGCGCGGCGGCGGCGAGACGGCCGCCCTGGCCGGCGGCGAACCAGTGCGCGAGCGAGGTCATGGTGGAGGGAGTTGGTCCTGGTTGCATGGGGTCAATGTCCTTTCACGAGCGACGCGATCCCTATCACGAATCCGACGAGGCCGAACACGACCGATACGATCGTGGTGGTGCTCCACCTCGCCGATGTCTTGGCCTCGACGAGCTGGTGTGCCCCGGTGGTCTCGGCTCGGTCTTCGACGCGCTCGGCCCCGCGCTCAAGGTGCGCCAGGCGCGCACCGTGGTCTCCGTGAGTGCGCGCGTCCGCGGCGTCGTGTTCGTGGCGCCACGTCGCGAACTCCTCGGCGAGGCGCCGCAACGCCCGCACGTCCCCGCGTAGCTCGCCCCACTCGGTGGCGAAATCCTTGTCGCCGAACGGGGGGGCCATTACGGCGCCCGCACAATCTCGCCCGTGTCCCGCACGGTGTCGGCTGGGCCGATGGCGTAGCGCTGGGCGACGTCGCGCTGCATGGCCGCGAATCGCTCACGCGCCAGCTCCAGCGCCGTCGCGGCTTGCTGCGCGCGCGACTCCGCGAGCTGGTAGCGCAGGAGGTCGGACTCGGTGACGTTGGTGGGTGGTTCGGTCATGTCAAATTCCTAGCGCTGCGAACGTAAACGTCACACCAGAAACGTCCGTGCCAGATGGCAATTCACTTAATTCTACCATACCAAGCACCGGGAACAGGAGAGTGAAAAGCCGTATGGTTACCTTGCCGCCAACTGGCACGTTGCGCTTGCGCTCGATCGTCGCTGACCTCGGCGTGTTCACGATGGTTTCGAGTCCGATCTCGATCCAATCAATCAGGCTGAAGGTAGGCTGGAGATTCACAACGAAGCCCCCAGTAACGTATACCGCCGGGCCGTTGAAGGTACCCACCATACATTTGCTGTAGCCGTTGTCGAACGTGCTGGAGGGAATGATGTCAGCCATGGCTGCTCACGTCTTCACCGCGCCGAGCAGCTTGATCTTGGCCTCGATGGTCGCGAGCTTGAGAGCGAGCTGGTACATGGCGTTGCGCGTGGTCACGAGAGAGGCGGCCGTAATGTCGACGTCCGCCGCGACAACGTTATCGACCACGTTGGTGGTCCCGCCCGGGGTGACACTATTGGTCAGCGTAGCTCCGACGGCGCCCTGAACTGCGGCCGTGACGCCGTAGAAGCCAAGCTGTGATGCGGTGCCGCCGACGGTGATGACGTTCACCGGCGTCGCGTTATCGAATAGGTGGACGGTCTGAACCGCGTTCACGTCGCCGACGTTCCACGTGCGCGCGCTGGCCGAGACGTGACCAAAATTCATCGCGCCCGTCGTGCTCTCGATGTTTGTGGCCGCCGCGCCAGCGGCTGAGTCTATTCCCGTCACGCAGCACAGCCCGGCGCGCGCGCTCGTGGTGGCGATGTCCCAGGCAGCATCGAACGAGATGCCGCCAGCAATGTGAATGCGCGGGCCGAAGCGCAGATCCGTGGTGGTCCCCAGCTTGTCGATCGACGACTGCGTGCTGCTGTTCTGCACGCCGATTGCAAACCCGTTTCCGCTCCCGTCGGTGACCCACATGCCGCTGGCGCTCTGAACCTTGAGCAGCGCTTGGTTGCCACCGCTCAGTGTGAGGGACGTTCCGTTCTGCGCGCTCCAGGACCCTGCCCCAGTGGGCATCTTCCACGTACCGGACGAAGGCGACCAATCGATGTTGGCCGCGCCACCAACGCTAACGAGGTGGATCGCCGAGGCGAGCGTAAGCGTGTTGGCCGTCGTGACGCCGACGTCGGCGTAGACTGCGGTGTTCTTTCGGAGGTACAGGCCGGTGAATCCGTCGAGCGACAGGTATCCTGCCGTGGAACTCCACACGCTGGAAGCGCCAGCAGTCAACGTGAGTTCTCCAGTCGCGGTCACGTTGGCCTGCGTCTTCCACGTTCCGGCGAAATTCAGGCCGGCATAGAAGGGGCGAAACTGTGAGTTGCTCCCCGGCTGGAGCATGGCGAAATACATCTCTTGCGTGAGCAGGTCGATTGCCACACCGCCGCTAGTCCACGCGCCGTTGCCGGTGCTAGCCGTGTCAGCACCGCCCACCACCCAATTCCACAGCTCGAACGTTGTCCCGGTGAGATTCTTCGCCTTCCAGTGCCCGTTTGCTGCCGTGTTGCCGAGCGCGCCACTGATATAGATCTGGTCGCCGCTCACCATGCCGGCCGTGCTCGCCACTGTGATTACGATCGGACTCGCGTTCGTGGCTCCGGTGATGGTGCGCGGAGTGCCGGTCGCGTACTCATGCTCCAGCACGATCTGTGAACCGGCTCGGTTGGGATTGACCAGATTGCCGTCCTCGTTGAGGTTCGCGCCGCCAATCCGGTAGAGCCTGTCTGCGTGGTCTGTGCCGTCGTCGCCTGGGAAAGTCGCGCTGTCTGTCTTGAGCGAGTAGTCGATCGCCGTGTCGGGCGTGCTGAGCGATAGCCACGGGGCGTTGCTCGACCCAGGCACGCCGAGAATGAATTTCTTCCCGCTCGCGGCGGGCCATGTCACGTCGCCGGTCGTGAGCAGCGTCGGGCCGGTGGCGAGCGAGAGGTCCAGCGATGAGGCGCCGGCGTCGGCCTTGAAGTGCTTGCCGCTCTTCAGCGCGAGTTTCGTGTTGGCAGCATCGACGTAGGCCACGTCGTCGATGTCGAACTCCTGCGCGTCGTTGGTGCCGACGCGCACCGTTGCGCCGGTGGCGGTGCCGCCGTCGGCGATGATTGCGGGTCCTGAGATTCTCGATAGCATGGTCTGCCTCACGCGCGCGGGATGAAGTCCACGGTGATCCACATGTCGTCATTGCCCGAAAGCGTCTTGGTGTTCTGCGTGGTCGACGAGCACACGTAGAGCCCGGTGCTGAAGAACTTGGCCTCGCTCGGTTCCCACTCGATGGTTTCGCCCGGGTTGATCGGAATGGCGCCGCGCGTCGGCGGCAACCCATCCGCGGGCGCAGATGCCGCATTGAAGATTTGCAGGTAGCGGATGGCGGCAGCCTGGCTGGTGAACGTGATGCCCTTGAGGTCCGCGGGCGATGCGGACGCCTGCAATGCCTTCACCGGCGCCTGCGAGTCCGCGGTGACGAAGGCTTCGCGCCCTTGCCTCGACGGCGTTGTGATCATCAGCGTGGTCATGGTTTCTCCTCAGTCTACTACGGCAGCGTCGACTCGACGCGGAGCCAGTTCGTTCCGTCGAACTGTGAGCGGATGTGGCCGATCTTCGAGACCGGCATGACGAGCAGGTTCCCGCCGCCGACTCCACCGTTCGCGATCGTGTACGTGAACGCCTCCGCATCGTCGCGCGTCAAAAGGATTTGCTGCCCCTTCTGCGCGCCAGTGGTGCTGAGCGTGAGCACCCTATTGCCGCTGAGCGTGGAGGCCGGCAAGCGGCGCCACGTGAGCGGCGCGTCCGCGTCTGCCGCGAGCGACACGGATGCGTCGGTGAGGTTCGCGCCGGCAACAGGGCCGAGAAGTCGCGGCCGCAGAATTGCGAGGAAGAGTTTTTCGTCGAGCCAGCCCATGGTTTATTCCTTAGCTGCTTGGTGCGAGAAGGTCGATTGCGACACGCATCAGAAACGTGTTTGGCTGTGAATTGGCACCGCTCTCATTTGTCACCTCTAGCCAATAAGTTGAGTCTGGATCTAGCTCGTGATTCAGGTCGACGTTGCTCCAGTCATGAACGGTATCGATGGTGCCCGTGGTGCCGGTGTCGTTCTGACCCCCGATCGTTGACACCGTCCCAGCGCCGTTTTTCCGCTTCACGCCGACGCTCATCGGAAAGGCCGCGAGAACACCGCCGTGGCCGTTGCCGATTGTGCGGACGCGCAACCACTCCAGCCGCGGATAGTTGCTTGCGGCCGTGGCCTGGAGGTGTGGGAACTGGATCGGGAATCGCACCGCGACGCCGGTCGCCGCCGTGGTGTACCAGGACATTGCGGTCACGCCGTCGAACGCCCACTCCCCCGTTGCGTCGTCGGCCGCCGTCGGCAGGGCGAGCGTGTACGTCCCGCCGAATAGGCGGTTATGGAGGTACGTAACCGAGTCAAGCAATGCCTCGAAGGTCGGGTCGACGGTCCCAGCCGACTCGTCGTCAACGTCGTCTTCTGGCAGGTCAGCACTCGCCGGGGGCGGCTGGTCTGTTGGCGTGTACGTGTACATCAGGCGGCCACCTTCCAATAACGCGCGGTGTAGTTGCGCGAGCTGACGACAGGGTCGTCACCTTTGCGGTAGAATTTCCACGTGCCGTCAGGCATCGGTGCGCCGGGCGCGGACGTGGGATCGAACGACGCTGGATCGAACGCTACGATGACATGCATGCACTTCGAGCGCTCGGGCTTCCACGCCTGCACGAGAGCCTTGATGGTGTCGACCTGCTGGCGCGTTGCCGTCGAGCCCATCGTCGCGTTCGCGACTCCCCACTTGCGCGCGCCCCACTTCACCGGCGTCCACAGCGAGGCGGGCGGATAAAGGATGACCCAGAAGCGCGACCACTTCGGCGAGCCAGCACCCACGGTCTCCGTGTCCCAGTCCCAGTTGTGGGGCGCGGCCTTCGCCCAGGTGAGCGTTCCGTCGGCTGAGCGCTGATACCACATGCCATCCGTACCGTTGCCCGCGGTGACGATCGACATCGGCACATCGAAGCCGGTGAGGTAGGCGGCAATCTGATTCATGATCGCAAAAGCGTGCCCGGCTTTGGCCCACGCGTCGAGCCACAGCCGCAGCCGCAGCCGATACGAAGACTCGCCCTCGGCGAAGCCACGGACGATGCGGCGGTCCTGGCCCATCGGACCGAGCGCATCGCCCGGCGCCTTGTCGGGGTAGCGCACCTGAGTTGCATCGTCCATGCGATCCATGAATGCATCGAGCGTGATCATCAGCGAGAAGAGCACGCCCTCTCCCTCGCCGCTCGTGAGCCACGACGGCGCGAGCTGGTAGAACGCCTGGCGAAATGTGATGCTCATGGGTTGGCCACGATGTTGATGGTGGCCGTTACGGTGCCGAGCGCGGCGACCTCGGAGATTGCAAGAGCGGTGTCGCCCGCTGGCGCGCTCACGCTCACGCGGAACGCGAGCGCGGGGAAAGCATC
>Ga0209640_10006784_pt1 | contig 10009 bp, 14 predicted proteins | sample RifCSP10_1_FD_184018 | JGI IMG/M metagenome (GOLD analysis project Ga0209640, IMG submission 184018) | Soil microbial communities from Rifle, Colorado - Rifle CSP2_sed 10_1 (SPAdes) (version 2) | ecosystem: Environmental > Terrestrial > Deep subsurface > Rock core/Sediment | place: Rifle... | reverse complement strand
TCGGCGGGTATCAGGGTTCAACCAGCGTTCGATCTCGCCGCCGCGCTCGATACACTCCCGAACCATGACAGCCGCATCGCCGTGCTTCTCCGTGGCATGGCTGCCATAGAGCACAGCCAGGAGAACGGTTGCAACAGCACACAGCAGGATAAAGACGAACAGCCGCGATGAAGTGCCGGGGGTCTGGTAGATTGTTGCGGTCATGATGTTGCCTCCACGCTGAACTTGTGCGCGTCCAGCAGTTTCGCCAGGTCGATGAATACCTCTTCGGATGCCAGCTTGATGGCTTCCGGCAGGTTGTCGATGTTGGCGCCGGCCAATGTATCGATGAAGTCGCAGTCGGTGAAGGCCAGCCTCTTCGCCAGCTCCACATCCTCTAGAGTTATCAGGTTGAAGATCAGCCGCCAGCACAGGTACGCCGAAGCGTTGGCAACGAACTCAGCGTTTGCAAAAATCTCTTTCATGCCTACCTCTCTTTCTGTGGTTTCGTTTCCGATTCATAGTTCGGGTTTGATCGCATGTTCGCCAGGACCTCGCGCAGTGCATCCAAGACCAACTGCGTCTCATTGGTCCGTGCCTGGACGAACAGCACCTGAGCGATAAGGTTCTCCAGCGTCTCGGCATTCCTGTGCGTGTGCCGCTTGGGCAGCAGGCGCTCGATGCGGTCAATGCGCCGGCTCATGTCACCATACGCCCGGGCCAGCAGCAGCAGGCCGATGGCGAACAGGCCCAAACAAGCGAAGATTACGGTGCTCTGAACGTCGATCATCTAATCGGTCCTAATAAGATAAGTAGCGTTAGCCCCACCACCGCCAGGATCACCAGGGCCATGCCCAGGTAAAACATCTTTTTCGGGTCCATTCTCTTTCTCCAAATTCTGACAAGATCCGGTTGTGGGTGTACGATAAGACTGTAGCCGCATGACGCCGACGCGCGCCAGCAGCCGCAAGCCGTGAATGAGCCGCGCCTTCTCTTGCGCGGTGGGTGCGACGTTGTGGACGATCATCTATCGCCGCCGAACAGGTCTAGCCAGGTCGCCAGCAAAGACAGGCCGGTGATGACGATGACGAGCACGAGCCAGTGGGTGAGGTTCCATTCCATCAGGACACCTCCTCAATCTCGCTTGCCTTGGCTGTGTGGTACCAAATCCCGCCTTTATAACAAGTATAGGCGCTCCACCAGTCACCTTCGGTATGCACCGAAATATCGTGACCACAGCCTGGACACTTCCCGGCATATAGCGCAGCCACGCCCTCGGTGCCGAAGCGCTCTTCGATGATGAGGTAGGTTTCAGTCGTGAACATTGGTTGCCTCGCTTTCTTCGGTCTCTGTGCCGTTCTCGCCCAGCAATCCCCGGGCGGCATTGACGACGATCAGGCGCACCGCATCCGACTGCGAACGGTTCAGACGTTCGGCTATCTTGCGGATCAGCTCGCGCTCTTCGTCGTCTACCAGAAAGGTAAATCGAATTTCTTTACGCATGTGCACCTCACTCGCTCGTCAAAAGTCTGCGGAAGTAAACGGCGCGCGGGGTGTCGGGGATAGGTTTGTACTCGGGGCGCACACCCTCGCCGCACCACATGCAGCCGATCTTGGGATCGAATTTCTTCCCACATTTCTCACACTCGGGGTAAACGGTAACTTTGCCTTGTTCCATAGAGGCCTCCTGTCTGTACTTGGATACGGATTGTCCATGATCAAATACATTATAAGGAGATTTGTATATGTTGTCAATACCCAATTCCAAATTGACTACCCAAATTGCCACAGAACTTGCGATAATGTCAGGAAACCTTTACCAAGAGGGAGTGTGCATGGACGCGGTTCACTTCGCCGAGTGGCTGAATGGAGAACTTAGGGAAAGGGACTGGAGCCAGGCAAACTTAGCCCGGCGCGCCGGCCGGCCCAGGCAAACGATCTCAGGCTACGTCAACGCCAGGGTGAAGAGCCCCGATCCGAACGTGCTGGCCGACATTGCCAGAGCGTTCGGCTATCCCCCCGAGCAGGTCATGCGCCAGGCCGGCGTCATCACCACGCAGGACGAGAACCCGCCCGGCCTGGCCGAGTGGATTCACATATTCAGGATCGCAGACGAGGAGGAACGGGAGCGCTTGCTGGACTACGCCAGATACATCAGGGACCGCCGGTAGTACTTATTTCCCATGTAACACAAATTCACCCCCGAGCGTTTTTCGTTGTGGATACATTGCAGATTCAATGAAAGGGGTGCATCGTGAAAACATTCCTGGCTTACCTGAAGTGGGTGGTGATGTTCTTCCGGCTCTCTTCCTCCGAACGCAAGGAGGCCATACGTGGAAACAGAGAGGGAAATAAAGTTACTCGGGATCGAGATCGCAAAGCTACATAAAGTCCACGACCATAGTCAGAATGTACCTGAGCGGCGTCAGGAAGCGCTGAGAGCGTTTTCTAGGATAAACGTGGGCTATTTGACCTGTTCGTGTTGTCCGTGACCATTGACAACCATCTCTCCCCGGGCTCCCGCGTCTGCGGCTATGCCCGTGACTCCGGTGGTCATGAGCAGGATTACTCCATCGGCCAGCAGGTCCAGGCCATTTCCCAGTTCTGCAAGGACAATGACCTGGTGCTCTCCCGCGTATTCAAAGACGAAGCTCGTCCAGGATCTACGGTCGCCGGCCGCGACGAGTTCTTGGAAATGCTGTCCTACCTGGACCGCGGCGCGCCCGAGAGCGGCGTAATCTTCTGGTCGTACAGCCGCTTCTCCCGCAACTACGATGACCTGATCTACTACATCACCGGCCTGCGCAAGCTAGGCAAGACCATCGTTTCTCTCACTGATGCCATCCCGGACACGCTTGACGGTCGCATCCTGGAGTCCATCACGGCCTGGAAGAACGCAAAATATCTGGAGGACCTTAGCCGGGACATTCGGCGCGGGATGCGCCACGTAATATCGAACCTGAAAACATGGCATGGTGGACACCCGCCGAAAGGATACAGGCTGGAGAGGATCGACGCCGGCCAGCGGCGAGACGGCATGCCGCACGAGACGAGCCACCTAGTACCTGATGAGAACACAGCCGGGCTTGTGCGCCGGGCTTTCGAGATGAGGGCCGGTGGTGCCACGCTATCGGAAATTCTGGTTGAGACGAACCTGGTGGGATCGACGGCCAGCATGGGCCGACTGATGAAGAATAAGATTTACATCGGCGTGCGCGAGTATGGCGGCTTTACGGTAGAGAATTACTGCGAGCCGCTGGTCAGCATGCAAACGTGGCTTGCCGCGCAGAGGGTGAACAAGGAGCGCTTCGAGCGCCACGGATACAACCACCCGCGCCGCGTCCGGTCCCGCTTTATCCTAACCGGTCTGCTACGATGCGGCGTGTGCGGCAAGCCCATGCACGGACGCATGGTCCAGAACAAACATTACCCCCAATACGACTACTACCGCTGCCAGAGCCAGACCGACTTCCCTTCCTGCGGAGCGCCAATGATCCCCAAGGAAGAAGTCGAGCGCCTGGTAATTGAGCGCGTGAGAGAGCGGGTGCTTGAGCCGCCGTTCCTGGGTCTGCTCTACGATGAGGCCAGGCGCGCCGCGGTCGAGGGATCGGATGAGGTGCGCGCTGAGCTGGGCCATAAGCGGCGTGAGGCCGGTGATCTGGATCGGGCGATCAGCAGGGTGGTGGCTGCCATAACCGAGCACGGCCACAGCCGGGCGCTCTTGGACCAGCTCAGGGAACTGGAAGAGCGGCAGGCAGAGACCGCCGCCGAGGTGGCCGAACTTGAGGCCCGCCTGGCGTCAAAGGACTTTATTCAGTTTTCGGAGTTTGAGATCGGGGAGCTGGCCGGCGAGATCCGGGCGGTGATCGACGAAGGGGATGATGCACTCAGGCGCACCGTGTTGAGGAGTTTCGTCAGGGAGATCCGGGCCAGGCGCGTGGATGGGGTGATCGAACTGGAAGTGTGGGCGTTCTTCCCGGGTTAAAAGATTTGGGCGCATCCTTGGCCTATTGCAGCTTCCCGGGGGTTTCGGATGCGCCCCTCACAAAAAGGTTGTCAATCTGGGGGGCGGGGAGGTTGCGCAACCTCTCGGATTTTCACCGCTGGTGCCAGGATAAGGCGAGTGCCCAACTTGTTGGGACCTGCACCCTAAACGGAACGCCCGCCCACTAACAATAAGATCGCCCCTATTATACATACCCTGGTGGAAAAGTCAAGCCTCTGTTTGTCTTTAGTACCGTTCTCTCCAGCAAAAGCAACCATAAACCCTACAAGAACTCACGCCGTACCCTGGCGTCAGCCGCCTGCTGCGTCTGCAGCTCGTTCCCCCAAAAGATCGCCGTCTCACGCCCGAAGTACTGTGCCTGGGCCGCCAGCCTGAGCCGGTCGTTCTCGGTGAACTGGCCGCTATGCCAATATTCGCCGAAGATTTCCAGCGCGATGGCGAAGGGGTTGAAGAGGACGAAGTCAACGATGAATCCTCCGCGCATCCAGCCGCCGTAAATTGGGTACTGGTAGGTGTACTCGATATTGTATTTGTCGAGCGCCTTGGCAACGCGGCCCTCTTCCTTGGAGCCGGGGGCCTGGCCCTGGATAAGAACGGCCTCCTCTTCCGCCTCGGCTGCCTGCACCGCTGCCGGCCGGAGCTCTTCCCTCTTGCGCCGCGGGGTCTTGTATTGGAACACCATCAGATTTGCAGGAACGTCATCTGCAGCAGCCGGCCAATGATGCGGCGCTCGTCCTGGAAGTACTTCAGGGTGCGCATGCTGTCCGGCTCCGGCTTGACGTAGACAGTGTCATAGACCGGGTCGAAGCAGTTCATAAGAAGCGGCGTCGCCTGGCCCAGCCAGGTGTCGAGCTGCGTAAGCTTGGTATCGCCGTCCACGTCGTCACGCTCGCCGAGCAGGTTCACGTCGTCCTTCATCAGCCGGAAGTTTAGTGTGAAGGTGCGCTTCACCAGAACGTTCTCGATGAGTACCAGCACCGTGGCGATGACCTCCGGAGTCGAGGTGTTGTTCTGGGTTTGAAGCCTGAGCCTGAGCTGCACCCACCTGTCGGCCTTGTCGTAGGCCGCCGAGAGCAGCACCTCCTCGAATGGGCTCGTGTCGAACACGTCGGCGAACTCGGTCCAGCCCGCATCCCCGGCCAGCTTGTAATCCATCTTCACCAGCACGTCGTCGCCCGAGGTGGTCAGGTTCTCCGAGGCCAGCTTTACGGCCTTGAAGAACTTCTCCACGTCCTGCATGCCTACGTAGAAGCGGGAGGTCTCGAGTGCCGCCTCGTGGGCGTAGCGGTAGGCTGTGTCCGTCTGCGGGTTGGCCGATAAGGGCATCCACAAGAGGTCGTCGCCCTGGCTCATCCACATGCGGGTGCGCTTCACGGTCGAAGGGATGTCCTGGATGATCATGTCACGGATGCGCTCGCCGGCCCTCGGTGCTCTATACAGCTCGTGCCAGCCCGAGCCCTCGTAGGCCAGCACAGAAGAGAACCCCGCGCTGTCGGCGTCCACGGACATGATCACCAGGCCCGGGAATGATAGCATCCTGGACGGCACACCCACCCGGTCGTCGGGCAGGCCCTCGTCCAGGTCCGGGCCGATGTCGTCGAGCTGGCGGTTGTAGTACCTCTCCACCTTCTGGCCCAGGTTGAAGTATAAATACACGCCGTTTGTGGTGGCGGCCAGGCCGTTGACCTCCGAGCGGATCTCGCCCAGTTCCTCGAGCGGCAGGGGCACCACAGCGTCGGCATTCTGCGTCTGGATCTCGTAGACGCCGGCCTCCGTAAGCACCCAGGGGTTGGTCCTCGGGCTGTCTGCGCTGCCCGAATAGCCGATCAGCTTGTTGATGCGGGCGTTGGTTGGGAAGGTCACGGCGGGCGGGGCGCGCTGTATGAGTTTTATGCCCCGGAAGATGCTGACGTCCTGCGCTCCGTTGTCCACGGCCACATTCAGCCCTATGGACTGTATGGCGCTCTCATCGGGCAGCGGGTAGGCGGTCGGCGTGATGTCCATGACGACCCAGGTCCACTCATTTGCGGCCAGGGCCGGGATGTTTAGGGTAGCGTTGTGCTTGCGCTCGACATACACCTCGCGGATGTTGACCCCGGCGGTGAGGTTGGCGCTCACCTTGAGGGCCAGGACGTAGCCTGTAAGGCCGTCGATAGTGGCCTGGTGCCAGTCGAATGGCACGGTGAAGGTCACATCGCCATCCTTCGCCATCGTGGCTCCAGCTGTGACCGTGCCATCCGAGAGGCCGGAGATTGCCGAGAATCCATCGCCCGAGGAATATTCCGCCGAAAGGGTGGCGGCATTGGCATTGAAGGTAGGTCCGAGGTCGAAGTGCACCTTGTTGAACTTCACGTGCGAAAAGACGAGCAGCAGGTCCGCTGCCGCCCAGGTCACGGCCACATAGGTCTCGTCAGCCTCGTCGATGGCGTCGTCGTGGTCCGCGTAGGTGGGCACGCCTGCGGCCACGGCGGCGTGCTTCAAACCTGAAGGCTGGTACTGCTTGCCCAGGTCCGGCTCATCATCATAGATGAGCTGCAGGTCACCCGATGCGGTTGCCACGCTCGAATTGATCAGCATCCCCAGGCGGCGGGCCTGCGTGATGTCCACCGGCTCGGTCAGGTTCTCGACCGCGGCAATCCCGGTGGTGAACGCTCCGCCGATGGCGATCTTGGTGGCGCCGTTGTCGGTCGAAGGCGTCACGTTGGCAACACTCCAGGCGTCCCAGGGCGTCTCCGTCTCGACCAATGTGCCGATGTCGTCGTGGCACTCACCCCACTTTGCGGGCACCTTGACCCTGATCACGGCCACATTCAGGAATGGGTGGGCGTTACGCGCAACCCACAGGAGCGATCCTTCCACCGGGTCGTTGTAGGCCAGCAGGTGCACGCCTTTGTCGAAGTCGGCAATCGAGCGCGTGGTCCAGGTGCCGGCGCTCGAGTATTCCTGGTAGCGCAAGATGTTGGGGTCCGTGCTCCGGTCGCCCCTGGCGAAGAACACGAAGTCATCGGTGACGGCTACATCGGTGACGTAGGCGCCGGGAGCCGTGCCCAGGGCCTGCCATTTGTCCGTGTCCACAATGACGTATTCGGTTGAGGTCGTGTGCTGGACCAGCCAATCGGTGTCCACGATGAGGGCCGTGGCGGTCGAGTCATCGATAGTCCTCCAGGGCTGCGCCTCCTCCGAGCCCGGGCCGGCGGTGACGAGCACTATTGCACCGATCCACTCATCGGCGGTCCAGGCCTTGGTGGCGTCGATCAGGCGGTCCAGGTTGCCGGCGTTACTGTCTGCTGCGCCGCGGTCGCCGTTCATGTAGATCGTCGAGTTGCCACCCGAGTCGGGTTGGCTGACGGCGTACAGGGCGCGCTTGTACTCGAAGAAGTGGAACTTCTGGGCGTCGTCCAGGTCGATCACGCGGAAGTAAATGGCTTTGTTCGTGGCCGCGGCCCAGGTGGCGCCATCGGCGGACTGGTCGCCGGTGTGGTTACGGGAGGTCATTACTTCCCAATGGTCGGCGGCGTCGTCGCCGGAGTCTCCGGAGACCACCACGTGGTAGGGCGTTCCCGAGGTCAGAGAAGCGTTTGCAACGAACTCATAGAGGACGCCAAGCGTGCCCTCCACCTGCGAGGCCGTGATGGTGGCCGCGCCCAGGCCGGCCCCCGGCTCGCCGGAGGCGTCGGTGTGGAGCTGCACGGTGAGCGTGCCGGGGGTGCCCACCTTGCGGATCCATAATTGCACGTGCCGGGCCGTGTAGGTGGCCGATGCGGTGAACTGCATCGCCAGGTAGCGCTGGGAGCCGGTGAGTGCCTGGTAGATCATGGTGTCGTGAAGGCTCTCAGTTGAGGGTAGGAAGCTATCCCCACTGCGGTAGCCGGTGCCATACACCTCGAGGCCCCCTAATGTGACCTTGCCTTCCCTGAGCGTGTTGGCGCGGTAGCCGTCGAAATACCTGTTCTCGGCCTCGTCGAAGTCTATGTTACCTCTACCGCCCGACCAGTCCTTTTGCGCTACATTCCTGTAAGGCGGCTCGGTGTCCGAGAACTCCTTGTCGCCCTGGTAGAAGTGGATGGCCGAATTAGGATAAGCCCCGCGCTGGATGGCCGTCGGGTCGGCGTCGCCTTTTGCGTCCGCCAGGATCAGGCCGATAGACGTTCCGGACTTGGTGAGCTTGACGTGGTGGGTGTTACGCTGGTTAGAGGGCGCGACGGAGATGGCCATAAGTAACTCTTGTTACGACATTCAGGCTTTTTCGATCCAATGCCAGGTGCCCGGCTCTTGGTTTTCAGAATACAGCCACGATGTAACCAGTCCCACGCTATTTTCGGATGCTTTGGTGCCATCCGAAAAAACCTGAAGATTGCTGCAGCCGGTACCATGATCCCAAACTTTCACCACGATGGCCGGGCGATGTTCGTTCTCACCAATCACACAATGGACAATTCTTCCCTCGGTCAATCCTTCTATTGCTTTGGGTTCTACTGATTTTTCCACGTCGATAACTCCTTCCTTGGTGTGTTTTCCTGGCGGGTGCCAGACTTTCCAATGGGGTGAACTGCAAGCAGGGCAGTAAACGTGCCCCGCCTCCTGTGCCATTTCTTCAAATAGCTTATGCGGATCGAAGTCCATACCTACCACTTCGCCAGGTGTGGATCCCGCTGAATGTCGATCTCGATGGGATGCCGGCGCTTCTCGAACTCGGCGTTTGTCAGGGCCTCGTTCAATTGCTCCCGCAGGTACGCGTCGTCGCCCTTGCGCTTGCGCAGGAGCCACCGCAGGGCATGCACGGCCGAGGCCCACCTCAAGCGGTCCACGTGCACGTATGGCGTTACGACGCCGCTGTCTGCGGTCAGCTCGGCGTGCGCCGCCAGGTACCACAAACGGATGGTGTAGTCGTCGTCCTCCGGTGCCAGGTCCGTGTCGAACAGGAGGTCGTCATTGTACTCACGCCAGTTATGGTGCGGGTAATAGGCGAGCGGGCTGGTGAGCGCGTAGGCGATCTCCACTTTCTGCACGTTGCGCACGCCCGCCGGCAGGTCGTACTTCTCCTGGTCTGCCACGGTGACGAGCGCGGTCGATGTAGCCGGCAGGTCCCCCAGGTCCTTCAAGGCCTCGTTCACCGACTGGACGAGGAGCCACCTGGGGAAGTCCAGGGGAACCACGGCATAGCGGTCTCCGGCGGCGCAGGCCGCGCCTGGGGTGGTGAAGGTGAAGGTGAAGGTCGCCAGATCCCAGTCATTGATGTGGGCCGATTTGCCGGCGTTCAAGCCTGAAAGGAACCAGATCACCCCGCCGGTGTAGTAGTCGTCGGCCTCGTCGTGGAAGCCGGCCAGGTTATTGACCAGCGTGGTGCCGGAGCCGCCGGTGGCCGTGCCTTCCTTTACGGAGGTGATGGTCTTTGCGAGGGCGAGGGTTGCGTCTTGTAGAGTGGTCATGCCACCGCTCCTATCGCCTGCAGCGCATCGATGATGGCGTTGATGGCCGTGCGGGCCTCGGCGTCCTGGGTGCCGCCCCCCGCCGGGTCGGCGATGGTGGTCTGAGTGGTGAATTTGAAGATGCTCACTCCGGTGTTACCGCCGGCGTCATTGGTCTCGCCCAGCTCGTTATCCGCCAGGTCGTTGCCGAAGATGCGCAGCGTGGTGTTGTTGTCATACTGAATGCCGTATTCCTGCAGCTTCGTGCCGCGGTCGTCGAGGCAGCGGTTTCCGTACACCAGAACGTTCGTACAGGTGCTGACGCCGATGCCGTCGAACCCGGAGTCGTTGACGTTGTTCTCCTTGCAGACGTTGCCGCCAACCGTTACATCGTTGCAGGTCGCCAGGCGGATGCCGTGCCCACCGTTCAATACGGAGATGTTGCCCTGGATCGTAATATCGTCCGAACTGTCCACCCGGATGCCGTGCCCGGTGCAGGAGGTCACGTTGTTGCTGGTGATAACCACCAGGCTCGAGGCTGCCGATACGGTCCTGCCGATCCAACGCGGCTGCTCCGTTGATCGTAGCCGCGACGAGCGCTTCTTCAAACGTCATA
>Ga0209640_10006781_pt1 | contig 10011 bp, 10 predicted proteins | sample RifCSP10_1_FD_184018 | JGI IMG/M metagenome (GOLD analysis project Ga0209640, IMG submission 184018) | Soil microbial communities from Rifle, Colorado - Rifle CSP2_sed 10_1 (SPAdes) (version 2) | ecosystem: Environmental > Terrestrial > Deep subsurface > Rock core/Sediment | place: Rifle... | reverse complement strand
TCTCGTTGATGAACGGGACGAGTTCCTTGACGCGGGCGGGCGAGATCAGCTCGGCGTCAATGCCCCACGACTTGCCCGCAGCGAGGCGGCGCTTGAGCTCTTCGGCGCGCTCGTGCGTGCGGGCGACTTCGATGCCGCCGCTCTGCGTGAAAACACCCAGTTCTTTGTATTGCGCTACGCTGTCCAGCGTGAACTTGGTCATCTCCTTCGAGTGATCCACGAGGAAGATGAAGTTCGAGGCGTGCCCGGTGGAGCCGCCCGGGTTGGGCAACGGGCCTTTATCCAACAACACGATGTCCTTCCAGCCCAGCCGGGCCAGATGGTAAACCATGCTGTTGCCCACAATGCCAGCGCCAATCACGACGACGTTCGCTTGTTTGGGTAAGGTGCTCATGGGAACAACTCCTTTGAGGGTGGTTATGAATCACAAGCCGCACTCAGCCTGATCGTGGTGCACCCATCATGCCGGGCGCGAGAGAGACGAATCTGACGCTGCCGGGTGAAGCGGAGGGGGCCCGGGCGAGCCAACATGGCCGGGATTATACTCCCGATTGCAGAGGGCTTCGAAAGCGGCGTTACTTTTCCTTCGCCACCTGCAGCCGGCACCACGCATAGAGCGCATCATACACTTCGAGCTGGTGCGCGAGATTCTCCTCGTCGTCGGGGTAGCGCAGGCTGTAGCCGGAAGCAATTGCCTCCAGCCCGCGCGCGAAGGGATCGGTGTCGATGTCCTCCGCCACGTCGGCGGCGTGGACGATCTTCGCCATACGCTGGAGGGCCGGGTCGGTCAGGCCATACTTGAGAATGATCGACTCAAACGAGCAGCGGCCCTCGTGGTGGCCCAACTCTACACCGGGAGCGTCGAAGGGAATCGCACCGGCCTCGGCGGCTACCTTGTCCACCTGGCTCTTGGGGACAAAGAAGAACTCGGCCTCGTTGTCAACGAAGCGCGTAATCAGCCACGGGCAGGCCACGCGGTCTACATGCACGTGGGAGCGGGTGATCCATTTCATGGTGTCATCTCCTTGGGTCGTGGGACTCCCTTTCTCCAGACTGGAGAGGGGCCGGGGGTGAGGTCTCTTCCGGCGGCTTGAGCCGCGAAAGCTCTGGAACAAAGTCAAATCATAGCCGATATTCAATAACCCTGCGAGGAAGAAAGGCGCGCTCGTCAGCGCCGGCCCCAACTTCCCGCCGCAATTCCGCTGACCGTGTCACTTCAATGCTCCCATGCAAATTCTCGAAAATGCCGGCATCACCATGCTAAGAAGACGAAGCGCTAGACGTGTGGGGCAATGATCATGACTTTTATCATGGCATTTGTCGGGTCGTTAAGGTGACGTTTGACATCACATTTGAGAGCCTTACGGCATGTTACAGCCTGGCAGCACTGTAATACTATCAATACAAGGGCGCATCTCGGCCCGCGAGGTGGACTGGAGCGATGAGCCTCACTGGTTGAGACGATAGAACATCCATAGCAACAGCTCGTCTGTGGAGGTCGAAAGCCCAATTCACCCGGCTGCCGCCCCCACAGAGGATCGCCGTCGTGCGTCGGCTCTTTGGTTTACGGCAGCGTTTCAACCGCCTACCCATCTTTAACCGACTCCTGATCGGGAATTCGGCCGTCATCGTCGTGGGCGCGGTGGGGGGGACTCTGCTCACGCACTATTTGACCGATCTACAGTTTGATGCGGATTTCTGGCAGATCGGCCTGTTTGCCATCCTCGGCATTCTCCTCAGCCTGCTGGTCAACTACTGGATCGTCAAAACGGCGCTGCGCCCGCTGCACGAATTACGCGAAGCAGTGGATCGCGTTCAAGCCGGCCGGGCGAGCACTCCCGTGTCTCTGACGAGTGACGCCGATCCCGATCTCAGCCGGCTGGCCACCGCGATTAACTCAATGCTCGACCGCGTAGAAGGACGCACCGTGCAGTTGCGGGCTCTCTCCGAGCGCGCCATCAACGCCCAGGAAGAGGAACGCAAACGCATCGCGCGCGGCTTGCACGACGGCATCGGCCAGGATATCTCCATGCTCATCATCAGCCTGGAGCGGATGGAGGGAGTAGTTTCTGCGGACGCGACCGATGTTCAGCGCCAGCTGGCCGTCGCGCGCCAATCCGCCACGCGTACCCTGGAGGAATTGCGGGAAGTCGTCTACGGCCTGCGCCCGACCATGCTCGACGACCTGGGGCTGGGGCCGGCCATCCGTTGGTACGCCCGCTCCAACCTGGAGGAGGCGGGCATCCGGGTCAAGTTCGACGGCGACGAAACGATGCGGCTGCCCCCCGAGTTAGAGACCACCCTGTTCCGCATCGCGCAGGAGGCCATCAACAATATCGTCCATCACGCTGATGCCAAATCGGTCGTCATTCGCCTAAGCCGGGAGGACGGTCACATCTGCCTGCACGTGGAAGACAATGGCCGCGGCTTCGATGTCGCCAGAATCACCGGGCAGGCGCTGCGGCTGCGGCGGTTTGGGCTAATGGGGATTCAGGAACGGGCCGAGTTGGTCGGCGGCGAAGTGACACTGGATTCCGTACCCGGACGAGGCACCGCCTTGCACGTGCGGGTGCCGTTGCTCGGATGGAGTAACTGTTCGGATGGAAAAAATTCGGATCCTGCTGGCGGATGACCATACCGTCTTGCGCGAGGGCATCCGCGCCCTGCTCAACGAACAACCCGACATGGTGGTGGTGGGCGAAGCAGAAAACGGCCGGTGGGCGGTGCACCTGGCGCACGAACTCCGCCCGGACGTGGTGCTGATGGACATTGCCATGCCCTTGCTCAACGGCCTGGAGGCCACCCGCCAAATCAAGCGCGATCACCCCGGGATCAACGTGTTGGTGCTGACGATGCACGACAACGAGGAGTATGTCCGGCAGGTGCTGGGGGCGGGAGCCTCAGGCTACGTGCTCAAGCGCGCAGCGGCCAGTGAACTGGTGAGCGCCATCCGCGCTGTGCACCACGGCGAGGCCGTTCTTTCGCCGGCCATCACCCGTGTGCTCATCGAAGATTACTTGCGCCAGGACGGGACACACCACGCACCGGCTTCGGATGGCCTGACCCCGCGCGAGCGCGAGGTGCTGCAACTGATTGCCGAAGGCTATACCAGCAAAAAGATTGCTGAGATCCTTGGCCTGTCGGTCAAGACGGTGCAGGCGCATCGCACCAGCCTGATGCAGAAACTCAATGTGCACGACCGGGGTGATCTGATCAAGTACGCCATTCAGAAGAAGATCATCGAGGTCTGAGGCCTCGCCGCTCGGCACAATCGCACCGCTCCGGATTTCGCGGTCGCGAAGATACTCCCCCAACCCAAACAAAATCAAATATAGGGTCTTTTTCGATTGCAAGATAGGGCATACGCCTGAGGAATCTAGGGCGGGCGGCGGATGCCAGGGAGCGGAGTTCTGCCGTACTGTGTAGGTGTAGTGGCGGATACTGCGCCCGCCCACGCCTGCTATCCTTGAAGAGTGGAGGTGACCGATGAGCCCCCTGACGCCAGATGAAACTCCCCTGGAAGACCCGCAGGCCAGATTGGAGAAAGTCTGCATTGAAGCTTACCTGCGCACCAAGGGTCACACCCTGCAGAGTCTGAAGAAGCTGCCAGAAGCAGAAGCTAAACAGCTCATGATCGAAGCGTCCATCTATGCCTCGACCATGCTGGCACAATTCGAAACCAGAGAGCGACTCCTGCAGGAACTGCATGGCACTTCGCAACAATAGGATCGGCTGGGGGAAGATGGGGAAGGCTGGCGATTCCCCCGCGGCTGTAGGCCGGGGCGATCCCCGACGCATTTGTGATGAGGGTGAAACCCATCTGAGAGGCAAGCATGTCTATCCAGATTCTTCAGCAAGGTTCCGGCGAACTGATCGGCTGGCACGATCCGGACGAAAACCGGCAGTGGGTGCGCGAGCATAAATCGCGCGACCTGCGTGACAAGCGCATGAGCGTCAAAGAGGCCGTCGAGGAGTTCGTCCACGACGGCAATTTTGTCGCCTTCGGCGGCTTCGGCCACATCCGCATCCCGATGGCCGTGGTGTACGAGATCATCCGCCAGCAGAAACGCGGATTGATCATGGCGGGCAAGACCGCCGTGCACGACATAGACCTGCTCATCGGCGCGGGCTGCGTGAACAAGGTCGAGGTCGCCTATGCCTTCGGCCACGAATTGCGGGGCCTCTCCCCGGCGGGGCGTCGGGCGGTGGAAACGGGGCAATGCAAAGTTGTCGCCGAGATTTCAAATGCGGGCTACCAGTGGCGCTTCCTCGCCGGGATGATGGGGATTCCCTTCATCCCCTCCCGCAACATGCTGGGCACCGACACGTTGAAGCACAGCGCGTGCAAGGTGGTGGAGGACCCGTGGAGCGGAAAACATGTCTGCCTGATCCCGGCCGCCCATCCCGACGTGGCGATGTTCCACGTGCCCCGCTGCGACATGTACGGCAACGCCCGGATTGACGGCATCATCGTGGAGGATTTTGAACTGGCCCGCGCGGCCCGGCGGGTGATCGTCACGACCGAAGAGATCGTGGACACCGAGGTCATCCGCGCGGAGCCGTGCCGCACCGTGATCCCGTTCTACGTGGTGGATGCGGTGTGCGAGGTGCCGTACGGCGCGCATCCCACGCTGATGCCCTACCTGTATTTCTTCGACGAAGAACACATTGGCGAGTGGCTTGATCTTTCGCAAACGCCCGCCGGCACACAGGCTTACTTCGAGAAATACGTCTTCGGCGTGTGCGGCTTCGAGGAGTATCTGGACCTCGCCGGCGGCGTTCGCAAGCTCAACTATCTCAAGCGCGTAGAGCAGTTCAAAGAACCGATGCGCGCGCCGTGGCTGAAGGACAGATGAGGAGGGAACACTCATGGTCGAACAGGTGAGGACGTATACCGCGACTGAACTCCTGGCCTGTGTGGCGGCACGGATGCTGGAGGACAAGAAATCCGTCCTCGTGGGCACGGGCCTCCCGATGATTGCCGCCCTGCTGGCGCAGAGGACGCATGCGCCGGGATTGCTCATCATCTTCGAGGCCGGGGGGATTGGCCCCCGCGTTCCGGTGCTGCCCATCTCTGTGGGCGACTCGCGCACCTTCTATCGGGCGGCCGCCGCCTCCAGCATGCACGACGTGATGAGCGCGTGCCAGGCCGGTTACGTGGACTACGGCTTTCTGGGCGCGGCCATGATTGACGTGTACGGCAACCTCAACACCACCGTCATCGGCGAGTGGGAGCACCCCACGGCGCGCCTTCCCGGCAGCGGCGGGGCCAACGACATCGGCTCGCTCTGCCATCGCACCATCATCGTCATGCGGCAGGACAAGCGCCGTTTTGTCGAACGGGTGAACTTCATCACCACGCAGGGCTACCTCGACGGCCCCGGCGCGCGGGAACGAGCGGGCCTGCCCGAAGGGACCGGCCCCCATCGCGTGATCACTCAACTGGGAGTCTACGACTTCGACGAGCAGACGAAGAGGCTCAGGTTGTTGGACATGCATCCGGGCGTCACGCCGGAGGAAATTCAGGCCAATAGCGCTTTTGCGGTTCCCGTTCCTGAGCGGGTAGAAATCACCACGCCCCCGACCGAGGACGAGCGCAGGTTGCTGCGCGAGATAGACCCGGCGGGCATGGTGATCGGGAAGTAGAGGGAAAACGATAAAGGAGGCCATCATGCTCGCCACTTCTGCGATTTCACAACGACACACGGCGGAGGCTGAACTGCTGGCGCGGGCCGTGGCCGATCAACGGGTGGCGGTGGATAGCGTGCTCAGCCAGTTGGGTTCGGCCAACCGGTCGCTCCAGCAGACCATGCGGGAGACCATTCAAGACAGCGCCGACCGGACATTGTGGCAACGGCTGTTGAGTTCTCTGGCGCTGCATCGTTGGGGCGAGGCGCCGGATTGCCAACGCCGGGCAGACCACGAGGCTTCCGAGCGCATTGACGCGGCCCTCACCCGCCTGTTTGTCGAAGATGACGAGGGGATGGCGTCCGTGCCCGTGAAACTTGCCGTCTTGCACGAAGGCCTGACCGACGCGGAGTGCCGCGTCCGCAGCGCAGCCGCTGCGCTACTGGGTGTACGCGGGGACGCACGCGGCCTTGAGGTGCTCGTCGAAACTGTGCACACTGGCGAGCCGGAGTGCAAGTTGCGGGCGGTGACCGCGCTGGGGAAACTCAAAGACGAGCGCGGGGGCTGGGCTTTGGTGGAGGCGCTGGCCTGTGATGACGAGGGGCTGCACTGGGAGGCCTCGCGCGCGCTGGGCGAATTGGGGGAGAAGGCGCTCCCAGCCCTGCTCGACGCGCTCAAGTCCTCCAAGCCGCACGTCCGCTGGCACGCCGTCCGCGCCCTGGGCGGGGTCAACGACCGGCAGGCGGTGGCGGGCGTCGCCGAGGCGCTTGGCGACACTGACTACGCCGTGCGGTGGGCGGCGGCCGAGGCATTGGCCGGCATCGGCTTGCCGGCCGTGACCTCAATCCTGGAACGTCTCTTGCGTTATGCGCCGATGGACGACACGTATCAAGCCGCTCACCACGCGCTGCATCGCATCGGATCGCCTGAGGCGCAAAGGGAGCTGCAACCGCTGTTGAAGGCCCTGCGCGGTCCGGCTGCGCCGGTCGAAGCGCCCATGGTGGCCTACCGCCTGCTTCGAGAACGGGAGTCAGGGGGACCGGCTGGCGAGAGGCATAGGGAGCACAAATGAGAATCCCGAGCGCGCAGCGCACAGACACGAGGTGTCTCGGAGAGGCTGCGTGTCTGGACGTGAAGAGATAGCCAACGATGCCCCCGTCCATCGCCACGTATGACGCGGCGCTCGCGCCGCTTCCACTGCTTGAAGTCATCCGCCGCAAGGAAGCGGAGGTCAAGCGCCGGCTGGCGGCTGAACGTGAGGCGGCTCAGGCAGCGCAAGCAGAGGCAGAGCGACAGGCCCGCGAACTCGTCGTGGCGGCCGAGGCGGAGGGCCGATGCCAGGGCGAGGCAGAGCGGCAAGCAGCCCGTTCTGAGGCCGAACACGAGGCCACCGCTATCGTCGCGCAGGCACATGCCAGGGCGAAGCTGCTGCAACGTGGAGGGGAAGAACACTTGGAGGCGGCTATTGCACGGGCAGTCAAGTTGATGGTTGATCGCTGATGGCTGATTGGAATCTCAATCAGCGGTCAACCATCGGCAGTTTTCTATTACGAGACGTAACATGAGACTCAAGATGGCCCGGATTGAAATGGTGGGCCTCAAGACCCGCCTCGCGGCCACCGTGCATACGCTGCACCGCCTGGGCTGCGTGCAGATTGAAGACCTCTCTGAAACGAGAGACGTTTCTGCGCGTCCCCTGCATCTGGATCGCAACACGGTGCGGACACAGGAAGAACTCGGCTATCTGGTGGCGAAGATAGAGGGGCTGCTGTCCATTCTCGGCGCCGGCGGGGTCGAGGCGCGGGCGGCAGCCACTGGCACTTCACGCACCGAAAGCGAGACGCCTGAGGTGGATTGCCAGACCGAGGCGCGCGCCGGACTGGAAGCGCTCAGCCCGCAGGTGCAGGCACTCGTATCCAAACGGGAATCTTTGGAAGCCGAGCGAGCTTCGCTCCCGCGCTACGAGGCTACGCTGCGCAGACTCTTGCCCATTGTGCCAGCCTCGGCCCGCGACACGGCCAACGCTTCGGTGGGCATACTGGTCAGCCGCGCGCACCTCGCCGTGCTGGATGCCATCGCCGAACGGGTCGTGAATCTTTCCGGCGGCCGGGCGGAGGTGGTCGCGGAGGACGTGGACGCGGCGACGCGCGCCATGCTTCTCGTATTCCCCCGTGAATTTACAACGGAGGTCGAAATGCTCCTGGGCCGCGAGGACATCTCACGTCTGCGCCTGCCCGAAGCGTTCGCCGATCAGCCGCCGGACGCGGCCGTGGCCGCGCTCGGCAAGCGGCTCGCCGCCATCCCAGGGGAACTCGCGGGGATCAACGCCGAGCTTTCGGCGCTGGCCGAGGCGTGGGCACCGCGCCTTGAGCGCTGGCGCGCGTGCCTGCGCGACCGGCTGGAGGAGTTTGCCATCCTCACTCGCCTCGGCGAGACCGATCAGACTTTTGTGCTCGTCGGATGGGCGCCGGAGCGCGACGTGCCGCGGGTGCGCGAGGCGCTGGTCACCGAAGTGGGCGAAACCATCATGCTGCAGGTGCTGCCGTTCACGCACGCGGACGAGAAGCGCGCCCCGGTCGCCTTGGTGAACCCCGGCCCGGCCCGGCCATTTGAAAGCCTGGTGCGCCTGCTGGCCATCCCCCGCTACGAGGGCATAGACCCGACGATGCTGATGGCGTTCTTCCTGCCGATTTTCTTCGGGATGATCCTCGGCGATGTGGGCTATGGCGTGCTGTTGTTGCTGTTGTGCTTGTCCGGGCTGGTTTCAAACCAGCCCCGACTGCGCCGCTTCCGCAAGCCGGGCATCGCGCGCGACATCATTCAAGTGCTGGCGATCGGCTCAGTGTGGAGCATTGTCTTCGGGTTCCTGTACGGCGAGGCGTTTGGCACGCTCGGCGAGCACTTTGGCATGCACGCGCTTTGGCTCGACCGCACGAGTCCAAAGCAAGTGACCGGATTGCTGCTGTTCACCGTTGCCGTGGGGGCCGGCCACGTCACGCTGGGGCTGATCCTCGGCGTCTGGGAGGCGCTGCGGGAGCGCAGCCGCAATCACTTGCTGGAACGCGGGGGAATGCTCGTCGGGTTGATCGGGCTGTTCCTGATCGTGACGGTGCTGGTCAAGTGGCTGCCGCAAGCGTTCATGACGCCCGGCATCGCGGTGCTGATCGTCGGCATCGTCTTGCTGGGCGCTTCGCTGGGGTGGCTGGGGCTGCTCATGGGCCCCATCGAGTTCATCGGCGTAGTGGGGAACATCCTCTCCTATCTGCGCATCGCCGCCATCGGGTTGGCGTCCGTGTACCTCGCCCGCATCGCCAACGACCTGGCCGGGAGTCTGGGCAACATCGTCGTCGGGATCATCATCGCAGTGCTCATTCACGCGCTCAACCTGGTGCTGGGCGCGTTCAGCCCCACCATCCACAGTTTGCGTTTGCACTACGTCGAATTCTTTCGGAAGTTTTACGAGGGCGGCGGGAGGCCGTATGAGCCGTTCAGGAGTGCGACAGGCGGCGAGTGACGAATGACGTAAGCCGCGTCACGCGCCACTCGTCACCCGGCACATACTTACGGAGGAACACATGGACGCTACCGGATTGATCGCAATCGGCGCCGGGCTGGCGGTCGGCCTGGCCGCCATCGGCACCGGGTTGGCCCAGGGCCGCATCGGGTCGGCGGGCGTCGGCGCCATCGCCGAAAAGCCGGACCTGGTCGGCCTGGTGATCTTGCTGATCGCCATCCCGGAGACGATGGTCATTCTCGGCTTTGCCGTCGCGGCCATGGTGCTGCTGATGGGCGGGGGATTCGGCGGATGAGCCTCGAAGCGATCCTGGCTGAAATCGAGGCCTCCGGCGAGGCCGAGGTGGTCAGCCTGCGGGCCGAGGCGGAGGCGCGTGCGCGGCAAGTCCTGGCCGGGGCCGAACGAGAAGCATCCGCCAGGCGGGAGGCGGCCCGGCGCACGGCTTTGCTTCCCGTCCCTGGCGAACGAGCGCGGTTGTTGCATCACGCCAAACTGGAAGCGCTGCGCGCGGTGGGCGAGGTTCGCGACCGGCTGGTGGAAACGGCGCTGGCGGAAACGCGCCGGCGACTCGCTAGCCTGCGCGCCGACCCGGACTACCCTCTCATCTTGCGCCGCCTGACCGAGGAAGCGATCCGGGTCTTCGGCGATGAAGCGCTGGGCACAGGCGATTCCCCGTCCTGGCTCGAGGCCGACCCGCGCGACGAGGCGCTGCTCCGCCGCATTTTGTATGACCTTGGTCTGGATGTGGCGGTCAAACCCTCGCTCGATGGCCGGGGAGGCCTGGTGGCCCGCAGCGGCGACGGGAGGATTGTCGCCACCAACACGCTGGAAGCGCGCCTCGAACGCGCCACGCCGTTCTTGCGCCGTGA
>Ga0209640_10006780_pt1 | contig 10012 bp, 9 predicted proteins | sample RifCSP10_1_FD_184018 | JGI IMG/M metagenome (GOLD analysis project Ga0209640, IMG submission 184018) | Soil microbial communities from Rifle, Colorado - Rifle CSP2_sed 10_1 (SPAdes) (version 2) | ecosystem: Environmental > Terrestrial > Deep subsurface > Rock core/Sediment | place: Rifle... | reverse complement strand
GCCACCCCCCGCCGTGCTCTGAAGCTTAGCTTGAGAATAAGTCCCGGTGGGAGGCCGCCACCCCCCACCGCACGACTACCGCACCTACTTCTTCTTCTTCTTGGCCGCCTTCTTCTTCTTCGCCATGAGGTCGTCACCTCCTTTCATGGAGAAATGACGTCACGCTTCGCTACTTCCTCTTACCCTTCTTGGTGGCCTTCTTCTTCTTGCCACCCTTCTTGACGGCCTTCTTGCGCTTCGGCATGTGGGGTCTCACCTCCCTTCGGTCGTGACCTCAGTAACCCATCGCTTCGCGCCGGAGGTGGGCGGCCTGCTCCCGCCCCCGGCGCTCGTAGTGGTAGAGATCCGCGTAGAGCTGAGGTAGACACACGACCGGCAGGCCGCCCTTCGCCAGCGGCGCATAGAAGACGCCCTGGTCGTAGGGGGCGAGGAAGTACACGTTCCCCTCCCCTTCGCCCGGCCGCAGCCCGAGCGTCCGGGCCACCGGCTCGGGGTCACCCTCGAGGTAGCAGTGGATGGCCGGGAAGCGGACGTTCGGGGCCACGAGCGCCGCGCCCGAATGCAGCGTGAAGGCGTAGCGCCGGCGCGCTTCGTGCGCCGCCCGGCCCAGCTCCGCCACCAGCCCCCGGGTGATCCGCTCGGGCGAGAAGTAGGCCTGCACGTCGTTCTGCCGGTAGGAGTAGGAGTCCACCCAGGCGTCCAGCAGCTCGCCGGGGCGCGTGAGCTGGAAGCGCTGCTGGCCGTTTCGCTCCACCCACGACAGCTCCTCCAGCCGCTTCACCACGTTGTGCGCGTGCCCCAGGCTCACCTCGGCCGCCTTGGCGAGCTCTTCCAGCCGCCAGGCATGGTGGGGATCGACCAGGACGACCCGTACGACCCGCGTGGCGCGGGGCGCGAACAGGGACTTGAGCGGCCGCGTGGAGGGCCGGAGGTTCGGCTTGCCCTCCTTCTCGATCAGCACGTTCTCGAAGCTCAGGTAGCAGTTCCCGGACAGATCGAGATAGCCGAGGCCGCTCCGCTTGAGCAGGGACGCGCTCTGGGGGCTGATGTACGGGGATACCGCGATCGCGTAGGCTTCCGGCATCTCCCGTCGGATCTCGGAAAGGCGGGTCACTGCCTCCCGGATCTGACGGGGCTGGCCGACCGAAGTGACACCGACCGCCAGGGTGTGCGGGCGGTCGCCCATCTTGAATTTCACCAGCAGATCAGCGGTTTGTCCGCCTATCTTCACGTCGACAAACTGCTCCCACCCGCTGGCTTTCGACATGAGCTCGCGCACCCGCTGCGCTGCCAGGGTCTTGATATTGTCTGCTTTCGCCATTCCTTCACGTCCACTTTCACTTGTTCCTTCATTTTCAGCGTATGCTGAAACCATATGAACAAATGAAAATACTGTCAAGGAAAAACCTACGGGCTCAGCGACCCTCTTCGATCCCGTCCATGGTCTCGTCGTCGAGACCGAAATAGTGGCCGATCTCGTGGATCACGACGTCGCGGACGAGATCGGCCATTTCCTCGGGGTCCGCGCAGTCTTCCTCGATGGGCCCCTGGTAGATGTGGATCGTATCGGGCAGGACGTTGCCATAGGAGGAGTCCCGGCGGGTGATATCGATGCCGCGGTAGAGCCCGTACAGGGTGTCCGGCGGGTCGATCCCCATCTCGGCGAGGGTCTCGTCGTCGGCCCAGTCCTCGACCACGACGGCGATGTTGGCGAGCTTGTCGCGGAACGCGCGGGGTAGCTTGCGGAGGGCGGAATCGACGAGCGCTTCGAACTCCCGGCGCGTCATCCCGATCGGGGGGCGATCCGTGAGCCCCTAGACGCCTCGGACCCGCTCGACGTTGGCGATGTCCTTCACGTCGCGGATGGCCTGCATGATGTCCTGGAGCTGGCGCAGGTCGTCGACCTCCACCACGAAGTGGTTGAGGCCCTTCCGGTCCTCGGTCACGGTGATCTCGGCCTTGATGATGTTGCCCTGGCGCGAGGAGATGGCGCTCGTGATCTCGGCCAGCAGGCCCGGGCGGTCCCGGCCGATGTAGACCGCGATCCGCACCGGCCGCTTGGTCGACTCCCCTCCATCCCACTCCACCGCCACGAGCCGCTCCTTCTCCAGCACGTTCTTGGCCACCGTGAGGCAGTCCCGCGCGTGGACGGTGAGCCCGCGGCCGCGCGTGATGAAGCCCACGATGCTGTCGCCGGGCACCGGCGCGCAGCACTTGCCGAAGCGGACCAGCAGGTCGTCCACCCCGCGGATCCGGACCGCCGGCCCGTCGGTCTTGCGCGCCGGGCGGGCCGGCTTGGCCTCCGCCACGGCCTCGCTCTCCGCGGGCGGGGCCGGGGCCACCCGCCCCAGGACCTGCTGGATCGAGGTCTTGCCGTACCCGATCGAGGCCAGGAGATCGTCCACGCTGGGGAAGCCCAGCTCGCCGATGAGCTTCTTCATCTCGTCGGAGGCGAGCAGGGTCGCCGGCACCAGCCGGTACTTCCGCGCCTCGCGATCGAACAACTCCCGGCCGAGGGCGAGCGAGCGGGTGCGCTCCTCGATCTTGAGCCACTGGTTGATCTTGGCGCGGGCCCGATTCGACTTGACGATCTTCAGCCAGTCGCGGCTCGGATGCTGGGTGGGCGAGGTCACGATCTCCACGATGTCGCCCTGGTGCAGCGTGTAGCGCAGCGGCACCAGCTTGCCGTTCACCTTGGCGCCGACACAGTGGTGGCCGACGTCGGTGTGCACGGTGTAGGCGAAGTCCACCGGCGTCGCCCCGTCGGGCAGGGCCTTGACGTCCCCGCGCGGGGTGAACACGTAGACCTCGTCGGGGAACAGGTCGAGCCGGACGCTGTCGAGGAACTCCTTGGGGTCGCTCGTCTCCTTCTGGGATTCCAGGAGCTGGCGGAGCCAGGTGAAGGCGTCGTCGAACTTGTCGCGGTCGCTCCGCTTCTCCTTGTAGAGCCAGTGGGCGGCGATGCCCTCCTCGGCGATGCGGTGCATCTCGGAGGTCCGGATCTGGATCTCGACCGGGTCGCCCTTGGGGCCGATGACCGTCGTGTGCAGCGACTGGTACATGTTGACCTTGGGCATGGCGATGAAGTCCTTGAAGCGCCCGGGCACCGGCTTCCACAGCGAGTGCACCACCCCCAGGGCCCCGTAGCAGTCGCGCACGGTATTGGTCAGGACCCGCACCGCGGTGAGATCGTAGATCTCGTCGAACTCGCGCCCGCCCTCGTGCATCTTCTTCCAGATCGAGTAGAAGTGCTTCGGGCGGCCCGCGATCTTGGACCCGATACCCACCTCCCCCAGCTTCTCGTGCAGCAGCGTGATCAGGTGGTTGATCTCGGCCTCGCGCTCGAGCCGCCGCTTGGCCACCCGCCGCATCAGCTCCTGGTAATCCTCCGGGTGCAGCACCCGGAGGGCCAGGTCCTCGAGCTCCGCCTTGACCTTGGCCATCCCGAGGCGGTGGGCCAGCGGGGCGTAGATGTCGAGGGTCTCCTGGGCGATCTTCCGGGCCTTCTCGGTGGGCAGGTACTGCAGTGTCCGCATGTTGTGCAGCCGGTCGGCCAGCTTGATCATCAGCACGCGGAGGTCGCGGGCCATCGCGACCAGCATCTTCCGGAAGTTCTCGGCCTGCCGCTCCTCCCGGGAGGAGAAGGCCAGCTTGCCGATTTTGGTCACCCCGTCCACCAGATCGGCGATCTCGGCCCCGAACTCGCGCTGGAGGTCCCCCTTGGTGGCCTTGGTGTCCTCCAGGACGTCGTGGAGCAGGCCGGCCGTGACCGTGGTCACGTCCATCTTGAAGTTGACGAGGAGGCCGGCCACCTCCAGGGGGTGGGAGAGATAGGGCTCGCCGGAGGCCCGCTGCTGGCCCTCATGGGAGCGCTCCGAGAAGCGGTAGGCGCGCTCCAGGAGATCCAAGTTAGCGGCAGGCTGGTACTTGGGGATCTCCTCGATGAGCGTTTGCAGTTGGGTCAACCGTACCCCTCCCCTGGTTGACCTTGAATTTTGCCAAAATTATCAGGCTTTTGCTACGACTTTTTTCCTCTTACCCACCCAGCGGTCCCGCCAGCCTGCCCAGTCCACGATCAGCGAGCCGGCGATGTAGATGGTCGAATAGGTGCCGGTGACCACGCCGATGCACAGCACGAAGGCCATGTCCTCCAGCACCTTGCCGCCAAAGAGGTACAGGACCGCCGTGGTGAAGAAGACGGTCAGGGCCGTGAGGACGGTCCGGGACAGGGTCTGGTTGATGGCGTTGTTGATCTGAGTCTCGAAGGGCTCACCCTTCCGCCTCGCCCCCTTGGCCCGGTTCTCGCGTACCCGGTCGTAGGCCACGATCGTGTCGTTGACCGAGTAACCGATGATCGTGAGGAGCGCCGCCAGGATCGCGAGGGACATCTCCCGGTTGGTCAGCGACATGGCCGACAGGCAGACCAGCACGTCGTGGATGATGGCGGCGATCGAAGCGAGCCCGCCCAGCAGGTCGAACCGGATGGCGATGTAGACGAGGATGCCCGCCATGCTCCAGAGCACGGCGTAGATGGCCTGGATCTGGAGGTCCCGCCCCACCTGCGGGCCGACGAACTCGACCCGCCGGATCTCGTGCTTGCCCAGCTCGGGATCCTTGGCCAGGGCCTCCTGGGTGCGCCGCGTCACCTCCTCGGAGGAGAGCTGGGCCAGGGGGAGCCGGAGCAGGTACTCCCGGTCGTCGCCGAACTCCTGGATCACGCTCTCGCCCATCTGGACGGTCTCGAGCGCGTGCCGGATGCGGTCCACCGCCACCGGCTTCTCGAAGCGCACCTGGATCAGGGTGCCGCCGGAGAAGTCGATGCCGTAGCGCAGGCCCCCCTTGGCCACCATGGAGCCGATCCCGGCCAGGATGAAGAGGACCGAGATGAGGTAGGCCCAGCGCCGCCGCCCGATGAAGTTGAAGCCGGGATCCCGGAAGAGCTCGATCATATCGACAGGGTCTCCCGCTTGCGCTGGCCCATGTAGATCAGATCGAAGATCAGGCGCGTGAAGAAGACGGCGGTGAACAGGCTGGCCGCGATGCCGATCATCAGGGTGACCGCGAACCCCTTGACCGGGCCGGTCCCGAACTGGAAGAGGATGAGGCCCGACACGAGCACGGTCACGTGGGTGTCGATGACCGTCTTGAACGCGCGCGCGAAGCCCGCGTCGATCGCCCCCCGCACCGTCTTGCCGGCCCGGAGCTCCTCGCGGATCCGCTCGAAGATCAGGATGTTCGTGTCCACCGCCATGCCGATGGTCAGCGCGATGCCCGCGATGCCGGGCAGCGTCAGGGTGGCGTGGAACCCCGCCATGGTCGCCATCAGGAGCAGCAGGTTGAGCCCGAGCGCCACGTCCGCGACGAGCCCGGAGAGGCGGTAGTAGACCAGCATGAACAGGAAGACGAGCGCGGTGGAGGCGAGGATGGCGATGATCCCCTGGCGGATGGAGTCGGCGCCGAGCGACGGGCCGACCGTCCGCTCCTCGAGCACCTGCACCGGCGCGGGCAGCGCGCCCGCCCGCAGGACGATGGCCAGATCGGTCGCCTCGTCGGTGCTGAACCCGCCGGTGATCTGGGCGCGCCCGGAGGGGATCCGCTCGCGGATCTGGGGGGCGGAGTGGACGTTGCCGTCGAGCACGATCGCGAGGCGCTTGCCGACGTTGGCGTCGGTGAGCTCCGAGAAGGCCCGGGCGCCCGCCGCGTTGAAGTCCACCGAGACGTAGGGCTCGCTCGTGTTCTGGTCGATGGAGACTCGCGCGGTGGCGACGTCCCGTCCGGTGATCGGGGCCTTCTTCTGGACGAGGAACGGGACCTTCCGCTCCTCGCGGGTCTGCTTGTCCACCCGGCGCTGGTAGAGGATCTCGGTGCCGGGGGGCGGCCCGGTCCGCAGGGCGGTCTCGGGGTCCACCCGCTCGTCCACCAGCTTGAACTCGAGCAGCGCGGTCTTGCCGATGAGCGCCTTGGCGCGCGCCGGGTCCTGCACGCCCGGCAGCTGGACCAGGATGCGGTTCTCGCCCTGCTGCTGGATGGAGGGCTCGGCCACGCCGAACTGGTCGACACGGTTGCGGATGGTCTCGAGCCCCTGGCGCACCGCCAGATCGCGGATGTTCGCGACCTCGCGCGGCTTGAGGGCCAGCCCGAGGCGCCCGGCGGCCTGATCGGCCTCCTTCCGGTCAAAGACGGGCAGGACCTCGTCGATGGTCTTGACCGCCGCGTCCCAGCTCTGCGGCGAGGCGAGCTGGATCGTGAGCTCGGCGGTGCCCCGCCGCTCGACCCGCGTGACCCCGATCCCCCGCTTCTCCAGCTCGGCCCGCGCGGTGTCCCCCGCCCGCTCCACCTGCGCCTCCACCGCCTTGTCCACGTCGACGCCGAGGACGAGATGGATGCCGCCCTGGAGATCGAGACCGAGGTTGATCGTCTTGGCGGGCGGGTACAGGTACCAGATCGATACCGCGACCACGATCACCACGAGGGCGATGCGGACGCCGAGGTGACGAGGCATCCTAGCCGTTCGACTCCTTGTCGCCCGCGGCGGGCACGATGCGCCCGATGGCGCCCCGCTCGAAGTCGAGCTTCACCTGATCGGCGACCTTCAGGGTCACGGTGTGCTCGGAGAGCCCCACCACGGTGCCGTACAGCCCGCCCGAGGTGACGACGCGGTCGCCCTTCTTGATCGCCCGCAGGAGATTCTCGCGCTCGCGCCGCTGCTTCTGCTGGGGGCGGATGATCAGGAAGTACATGATGGCGAACATGCCGATCATCAGCGGGAGGATGGAGAGGATGCCGCCGCCGTTGCCCCCGCCGCCGGGCGACGGCGCCATCGCGTATGCGAGATCGATCATGAAACTCAGGCCTCCGAATCCGCGGGAATGTCGGCCGAGCCGCCCACGGATTCTACCCCATAACGCTCCAGAAACCGAGCGCGGAACGAGGCAAAGGCGCCGCTCGCCACCGCCTCGCGCATCTGTCGCATGAGCCCCAGGTAGAAGGTCACGTTGTGGAGCGTGAGGAGGCGGTAGGCGAGGAGCTCGCGGGCGGCGAAGAGGTGGCGGAGGTAGGCCCGCGAGAAGCGCCGGCACGCCTCGCAGGGGCACGCGGCATCGAGCGGGGCCGCGTCGCGCGTGAAGCGGGCGTTGCCGATGGTGAGCGGCCCGTCCGGCGTGAACGCCTGACCGTTCCGCGCGTTCCGCGTCGGCATGACGCAGTCGAAGAGGTCCACGCCCCGCGCCACCGCCTCCACCAGATCCGTCGGCTTGCCGACGCCCATCAGGTAGCGCGGGCGGTCGGCGGGCAGCCGGCCCGCGACCAGCTCGGCGATGTCGTACAGCACCGGCTTGGGCTCGCCCACCGCGAGCCCCCCGATCGCGTAGCCGGGCAGCCCGAGCGCGCAGGTCTCGTCCACCGCCCGACGCCGCAGGGCCTCCGAGGTGCCGCCCTGGACGATGCCGAAGAGCGCCCCCGGGGCGCCCGCGGCCCGGTGCGCCGCGACGGCTCGGTGCAGCCAGCGGAGCGTCAGGGCGAGGGAGCGCTCGGTCTCGGCCAGGGTGGCCGGCTGGGCGAGACACTCGTCGAGCGGATGGAGGACGTCGACGCCGAGCGCGTGCTGGACGGCCACGACCGACTCCGGCGTGAGGGTCCGGAGCGACCCGTCGACGTGGGAGCGGAACTCGACACCGTCTTCGCCGATGCGTCGCAGCTTGGCCAGGCTGAACACCTGGAAGCCGCCCGAGTCGGTGAGGATGGGGCCGTCCCAGCCCATGAAGCGATGCAGCCCGCCGAGCTCGCGCACCAGCTCGGGGCCCGGCCGCAGCAGCAGGTGGTAGGTGTTGGCCAGCACGATCTGAGCGCCGGCCGCGATGAGGTCGGACGGGGTCAGGCTCTTGACCGAGCCCTGCGTCGCCACCGGCATGAAGGCGGGCGTGTCCACCGTCCCGTGCGCGGTGCGCATGCGGCCGAGGCGCGCGGCGCCGTCGGTGCGGATCAGGTCGAAGCCGAAGCCGGCCATGCTCAGTGGATCAACATGGCGTCGCCGTACGAGTAGAAGCGGTAGCGCGCCGCGACCGCGTGGCGGTAGGCATCCAGGATGAGCTCGCGCCCCGCGAAGGCCGCCGCCAGCACGAGCAGGGTCGAGCGCGGCAGGTGGAAATTGGTGAGGAGCGCGTCCACGACCCGGAAGCGGTGGCCGGGGCGGATGAAGAGGTCGGCCTCCCCCGCCCCGTCGCGCACCCGCCCGTCTTCGCCCGCCGCCCACTCGAGCGCCCGCGTCGTGGTGGTCCCCACCGCGACGACGCGGCGGCGGTCACGCTTCGCCTCGTGGACGGCCCGCGCGGTGGACTGCGGGATCTCCACCGGCTCCGCCTCCATGCGGTGCTCGTCAATCCGCGCGGCGCGCAACGGCCGGAAGGTGCCCGGTCCCACGTGCAGCGTCAGGTAGTGCACCGCGACGCCTCGGCGGGCGAGCCGCGCGAGCAGCTCCGGCGTGAAATGCAGCCCGGCGGTGGGCGCCGCCACCGAGCCGTCGTCGCGCGCGTACACCGTCTGGTACCGCTCGCGATCCTCCGGCTTCGGCGCGTCGTGCCGCTCGATGTAGGGCGGCAGCGGCGGCAACCCGTAACGCTCGAGCAGCTCCCGCACCGGCCACCGCGCCTCGATCTCGACGAGCCGCACGCCCGCGGTGCCCTCCCCCACGATCTGCGCCCGCGCGACCCCCCCCGCCAGCTCCACCCGCGCCCCGATGCGACACCGCCGCCCGGGCCGCACCAGCGCCTCCCAGCGCCCCTCCGCGACCGGGCGCAGCAGCAGGAGCTCCACGGGCTTGCCACCTGTCTCGCTCACGCCCAGAAGCCGGGCCGGGATCACTCGACTCTGGTTGGCCACCAGACAATCGCCGGGCCGCAGCAGATCAGCCAGATCACCGAAGGCCCGGTCCTCCCACGCGCCGCGCTGCCGGTCGAGCACGAGCAGCCGCGAAGCATCGCGCGGCTCCGCCGGCTCCTGCGCGATCAGCTCCTGGGGCAAGTCATAGTCGAACAGCGCAACATCCATGGCCCACGAAGTGTAGCCCGCACCCGAGCCACGAGCCACCCAGCGATCTCGGGGCGGCGGGCGGGGCCGGGGGGCGGCAGGTGGGCCGGGTGACCCGTTCCCCGCCTAGGAGAGCCGGAGGCGCCGCGCTCCCGGATTGGGAACTCCTCCCGCGAGCAGACGAGAAAGCGGGTCGTGGTCAGAGGCCCGCCTGCCGCCCCCCGGCCCCGCCCGCCGCCCCGCCGCGCGCGCGAGAGCTAGCCGATCCGCGACCCGGGCGCCACCTCGAAGTCGGGCGCGAGGAGCACGACCTCGCCGGCCGAGTCGTATGCGCCGAGCACGAGCACCTCGGAGACGAACGGCCCGATCCGCTTGGGCGGGAAGTTCACGACCGCCACCACCCGCCGGCCGACGAGCGCGGCCGGCGTGTAGTGGGCCGCGATCTGCGCGCTCGAGCGCTTGATGCCGAGCGGGCCGAAGTCGATCCGGAGCTTGAATGCGGGGCGCCGCGCCTCCGGGAACTCCTCGGCGGCCACCACCATCCCCACGCGCATGTCGACGCGCGTGAAGTCGTCCCACGTGAGGCCCACGTCGGCCGGCTCGCTCAGCGCGCCGCGAACGAATCCGGGAGCGTGGCGAGGGTGGCGCCCGGATAGTAGTACCCGACGATCTGCGGGGCGCTCCATCCCCGGTCGGCCATGGTCTTGGCGCTCCACTGGTCGAGCCCGACCCCGTGGCCGTAGCCGCGGCCGACGAAACGCGCCACCGGCCCCGCCACCGCCACCGCGAAGAGCGTGCTCTTGAGCGTGTCGTAGCCCACCAGGCGCCGGAGGTCGTTGCCCCGGAGCGTCACCGTGCCCGCGGTGCCGCGGACCGCGATGCGGGCGACCCGCAGCGACGTGCTCCGCTCGAGCACATCGAGCGCCACCACCCGTCCCACCGAGATCCCACCCCGCAGCAGCGCGCTGGAGAGCTCGGCGAGCGGCAG
>Ga0209640_10006779_pt1 | contig 10013 bp, 5 predicted proteins | sample RifCSP10_1_FD_184018 | JGI IMG/M metagenome (GOLD analysis project Ga0209640, IMG submission 184018) | Soil microbial communities from Rifle, Colorado - Rifle CSP2_sed 10_1 (SPAdes) (version 2) | ecosystem: Environmental > Terrestrial > Deep subsurface > Rock core/Sediment | place: Rifle... | reverse complement strand
TGGTCGAGTCGAAGGTTCCTCATTTCATCTTTTCATCCAGCGCGGCGGTGTATGGGAATCCCCAGCGAACTCCGATGGACGAGAGCCACCCCACCTCCCCGGTCAATCCCTATGGACGAACCAAGCTGATGGTTGAGCAAATACTCGAGGATTTCGGCCGCGCGCATGGAATAAAGACAGTCAGCCTGCGTTACTTCAACGCCGCGGGCGCCGATCCTTCCGGGAAGCTGGGTGAACGCCATGAGCCGGAATCGCACCTGATTCCGCGGATTCTGCAAAGCGCCTCGGGCCGGCGCGGCGGCGTAACCGTATTCGGCACGGACTACGACACCCCTGATGGTACGTGTATACGCGATTACATTCACGTTCTCGACCTTTGCACTGCCCATTTGGCCGGCTTGAACTTCCTGGCGGCCAGCCAGGAAAGCCTTCGTGTCAACCTGGGCAACGGGTACGGCTATTCCGTCCAGCAGGTCATTGAAGCCGCGCGCCGCATCACCCAGCGTGAGTTCCCGGTCGAGCACGGCAAGCGCCGTGTTGGTGACGCGCCTCGGCTCGTAGCGGATTCAACCCTCGCCCGCGACCTGCTGGGCTGGAAGCCGCGTTACTCCAGGCTCGAGAGCATCCTGGAACACGCTTGGCGGTGGGAGCTGGAGATGGTCAAGCGCGATTCTGGGACGATGGAAAACCGGTAAGCGGCATCGGCGTAATGGGGGACTTGGTATAATTGGCACAGTGATCGGGGCCATCATCACAAGTCAAACCCGCTCTCGGTGGAGGTGCAGGGGAAATGCCGACTTCCGGCCGACGGGTTCTGTTGCTGCCATCGGCCGGAGATCCGTAGGTCGTGTTCTATCCAATGGCGGCGGATGGTGAGTTGTGAGTAAGCTTCTTCTCATCAATCCGTCCTACCTGCGTACCTACGGCACTAATCAGGCGGGAATCGCCAATCCGGTCTACCCGGTGCTGAGCCTCGCCTGCCTGGCCGGTGCCGCCCGGCGCGCGGGGCACCAGGCCGAGATCCTCGACCTCTCGTACCGCGTGTATGACCCGCAGCTGCTGCGCCGGAAGATCGTTGCAGGCGGCTACGACGTGATCGGGGTCACAGCGACCACCCCGCTGGTCAATCAGATGCGCGACATTTCCTTCCTCGTGAAAGATATTTCGCGCGACATCCTCGTGGTGGGCGGTGGCGCGCATCCTTCATCGCTGCCTGTGGAGACGATGCAGGAATCAGCCTTGGATGTCGTCGCCGTGGGGGAAGCAGACCGGACCATCGTGGATCTGCTGGATGGCAGGCGCCTCGGAGACATCGCCGGAATCGTCTGGCGCCAGGGCGAGTCGATCCACACCAATCCGATACGGCCGCTGCTCGGCAACCTCGACGATCTCGCGCTGCCGGCGTGGGATCTGTATCCCATCGACGAGTACCGCAAGCGGATCACCAAGATACTCGCCCGCTATTCGCCTCTTACCACGATCGAATTTTCGCGCGGCTGCGTGTTCCAGTGCGATTTCTGTGGCAGCAAGAACACCATGGGCCTGGGTTACCGCAAGAAGTCGCCCGGACGCTGCGTGGAGGAGCTCCAGTACGCGTACTCGCTGGGCTATCGTGAAGTACTCCTCGCGGACGACATTTTCACCAGCGACAACCGTTGGGCAACAGAGGTGTGTGAGGCCATCATCCGCAGCGATGTCAAGATGGCGTGGACCTGCACCAACGGTATCCGCGTCGATAGCGCGGACGACGCGCTGTTCACGGCGATGCGCAGGGCGGGTTGCTACCGCGTGCACTTCGGCTTCGAGAGCGGCAATGACGAGGTGATCAAGGCCTTCGGCAAGGGCGGTACGGCAACGCTCGCAGAGGGGCGCAACGCGGTGCGTTTGGCCAGGAAGGCCGGCCTCGACACCTGGGGCATGTTCATGGTGGGGTTGTCGGCCGACACCGAGCAGACCATGCTCGACACCATTTGCTACGCCCGCAGCGTGGAGGTGGATGTCATGAAGTTCGGGATTACTGTGCCGTTCCCCGGAACCCCGATGTTTTCCGATTTGCACCGCAAGGGCCGCCTCAAGACGTACAACTGGGACGACTACAACGTCTACAACGAGGCGCACTCGATATTCGACCACCCTAATCTCAGCTGGGAAACGATCAGGGCGTTCTATCGCAAGGCCTACATCGAGTGCTATTACCTGAACCCAAGCTACATCTGGCGCCGGCTGGTGCGCTCGCTGCGCACTCTGGAGTTTTTCTGGGACGCGGTATTCATGGTGCGTTTCCTTTACATCCTGCTGAGTCAACCCAAGCCGCCGCCCGAGGAGCAGTACGCCTACCGCGACCGCTGGGAGCCCCTGAAAATCAATCCCGAGAACATTCGCCGGTATGCGGTGCCACAGGTACGCAAGCGCGCCTTGGCGAGTCCCGCGCGGCCACCGGAGCCAGCGTCCTCAGTGGAAGCGGTTCACTGACGTACACCACGGCTGGACGCCATCCTCGCAGCATCCCGTGTGCATCTCGGTTCATCGCCTTCGAGCGGGTGACCGCTCTGACTATTTGCTGTTGGATTCTTTCGACGATTTCGCCGGGCTCGCCCAGAATGCTTCTCGGGCCTTGAGGAAAATACTTCTAAGCCCCGTCCCGTCGCGAAACGCAATAATGAGTGCCAGCGGCGACATCAAGACATAAATTGCCAGCTGCATGGCCGTCGTCAGCGCGAGTGCTTCCTCCAACCCGAATCCGTACCTGGCTAGGATAAAGACGCCGGCTGCTTGATAAGTGCCAATGCCCCCGGGCAGGGCGGGAACCGCGGATCCCAACGTGGTCACGACGAAGACGGCCAGAAGCTGTGGTAACGATAGCGGCTGGCTCCCGGCATGTGAGACGAAAACGGCCAGAAGGGCGAACGCCGTGGCCCAGATCAGCAGGCCGATCCCGAACAGCCTTCCCAACCCCAAAGGAGTCAACTGGTCCGCGACGCCGCGCAGCATCATGGTTACCGAGTGGAACGCCGGAAAGGATGCGCGTTCGGATCGAGAATCCAGAATCTTCAGACCCGTGATTGCCACGGCGATTGCACCAACCGGCACCACTAGCGCCAGTGCAATGGCGGCAGGCGACAGAGTAAGATTGAGTAGCACCAGCGCACTCCAGCCCATGAGACCGACGAGGAACAAATCGGCAAGGCGCTCGAGAAAAACCGCGCCAATGCAGCGGCTCAGCGGCAATCCGGCGTGATCCGAAAGATAGGAAGCCTTCAACACCTCGGAAGCTCGCGCAGGCAACAGGACGTTCAACCCCACAGCCAGGACAACAGCGGGGACCGTAAAGCGCAGGGGCGGAGGCTGGCTGGAAACGATGAGGCCGTGCCGCCACGCCGTCAGCCATACCATCAAGAACACGAACGGCTGGATGAGCAGGGCCGCGAAAAACAAAGATCGGTCGAGATGTTCAAGAAACGCTTTCCCGTTAACATATTTCACGGCAAGTATGACGAGCAGCGCCAGGATCACGTAACGCCCCAGGCGCGACCATCCCACGGTCCTGATACCGCCACCCAGGCGCATTTCAGCGCAGTTTTCCCATCAGAGCCCGCCACAGCAGAAGCGTTACCTTGCGCGGGAGCAACCTTGCGGCCAAGGCCATGGCCACTGCCCTGCCGCCCACCAGGATCGTCGGCGACTCCCTTCCAAGCGCACCCAGAATCGCAAGCGCGACCGCTTCGGGCTCGAGGAGTTTTTCCTCCGGCAACTCGAGCACGCCGGTGCGCCTCTGAAATTGGGTGCGCATGCCGCCGGGGCAAACCGTAAGCACTTGAATTCCGGTTCCGCGCAATTCCGCCCAGATTCCCTCGCCGAATGATAGCAGCGCAGCATTCGTGGCCGCATAAACCGCCATGTACGGCAGGGGCTGGAAGGCGGAAGACGAGCTGATCAGCACCACCCTGCCGAAACGTCTCGGCCGCATGAACTGGATGGCATGGTGAGCCAGCCGGAGTCGCGACAGGACATTGACGCCAAAGCATTCCGCCTGCTGTTTCACGTCCACCCGCGCAAATTCGCCGCGCACGCCGATGCCGGCGCAGGCAAACACCTCGTCCACGCCCTCGCCGGTCCATTGCGGGAGCGCGAGCAGAGCGTCGACCCCGGCATCGTGCGCGAGATCGATGCAAACGCGCTCTACGGCGCCGCTGCCCGCCGCGACCGAGGCAAGCGCATCGCCGTCCCGGTCGGCGAGGATCAGGCGCCGGCCGCGTGCGGCGAGCTGCTCCGCAAGTGCGCGGCCGAGCCCCGACGCCGCGCCGGTCACCAGCGTCCAGCCGGGCGGGGGTAACCTCGCGTCCAGATGACGGCGCTGCGCGGCGGCGACCTCGACGACCATGTCCTTCGCGGAGCGCTGCGGATGCCAGCCCAAGGCGCGCAGGGCCGCGTCCTCGGCGACGAGGCAATCGAACAGCACCGCCTTGGGCTTGAATGGCAGCAGCGCGACGAAAGGGCGCAGGGCGGCGCGGACCGGCGCAAGCGACAGGCGCGCGCCAGGCGCGCACCAGTCGTAGATTGTGCCAAGTGGCACTGCCTCGCCGGCAATGAAGAACGTACGGTTGGCCGCGCCGGGGTGATCCGCGACCAGCAGCAGCGCCCGCACGACGTCCTCCACGTGCACCAGCGACATGCGCCCGGGAAAGCGCAGGCGGCTCACCAGGCTGCCGCGCAACGCCTGGCGCGCGAACACCGCGAGGTGCGAGTCAAAGCGCATTTCGACCCCGCCCACCAGGGTCGGGCGCACGATGGTCCACGGCAGGCCGCTCGCCCGCACCCGCTCCTCCGCCGCCAGCTTGGATCGCCCGTAATCGGTGGACGGATGAGGCGGGTAGCTCTCGTCCACCGGCGCCTCGCAGCGGTCGCCCGGCTCGCGGTCCACGGCGCCGAGCGTGCTGACGAAGACGAAGCGCCTGAGGCTAGGCGCGAACTCGCGTGCCGAATCCAGCAGCCGTTCGGTCGCGGTCACGTTCGCGGCTTGATATTCAGGGCCGTCGCCGAAGGACGACTTGGCGCCCGCGTGCAGCACGACGTCCACGCCCTGCAGCGCCGAGCGATAGCTCGCGGGATCGAGCAGATCACCGACTATTTGCTCCACGCCGAACGCTGTCAGGCGCGGATCCTGCTGGCCGCGCACTAGCGCGCGGACGGGGCGCCCCGCCGCTCGCAGTTGCCGGCACAGCGACCGGCCGATGAAGCCGGCCGCGCCGGTCACGAAATACAGAGCCGGCCGTTCGCTCATTATTCTGCCTCTCTGTGCTCGATCGGCCCGGGTTCTGACGCGTCGCGCCAGAGCGCGAAGGTGAACGTCGCCGCGCGTGCCGGCGACACCAGCAGCGCGAGTACAGCGGAGGGTGGCAACGCGAGCGCCGCAAGGGCGGTCGCGGCGAGGTGCCCCGCGGTCCCGCCCGTGCCTTTCTTCAGGCGGCTATGGACGTAATTCCGCTCGCCCGCGAGCTGACCGACGATGCTGTCAACCCACCCGAAAATCTCGTATTCCAGATTGCGGCCTCCGACCACGCTGAGCCGAGCCCGCGGCAGCTCGTGCCGCACCTGCTCGAGCCAGCTTGGGTCCCAGTACCAGAGATGGCGGCCATAGTCGAGGTAGGAAGCGAAGCGGCCGAACCAGCGTGTCTGCCAGCCGTCGTGGTTAGGCACGCTGACGACGAGCGCCCCTCCCGGCTCCAGCCGCGCCCAGAGCTGGCGGAGCAGATCGAAGGGCTGGGCCACGTGCTCGAGCACATGCCAGAGAAACACCACGTCGAAGCGCGCGGCGCCGAGTTCGGCCAGGACAGCGTTCACTGACAGGCCGCGCGCTTGGGCGTTAGCGCGCCGGACAGCCTCTGGCTCGACGCCGTGCAGTTGGCGATGGCCGTGGCGGGCCAGGTAGGCGAGAAACTGTCCGTCGCCGCAACCCGCGTCGAGAATTCGCGTCTGCGGCACGCCCAGTTGCGGCAGGCTGCGCTTGAGCCACCGCAGCCGCAGCGCAAACAGGGCGTCCATGATGGTTCCCCCTGCGGCCTTGTCCGCCTCGACCGCCGCGCGGCGCAGTTGCGAAGGCGGCAGCCGGAGCGCGCCGCAGCCGCAGCGGAGGTAGGACAAACCGCGATGCATCACCAGCTCCGCCGCCAGAAGCGCACAACCGGTTGCGCCGCAATTGGGTATTGGAAGCGGGCTATTCATGGTGCACCCGCGCGCTCGCGCGGCCGCTGCCCGCGGGCAAGCGCGACGAAACCGAACACCCCGAGCAGGGAAATGACGCCCCAAGCGCGGTAATGCTCGAGGCTGTACGCCACCGCGGCCGCCGGCGCGGCGCGGATCTCCAGGATACGATACGGGACGTCGCTCAACGGAAAATCCATTGCCTCGCCGCCGGCATGATATTGCCAGCGGCCTTCGAGACTCCAGTCGAGCCCCGGAACGCGCCACCCACGGTGGTACTCGAGGGGGTGGTTCATGAAGAGGGTGCCGGCGCTTCCGGTCGCCTCCGGCGCCATTCTTATATGCCAACGCAGATTGCTCTCTCTCGCCACCCTCGGCGCTTCGCGCGTGGCATCGATCGTCATGAAACGCGTCAGCGCCTGCCCGTCGTTGCGCACCAATCCGGGCAGGATGGCGCGCCAGTCCGCGCTGCTCACCCCTGGCAGGAAGGATACATCCGGCCAGGGATCGGCAACCTCGTAGGCACTCAGCGCGCCGATCTGCCGCACGAGACGGATCCCAGGGCTTTGCAAATTCCCTTCGACGAACAAATACTTCACTCCGAGCGCGCGCAACAGCGCGACCGCCGAGGGGCGCACGGCAGCCTTGTCGTCCACGATGCGCTCGGCGCAGACCCACAATACCTCGAGCAGGTTGGCGCCCGCGGCGTTGATCTCGTCGATGTCGTTGAGCGGTGCCCAGAAGCGCCGCATCCGCCGGAACAGTCCGGTATCGGTAGGCCCGTCGAGGGTGCGCAGTCCGCCGAGCGCTGCCTCGCTGCGGTACCAGCTGCGGCGCTCGCTCGAGCAGCGCTCGAGCGTGAGCGCGGCGCGCCCGCGCTCCAGTCCCTCAAATAAGGGGTGCCGCGCAGGATCGAGGCGGGCTGGAAGGTTCGGATAGCTGAACTGGTAGATCGCGACCAGGCAGACACCCACAGCGGCCGCCGGCGCGAGCGCACGAGTCCCTGTCCTTCCTGCTCGCGCGCCAAAATACAGCATCGCCGCGATTGCGAGGACGGTGCCCAGCACCGCCGCCACGATCATCTCGATGGGAAGCATACGCTCGAGCTGGCGCGGCAGGCTCGTCATCAGCAGGCCGGCGCGGGCGGCGAGTCCGCCGGCGGCCAGCGTGGCGTTGACGAGGGCAACCACGGCGAGCAAGGCAAGCGCTGAGCGAGCGGCCGTTCGGCTCGGCTGCACCTGTGCCGAGTCCGCGAGCCAACCCAGCGCCGGCAGGGCGCACAGACCGGAGAAATAGCTCATGCGGAGGAAGATGTTCGCGGATTGGCCGAAGCCTGGAACGTTCGCCTGCAGCCAAGTCTGCACCGAGGTCGCGCCGCCCAACACTGCAGTCAACAGCAAAAACAGCACGCCGCCGGTCGCTGCCGGCGGCGTGCGATGCAACCAGCCCTGCCGCCAAGCTAGTGCGGCGAGCAACAGCAGCAGCCAGTGGAATGGCGTCCAGTGCCCGAAGCCGAGCCGAAACACCGCGAGACTGGCAATAAAATGGCCCGTGCCGCTCCACGGCGCGATCGCCATCGGCCGAGCGACGACGGCTTCCCGGACGAGGTGCGCCTCGAGCAGGATCGGTCCCAGGAAGAAGGACATCGCGCACACGGTAGCCGCGACGGTAAGCGCCGCGGGCAGCAGCCGCTCCAACGCCAGCGCGGGCCAGGCGCGTCCGGCACGCCACAGTCTCGGCAGCGCGAAGCAAACGAGCGCAATGACGACGAAGCCGAAGACCGAGATGAAATTGAGGGCGATCAGCAGCAGCAGCGCCGCGAAGAACAGCGCCAGGCGACGCGCGCCGCCGCTCTCCAGGAACCGATCGTAGGCGGCAAGCACGAGCAACCCCGCGTAGTAGGTGCCAGGCTGGTGAGTGTGCGCCTGGAAATGCAACGCCAGCGGCGTCAGCGTGGCGAGCGCCACGAGCATCAGCGTCCAGCCCTCGCCGAGCCCCAGGATCCGGCTCCAAGCGACGATGGCGAGCGCGCCGAGATTCAGCAGCAGCAGGATTTGCACGCCCTTGGCGATGTGATCATTGTCGATCAGCAGCCAAGGCAGGTGTAGCGGCGACAGGTAGCTGTACACCAGCGAGTCCTCCTGCGAAAGGCCGCCGAACGGCCGCTCGTTCCAGAATGGAAGCTCGCCGCGCCGCACGCTGTCGCGATAAAAGCGCAGGAACTGCCGCTCCTGGTCCATGAAGTCGCGCTGGCCCTGCTCGTCGCGAAAGCTGCGGTCGTCCGCAACAAGACCCGCTGCCGCGAAGACCCCGTCGTACAGCACCGCCTTCGGGGCGTACGCGTAGTTGCCGCTCAGATAGGGCGCTGCCGCCGCGACGAACAGAAACTCGAGGATGATCCAGAGGCGAAACCGCGCAAGCCATGATCGTGCAGCGCCCCGTTCGGCCACGGGATCCCCATACTGTGATCCCCCTGATTGAGTCATGGATATGCGCGCTGCAACGGGTCGTCCACCGTGCGGCGCGCCTCAGGTGAAAATCGCATGGGGAGTGGGTGTTAGAATACGCCGTCTATTCGCAAACGGCGACACCGACCGATGGCGAAACTGCTTCTTATTAACCCTTCCTATTTTCGCACATACGGCTCGAACGAGGGCGGGCTCGGGAATCCCATCTATCCCGTGCTGAGCCTCGCGACGGTCGGCGCAACGGCGCGCCACGCTGGCCACGACGTGCGCATCGTGGACATGTCCTACGTCCGCTACGACCCGGATTCCGTGCGCGGTGTGATCCGCAGCGAGAAACCTGACGTCGTCGGCATCACGGCGACCACGCCGCTCGCCAACCAGATGATCGACATCTCGTATCTTGCCAAGGACATCTCGCGCGACATCGTGGTGGTTGCCGGCGGTCCGCACGCAACAGCGCTGCCCGAGGAGACGCTGCGCCAATCGGCGCTCGACTGCGTGGTGTACGGCGAGGGCGATCTCACCATCGCCGACATCCTGCGCGGCGGCCCGCTGCGCGAGGTCGAAGGCGTGTGCTGGCGCAATGGCGAAACAGCGGTGCGCAATGCCAAGCGCAACTGGGTCATGAACCTCGACGACCTGCCGATGCCGGCATTCGATCTCTACCCGGTGGATGAATATCGCAAGCACGTGACTCGCGTCATCGCGCGCCGCACCCCGGTATCCACCATAGAGTTCTCCCGCGGCTGCGTGTTCCAGTGCGATTTCTGCGCCAGCAAGAACACCATGGGGCTGGGTTACCGCAAAAAATCGCCGGAGCGCTGCGCCGAAGAGATGCTGTACATGCAGAAGCTAGGTTACCGCGAGGTGGTGCTTGCCGACGATATCTTTACCAGCGACAACAACTGGGCGGCGGCAGTGTGCGAGGCGTTCATCCGCCGCGGCGTGACCATGGCCTGGACCTGCACCAACGGCATCCGGGTGGACAGCGCCAACAACGAACTGTTCGGGCTGATGAAGCGCGCCGGCTGCTACCGGGTTCATTTTGGGTTCGAGAGCGGCAACGACAAGGTGCTCACCGCCTTCGGCAAGGGCGGAAAGGCGACGCTGGAGCAAGGCATCCGTGCGGTCGAGGTAGCGCGCAGCTCCGGGATGGAAACCTTCGGCATGTTTATGCTCGGCCTGAGCGCCGATACCGAGAGCTCGATGCGGGACACCATCGAATACGCTAAGCGTTGCAGCGTGGACGCGATGCGCTTCGGCATCACCGTGCCGTTTCCCGGAACAAAGATGTTCGACGAACTGCACCGCAAGGGGCGCATCAAGTGCTATGATTGGGACTAC
>Ga0209640_10006778_pt1 | contig 10013 bp, 8 predicted proteins | sample RifCSP10_1_FD_184018 | JGI IMG/M metagenome (GOLD analysis project Ga0209640, IMG submission 184018) | Soil microbial communities from Rifle, Colorado - Rifle CSP2_sed 10_1 (SPAdes) (version 2) | ecosystem: Environmental > Terrestrial > Deep subsurface > Rock core/Sediment | place: Rifle... | reverse complement strand
GGCGGCAAGTCCGCCGCTACCCCCAGGGAGGCGGCCCAGGGCTGCGATTTCGTCATGATGTGCGTCGGCAACGACGACGACGTGCGTGCGGTCGCCTATGGCGATAACGGCGCGCTCGCCGGCCTGAAGAAGGGGGCCGTGTTGGTGGACCACACCACTGCTTCCGCGGTGGTGGCGCGCGAACTGCACGCCAAGTGCAAGGAAAAGGGCGTCGGCTTCGTCGATGCCCCCGTGTCGGGCGGCCAGGCGGGCGCGGTGAACGGGCAGCTCGGCATCATGTGCGGCGGCGAGCAGGCCGATTTCGACAAGGCGAAGCCGGTGATCGACGTCTACGCCAAGATGGCCGCGCTCATCGGCGCGCCGGGCGCCGGGCAGCTCACCAAGATGGTGAACCAGGTCGCCATCGTCGGCCTGCTGCAGGGGCTGTCGGAGGCGCTCAATTTCGGCAAGAACGCGGGCCTCGACATGGAGAAGGTGATTGCGGTGATCTCCAAGGGCGCCGCCCAGTCCTGGCAACTCGAAAACCGCTGGAAGACGATGGTGGACGGGAAATTCGAGGGCTTCGGCTTCGCCAGCGACTGGATGAGGAAGGACCTCAACATCGCACTGGCGGAGGCGAAGAAGAACGGCTCCTACATGCCCGGGACCGCGCTGATCGAGCAGTACTTCGGCCGCATCAGCGCCGCCGGTCGTGGCCGCTGGGACAACACCGCGCTGATGAGCCTGCTGGGGAAAAGCTAGCGCAACACGGTCAGCGTCTTGACTTTGGAGAAGTCGCGGTCGTGCGTGACCAGGGCGTCCGCGTTGATCGCGATGGCGCTCGCCACCTGGATCGCATCCGCGAGTTTCAGCTTCAGTGAAGCGCGAAAACGCGCCGCGCTCTCGGCGATGTCCGCCGTCAGGTTGACGACCTGCCACGATTCCATCACCGCACGGTAGCGCTTGGCCAGAGCCTCCTCGCCGGCAGCCAGGGGTCCCGTCAGGACCTCGACGATCGTGGTCGTCGCCACTGCGAATACGAGGTCGCCCGAGGCCTGCCGTTCGAATAGCGGCTGGAAGCGTGGGGCCAGCTTCGGGTGGGCCTCGAGAACATAGATGATGGGCGCCGCGTCGACCAGTACCAGCGCGCCTTGCGGCAGCGCCGAGAGGTTTAGCGGTCCCACTCTTCCCGTAGATGGCGCAGGGTCTTCGCGCTGTGCTTACCCCACAGGCCCTTGCCCGAGCCCGCGAGCGCCAAGAGCGACTTCTGCCGCTGACCGCCTGCCACGCGCTCGACCGGGACGATGGCGGCTATCGAGCGGCCGTGACGCGTGATGATCGTCGAACGTCCCTTCTCGGCCTCGGCGAGCAGGGCGGGCAACTGGCTGCGGGCGTTTTCCACGCCCTTGCGGTTCGGTCGCGTCATCCGATTACTGTACAGACTGTACGGATTGCGGTCAAGCGCCTTCTCGTTCACCTTGCTCCGGCCAAATGGCTATCGCGACAGTGGCCGTGTCCAGATGAAAGCGACCTCGCCTTCCAGGAGAGCTGCGAGATGAGCGCAGCCGTCAGCGGAAGACCTGAAATGCTGGTAGGCACGTGCAGCGAAGAAGAAAGGGTCGAAAGCCAGAATGGCGTCATTGAACACAGACTGAGTGTGGTCCGCTCCAATATTGATGGCCTGCAGGTACGGTTCACGAACGTCCGAGGGGAGCGACTCGATCTGGAGTGCGTACGCCGGGTATTCATGCGCTGCGTAGCTCCCTGGTAGCCGTTTGTAGTTCTGATGCATCGTCGCATGAACGACTTCATGGACGATGATGCTTCTGTATAACTCCACATACGGAAGCTCGCCAAAAGGAGTGCCCCTCACCAGGGAGGCGACGTTCTTATACTGCGTGATGAAAACTTTGTCTTTCTTGGGATCGAACAGCCCCAAAACCGCAGCACCCAAGGGACGCCGGACCTCGCTGGATAGTTCAATACGCAGGGGCCTATGTGGAGTGATATTGCAGCGAGCCAGCAGGTAAAGTGCCTGAGTGGCTGCGTCGCATGCGAGACGCAGCTCATTCGTCGACGCAGCCGTAACGTCAACGGGCACCTCTGTGCACCGTTCCTGTTGGCTGAGGCGTCCTGTCGGATTGTCCGGAGCTGCCGACAGCGGCTGCTGGGCCAAGCCGGGGCTGAGCATCGCGCAGCCGATCAGGACAGCGCCGACCCACGGGTAAATGAGCATGGAATCCTCCCATCGAGGTGAACTCACATGCTGCCCAGTGGTCCTGCAGAAGCCTTTGAGATACCCTTGATTTGCGCCTGATTTTTTGCTGCCCTTTCGCTTGGAAGCCTGCCTTTCGCGTGTAGGGGGACCAGCAGTTGATCTACGTTTTCGAGGACTGCTCGCTCGACACTGACCGGCGTGAGTTGCGGCGTGGAGCCGATCCCATTGCCGTCGAGCCGCAGGTGTTCGACCTGCTGCTGTTTCTGGTCCGCAATCGAGCCCGGGTGGTGAGCAAGGACGACCTGATCGCCGAGGTCTGGAATGGGCGCATCGTTTCGGATTCGACGCTGAGCAGTAGATTTACAGCGGTTCGTCAGGCGATCGGCGACAGCGGCGAACAACAGCGTCTGATCCGCACCGTGGCCCGCAAGGGCCATCGATTCGTCGGTCAAGTTCGAGAGGCGCAGCATTCGGAAGACGCCAACGCCGCTGAGCCACCCGTGGGAGGCGATGAATCTTTGCCGGCGGTGGCGGCGCGCTCGGGCAGCGCCGAGCGGCGACACCTCACGATCATGGCTTGCAATATGGTGGGTACGATGGCCCTTTCAGCGCGCCTCGATCCCGAAGACTTCCAGGATGTCATGACCGCCTACCACAGCTGCGTCCGCGACGTGGTGGAGCGTCACGGAGGCTTCGTCGCCGAATGTACGGGAGAGGGAGCTAATGCCTATTTTGGGTATCCACAAGCCCACGAAGAAGACACGGAGCGTGCCGTACGGGCGGGGCTTGCCGTGTGCAAAGACGTGAGCGAGCTGAACATCAAGGATATGACCAAGACATTGCAGGCGTGCGTAGGCATCGCGACAGGTCTCGTCGTGGTTGATGACGAGGGTAATACCGGCTCGGCAGCGGAACCCGCAGTTGTCGGCGAAACGCCGCTCCTTGCCAAGCGCCTGATGAGCCTTGCCTCGCCAGGCGCGGTCGTGATCTCGGGTGGCACGCGACGTCTTCTCGGCAGCCTATTCGATTACCGTGAGCTGGGCGATGCGGCGCTGCAGGTTATCGCCGAGCCGGTCCAGGCCTGCCAGGTCCTATCCGAAAGTGGAGTGGCGAGCCGCTTCGAGGCGCTGCGCTCGCGTCGTGCCCAGCTGATTGGCCGCGAGGAGGAAATTGATCTTCTGCGGCGCCGCTGGAGCCAGATCAAGGAAACCGGCCAGTGCCGCGTGGTGCTCGTTAGTGGCGAGCCCGGCATCGGCAAGTCGCGGCTGGCGGCGACGTTCGAAGACGCAGTTGAAGCGGAGCCGCATACGTGCTTGCGCTACTTTTGTTCCCCACATCACACACAAAGTGCGCTGCATCCTATCGTTGCTCAGCTCGAGTGGGCCGCCCGCATCGAGCGCGAAGATAGTGCAGACACCAGGCTCGAGAAGCTCGAAGCATTGCTGACCCCTTCTTGCGAGAACCTCTCGGAAGACATGCCGCTGTTTGCAGCGCTCCTCTCGATCCCGGGCGGTAACCGCTATCCGCTGCCCAACGCCACCCCCCACCGGCTCAAGGAGCAGACAGTCAACGCGCTCCTTGCTCACCTAAAGCACTTCGCTGGGCGCCAACCAGTGCTCATGGTGTTCGAGGACCTCCATTGGATCGACCCGACATCGCTCGAGCTGCTGTCGCTGATCGTCGACCAGATGCAAGGACATAGGCTCTTGCTTCTGGCGACCGCGCGTCCGGAGTTCACGCCCCCCTGGCCGAGCCACAGGCACATCTCAACCGTGGCGCTGCCGCGTCTCGATCGGTCGGAGGCCGAAGCTGTCGCTACGGGGATTACCGGCGGCAAGACATTGCCACCCTTCGTTCTCGAGCAGATTTGCACGCGTACCGATGGTGTGCCGCTCTTCATCGAGGAATTGACGAAGGCGATCCTGGAAAGCGGCGTGCTGCGCGAGGCAGGCAGCCGCTTTGAGCTAAGCGGGCCTTTGCCGCCGCTCGCCATTCCTTCGACGCTGCATGCCTCGCTCCTCGCTCGCCTGGATCGGCTGGCATCCGTGAAGGAAGTGGCGCAGATCGGCGCAGCGATTGGCCGCGAGTTCCCTTATGCTCTGATCGCCGTGGTTGCCGCGCTCCCGGAAAAGGACCTGAAGGGCGCCCTGCAACAGCTTGTCGGAGCGGAGCTGATCTTCCAGCGCGGGGCGCTCCCCAATGCAAAATACACCTTCAAGCATGCGCTGGTACAGGACGCGGCCTACGCGAGCCTGGTACGCAACCGCCGCCAGCAGCTCCACGCGCAAATCGCCCGCGCGCTCGAAGAGCAGTTCCCCGACGTTGTTGCCGGCAAGCCGGAAGTGCTGGCGCATCATTTCACGGCCGCGAGCCTTGCTGCGCAGGCCGTGCATTACTGGCAGCGGGCGGGGCAACAAGCGAGCGACCGTTGGGCAAATGTGGAAGCCACAAGCCATTTCAGCAGGGCGATCGAGCTGCTCGCGACGCTCCCGGACACGCCGGCACGCGCTCGGGGGGAATTGGCTCTGCACATTGCCCTGGGCTCGGCGCTGATTGTGGTCAAAGGGCACGCCTCAGCCGAGGTAGAGCACGCCTATCTCAAGGCGCGTGAGTTGTGTGAGCGTCTGGGCGAGATCCCGGAACTTGTTCCGGTCCTCTTCGGCTTGTGGCGCTGCTACATAACACGGCCGCAGCTGCAGACGGCGCGCGAGCTCGGGGAAACCCTGCTTCGCCTCGCGGACAACGCCAACGACCGTGCACTCGCTGTCATGGCTCACTATGCGGTTGGCTTTACCCGATTCCAATCGGGCGAGTTCATGGAAGCTCGACAGCAGCAAGAAAGCGGCATCGCCAAGTACACGCCAGGGCAGCGCCATCTTCCGGTACTGCGCATCGCCCAGGACTTGGGGGTCGGCTGCCGAAGCTACTTGGCTTGGTCCCTTTGGTTCCTGGGATTCCCCGATCAAGCGCTGGCACGTGCCCAAGATGGACTGGCGCTGGCACTCGAGCTGAAGCATCCCTTCAGCGCAGTGTTTGCGCGCTGTTGGTTGGCAAACGTTCTTCACTTCCGTCGGGACGTGGCGACCCTGCGCGAGCAGGCGGAAACCGCATTGGCGCAGGCGACAGAGCAGGGATTTCCGATCTGGGTCGCAATGGCAACGATATCGCGCGGCTGGGCGCTGGCCATGCAGAACAAGGGCGAGGGAGGCGTCGTGGAGCTGGCGAAAGGAATCGCCGCCTGGCGGGCCACGGGAGCGGGTGCCTGGCTTTTATTTTATTTCACCATCCAGGCGGAAGCTTTGGACCTCCTGGGCAAGGCAGCAGACGCCCGGCAAAAACTCGATGAGGCGCAAGCCGCGATGGAGAGAACCGAAGAACGATGGTGGGAGGCGGAGATTTACCGCTTGCGGGGCACTCTTCTCCTGCGCAATTCGACTGCATCGCAGGCAGCGGCGGAAACCTGGTTCGAGCGCGCCCTGGACGTTGCCCGCCGTCAGCAGGCCAAATCACTGGAACTGCGCGCCGCTACCAGCCTCGCCCGCCTGTGGTGCGGGCAGTCCAAGCACGCAGAAGCGCGAACTCTGCTCGCGCCCGTTATTGGTTGGTTTACTGAGGGATTCGACACGCCCGATCTGAGGGAGGCCACAAAGCTCCTCGATGAGCTAAGGGGCGATGCCCAGACCATCCTAGCCTAGCCGTCATGCCAGCCAGGCCTTTACGCGCGGATGCGCGAGCGCGCCCGCGTCCACGACGAACTGCGGCGCGCGTCCGCCGTGCACGGCAAGCACGGCGCCGATCGCGGTGCGCGCGATGTTGCCGAAGAGCTCGTCGGTCCAGCAGAGCGCGTGCGGGGTGACGATCACGTTGTCGAGCTTGAGGATGGGGTTCGTCGCCGGCGTCGGCTCTTCCTCGAACACGTCGAGCCCCGCGCCGGCGATTCTCTTCGCCGCAAGGACTTCGTACAGCGCTTTTTCGTCGACCACCGGCCCGCGTGCGACGTTGACGAGGTAAGCCGTGGGCTTCATGCGCGCGAGCTGCTTCGCGTTCACCAAGTGCCGCGTTTCCTCGTTCAGCAGAGCCGTGACGACGACGAAGTCGGACTGCACCATCAGCGCCTCGAGTGGCACCTTCCGCGCGCCGATGTAGTTGAGCTCCAACTCCTCGGCGTAGGGGTCGGCGGCAAGGAGCCTCATGTCGAACGTCCTCGCCAGCCGCAGCAATTCCTTGCCGATGCGCCCCGCCCCCACCACGCCGAGCGTGCGCCCGGTAAGGCCGGTGCCCATGTGATCGACCCGGTCGTTCCAGCGCCCTTCCCTCGTCATGCGGTCCTTGGCCAGCAGGCGATGCGCGAGCGCCAGCACGAGCGTGAGCGCCATGGTGGCCACCGGCCGCGGCATGGCGTTCGGCGTGTTGCAGACCAGGACGCCCGCGGCGGTCATCGCCGGCACGTCCACGCTGTCGTAGCCCACGCCATGGCGCGAGACGACTTTCAGTCGCAGGTCCTTGCCCGCGACCGCCGCCGCGGGCACGCGCGGCGAATTGACGTAGAGCGCGTCGTACCTCGCCGCATGCTCCGCGGTGACCTCGCGGATGCCTTTCTGCAGCCACTCCCACTCAAGGTCCTTTGCGGCATCGAGCGCCTGCAATGGCTCGCGCCCGAACACCGGCTCGCCCTTGGCGTCGAGGATGTCGCTGGTGACCCCGACCTTGAAGCTCATTTGCGCATTCCGTCGAGCATCGCGCGGGTCGCCTCCTGCAGCATCCCCTGGTCGGTACCCGTGGCGAGCATGCGAAAGCCGTGCCCGAGGTACTCCTTGCCGAGCGCCGCGTTCGCGGCCATGTAGCCTGCCGCCTTGCCGTGCTTCTTCGCCGCGCCTGCGATGCGCTTGATCGCGTCCTGGAACAGCGGGTGCGAGAACTGCCCCGGGATGCCGAGGAAGTTGCTCATGTCGAAGTGCCCGAGCCACAGGACGTCCACGCCCGGCACCGCGGCGATCGCGTCCACGTTCTCCAGGCCGGATTTCGTCTCGATCATGGCGATGACCAGCGTGCGCTCGTGGATCATCTTCATCTTGTCCACTACGTCGCCGCCTTCGTAGTCGTCGTGCGCGAAGCCGAAAGCGGCGCCGCGCCTGCCGCCCGCCGGCGGGTAGCGCGTGCAGGAGACGATGAACTCGGCCTGCTGCGCGGTATCCACGAGCGGCACCATCACGCCGAGCGCGCCGCAATCCAGCGCCCGGGCGATGAAGTCGTACTCGGTGCCGGGCACGCGCACCAGCGGCACCACGCCGAGCGCGCGGCACAGCATGAACTGGGGCTTGAGCGTCTCGTAGGAGGCGCCGGTGTGCTCCATGCAGTACATCGCGTACTCGGCGCCGGCGTTCTTCAGCAGCCGGGGCATGCCGGGGGTGAAGAACTCGAAGATCATGGAGCCGAAGGCGCGGCCGCCGGCGGCGAGTTCCTTCTTGACGGGGTTTTCACGCATGCATCGGATTATCTCTGGGTGCGACGAGTTGACTGGGGTCTGAACGATAGCCTATTATATTAGGCATTAAATAACTTAACGCCTATTAATATGGGCAAAATAAAGTCATTCCCGGTCGAAGCCACGGAGCGGAGCAAGGAACTTGGCCGCCGCATCCGCCTGGCCAGGGCCCGTCGCGGCTTGTCCATCGCCGAGGTTGCGGCCAAGGCCGGCATCAACCGCAACACGCTTAACGCGCTCGAGCTTGGGCGGCCGAGCGTCGCGATCGGGGTGTATGTCACCGTCCTGTGGGCGCTCGGCCTGGAGAAGACGCTGGACGGCGTCGCCCATCCCGACGCGGACACCCACGGCAGGACGCTGGAAGCTTCGCGCCGGCCCGCGCGCGTCCGCAAATCGCAGAAGTCGAAGAACGAATATGACTTCTGAGCGCCAGGCCTACGTCTACGTCCAGTTGCCCGGCACGCTCGATACCGTGCCGGCGGCCCTGTTGAAAGTGGAGAAGCTGGGCGACGGAACGTTTGTCGGCCGTTTTCGCTACGGCGACCGGTATCTGGAGCGCAAGGACGCTATCGCGTTCGATCCCTTCCGGCTCCCGCTCGGGAGCACCGTCCAGGAACTCACCAAGCTCAAGGGAGTTCCCGGCGCCGTGCGCGACGCCGGCCCCGATGCCTGGGGGCGGCGCGTGATTGAGCACAAGCTGGAGCGCAGTGCCGGAGACCTGGAAGAAATCGATTACCTCCTGAACGGCCCCCAGGACGGCGCCGGCTATCTGAGCTTCGGCCTGAAACTGGAGCCCCCTGCGCCGAAACGCGGCTACAACCGGACGCATCAACTGGCGGACTTGGTCGCGGCCGCAGAGGCTATCGAAGACGGAAAGCGAGTGCCCGCTCACATCCTCGAGCAGCTCGAGCCCGGCACCTCGATGGGCGGCGCGCGGCCGAAGGCAACCCTCGAGGACGGCAATCGGCTGTGGATCGGCAAGTTTCCCGAGAAGGCCGACCGCTGCAACTTGCAGCGGGTGGAATTCGCGACGCTTGAGCTCGCGCGCCGCTGCGGCATCGCCGTGTGCAATGCGCGCCTCGAGTCCGTTGGTGGCCGGGACGTGCTCCTGGTGGAGCGTTTCGACCGTGAGCGCACCGAGGGCGGCTATCTGCGTTACGGCGTCGTCAGCGGGCTCACCCTGCTCGACGCCGACGACAGCTATCTCGACCGGGAACGCTGGTCCTATCCCCTGCTCGCCGATGAGCTGCGCCGCTGGTCGGAAAAGTCCGACGAGGATCGCGTTGAATTATTCCGGCGCCTCGTCTTCAACGCCGCGGTCACGAACAACGACGATCATCCGCGCAACCATGCGGTGCGGCGTACCGCGCGCGGCTGGCGGCTGGCGCCGGCATATGACCTCGTGCCCGCGCCGCTGGTCAGCCTGGAGCGGCGGGATCTCGCGATGACGATCGGGACCTACGGCCGGACGGCGAGCGTCTATAACTTGCTTTCCCAATGCGAGCGGTTCGGGCTGACCCGCGAGGCAGCGAGGAAGGAAATCGAGAAAATGGTCGCGACGGTACAGACCTGGCGGGACCATTTCCGCGCCTGCGGCGTATCAGCGAAGCACGTCGAGTACATCGCGCCGGCGTATCTACCCGATGGCTTCTTTCTTGAAAGACCGGTCGAAGCGCTATGAAAGGCTATGCCGGCGCGCTCACGCCACGGCGGACAGCCGCACCGGGATCCGCCGCGGCCCGAACGGCTTGCCGAACTTCCGGTAGCGGCCGGGCAATTGCGCGCCGCAGCCAAGGCAGGCGCCCCGCTCGTTCAGCCGATAGCTCTTGATGTTGTACCAATCCCGTCGAATCACGGGCTCTCCGCACGACGGACAGGAAGTGGTGCCCCCAGTCTCGTCGTGCACGTTGCCGGTGTAGACAAAGTGCAGCCCGGCGCGCAGGGCGATGTCGCGCGCGCGCGTCAGCGTCGCCGCCGGCGTCGCGGGAATATCGGTCATCTTCCAGTCCGGATGAAACGCCGTGAAATGCAGCGGCACGTCGGGCCCAAGGTTCTGGAAGATCCACTTCGACTCGGCCTCGAGCTCCTCATCCGTATCGTTCTTGCCCGGAATCAGCAGCGTGGTGATCTCGGTCCATACCTCGGTCTCCTTCACCAGATAGACCAGCGTCTCCAGCACCGGCGCGAGGCGCGCGCCGCACAGCTTGAAGTAGAACTCGTCGGTGAACGCCTTCAGGTCCACGTTCGCCGCGTCCATCTTCGCGTAGAACTCGCGCCGCGGCTGCGCATGGATGTAGCCGGCGGTCACCGCCACGTTCTTCACCCCTTTTT
>Ga0209640_10006777_pt1 | contig 10013 bp, 9 predicted proteins | sample RifCSP10_1_FD_184018 | JGI IMG/M metagenome (GOLD analysis project Ga0209640, IMG submission 184018) | Soil microbial communities from Rifle, Colorado - Rifle CSP2_sed 10_1 (SPAdes) (version 2) | ecosystem: Environmental > Terrestrial > Deep subsurface > Rock core/Sediment | place: Rifle... | reverse complement strand
CGGTTTCAAGCTTGCCCTGCCAGCGGTAGACCGACGTGCACTCGGCCAGGATATTGACGCACGCCGCGAGCCTGCGCTCGATCAGCGCGCGCGCGATTTTCAGCGCCACGTCGCGGTCGGGTGCGTTGGTGATGACGATCAATGCGCTCATCGCCGCGCGCCTAGACCCGGGGCGGCGGCAGCACCGCGGCGATTCCCTCGTGCACCGTAGGGTAGCGCAGCTTGAGCCGCAGCTCCCGCTTGATGCGGCGGTTCGACAGCCGCCGCGACTCGTTCATGAACGACAGCATATCGGGCCCAATGCGTTGTCTTGCTTCGGCGCGGGAAATGCGCTGCGGGCGCGGCAGGCTGAAACGATCGGCGACCAGGTCGAAGTAGTCCCCCATCTTGAGCAGACTGTCATCGCTCGCGTTATAGGCGCGGCCGGAATGCGCGAAACGCAACGCAGCGACCGCTGCGCGCGCGAGATCCGCGGCATGAATGTGATTGGTGTAGGCATCTTCTTCGGCGCACAACGCCGGCGTGCCGGCTTGCAGCCGCGCGAGCGGCAGCCTCGCTTCGGAGTAAATCCCCGGCGCGCGCAGGATCGCCACGCGCACGCCACAGCGCCGCCCCCATACACGTAGCTGGCGCTCGGCATCGACGCGGCGTTGCGCGCGCGCGGTCTGCGGGCGCGGGGCACGCGTCTCGTCCACAAACCCGCCTTCGCAATCGCCATAGACGCCGCTGGTGCTGATGTAGACCAGTTGCTGTGGTAGACTTTCGCCCTTTGCCAACGCCGCGATCAGGTGGGCGGTGCGGGTGTCGCGTGTGCCACGGTGCGGGGGCGGCGCGCAATGCAATACATCGTGGGCAATGCCCGCCAGCGCCTCGAGGCTCGTCGCGTCATCGAGATCCCCGGTAATCGGCACCACGCCGTGCGCACGCAACAGCGGCACCCGCTCGCGGCTGTGAGTCAGAGCGTAAATGCGGTAGCGGTCGCGCAGTTGAGGTGCCGCGCGCAGCGCCACGTCGCCGCAACCGATGATCAGTAAACGTCGCATAGAGAGCAAATTTTAACCGAAAAGCCGCGCGCCCGGTCCGGACCGTAGCGCCGCTGCCGCAACCGACTATGCCCAATCAAGTCACCCTCAAGCCGAGCGACCACGTTTTCACCGCGCGGGACGACGAAACCATACTCGACGCCGCCTTGCGCGAAGGCTTCGTGATCTCATACGGCTGCCGCAACGGCGCGTGCGGCACCTGCAAGGGCAAGCTGCTCGCGGGCTCGGTCGATTACGGTACTTATCAGGAAACCGCGCTGACGGACACCGAGAAACGGCTTGGCCTGGCGTTGTTCTGCCAGGCACGCCCGCGCGGCGACATCGTGATCGAGTGCCGCGAGATCGGCGCCGCGAAAGACGTCCCGATCCGGACGCTGCCGTGCCGGGTGCAAAAAATGCAGCGCGTCGCGGCCGACATCATGTTGTTGCACCTCAAGCTGCCCGCTGCGGAGCGGCTGCAGTTTCTTGCCGGGCAGTACCTCGACATCCTGCTGAAGGACGGCACGCGCCGCAGCTTTTCGATGGCAAACGCGCCGCACGACGACGAATTTCTGCAGTTGCACGTGCGCAATTACGGCGGGCCGTTCTCGACGCATGTGTTCACCCGGATGAAGGAGCGCGATATCCTGCGCTTCGAAGGCCCGCTCGGCACTTTCTTTCTACGCGAAGACGGCGATAAGCCGATCGTACTGCTTGCGAGCGGCACCGGCTTCGCGCCGATCAAAGCGATCGTCGAGCACGCGTTCCATGCCCGCGCTGCGCGGTCGTTCGTGTTGTATTGGGGCGCGCGCGTGCGTGCCGACCTTTACCTGAACGAGTTGCCCGCGCGGTGGGCACGCGAGCATAACAACTTCCGGTACGTGCCGGTGCTGTCCGAGCCGCTGCCGGGCGACAACTGGGGCGGCCGCACCGGCCTGGTGCACCAGGCCGCCACACACGACATCCCCGACATGAGCGGCTGCCAGGTCTACGCTTGCGGCGTGCCGGTGATGGTCGAAGCCGCGCACCGTGACTTCACCTCGCGCTGCGGATTGCCCGAGGAGGAATTCTTCTCCGACGCGTTCACACCGGCCGCGCCTTCCGCTCAGGCGTCAAGGTGAACCGGCGCTAGATTGGAATGCGCCGGCGGCCGCCGGCCATCTGTTTCAGTTGTGCGCTGGCTAATCCCAGGCTCTCGCGGTAGTGCCGGCGCTCGGCATCCGGGTTGCCCAGCCGTTCGTGCAACTGCGCCAGCTCCAGATGCGCGGAATACGTCGGCTCGACCGAAAGGCTCGCTTCGAGATAGCTCTGCGCCTTGCCCCACAGCCGCTGCTGCGTGCACAGTTTGCCGAGCACGAGCAGGAGCACCGCATCACGCGGGTTGGTCTCGAGCCAGTTTTCGGCACGCTCAATCTGGCGGACCACCTCGGTCCCGGCGCATTCAGCGTAAAGCGCGACCAGATCGGAATTCCATGCCACTCCCAGCGCCTGCTCGATGATCTGGTTTGCCTGCGCGCAGCCGCCGAGTGCCGAGAAGCATTGCGCTGCGGCTGCCGCAACTTTGGCGTCGCGCTTTTCGCGCGCGGGGATTTTCCGCCAGCATTCCTCAAGCGCGCGGAGGTCGAGTGCCTGGCGCTGCAGATTGTCGGCGTAGGCATAACGCCTGAATTGCCCGGCTTGGGTCGCATCGAATACGCCGCGCCGCTCGAGTTGGTCGATGAGCGGCAGCGTCTGCTCCCAGTTCCTGGCCTGTTGCTGCGCTTTCAATTCGAGCCGCAGCGCCGCGGTATGCTTTTCAGGCAGCGCTTTCAATGCGAGCAGCGCATCCTGAAAGCGGCGCTGGTCAAGCAGCATCGAGGCTGCGGCGATGATGCGCATCGCGGAATTCCCGGGAGCAAGTTTTTCGGCGCGCGCGAGGTAGCCGTCGCGCTGCTCGTAATGGCGCAGCTCATGCGCCGCGCGCGCTGCGAGCACGGCGCCGAGCACCGGCGATTCGCCCGACTCCATTGCGCTCGCCGCGGCTTTCTCGGCGCGGCCGTAGCGCTCCTCGAAAAACGCTTCCAGCGCTTCCAGCAGCATGCTGCGCGCGTTTTCCCGGCGCCGCCGCTCGCGGAAGTCGCGTACTTGCGCCGGCAGCCCGAGCGCACCGAAGATAAACCGCAGCAGCAGATAAAACACCGCGAAACCGGCGGCCACCAGCAACAACACCAAATTGAGCGACAGCTCGACCCGATACGGCGGCCATACCAGCAGCGCGTAGCCGGTGTTGAGGCGCAGCGCCAGCGCCAGCGCGACAGCAAGCGCAAATAACCCGAGGATCCAGAATACCCAGCGCACGCTGTTGCCCGGCTAGCGACCGCGCTCGCGCGTCAGTCGGTAATTGCGTACTGCATCGAGGCTCGCCGCGACATCGGGCAGCTCGATGCCGATCTGGCTGTCGTGCAACTGGCTCACCGCCGCGACGGCGTTGGCGACGGTCTTGTCGCGCGCGTCGTAATAGCGCGTCAACCAGTCACGCGCCGCCTTGAGATCTGCCCTGAAGCTTTTTTCGTCATGGGCGAGCAACGCCAGCCGCGCGCTCAAGAGGCGCAGTTTGAAGTTCTCGCGCAGAAAATAGGCCTGCGCCGGCGCCAGCAGCGGCAGGTCCGGACGCTCCATGTTCTGAATCCGCACCAGCTCGCGCAGGTCGCGCCACAGTTCGCGCGTGAAGCGCGTCCAGGCGTTGCCGGCGGCGTCGTTCCTAGTCGCGGGTACCGTCGCGGGCGGGCGGACTTCCATCGCCAGCGGCAGGCCATCGATTGCGCCGAGCAGATTGTCGAGACGCGCGCTGATCCCGATCACGTCCACGTGGGGGGCAAGCTTGAGCCGCTCGATGTCGCGCGCGATCACTTTGCGCAGCCCCGCAAGCTGCGGCCGGTCGAGGCGCGCGAGCCGCGCGTCGGCGGCCTGCAACGCGATCAACGCCGACCTGACGTTGCCCGCAATCTGCAGCTGCTGGTTCGCGACCAGCAGCGTCTGCTCGACGTCGGCGAGCAGCGATTCGTCGCGGCTGCGGGAGAGCTCCTGATACAGCGCCTCGAGCGCGACCTGCTGGTTCTGGGACTCCTGCAGCTTGGCCTCGAGCACGCCGAGCTTGACCTGCGCTTCGCGCGTCGCCTCGCGCACCTGCTCGGCAACATTGCGGCTTTCCTTGTTTTGCGCGTCGGCTTCGGCCAGACGCCGCGCGAGCTCGTACTGCAGAGTGCTGATCTGCCGGTGACTGTCATACCACTGCCACGCGAATAGCGCGACGGCCACCACCGCGACAATCGCCCACGACTGCCGATAGAGCCGCTGCGCCAGACCCGGTGGCGCGCCCTGCGCTGCCGGTATTGCTTCGCTACCGCGGGTTTCAGGCTGTGACGAGGTTTCCATGCAGTCAACTCTAATCAGTAGCGGAGGCGCTGTAAACCGGCGCCGGCGTTCAGGGGTGGGCGGCGAACCACTGCGCGAGCCCCTCCACCAGCCCCTCGTCTCCCTGTGCGGTCAACACCACGGTCGCAAGACCAAGCTCGCGGGCGGTCTGCTCAATGCGCGGGTGCGGCACAAACAGCGGCGTTTTCCTCAACCACGACTGGCCGAGCTTGCCGACCAGATCGAACAGGTTGTGCAGACCCTCGCTGCTGGTGCTGATGATCGCATGCAATTCGTTTCTCGCCCAGGCCTTGAGCAGGGGTGCGGCGTCGAGCTGCGGCCGCCCGCGGCGATAACACTCGGCGTATTCAATCGCGGCGCCGCGCGCGGTCAACGTATCGCCGAGCAACTCGCGCCCGCCATCACCGCGGAAAATCACGATGCGCTTGCCGGCGACCTCCTGCAAGGCCGGTAACTCGAGCAGCGCTTCGCTGTCGAAGCGCGCGGCCGGCGCAATCACTGCGGTGATGCCGAAATGCTTGAGCTCGCGCACGCCGCTGCGCCCGATTGCCGCAAGCTTCAGATGCGGCGGCAGCGCGCGCCGCGCCTTGATCAGGTTCATGGCCTTGTTGACCGCGTTGGGGCTGATGAAAATCGCAAGATCGAACTCATCGAGCCGGTCGATCAACGCAAGCAGCGGTTGCAGATCCCCCGCCTCGACGATCTCGATCACCGGAAACAGGATCACTCTGCCGCCGGCGGCGCGGATCAAATCAGACAAGTGGGCGGCCTGATGCGCGGGGCGCGTCACCACGATGCCGCGGCCTTCGAGCGGCGGGCGCTGCGCTGCGCTCATTGCGAAACCCCAGACCGGGAAACCGCCGATAAACGCCGATCGACGCAGATAACATCAGAATGCTCGACCCCGAAGCCGACCGCGGACCGTAGGGTGGATGAAGGCGGAGCTGTTCCCGCCGGAATCCACCGCAATTCGAAACGGTGGATTGCATTGCGCTGCATCCACCCTACGCCCGGTTGTGTTTTCATCGGCGTTTATCGGCGTTCATCGGCGGTTTCACTGCTTTTCCAGCGCAGCGAGGATCTGCGCGGCGCCCTGTGCTTTGAGTCGCGCGGCGAGCTCAGTGCCGAGGGCTTCGGGGTCACTCGCATCGCCCGTGAGCTCGGCGCGCACCAGTTGCGTGCCGTCCTGGCTCGCGACAAAACCGCGCAGCCGTAACCGCCCGCCTTCAGGCTGCGCGAAAGCGCCGAGCGGCAGCTGGCAGTTGCCTGACAACGCGCGGCTCAACGCACGTTCGGCACGCACGCACACAGCGGTCGGATCGTGGTCGAGCGCTCGCATTATCGCGATCACGTCCGTACGCTCTGCGCGGCACTCGATGCCGAGCGCGCCCTGCCCTGGCGCCGGCAGGCTTTCGTCCGGCGTGAGGATCGCCGTGATGCGCTCGGCAAGGCCGAGCCGCTTGAGCCCCGCCGCGGCCAGTATGATCGCCGCATAATCCCCGGCGTCGAGCTTTTTCAAGCGCGTCTGCACGTTGCCGCGCAGCGGCCCGACCACGAGCTGAGGGAAGCGCGCGCGCGCCTGGCTTTCGCGGCGCAGACTCGAGGTGCCGATGCGGCTGCCGGTGGGCAACGCGTCGAGACTCCCGTAATGGTTGGACACGAATGCGTCGCGCGGGTCTTCGCGCTCGGTAATCGCGGCGATCTCGAATCCGGCCGGCAGCACCATCGGCACGTCCTTCATCGAATGCACCGCGATGTCGGCGCTGCCCGCCGCAAGCGCATCCTCGAGCTCCTTGACGAACAAACCCTTGCCACCGATCTTGTCGAGCGACCGGTCGAGTATGCGGTCGCCCACCGTCGTCATGCCACGGATCGTGATCGTGGTTGACGGGTACAGCACGGCGAGCCGCTGCTGAATGTTGCGCGCCTGCCACATCGCCAGCGCACTCTCGCGTGTAGCGATGACGATACTCGACAATGGCCTGATCGAGGCGGCCCTGGTCACGTGGGTTTCAGTCATAGTAATTTCCCGAATTCGCGCACGATATGCTGCTGCCGGCGGCTGACCGCGAGCTTCGCGGCGATGTTTTTCATCACTACCACCCAATGCCCTTCGCCGTCGTCCCCGGTCGCGCGCTCGAAGCCCTCGATCGATTTCTTGGCGACCAGACAATTGCGATGCACACGCACGAAGTGGCCGAGAAATTCCTGCTCGAGTTTCGCCAGCGACTCCTCGATCAGGAACTCGCGCTCGGAAGTGCGCACCATCACGTACTTGAGTTCGGCCTTGAGAAACGCGATGTCGGCGACCGGTATCAAATGGACCCGCCCGCGCTCGTTGACCGACAGATGGGTGCGTGCCTCGCGCTTCAGTTCGCGCAACACATCGAGCCGCAGCGGCGTGACGGTCCGGACGTGCGACAGCGCTTCGAACAGCCGCCCGAGGCGGATCGGCTTGAGCAGGTAGTCGACGGCATGCACTTCGAACGCTTTCAGCGCATACGCATCATAAGCGGTCGTGAAGATCACCACCGGCGGCTCGTCGAGTTTCCGGAGATGCTGGGCGACTTCGAGTCCGTCCATTTCGGGCATGCGTATGTCGAGCAAAACGACGTCCGCCTCACACTCCGGCAGCATGGCGAGCGCGCATTTGCCGTTTTCCGCCTCGCCCGCGATCTCGAGAGGCATCTTGAACGCGCAATCGGAGAGCAGATCGCGGACGCGGTTACGCGCCGGCGCCTCGTCGTCGACGATCAGCACGCGCAGCGGCTGGTTGGCCGTCATTGCGCGCCTGCCTTCAGATACGGAATCACGATGTGCACTTGGTACGAATCCGCGGTTGCCGTGGTCTTGATACTCGCTTCGGCATCGAAATGCAGCGCCAGCCGCTCGCGGATGTTGGCGAGCGCCATGCGGTTGCCGCCGTGGCGTTCACCTTCCTGCCGGTAGGGGTTGCGCAGCAGGATATGCACCTGGTCGCGGTCGCGATGGATGCGGATGGAAACGACGCCGGGATCGCTACGCGGCTCGATGCCGTGGTAGATCGCGTTTTCCAGCAGCGGCTGCAGCACCAGCGGTGGTATCAGCGCATCGGACGGCGCGTCAGTGATATCCCACTCGACCTGCAGCCGCGCGCCGAGCCGCAGCTGTTCGATGCTCAAGTATCGCCTGGCGAGGCCGATTTCACCTGCGATCGGCCCCAGCTGACGGTTATCCGCCATCAGCACCCGGAACAGATCGGAGAGATCCTCGAGTACGTGCTCGGCGCGCCGCGGGTCCTCGCGTATCAGGCTCAGCACGGCGTTGATGCTGTTGAACAGGAAGTGCGGGCGGATGCGCGCCTGCAGCGCCTGCAGCCGCGCCTCGGACAGCGCCGGCGACAGCGCGCGGCCGCGCAGATCAAAATAGCCGACCAGGACGCCCGTCACGAGCAACGTGAATACCCAGTAGCGCCCGAGCGCGCCCACTCCCCTGAAAGCGCCCAGCCCGAATAAATACACCACGCTGGTGACCGCGAGCTCGATCGCGATGAGCGCCGCGATCGCGTACGGATAACGCAGCCGGTGCAACCACGGGTTGGCGGCCGCCAGCACGAGCAGACTGGCGAGCAGGATCGGCTGCACCAGTGCCGACAGGTCAATCAATTCCTCCACCCAGGCCCGCGGCTCCGCGGCATTCAGCAACGCCGCCGCGAGACATATGCCGGAGACGATAACCAGAATACGCAGCAAAATCCCGAGGTTGCGGAAGTTCGGCAGGGCGCCGGCGTTGGCGTTTTGATTTATACTCATCGCTTGATTATCGAAGAGCGCATCGAGTGACGCAAGAGAAACCCAAAGACACCGCGGCGCCATGGTCGGGACGGTTCAACGAGCCGGTGACTGAGTTGGTCAAGCGCTATACCGCGTCGGTCGGTTTCGACCGGCGGCTTGCCGAGTTTGACATCGAGTCCTCGGTTGCGCACGCCCGCATGTTGCACGCGACCGCAATCCTGGGTGCCGAGGACCTGGCTGCGATCGAGCGCGGCCTCGCGCAAATCCGGGACGAAATCCGCGCCGGCGGGTTCGAGTGGTCGCTCGACCTCGAAGACGTGCACATGAACATCGAAAGCCGGCTGACCGCAATGATCGGCGACGCCGGCAAGCGGCTGCACACCGCGCGCTCGCGCAACGACCAGGTCGCGACCGACGTGCGGTTGTTTCTGCGCGCGGCCATCGATGAAATCGTCACTTTAATCAAGGCGGCACAGCAAGGATTGCTCGCGCTTGCCAGCCGGCATACGGACACCATCATGCCCGGCTTCACGCACCTTCAGGTCGCGCAGCCGGTGTCGTACGGGCACCACCTGATGGCATACTTCGAGATGCTCGCGCGCGACGCGCAGCGGCTCGGCGACTGCCGCAAGCGCCTCAACCGGCTGCCGCTCGGCGCCGCGGCGCTTGCCGGCACGACCTTCCCGATCGACCGCATGATGGTCGCCAAGGAGCTCGGCTTCGATGGCGTGTGCGAGAACTCGCTCGACGCGGTATCCGATCGCGACTTCGCAGTCGAATTCTGCGCCGCCGCCGCGCTGGTGATGATGCACTTGTCGCGCTTCTGCGAGGAAGTCATCATCTGGATGAACCCGCGTTTTGCGTTTATCGATCTCGCCGATCGCTTCTGCACCGGCTCTTCGATCATGCCGCAGAAAAAGAACCCCGACGTGCCGGAACTGATCCGCGCCAAGACCGGCCGCGTCAACGGCAGCCTCGTCGCGCTGCTGACATTGATGAAAGCGCAGCCGCTCGCCTACAACAAGGACAACCAGGAAGACAAAGAGCCGTTGTTCGACACCGTGGACACCCTGACCGCGAGCCTGCGGGTGTTCGCCGATCTGCTGGGCGGCATCAAGGTCAACGCCGAGGCGATGCGCAGGGCCGCGCTCGAGGGCTACGCGACCGCGACCGATCTCGCCGACTATCTGGTGAAAAAAGGCGCGCCGTTTCGCGAAGCTCACGAAGCGGTCGCGCAGGCGGTGCGTTTTGCCGAAGGCCGCGGCTGCGATCTCGCCGAGTTGAAGCTGCCGGATCTCCAGCAATTCTCGCCGCTGATTGGCGACGACGTGTTCGCGGCGTTGACGCTCGAAGGTGCGCTCAAAGCGCGCAGCCATATCGGCGGTACCGCGCCGGCGCGAGTCAAGGCCGCGATCGCCAAGGCCAGGAAGGCGCTGTCTTAGCCAGTTGATCCAACAACCCCGTTCGCACTGAGCGTAGCGCGCAAGCGCGGAGTCGAAGACGGTAGGTCAGGTTGCCGCAGCGGCGGCTACCTGACGCCTGGCGGAAGTTTGAGCGCAACATCCGGATAGAAATCGCAGTTTGCACGACGTAACATTGCCCCCCATGAATACTCGCGAGCAACAGACCCGCAAGTGGCGCCGCGTGCTGGCGCGCGATGCGACGGCCGACGGCAAGTTCGTCTATGCCGTCCGAACCACCGGCATTTATTGCCGCCCCTCGTGTCCGAGCCGGCGGCCCAAGCCCGAGTCGGTCGAGTTCTACCCCGCGCCCGCCGCTGCCGAGCGTGCCGGGTTCAGACCGT
>Ga0209640_10006776_pt1 | contig 10015 bp, 7 predicted proteins | sample RifCSP10_1_FD_184018 | JGI IMG/M metagenome (GOLD analysis project Ga0209640, IMG submission 184018) | Soil microbial communities from Rifle, Colorado - Rifle CSP2_sed 10_1 (SPAdes) (version 2) | ecosystem: Environmental > Terrestrial > Deep subsurface > Rock core/Sediment | place: Rifle... | reverse complement strand
GAATTCGGGTTCGACAGCCCGCCTCCCCGCCTGACCCACTTCGAAGAGGCGGTGGACGGCAAGGCCAGTGTCCTCCCCATCCAGGATGAGGAAGGCGATCCTGGCACAAAGATGTAGCCGCGCACACGCTGACCGCAAGCATTCCCGAACAGGCGCGCTTCACTGGCGAGTGGGGCGCGCCTTTTCCTGTCGGACCGAGGACCCCGATGGCCTGGAAAGACCTCGCCGAACTGACCCCGCAGTTGACCGAGGCCGAAATTCGCTTTGAAAAGAAGAAGCGCCTCGCGGGGCTGATTCTGGGACCTCTGGCTTTCACGCTGTGCCTGCTTCTGCCCCCCTTGCCGCACGTCACTCCGCTCGGCATGCGGTCTCTGGCGATCTTCTCCTTGGCCGTCCTCTGGTGGGTCACGGAAGCCGTCCCGATCCCGGTGACTTCCTTGCTGTTGACGCCGTTGATTGCCGTCTGCGGCCTGTTCCCCTACGAGAAGGCGCTCGGATATTGGGGGCACTGGACGAGTTTATTTTTGCTGGGCGCGTTCCTCATTGGACACGCGATGGAAAAATACGGGTTGACGCGGCGCGTCTCGCTCGCCATGGTCTCCTCCCGGATGGTCGCCGGGAAGCCGTGGCGTCTGCTCGTGCTTTTCTTGCTCGCCAATATCACCACGGGAGCGTTCACTTCCAACACCGTGGACGCCATCCTGTTCACATCCATCGGGATCGGTTTGCTCCGCATCTTGCAGATCGAAGCGGGGAGCGGTTTCGGCACGGCCATGTTCTTGGGGATCGCCTGGGCGACAAACATCGGCGGCAAGCTGACCCCGAGCGGGTCGGTTCCGAATATGGTGGCGATCGGGCTGGCCGGTTCGGTCGGCTATCGCATCGGATACGCGCAATGGTTTCTCGCCAATTGTGTCTTTACGGGGCTCCAGACGATCGCCATGTTCGTTATCTTGCGGTCGTTCCTCAGCCGCAAGGAGCAAGAGTATCCGGTGCCGAGGGACCGGCTACGGGAAGAGCTGCGGCAGTTGGGACCGTTCAGCCGCGGGGAGAAAATCGCGTGCGGCGCGCTGGCCACGGCCTTGACGTTCTGGATTCTCCCCGACATTGTCCCGCTGATCCTGGGACGGACCGATCCGCTCTCGGTCTGGTTCACCACGCGCCTGAATTGGGGCGTCGTGGCCCTCCTGGTCGGGTGCAGTCTGTTTATCATTCCCGTGGATTGGAAGGCGCGCAAATTTACCATCACCTGGGACGAGGCCATCCAGAACGTCGAGTGGGGAACCATTGCTTTGACCTCCGGTTCCATCGCCTTGGGAGAACTGATCGTGGATCGGAGGGTGGGACTCGGAGAACTCTTTACCGCGGGGGTCGCCCAGATTGCGGGGGCCGATACTCCTCCCTTCCTGGTCGTTTCCGGGATCATCGTGGCGACGGTCGTGTTGAGCCAGGTGACTTCGGGCGTCGCCATTGTCAGCGCCTTGGGCGCCATTGCCTTGGTCGTAGCCCCTACGCTGGGGCTCAATCCCATTGCTCTGTTGGTCACAATCTCGCTGGCAGCCAACATGGGGTACACCTTGCCGAGCTCGACTCCTCCGAACGCGATTGTCTTTGCCAGTGGCTATGTTCGCATCCTACCGATGTTTCTGCGAGGATCCATCCTGGCTTTGATTGGAATCATCTTGCTTTCCCTGACCGGCTACCGGATGGCAAACTGGGTCTTCCCCTGGCCGCTGCCGGGATAAATTCGGAGGTATCCTGAGATGGCAACCGAACCAGGTATTCCGCGTGAAAGGGGGACCGCAGAGTCTCTCCAGCACGCCGAAGGTCCGAAAAATCCCACGCTCCGGCTGGTGGGAGCGATTCTGGCAGTCCTCCTTCCCACCATCCTTTGGTTTGCTCCGTTCGGAATGGACCCCCAGGCGCAGCAAGCCCTCGCCATCACTTCTTTCATGATCATTTCCTGGATGACAGAGTGGATTGACCACGCCATCGCGGGCTTTATCGGCTGCTACCTGTTTTGGGCGCTGGGCGTCGTCGAGGAATTCAGCGACGCCTTCGCCGGGTTTGCCAACGACACGCCGTGGTTTCTGATGGGCGCCATCCTCATCGGAGCGATGGCGACCAAATCCGGCCTGGCCCGCCGCATCGCCTACCTCGTCATGAGCCGCGCCGGCACGACCTATTCCGGCATCCTGCTCAGTCTGATCATCACCGATTTCCTGCTGACTTTCATTGTGCCCTCCGGGCTGGCGCGAGTGATCATCATGCTGGCGGTGGCCCTGGGCCTTCTGGAGGTATTCGGGATGGGCCGCGGCTCCAATATCGGTCGCGGAATGTTCTTGATTCTCACGTACACGGCCACCATTTTCGACAAGATGATCATCGCGGGAGCCGCTTCGATCACAGCGCGCGGGGCGATCGAACGGTTTGGAGGGGTCGAAGTCCTCTGGAGCCGCTGGATGATGGCGTACCTGCCGTGCGATCTCATCACGATTTTTGTGGCCTGGCGGCTGACCCTCTGGCTCTACCCCCCGGAAAAACAGACCCTGGTCGGCGGACAAGAGTTCATCCGCGCGGAATTGGCGAAAATGGGCCCGTGGACTGCCATGGAAAAACGCTGTCTAACTCTGCTGCTGCTGGCGCTGGGGCTGTGGGTTACGGACTTCCTGCATCATCTGTCCCCGGCTCTGATCGGCCTCGGCGCGGGGCTGGCTGCGACACTCCCCCGAATCGGGCTGCTCACGGCCGGCGACGTCAGACGCTCGGACTTCTTCCCGGTTTTCTTCGTCGCGGCAGCCCTGAGCATGGGCAACGTGCTGGTCTCGACCAAGGCGCTAGACGTGCTGACAAACGTGATGTTCGCTTGGATGGGTCCGCTGGTCACGAGCGTTTACAGTTCCACGCTGGTTCTGTACTGGACCGCTTTCATCTACCACATATTCCTCGCCAGCGAGGTCTCCATGCTCGGCACTTCCATCCCGGTGCTGATGCAGTTCGCCAAGACCCACGGTTTGGATCCGTTGACCCTGGGGATGATCTGGACGTTCGCTGCCGGAGGGAAAATCTTCGTTTACCAAAACGCAGTGATGATTATCGGCTACTCGTACGGGTACTTTTCCGGGCGGGATATGTTCAAATTAGGGCTGCTGCTTACCGTGGTCGAGTCGCTGATCCTGCTGTTTCTGGTGCCCCTTTATTGGCCGCTGATCGGCTTAGGGTAAAATTCCGCTCCCGGGCGACACGGCAGCATCCTCCCTTCACAGCGCCCCGGGAAATCAGATAACCCATGTATAATCAATCTATTACATATTGAGCGAAACAGACTAAAGTTTTGGTTCGGCGGGTCTTGACAACAAGAATTGATCTGGTTTATATTAGCACTCTTCGGTGAGGAGTGCTAATCCGGGCGGTTCGTCACTCTCCCCACCGCAGCAACAGTCGGATACGTCTCTGTGGGTTCTCCGGTCGAGATGGGAAGGTACGGAGAACCTCCGTAACGCAAATTGACACAGTTGGAAAGGAGGAAAGCTTATGAAAGCAAGGCCTCTTCATGATCGCGTAGTGGTGAAGAGATTGGAAGAGAAAGGAGAAGTAATGCGAGGAGGGATCGTGATTCCCGACACGGCCAAGGAAAAGCCCCAGGAGGGCGAGGTGATCGCGGTCGGGAACGGCAAGATTCTGGACAACGGTACGCGAGTCGCCATGGAAGTTAAAGTAGGCGACCGTATTCTGTTCGGGAAATACTCCGGGTCGGAGATCAAGATTGACGGCCAAGAGTACCTCATTATGAGGGAAGACGATATCCTCGGAATCCTGACCGAAGTCGCCGAGCCGGTCGGCGCCGGAAAGAAGTAGGAGACGGAACGTTACCGCCTTTGCCCTTCCTGCTCTCGCTACTCTCGTTAGGCAGGAAATGCTCAAAATAGAATCCTGAATTACTCCCCGCGCGCCGAAGCCGGAGGGGGAACCGTCCGGTCGGAAGCGGCGTTTGCGGGTCATATCGAATGGAGGAAAGCGATGTCAGCAAAGCAAATTGTCAAAGGAGAAGAAGCGCGCCAGCATATTTTGCGGGGGGTGAACCAGCTCGCCGATGCGGTGAAGATCACGCTGGGACCCAAAGGCCGCAACGTCGTGCTGGACAAGAAGTTCGGGCCGCCGACGATCACCAAAGACGGCGTCACGGTGGCCAAAGAGGTGGAGCTGAAGCATCCGCTCGAGAATATGGGTGCGCAGATGGTTCGCGAGGTGGCGTCGAAGACCAGCGACGTGGCCGGCGATGGGACGACCACGGCCACGGTCCTGGCGCAGGCCATTTACCGCGAAGGGATCCGGAACGTCGCGGCGGGAGCCAATCCCATGGCGCTCAAGCGCGGCGTGGACCTGGCCGCCGAAGCGGCGGTCGGCGAGATCAAGAAACTCTCCAAAGAGGTGAGGATCGAGGGCGAAATGATCGCCCAGGTGGGAACCATCTCGGCCAACAATGACAAGACCATCGGAATGATCATCGCCGAGGCCATCAAAAAGGTTGGCAAAGACGGTGTCATTACGGTCGAGGAATCCAAGACCATGGAGACGCAGCTCGAGGTCGTCGAAGGAATGCAGTTTGACCGGGGCTATCTGTCGCCCTATTTCGTGACGGACCCGGAGCGGATGGAGGCCACGCTGGAAGACGTCCGCATCCTCATCCACGAGAAGAAAATCAGCTCGATGAAGGATCTGCTGCCGCTGCTCGAGCAGATCGCCAAGATGGGCAAGCCGCTGCTGATTATTTCCGAAGACGTGGAAGGCGAGGCCCTGGCGACGCTGGTGGTGAACAAGCTCCGGGGAACGCTGCACGCCGCGGCGGTGAAAGCACCGGGCTTCGGTGATCGCCGCAAGGCGATGCTCGAGGACATCGCTATCCTGACCGGCGGCCAGGTCATCAGCGAGGAGTTGGGATTCAAGCTGGAAGATGTCAAGATGGACCAGCTGGGCCGGGCCAAGAAGATCGTCATTGACAAGGACAACACCACGATCGTGGAAGGCGCCGGGGCCGCATCCGCGATTGAAGGCCGGGTCAAGCAGTTGCGGACCCAGATTGAGGAAACCACCTCGGATTACGATCGCGAGAAACTGCAAGAGCGGCTGGCGAAGCTGGTCGGTGGCGTGGCGATCATCAAGGTCGGCGCGGCCACCGAGACCGAGATGAAAGAAAAGAAGGCGCGGGTCGAGGACGCCATGCACGCGACGCGGGCCGCGGTCGAGGAAGGCATTGTGCCCGGCGGCGGCGTGGCTTTGCTTCGCGCGATTCCCGCTCTCGACAAGCTGAAAGAAACACTCCATGGCGATGAGAGGATCGGGGTTGATATCGTCAAGCGGGCCCTCGAAGAACCCACGCGGCAGATTGCGCAGAACGCCGGCTTCGAGGGAGCGATCGTGGTCGGAAAGATCCGCGAGAGCAAAGAGCCGAACTTCGGGTTCAACGCCGAAACGGAGCAGTATGAGGATCTGGTCAAGGCCGGCGTGATTGATCCCACCAAGGTAACGCGGCTGGCCTTGCAGAACGCCGGTTCCATTGCGTCCCTCATGCTCACTACCGAAGCCCTCATCTCGGAGATTCCGGAAGAGGATAAGAAAACCCCACCGATGCCCGGCGGGATGGGCGGTGGTGGCATGTACTAAGGAGCTGCTGCAAACCTTTAGAAATGTCATTCCGAGGGCCGCTGTTGATTGGCGGCCCGAGGAATCTGCACTTGTCATTACAGGCTGCGGCTTCCGTGCAGGTCCCTCGTCGCTTTCGCTTCCTTCGGCTTCGCTCAGGACAGGCCTCGGGATGACATCATTGTAAGGGGATAGCAACGATTTGCCCGGGCGCTCGCGGAGCGTCCGGGCTTTTTTCTTTCCACAAAACCAAGCCGGCCGGAATCTTTCCCGCGGTGCTTTCCCGCTCCAAATCGGGCCGAATTCTGTGTTCAGCATCGTGAACAGGGGAATTTAGAACCTTCTCGGTGACGTTGCTTTTCCGAATTTTCTAGGCGTATACTGATATTTAAGAGCAGCGAACCGGAGAACTCGCAGTGAGTTCACGCCCCCTGTTTGACCTGCTCGGAGGAGTCAGTCAGGACTTCATTATCAACTTTGTTCACACACTCACAGGAGACGCATGGCCACAGTTGAAACCATTGCCGACCGAAGTCCGCTGGCGGCGCGCAATCGAATCGTCAACGACATGAGCATTCAGGTCGCGACGGTGAACGGTTCGGGGAGCCAGACGGCCAACACGGTGTTGTTGCGAGCGATCTTCCAGATGGGAATACCCGTTTCCGGCAAGAACATTTTTCCCTCGAACATCGCCGGCCTTCCCACCTGGTACACGATTCGCGCGAATCAGAACGGTTACATCGCGCGAAAAAAGGAAATCGACGTCCTCGTCGCGATGAATGCGGAGACGGCGCGGGAGGACGTGCTCAACCTGCTGCCGGGAGCGGCGGTGGTGTACGACGAGCCGCTGCGGCTGCGGGATCTGCGCCCGGACCTGAGCTTCTACGCGGTGCCCTTTGACAAGATCGTGGCGCCGGTGTGCCCCGATGCGCGCCTGCGGCGGCTGGTGCGAAACATGATTTACGTCGGCGTGTTGGCCCGGCTGATCGGCATCGAGATGGACGAGGCCAAACGGGCGCTCGACAAGCAGCTGGGAAGAAAGCCGAAAGCGCTCGTGCTCAACTGGAACGCCATCCAGGCGGGCTTCGAGTACGCGGAAAAGAATCTGCCGAAGGGCGACACGTACTGGGTCGCGCGCCTGAACAAGACGGCGGGAAAAATCCTGATTGACGGCAACTCGGCCGCGGCGCTCGGCTGCCTGTTCGCCGGGGTCACCTTCTTGAGCTGGTATCCGATCACGCCGTCCTCCTCCCTCGCGGAAGCTCTGATCGAGTATATGGGCCGATACCGCCTGGACCCGGAAACCGGGAAGGCCACCTACGCCATTGTGCAGGCCGAGGATGAACTCGCGGCGCTCGGCATGGCTGTCGGAGCCGGCTGGGCCGGCGCGCGCGCCATGACCACGACCTCGGGACCAGGCATTTCGTTGATGGCCGAGTTCACGGGGCTGGCCTATTACACGGAGATCCCCGTCGTGATTTTCGACATCCAGCGCACCGGGCCTTCGACGGGACTGCCTACGCGCACGATGCAGGGCGACATTCTTTCGACCGCGTTTCTCTCGCACGGGGATACTTCCCACATCCTGCTCTTCCCGCACTCGGTCGAGGAGTGCTTCACGATGGCGCAGGAGGCGTTTGACCTGGCCGAGGAGTTCCAGACCCCGGTCTTTGTCCTGAGCGACCTCGACATCGGCATGAACAACTGGATGGCCGATCCGTTTCCGTATCCGGAGCAGCCCATGCGCCGCGGCAAGGTGCTTACCGCCGCCGACCTCGAGTGCCTTCAGCATTTTGAACGCTACCGCGACGTGGACGGCGACGGCATCTGCTACCGGACCCTGCCGGGCACCGAACACCCGCTGGCCGCTTATTTCACCCGAGGCAGCGGACACAATGAGAAGGCGGGTTACAGCGAGCGGTCGGAGGATTACAAGAACAACATGGACCGCCTGAAGCGCAAGTTTGAAACGGCGCGCTCGCGCGTCCCGGCCCCGGCCGTGGAGGAAGACCTCGGGGCGGAGATCGGGATCATTGCCTTCGGCAGTTCGCACTGGGCGGTGCTCGAGAGCCGGGACCAGTTACGAACCTAGCAGAACCTCCCCACCGCTTACCTCCGCATCCGGTCGTTTCCCTTCAACGACGACATCCTGAACTTTGTAAGACGCATGAAGCGCGTCTATCTGGTCGAGCAAAACCGCGACGGGCAGATGTGCGACCTGGTGCGCTGGGCGGTCTGGCGGGATTGCAACAAGGTCCGCAGCGTCCGCCACTACACCGGCTTCCCGATTGACGCCCGGACCATCACCGACGAAATTCTATCCCAGGAGATTACGCACTAAGATGAGCGCCACCGTAGCCACTCCGCCTCCCAAGAAAGTCAACCGCATCGGCCTCGAACTCTCCACCTATCGCGGCGGCAAGACCACGCTTTGCGCCGGCTGCGGCCACAACGCCATCACGGAGCGGATCATTGAATCCTTCTATGAAATGGGCGTGCATCCGTACCGGGTCATCAAGCTCTCCGGGATCGGCTGCTCCAGCAAGGCGCCGGCTTATTTCCTGGGGTCCTCGCACGGTTTCAACGCGGTGCACGGCCGGATGCCTTCGGTGGCGACCGGCGCGGTGCTGGCCAACCAGCATCTGCTGGCCATCGGGGTCAGCGGCGACGGCGACACGGCCTCGATCGGCATCGGACAGTTCGTCCACCTGATGCGGCGCAACCTGCCGCTCATTTACATCATTGAAGACAACGGCTGCTACGGCCTGACCAAAGGGCAGTTCTCGGCCACGGCCGACATCGGCTCGAAACTCAAGACCGGCGCCGTCAACGAGCTGCCGCCCATTGATACCTGCACGCTCGCCATCCAGCTCGGCGCGACGTTCGTGGCCCGCTCCTTCTCGGGCGACAAGAAGCAGTTGGGCGCTGTCTTGAAAGCCGCCATCGCCCACCGCGGCACGGCGATGCTCGACGTGATCTCGCCCTGCGTCACCTTCAACGATCATGAAGGCTCGACCAAGAGCTACGATTACATGAAGGAGCACGACGAGCCGCTGCACGAAATTGATTTCATCCCCTTCTTCGAGAACATCGAAGTGAACTACGATCCGGGCGAAACGCAGGACGTGCAGATGCACGACGGCTCGCACCTGCGCCTGCGCAAGCTCGACTCCGCCTACGACGCCACCGATCCGCAGAAGGCGCTCCAGGCCATCGAGGCATCGCGCCGCAAGAACGAAGTGCTCACGGGCATTCTCTACGTCAACCCGGTGGGAAAGACCTTTCCGGACTTGCTCCACATGGTGGACGAGCCGCTCGCCACCCTCCCGCAAGAACGGGTCCGCCCCAGCCGCGCCGCGCTCGAAGAGATCATGGAAGAGCTGCGGTAAGGACGGAACAACAAAACCAACTTTGGGCTGCGCAGAGTAAGAAATTAGCGTGCCCCTATCGGACTTCAAATTTAGTTTCGCTTGCGGCCACAAATCCCTTATAATCTCTGCGTCACTGGGAACTTACCAGAATCGGAACTGTTCGGTAAAAGGGAGGGTAGCATGGCTCCTCGCACGCGGCGATCCTCGAATCCAAGTCGGAAAGCGACGTGGCTTGTAATCGTTGCTTTCCTGGCAGTAGCCACGGGATTTGTTCTTTCAAGTGGCAGCCAGCAGGGAACAATAAGAACACAAGCTTTGGGCGATAACCGACTAGTATCCTGGGAGCCTTTGCCAACCTGGGACGGGGAAATGTGCCCCTGGATTCCAGCCAGCGCCTCCGTGAGCCTGTCGGCTGCTTTGCAACAATCGCCGGGATCGGGGGGAACGGCCGCTGCACCGACCCAGGCGAGAGGGGAGCGGATCGAACGGGATCCCCTGCGGGTGATCCGCGATCCGTACCCCAGCTACAGCGTGGTAGCGATGGACGTGGAGCGCGGCGAGGTGATCGCGGGCGACGAGAACCTGTTCCAAATCCTGGTGTACGACCGTATGGCGAACACGCCTCCGGGCGCGGCGTTTACGGAACCCAAGCGGGTTATCGCTGGACCGGCCACTGGGATTGAGTTTGTCTGCGGCCTGTATGTGGACCAGCCGTCGGGAGACATTTACGCCATCCACGCCGATACCGCCGCGGTCATGCAGGTGTTTTCTCGGGAAGCGAAGGGCAATGTGCCGCCGACGCGGGAACTGCATACCGGGAGCGAGGCGCGGGGACGCGGCTTCGCCGTGGATTCGGAGCGCGAGGAGCTCTTCATCGCCAGCCAGCACAACAGCGCGGTGGCGGTCTGGCGCAAGTATGCCGAGGGGGAGGAGCCGCCCATCCGGCTGCTGCAGGGCGACCGGACGCGGCTGGCCAACCCGACCGGGATGGCCTTCTACAA
>Ga0209640_10006775_pt1 | contig 10015 bp, 11 predicted proteins | sample RifCSP10_1_FD_184018 | JGI IMG/M metagenome (GOLD analysis project Ga0209640, IMG submission 184018) | Soil microbial communities from Rifle, Colorado - Rifle CSP2_sed 10_1 (SPAdes) (version 2) | ecosystem: Environmental > Terrestrial > Deep subsurface > Rock core/Sediment | place: Rifle... | reverse complement strand
TCCGGATCATCTCCATGACGGCGCCAGGCGACGTACGCCGTCCCACCGGTCAGGACCAGGGCCAGGATCCCGCCCGGGATGCCGACCAGGGCGTTGACCTGGCGGTACGCGTCCAGCCGCTCGGTGGCCGCGGGGGTCACGGCGGCGTCCACCACGTCCAGGGCAGCCATCAGGCCTGCCCCCACCTGGCCCGCGCGAAAGTCGGGCGCCATGTCCTGATTGATGAGCCGCTCCTGGTCATCGACCGACAGGTACGCGGCCTTGAAGCCGCTGCCGGCATAGGTGCTGATCACCCCGTGGACCAGGTCCTCTTCGAAGCTGACCAGGATCACGAATCCATCGTCATATCCGGCGCGGCCGACGCCCCACTCGTTCATCAGGGCCTCAGCCAGGGCGAGATTGGTCTCGAAATCCTGGCTCGGGTCGACCTGGAGGTAGATGGCGACCTCCGCCCCGCTCCGCGACTCGAGGGCATCGATCCGCTGTTCCAGGGCCGCCTGCGTCCCGGCGTCCAGCACACCAGCCGCGTCATACACCGCCTGGTCGAACACCGGGTCGGGGAACTGTGACGTGCTGCTGAGGACGAGCCGGGACGCCACGAGCCCGCCAACCACGATGGCGCCCAGGGCGATGACGAGAACGCGGACCATCATTGACATCGCACCATGACCCGGGACGGGTCGACGGTCAAACCCGGGATCTGGGCATCGAAGGGGACCGACCCACCGGCCGGTACCTGCGGCGACAGGGCCACCGTCCGCGCCAGGGGGCTGCCCGCTCCGTTCACGGCGGTCAGCTCACACCGGGCGCGTCCCGCCCGCGAGCCCTGGTTGTTGACCTGCAGCGTCACCACGACCGACGCCTCGGCCACCGGCCCCACGGCCAGCACGTCACTGGTGAACGGCCCGACCCCACCCACCAGGATGGAGGCCACCACGCCCAAGGCCACGACTGAGCCCACGATCGCCACCGCCACCGTCCCGTGCATCTGGGTCGCGGCCGGCGCCGTCATGCCGGCGCGGTTGCAGACGTCGCACATCGTCTCCTGGAGCTCAATCGGGCGTCCGCACTTCAGGCATCGCCCAGGGGTGCCGAACGCGGGCAGCTCGGCCGGCGCCTGGCTCACGGCAACCGCTCGTCCGACGCGGAATCGAGCCGCTCACCGGCCTGGATGGCCACCGCGAGCCCGTTGTCGCGCGGCGCCAGCGGGCAGCTCCAGCGGGGGTCGTACGTGCACGAAGGGTGGTAGGCATAGTTGAAGTCCAGCACCAGCCGATCCCCGTTCGACCCGAGGTTGGCGCCCTTGACCGAGTCCCACAGGTAGCGGCCGCCGCCGTACGTGTCCGCTCCGCTGGTCGCGTCGCGGAACGGGATGAAGATGCCGCCCCCGTATCCCGCCAGCCGGTAGACGCCGAGGCGCTGGACCGACCCACTCATCTCGAAGCTCACCCAGCCGATCCGGCTGAAGGCGAACGGGTCGCCGGTGGACACCGGCAGGTCGAGTGGTGCCGCGTCCGGATCGGCCTCCAGGGCGGCCGACCAGCGGAGCGCCGGGTCGTGCGGCCAGTAGGCGAGCCCGCGGAATGCCGGCCGCTCGGCAACCGGGATCGGCGATTGGGGATGGTTGCGGAACAACTCGTCCTTCACGCCCCGGAAGACCGCCAGCCGATCTGGTCCCGGATCCGGGTCGGCGCGCAGGTCGGCGTACAGGGCCCACACCCGTCGCCGCCAATCGGCGAGATCGAGGTGCTCGTTCATCGATGATCCATCGGCCGCAAGCATAAGGGTGGCCGGCCTCGCGGCCGGCCACCAACGGTCGAGGGCTGCGCCGCGCGCAACCGTCAGATCAGGCCGCGGTCCTCCAGCCAGGCATGGGCCACGTCCGCCAGGTCCTGGAGCTCGACGCTGACCAGGAGGTTGAGCTCACTCAGCTCCTCCGTGGTCAGTTCGGCCGAGACGGCGTTCAGGGTGGATTCCAGCAGGTCCCCCCCGGCGGCCGCCAGCTCCTCCGTCACCACGGGGGCCATGTTTTGAGCGGGGTTCAAGCCCTGGTCGTCCTCCAGCACGACGAGGTTGTACTGCGCGATCTGCGCCTGGGTCGTGCACACCCGCGCGACGCCGATGGCTCCGGCGTTGAGGGCTTCGGCCATGGCGGTGCTGCAGGGCGCCAGGTTTTCAACCGGGATAGCGGTCACGTCGATGCCGTACACGGCTTCCAGGCCGATCCCGCACAGCGGACGTTCCACGCACTCCGGCGGCAGGCCCCAGGTGAACTGGCCAGCGATCGGGGCGATGTCGCTCATCGTCACCAGGTCGAATTCCTGGGCCGTCTCGGCGGTCACTGCAAACCCGTCCGAGTCCTGGGCGAGGGAGAAGTTGAAGGCCGCCAGGCCGCGGTCGGCCAGAGGGGCATTCAGGTTGGTAAACGTAACGGCAGGGTCGGCGTCCGCGGTCGCCTCGAGCGCCTCGGTCAGGGAACCGATGTACTCCGGCATGAGGTTCAGCTCGCCACTCTCCAGGGCCGGCAGGGTCGTCTCCCGGGTCCCAAAGAACAGGTGGCGCTCGACGGGGAAGCCCGCCGCCTCCAGGGCCTGGGCGTAGATCTCGGCCACGATGGCCGATTCGTCGAAGTCGGCCGAGCCGACGATGACGGTGGGGAGCTCCGCGGGTGTCGAAGGTGCGCCGGAACTCGGGCTTGGGCTGCTGCCGTCACCCGGCTGGCAGGCACTGAGCAGCAGCGCCAGCGCAGTCGCCCCGACGGCGAGCATGCGGATCTTCCGCATTGGGTCCTCCTCTGTGGTTCTCGATCGGTTCGCGCCGACCCGGGCTCGCCCAGCGCGTGCCCGCTGGCGGAGTCTAGCAGTTACCACCGTTCGCCGGACGGCGGTTAGACGGCGAGGCCGGCTCGCGTCTCCGAAAGGCGGTCTGGCGCGCCCCGCAGGCCCGGCGACACGGCGGCGCGCTGGGCGAGCGCGAACAGCACCTCGCTGGTCAGGGCCAGGGTCATCACCAGCAGCGCTCCGCCGAACATCCGGGGGTAGTCCTGCCGGGCGAAGCCGTCGACGATGTAGCGACCCAGGCCGCCGGTGGACAGGATGGCGCCCAGGGTGGCGGTGGCGATGACCTGGATCGACGCGGTCCGGACCCCGGCCAGGATGACCGGCAACGCGATGGGCAGCTCCAGGCGACGCAGGACCTGGGCCTCGCGCATCCCCATTCCTCGGGCGGCCTCGACCAGTTCCGGCTCGACGTCCCGGATGCCCACGTAGGCGTTAAGGACGATGGGCGGGATCGCCAGCACGGTCAGCGCCAGGAGGGTCGGAGGCACCCCGATGCCCCAGCCCAGCTGGAGGGTGATCGGCAGGGCGAGACCGAGGATCCCCACCGATGGGACCGCCCGCCCCACGTTGGTGATGGCGACCACCGCCCCGGCCCAACGCCGGGTGTGGCCGATGAACAGCCCCAGGGGCAGAGCGATGGCCAGGCCCGCCAGGAGGGAAACGCCGGACAGGGCCAGGTGCTCGCCAACCCGGGCCGAGATGGCGTCGCGGCCCGACCAGCTTGCCGAGTCGGTGAACCAGGCGGCCACCTCGGCCAGGAAGTCCATCCTGTCAGCCCTCCCCGGATCCGGCGCGCGCCCAGGGCGTCAGCGCCCGTTCGGCGAGCACCAGTCCGCGATCGGCGAGCACGGCCAGCAAAATGGACAGCCCGACGCCGACCAGGATGGCGGTCGGGAAGAAGCGATTGATGCCGATGGTGATGATCACGAATCCCAGCCCTCCCTGACCGATGAGGGCGGTGACGGCAACCAGCCCGATGGTGGTCACGGTCGCGATCCGGAGGCCGGCGATGATCACCGGGACAGCCAACGGAAGCTGGACACGCCACAGCCGCTGGATCCGGGTGTGGCCCATCCCGGTCGCCGCCTCCACGATCTCGGGCGCGACGCCGTCCAGTCCAGCCAGCCCGTTGCGGATGAGGATGAGCAGCGTGTAGCTGACCAGCGCAATCTCGGCCGTCACGAGCCCGATGCCGGTGACCGGGATCAGGAGGCCGAACAGGGCGAGGCTGGGGATGGCGTACAGGATGCCGGCCACGCCCAGGACCGGGCCGATGAGCCTCCGGCGCCGATGGATGAGCAGGGTCACCGGAAACGCGATGAGGATCCCGAAGCCGACCCCGATCAGGGTCAGCACGACGTGCTCCCCGGTGCGCTGGGCGAGCATGTCGAGGTTGTCGACGACCCAGTCCAGGCGGAAGAAGGGCGCCCCGTCGGTCATGGCGGTGAGCTCCCGGCGCCGTCCTGCAGGGTCCGCGAGATGGCGGCCACGCTGATCACGCCCAGCATCGCGTCGTGCTCGTCGACCACCACGCCCAGCTGGACCGAGGAGACCAGCATGGCCGACAACGCGTCGCGCAGGGTCGACTCGGGTTGGAGGAGTGTCGATCCGGGAGTGGCCATGGACGCATCCACCGTGCCCTCGCCGGCGACATCGTTGGCAGCGATCCAGCCCAGCGGCCGCTGCTGGGCGTCGACGATCAGGGCCCACGTCGTTCCGTCCGGCAGTCGCTGCCGAGCCGCGGCGAAGGACTCGCCGACGACGACCGTAACGGGACTTTCGAGCGGGAGATCGCGGACGCGAGCCAGGGACAGGCGCTTCAGTCCGCGGTCGGCGCCGACGAAGTGCTCGACGAATGGACTGGCCGGGGCGCCCAACAGGCGATCGGGACTGTCGTACTGGGCCAGGACGCCACCCACCTGCAGGATCGCGATCCGGTCGGCCATCTTGATCGCCTCATCCACGTCGTGGGTGACGAAGACGATCGTCTTGCGCAGCCGCGCCTGGAGGCGGAGGAACTCGTTCTGGAGCCGCTCGCGGCGGATTGGATCCACCGCCCCGAACGGTTCGTCCATGAGCAGCACGCTGGGATCGGCGGCCATCGCCCGCGCCACGCCCACTCGCTGGCGCTCGCCGCCCGACAGGGCGGCAGGATAGCGGGACCGATAGGCGCCCGGATCGAGCCCGACCAGTTCCAGCAGCTCCTCCACTCGCTCCGTGGTTCGGGGCTCCCCCCAGCCGAGCAGGCGTGGCACGACGGCCACGTTCTCGGCGACCGTCAGGTGCGGGAAGAGGCCCACCTGCTGGATGACATAGCCGATCCGCCGGCGCAGGTCGACCGCGGGCAGGGAAGCGACATCAGCTCCATCAATCGTGACCCGACCCGAGGTCGGCTCGACCAGGCGGTTGACCATCTTCATGGTCGTCGTCTTGCCACACCCCGACGGGCCGACCAGGACGCAGATCTCTCCGGCCCGGATCTCGAATGAGAGGTCGGTCACCGCGGGCGGGCCGTTCCCGTAGCGCTTGGTGACGTGCTCGAAGGCGACCACCGAGCCGCTCGCGGCGGGAGCCGGTGCGAGCTCCGGATCGGTCATGGCGCCGATGATAGGCGGAAGACCCGGACGGTCTGGTTGGCGTAGGCCTCCTCGAAGAGTGGGCTGGCCGCAAAGTCGACCGGCGCCTCGCAGCCCGGCCCGCCGGTTGTGGGGAAGACGTAGGCCGCGCCGTACTGTTGCATGAGTGCAGCGGCCACCTCGGCGTCACCCCCGCAACGGATGGCGTGAAGCGCTGCCTGGCGCACGCCCGGGTCGTATCCGAGGTTCGCGATGTAGGGGCCGAAGCTGGTGAGCCGCAGCCGGCCCGCCGGGTCGGTGGGGGAGATGATCCAGTCATCGGTCACGAATACGGCCCGCTCCGGGGTCTCCGCCGCAATCCAGGTCGCCGCCGCCAGCTGGTCGGTGCTCAGCAGGAAGTTCCGCGAGAACGCGGTGTGCACCGACGCCAACACCGGTGAGGCGAGCGTCACCACCAGCACCGCGGCCACGGCCATGGGCGCCCATCGGGCCAGCACCCAGCCGGCCAGGACGGCGACCGCGATCCACATCGCCTGGAAGTACTTGTTCATGTCGAACGACACGAAGCTGACCTGCACCACGTTCGGGATCAGGAACAGGACCGCGACCCACAGGGCCAGGAAGGCCCGCGCCGGCGTCTGGCGCAGGGCGAGTGCCAGCAGGGCCAAAGCGAACGGGATCCCCAGGTTGGTGGCGTAGAAGAACAGGACGGCTCCGGGGCCACCACCCACCGGGGCGGTCGGCCAGATCGCCACAAGCTGGAGCCATCCCGAGCCGGTGGCCTGGGCGAACGCGGCCGCTGCGAACGGGACGGCCAGCAGGTACGGCGCCGCGAAGCGCAACGCATGCAGGGGAGCGGTCCTGTCCACGAGCCGCCCACCGAGCGCGACCCAGCCGAACACCAGCAGGGAGGCGATCGGGAAGAAGAAGAAGTGGAACGGCGCCAGCAGCGCGCCCGCCACCCCTGACAGAACGACGAGGCGTGGGTGGTCCGCGAAGCCCGCACGCCGCTTCCCTGCGGACGGCAGGGCCGCCACCATGAGCAAGACGCTTCCCACCAACAGGGGCAGGCCGGCGGTGGTGGCCCGGTGGACCAGGAGCCCGGTGGTCATCACCGACGGGATCGAGAAGTACGGCCAGTCGGTCAGCCACTGGTTGTCGTAGGCGTGGGTCATCAGCAGGTCCCACGGCGCCCCCTGGCCGGTTGCCAGGTCGCCTACCAGCCGCGTCCAGCCCAGCCCTCCGCCGAGCACGACCAGGAGCGTGGCCAGAACCGCGGTGCGGCGGGCGGACCAGTCGCGGACGAGGGCCAATGCCAGTCCGTGGACGATCAGGGCCAGGGCGCCGGCCAGCAGCGCGGACTGGGCAACGAAGACCGGGACGGCGAACACCCCTGCGGATGCGGCCATCAGTGCGGCGTGGAAGTCGGCGAACCAGTGGTAGATGAGCGGCTCGCCGGCGAAGAACGGGACCTGGGGCGGGAAGTTCCCCGCATTGACGGACTCGGCGATCGACAGGTGCACCCCGATGTCGCTCCAGTTCGACCCGCCGACGTTGACTCCGTCGGGCCCGACCTGCCAGAGGCCGCGGGCCAGCACCACGTACACCCACGCAGCGGTGGCCAATCCCAGCGCCAGCCCACCCGGATGCCGATGCACCGAGCCGACGAGACGCTGCCACCCGCGTGTCGCCCAGGTCCGGGGATCCGTCGTGGCTCGCCACGCCGCGAGCGGCACCGGAACCGCCAGCACGGCGGCGGTGGCGAACACGACCTCGCGCCCGTAGCCACCGGTCAAGGTGGCCAGCCACCAGGCCACGTGAGCCGAGGCCGCCACCGACAGGACGACGGCCAGCCCGAGCCGGCCGGTCGCCGGCACGCGAGCCCGGCCACGGCATGCCCAGGCCACCAGCGCCCAGCCGGGGATGACCAGCAGGAACGGCCACACCGTGAAGACCGCCAGCGACGGCCAGACCCAGCCCGCCACAAGGCCGATTCCGACTGCGCCCGCGGCCACGCCCGCCCGAAGCGCGCTCATCCGGATGCGCGCGCCGGAAGCGGCCGTTTCGGATCCAGCACCGCCACGATCCGCCCGACCTGGCCGGGCGTCAGGACCCGGCGGCTCATCCGGCTCGCCAGCTCCTCTGCGTCCGACTGGGCGTGAACGTGGACCCCCGCACGCTGGCCCGCGTCACAGGTCACCGTCGTCCGGGCGCCGGTGACCAGCACCGCCTCCACCGCCGACGGCAGGCCCGCCCGGTCCAGCGTCCGCTCCAGGCGATGGCCCGCCAGGCGGGCTTCGGTCACCGCTGCGGCCTCCCACGGGACCCAGGATTCGGTGGCCGTGTTCCAGCGGTACCAGTGCCCGTTGCGTTTCCGAAATCGTCCGATCTCGGCCAGGTCGACCAGGGTCCACGTCCCGCCCGGGCCAACCACCGCGCCGGCCAGCCACGTGCCCTCCACCCGCGGCCGGCGGACGAAGTGGAACCGGTCGTCCAGCCACGCACCCAGGCCAGAGCCCAGGCGGTCAGTCGGTCGCCGGCCCCAGGGCCCCAGCAGCCGGGCTGGATCGGCCGCCGGCCGATGGATGATCACGGCCTGACGATAGCGCGGCCCCCAAGCCCGGGCCAGCCGGCCAGTTCGCGATGATCGGCTGCTAGCATCGGCCCATGGATCCCGATGCGCCGACATCACCACTCGAGGACGCGGTGCGGACCCTCCTGGCCGAGATCGGCGAGGACCCCGATCGCGAGGGTCTGCGCGGCACGCCAGGTCGGGTGCGGCGCACCTTGGAGCAGCTGACCGCAGGGTATCGGACGGACCCTGACACGCTCCTCCAAGGGGCGGCCTTCGACGTCGAGTACGACGAGATGGTCGTCGTCCGCGATATCGAGCTCTACTCGCTGTGCGAGCACCACCTGATCCCGTTCTTTGGTCGGGCCCACGTCGGATATCTGCCGCGGGGCACGGTCATCGGTCTTTCGAAGATCCCGCGCGTGGTCGACCTGTTCGCCCACCGCCTGCAGATCCAGGAGCGGATGACGCAGCAGATCGCCGATTTCCTGATGACCCGCCTGGAACCCAAGGGGGTGGGGGTCGTGCTCGAGACGACCCACCTGTGCATCGCCATGCGCGGGGTCCGCCGGCCCGGCGCCACCATGGTCACCTCGGCCATGCTCGGCACGTTCCGGAGCGACCCCAAGACCCGGGCCGAGTTCCTGACCTTCATCGGTCGCTCGTCCGAGCGGTAGGCGAGCGCCGAACCGATGCCGTACGCCCCGCTGCTGCCCCCCGACGAGATCGACGACGCGCTCCGGGCACTGCCGGACTGGCGGCGCGAGGGGGAGACCCTGGTCCGGACGGTCCGTCTTCCAACCTTCCGGGACGCGATGGCCCTGGTCAACGCAGTGGCCGATGCCGCCGAGGCGGCCGATCACCACCCCGACATCGACATCCGCTGGAGACGGGTGACGTTTCGGCTCGAGACCAAGGCCGCCGGAGGCTTGACCGGGCGGGACGTCGACATGGCGGCCACGATCGACAAGCTCGTGCCGGCCGAGGTGACGGGGCTAGAATCGCCGGGCCGATGACCGCCGACGCGTCCGCCCGCCCGATCCGCGTCCTGCTCGCCAAGCCCGGCCTGGACGGACACGACCGGGGAGCCAAGGTGCTGGCCCGTGGCCTTCGCGACGAGGGCTTCGAAGTCATCTACACCGGCCTGCGTCAGACCCCGGAGATGGTGGCCGATGCCGCGGAGCAGGAGGACGTCGACGTGGTCGGCCTGTCCATCCTGTCCGGTGCGCACATGACCCTGTTGCCGCGGATCGTGGAGCTGGTCCGGGGCAAAGGCCTCGACGACGTGCTGGTGGCCGCCGGCGGGATCATCCCGGATGCCGACGTCGCCAAGCTCAAGGCGGCTGGCGTGGCGGAGGTGTTCGGCCCGGGGACGACCATCGGTCAGGTGGCGACCTACTTCCGGGAGCACGCCCGTCGGCGTGCCTGAGCTGGCGGAGCGGCTGCGCGACGCGCAGGCCGGCGACCGCCGGGCGCTGGCCCGGCTGCTGACCGATATCGAGGACGGGGCGCTGGCGCCCTCCGAGCTCGGCGCCCTCATCGCCGCCGGACGCGACGCGCACCTGGTGGGGATCACCGGTCCTCCGGGAAGCGGCAAGTCGACCCTGGTCAATGCCCTGATCGCGGCCTGGCGGAGCCGCGGCCGGCGGGTGGGGGTGATCGCCGTCGATCCCAGCTCGCCGATGACGGGCGGCGCGATCATGGGTGACCGGATCCGGATGATGGACCACGTCGGCGATGACGGGGTGTTCGTGCGGTCCATGGCCTCGCGGGGCGCGCTGGGCGGGCTGGCGGCCACGACCTGGCTGACGGCCGCCGCCCTGGACGCGGCCGGCTACGACCCGGTGGTCATCGAGACCGTCGGCGCCGGGCAGTCCGAGGTCGAGATCGCGACCCTGGCCGAGACGACGGTCGTGGTCGAGGTGCCCGAGATGGGCGACGAGGTGCAGGCCATCAAGGCCGGGCTGCTGGAGATCGCCGACGTGATCGTGGTCAACAAGGGCGACCGGCCCGGCGCCGACCGGGCC